>Ga0116218_1000001_pt1 | contig 376402 bp, 293 predicted proteins | sample Sb_taG_2_FD_88966 | JGI IMG/M metagenome (GOLD analysis project Ga0116218, IMG submission 88966) | Peat soil microbial communities from Weissenstadt, Germany - Sb_50d_5_LS metaG | ecosystem: Environmental > Terrestrial > Soil > Wetlands > Peat | place: Germany: Weissenstadt | collected 2010-09-21 | reverse complement strand
GAACGTTTCAACAACAAAACGAATGGAGTCACACCCCGGCGCTGGCTGCAATTATGCAATCCCGGACTCTCTGGACTCATCACTAATACCATTGGGGATTCCTGGATCCGTGATTTAAGCGAATCAACCAAGCTCAAAGCATTCACCGAGGACAAAGGCTTCCGTGATGACTTCCGCAAAGCCAAGCGAAATGCCAAGCGACAATTCTGTGATTGGCTCCGTCGGTCGACAGGGCAGACCGTTGATCCGGAGTCGATCTTCGACTGCCAGGTGAAACGCATCCACGAATACAAACGCCAATTCCTGAATGCACTGCGGATCGTTGTGCTCTACAACCGGCTGCGTCAGGACCCGGGGCTCAACCTGTACCCGCGTACGTTCTTTTTCGCCGGCAAGGCCGCGCCTGCCTACCGGCTCGCCAAGGTGATCATCAAGTTCATTAACAATCTGGCTGCGACCATCGATGGCGACCCCACAGTGCGCGGACGGCTGAAGGTGGTATTCCTGCCCGACTACTGCGTCTCGCTTGCAGAGCACCTCATTCCCGCCAGTGACGTCTCCAACCAGATCTCGACGGCAGGCTATGAAGCCAGTGGGACAAGCAACATGAAGTTCATGATGAACGGCGCATTGACGATCGGCACACGCGACGGCGCGACGATTGAGATGGCTGCAGAGGTCGGCGAGGAGAACTTCTTCCTCTTCGGGTTGACGGCTGAGCAGGTGATTGGCAGTCGCGGCTGGTACAACCCGCGCTGGCACTACGAACACGATCCGGAGACCCGCCAAGCCCTAGACTTGATTTTCTCGGATTATTTCAGCTGCGATGAGCGAGGTGTCTTCGAGCCGTTGCGGGACATGTTGCTGAAGCAGGGCGACCACTACATGCACTTGGCGGACCTGAAGTCGTACCTCACGGCAGACGCGCAGCTGAACGCGTTATATGCCGATTCCGACGAGTGGGCGCGCAGAGCCATCTTGAACGTAGCAGGCTCGGGGAAGTTCTCCAGCGACCGCACCATCGCTGAATACTCAGCAGAAATCTGGCATGTACAGCCATGTCCAATACCAGAGAAAGCGTAAAAGAGAACGCGGAGATAAGACTATCCAGGTGCCGACTGGATTTCTCGGTACAACTCAGTGGGTAGCACGATGAGGGATCCCGCTTCGTGTGGTACAAATATAAAGGACCGCTGCTGCACGACTTGCGCCGCAGCGCCGTTCGCAACTTGAGAATTGCTGGTGTTGATGAAACGGTGATAATGAGGATCTCCGGGCACAAGACCGCTGAAGTTTTCCGCCGCTACAACATCGTCTCCACGGACGACGTGACGAACGCGATGCGCAGACTCAAAACCTCAAGTGACAGATCAGTGATAGTTACGGCGAAACGGTCCAAGAGATTGCCTGCAAGTCATTCAAATTAAAGCAGTGGGCGCGTAGCTCAATTGGCAGAGCAACTGACTCTTAATCAGTAGGTTGTAGGTTCGATTCCTACCGCGCTCACCAACTCCTTTTTGTACAGCAGTCCCGGGTGCCAGTGGTGTGCCACATTTCTGCTCATTGGGCCCGGCCCCAGGACTCTAACCACAGCCATAACCCGGAGAGCGATCCCATTTACCTTCGGTAGGCCTGGGCGATGTGGCCGACAAGCTTGGCCCAGCCCATATCCAATCCAGCTGACTTCCCAGCGCCAATCGTGACTGAATAGCCGACCATTCGGGAACCGATGCGGAATGCGTATCGTCCTGAACGGTTCCGGTTGAGTGTTCTGCTCTCTGCGCGAGAGAGCAGGTCGTAATCAGCGCCAAACTTAGCGGGATGTTTATGAATCTACGCGCTGTCGTGATTCCTCTTTAGCCCCGTATCGGAAAGGAAAGCGAGTATATCTTCGTTGATGACAGCTGGATTGGTCGTGCACATCCCGTGTGGTAAACGAGGATAGATTTTGAGCGTGGAGTTCCTTACCAGCTTTGCCGACAGGAGGGCAGAGTTTGCAACGGGGACGATCTGATCGTCATCGCCGTGCAGAATGAGCGTAGGGACATCGATTTTCTTGAGATCCTCAGTAAAATCGGTCTCAGAGAACGCCTTGATGCAGTCATAATGAGCCTTGATTCCACCCATCATCCCCTGCAGCCACCAGCGCTGGCGGATTCCCTCGGAAACCTTTGCTCCAGGACGGTTGAAGCCGTAGAAGGGCAAAGTAATATCAATGAAAGTCTGGGCACGGTTCGTTGCGACTCCGTTTCGAACGCCGTCGAAAACCTCAATTGGCAATCCGCCAGGATTCGAGGGAGTCTTCAGCATGATTGGAGGTACGGCCCCAATCAGAACCGCCTTTGCGGCACGCTTTGAACCGTGTCGAGCGATGTAACGAACGACTTCGCCACCTCCGGTCGAGTGGCCGACGTGAATCGCATCTCGTAGGTCCAGCCTCTCGACGAGTTGCGCGAGATCATCGGCATAAGTGTCCATGTCATTGCCGTCCCAGGTTTGCGTAGAGCGACCGTGACCTCTCCGGTCATGCGCAATGACGCGAAATCCTCGCTGGCCAAAAAACAGCATCTGCGCGTCCCAGTCGTCCGCCGTCAGTGGCCACCCGTGACTAAAGACAATCGGCCGGCCCTTGCCCCAGTCTTTGTAGAAGATCGTGGTGTCATCTTTCGTCGTAATCGTAGACACGAAATAGTCTCCCTTTTTGTTAGTCTTCGTCGGTGAACTGTTGGCCCTCTCACCTTCTATCAGTCGTCGAAACTTCTTGCACCGCCCTTCATCCGGTTCTTGACCAGATTCGTCCAGACGAACTTGATTACCCGAGCGTCGTTGTAGCAGTACGCGAGATTGTGATTCAGCGTCGAAAAACAATGTTGTTGGCAGGTTTTCTTCATGCTGGCGAGTTGACCGTCATCGAATTTGTGCTTATCGATGTTTCCCCAATCGTAGGTAGATGCGTACATGGGGAAACAGGGAGCGACGGTCCCGTCGGTTCGAATGATCACATTGTTCTGGCCGGCCCGACAGTTCCACTCCGCAAAGCGCAACTCGCCAATTGCATCTTGGACAATTCCGGGAGTATCGACCAGCCGCTTAGCAATGTTTCCATTGCCGCCGCTCCCGTCACCGTTCCAGCCAAGCCGCTTCAAATCTGCGCCGCTCGCCATTCGGATGAAAGCCTTGATTTCCTGCAGGCGCTGCACCGAATTGACCATCTGGTAGCCAGCCTTGTTTTTCTCGATCAGCCAATCCACCAGCGAGTCTATTTCCGGCCAGTCCTCGGGACGAATATAAGTTGGATTGTCGCTCAGATGTTTGAAGTGCTCGTCTTGCTCGAGCATGGGAGTTTCGTTGATGTGATAGTCGGTAGCAATGCGGTGGTCGCGCGCATACTCGGTAAGGGTTCGAATATCTTCCGTGTTGTTTCGGCAGATGTTCATGTTGAAAAAAACCATGTAGCCGTACACGTGTTGCTTCTTCAGTAGGTGCTCCAAGTGCTTGCGCACGGGTACGACGGCTTTTGGCAAGCTCGGCTTCTCGTCCCAGGAATCGACGGCAAAGTTAAAGACAGAAGCGCCAGCGTCACCCAAACGGTCAGCCACATCGGGGCGCAACAGCCGGCCGTTAGTACCGATGTAGATCCAGAATCCTTTCTTGGCAGCGTAATTCACTACCTTGTGAGCGAATTGAGGGCGCAACAATGGCTCTCCACCCATCAGCGCGAGCACGCGGCAGCCGTGATCGTAAAGCCAGTCGATGGAACGCCGCGCCACATCCTCGGTCATGCCCTTTACTTTGTTGTTGTAAGCCCAGCAGTACCAGCAGTCGAGATTGCATTTGTACTCGACAAACAGGTAGGCGGTGATGGGATGGAATTCGCCGGGCATCACGCGCGACCGTACATAGGGGAAAAGCCATCCCCGCACGGCACGATAGACGTGCGACAGACTCCAGTCCCGTTTTTCGGGAGCTATTTCGGGTCCAGGATCGACCAGCTTTTCCGGATACTGGGGAAATACAGGTTCGGGCAGCGTCAGCCCCTTTGCCGCCGCGGGCTTGACCACCTGCCGCGATGAATCCATCAGCAGATTGTGAATGTCGACATCAATGCGAAACTTCGGAGCGGTTGCCATAAGGTCTAGCCTCCGGGTCCTCGATTGCAGAAATATGCGAACCCATTTTTCATGACGAGTGGGCCGAGCCAATTGGTGCTATTTGGCTAGGAGTAGTTATCGTGCGTTGAGCGTTTCATCTGTTTCGGGTAGCTTTCGTCCACACCGGACATCCGCCACTCTCCTGACGACGGAGAGTTTCTCCTACTCGCTGCCTTTGAGGTGACCACCTCTTCGGGTGAACTTGCCGATCAGGAATTCCTGGGCCAGGCTTGCCCCAATTCGTTCAGCGATGCCGATCGCAAAATTTCCGAACACCAGCCCGGCACCACGATCGGATCTGGGATAGTAAAGGTTTGCGAGGCTGGATGATGCTAGAACGCCGCCCAAGGTAGAGTAGTTTGGTTGCGATTTTCCATTGTCCGCTCTTGCCACAAACGGACTGAATACCGCGTGGCGGATTCGGGAGCCAGTGGTACCAGTTCCCTGGTAGAAGTAGCGCGGGTCCTGGTGCAACAGGGAAGGCAGTATGGCACCTCCGATCATGATGTCCGAAAAACCATCGGTGGCGACTGCGCCAACGCGCTTTCCATATGCTCCCCAGCCTTGGCCATAGTGCGGAGTATCGCCAGCTTGCTTGGCACTGGCCACAAAGAAGACTCCCGCCGCCGTAACTGGGTCTGTGGAGACCTTCAGCGCCAGCTTGAACTTCATCCCTGTCGTCAGCGGTGCAGGATCGCTGTCATAGGAAACGTAAAAGTTCGGAATGATTCCGAACACGCGCTGCTTTTCTTCGGCCCTGAACTGCTCGGTAGCAACTTCGACAGAGTCGTAATGGACGGCGACAGCAGTGCGCTCGGTTGCAATTCGCAGTTGGATGCCGGTCACAATTTTGAACTGATCCGGATTCAGTATGATCGGAGGAGATACCCACCCTGCAAAATCCTTGGCGCTGATGCTGAGCTGATACGTAATGCCTGGTGTCACATCGTGAAACTCGAACATCCCGGTCTCGGTGGTCACGAGCGTACGAGGGTCATTGCCTTCAACTTCTTTAAGAACGATCGTCGCGTCCGGGATCGCATCGCCGTTGACATCGGTGACGGTGCCCATGATGGTTGCTGTTCGCGACGTCGCTGGATTGTTCTGGCCTGAGGCCAGCGCGGAAAGCACTAACGCCACAGCGAGTGCGGCACCGAGATCAATGCATAAGCGTTTCAACCGTAGCCTCTCTACGTCTCACAGGAAGAGCAACGCAGATGCCAAACCGAGAAGTGCGCAATGTGCTGAATTTCCTGCACGTGATCGGTCTGGACGTTCTTGTCGACAGATTCGGAACTCAGCCTTGGATAAAGGCAACTGGCATGCCAGATAGGGGATACAGGTTTGTGCTTCCAATCCTCTGGAAATGGAGGGATTCTGTGGAGAGACTAATCGGCGCTGGTGTTGAAGTGTCGAAAGTGTCAAGAAACTGTCAAGTGCCAACGACAGTGTGGGCGAAGACAGTCCTTCCGATCAGAAACGGCCTCAATCTGTTGACCTCCGCGCGCGAACATTGCGTTTGCACGAGGAGGGCCAAAATGAAACGGTCGCTCTCAGCGCACAACCCTTGCGGAATAGGAGGGTGTGAAGCAGCAGACCGCCTTCAGTTACGCATGAAGGAATCCACGGGCACTTCTGAACGAACTGTGCCAGAGTTAGCGGAATTGAAGTGGCTGGGAAGGTATACCAAAAATGAATCCCTGGTTTTTCACCAGGCAGTGCATCGAAGCCATTCCATTCTCCGCCATGTATGCGCCAATAGTCCTTCTCGGATTCGGCTGCGTCGCGTTCGTGGGTAAGAAGCGAGGAGACAAATTTCAGTGTGCCGATGCAAAACGCGAGCGCAAGTAAGATTACGACTGCGAGCCACTCAGCGGCGTGGGAACCGAAAGCATGGTTTGTGAACCAGTTCATAAAAACGTGCATCAATCGATACGACAATGAGGAAAAAGTAGAGATCGACCTTCCGGCCTCTAACGGAGTTGCTTAAGCGCACTGCCTTCGTGCCCCTGGTTGATTGGTGTTCTGCTTCGAAAGCCAAGCTGTTGCAAGTCGAGTCCATAAGGCTAAAGTCGATGCCACCCTTCTAGACCGGAACGAAGCAAGAGACTCCGCTCTCTTCGGAACTACTCTTGCAATGCAAAGTGGCGGCCAATCAGAACTGACACCATGATCTCAGTAAGTGCCTGAGGGTGAATGAGCCTTCGAACAGAATTTCGCAGACAAGGCCCAGGTTTTTTCGTCAAAAGACAAGGGATTGACAGGTGTTTGGCAACTGACGGCAACGCCAGCCAGGTGGTTCCAGTTTGCGATTCAAAGCCGGGTCATTTCTCAGTGCATTGAAAACCCGCGCTTCAAATTTCTGTTTCGCCTCTTACATCTGGCATGGCGGTAGCGGTGCTAACTTACCTCGCGGAGGGCACCGACAGCCAGTTTCGGTGACGGCACGCTTCACAGCGAGCTCGTACCCATAGTCTGCGGAGGGGTTGAGAGTTCCGCGGAAATCCCGAACTGTGAAGACACTACGCATGGCAATTCTGGCCGCGACTGGCACGGCCCGAAAACGTCTAATTCCCACCATTCGCGATCTCGATCCGTGCACCATCCTGGCTGTTCACGGGCGTGATCCAGTGAAGCTGCGAGCGCTTCCGACCTCGAACTCGTTACAAGATTATTTCACTGACGGCCTCGAACATTAGTGCTCTCATTTGCATGGATGCTGACAGGACAAGGCCGTAGTTGAGACGCCAGGAGAGATGGAAAACATCTAAAAGGGCATATAATGCCCGCCATGGGCACCAGTGAGATGGTGCCATCCGGTCGGTTCAAGAGGTCGATTCTCCAGCTCTTCGGACAGTGAGTGACAGGATTCGGTCGCTGATCATTTGTGCCCTGCCCGATGGGTCGCACGAGTTTGTAAATCGAGAGTGGATAGAGATCGCGAAAGCTCCCGATTAGAGGACTCGACCGGTTGGGGCTGGCAATTAATGAGAGCGCTATGGCCTCGCTAGGACATGAATCCGAATCGAAACACCTCGAAAGCCTCATCGATTCCATTCCCTCACTGATACACACCGGCAGGCCTGACGGCTACCTCGACTACTTCAACCAACGTTGGCTCCAGTATTTGGGACTTCCGATGGATGATCTTCTGGGTTGGAAATGGAGAGCAGCAATTCATCCTGAAGACGTCGAAGCCATAGTGGACAAGTGGCGCCATTCAATAGCAAGCGGCGAGCCTTTCCTACATGAAGCGCGCGTGCGGCGGGCAGACGGGGATTATCGCTGGATGCTGCACCACAAAGTGGCCGTGCGCGACGAATTCGGCCAAATTGTCAAGTGGTATGGATCGAGCATCGATATAGAGGACAGAAAGCAGGCCGAAGAGCAGCTACGGCGGAGCACTCAGGAGCTGCAACGAAGTGCATTCTATTTGGCCGAAGCGCAACGCCTTGGTCATATTGGCGGCTGGGTCTTTGACCCAACAAAAGGTTTTGATTACTGGTCGCATGAACTTTTTCAAATATACGGTCTTGATCCGGCTGCAGAAGCGCCTAACTCTGAGCAATATTTAGCACTCGTCCATCCACAAGATCGCGAGTCCATGACGTCGCTGATGAAAAGAATGCCCCTCGATGTTTCTGGATTTGATGTCACCAAGCGCATCGTGCGACCAAACGGTGAAGTCCGATACGTTCGTTGCGTGGGTAGTCCCCCGTCCGACCATGGCATAGCAAAGAGAATCGGTATAGGCATAGATGTTACGGAGCACGAGCTCCTGGCTCAGGAACTCCGACGGCGCGAAGCGTACCTGACGGAAGCCCAAAGACTCAGCCACACAGGCAGTTTCGGCTGGAGACCCGACAGCGGAGAGATCGTCTGGTCAGACGAAACCTATCGCATCTTCGAGTACGATCGCGCGGTTAAGCCAACAATAGATTCAGTGGCGCAGCGCGTCCATCCCCAGGACCGGGCCGAGTTCCAGAAGGTCATCGATCGTGCCTCTGAGGGGGCGACACATTTCGAGCATACCTATCGTTTGCTGCTACCTAACGGGAGTGTCAAGCACGTTCACGCCCTGGCCCACGCATTACAAGATGCATCCGGCAACCGCGAGTTTGTCGGGGCGGCGACCGACGTTACGTCGATCAAACGAGCAGAAGAGGAACTCCGCAAAAGCGAAGCGTACTTGGCGGAAGCGCAGAGGCTGAGCCAGACAGGCAGTTGGGCCTGGAGTCCAGACGAGGATATTAGGTACTGGTCGGAGGAATGCTACCGTGTTCTGAGTTTCGACCCACAGTATGGTTTGCCCCGATTCGAAGACTTCTTTCAGCGGCTTCATCCCGACGACCAACCCGGCTTCAGGGAACTAATCCAGACGGCTATCCGCGAGAAGGCAGAATGGGAGGCGGACTACCGCATCGTGCATCCGGATGGCCCCGTCAGGGACATTCACGTCGTAGGTCATCCCGTTCTGAGCACGTCCGGGCATCTCGTTGAATTTGTGGGCACTGTGATCGACGTCACTGAGCGTAAACGAGCAGAGGAGGAACTGCGCAGAAGTGAAATGGAGCTCCGGCAGATTCTGGACCTCGTTCCTCAACTTGTTGCTGTATTCGGACCGGGTGGCGAACGTCTTTATGCCAACCGCATTGGGCTCGATTACGTCGGCCGTAGTCTTGAAGAGTGGCGGCAAACATCCGGAACTTTTTTTCAGTCCTGGGGGTTTTTTCATCCTGATGACCGAGAACAGGCGACGCGCACTTATTCCGATAGTGTTCGCTCCGGTGGCTCCGCTTACGAGTTGGAGTCGCGACTACGCAAACGTGATGGCACTTATCGCTGGTTCTTGGTTCGTTTTAACCCATTGCGCGACGAACAGAGACAGATTACGCGTTGGTATGTTGCCTTGACGGACATCGAAGACCGCAAGCAGGCTGAGGAGAAACTGCAACAAGAAAACGCCGCTCTGCGTGAGGAAATCGACCAAACCTCGATGTTTGAAGAGATTGTCGGAACCTCACCCGCTTTGCGAACTGTGCTCTCGTGCATCTCCAAAGTTGCGCCAGGCGATTCCACGGTTCTCATCACGGGTGAAACGGGAACAGGTAAGGAGCTGGTTGCACGCGCTATTCACCGTCGCTCCCAGAGGTCAGGACGTGCCTTCGTTAGCGTAAACTGCGCAGCAATCCCCCGTGACCTGATCCTCTCGGAGCTGTTCGGACATGAGAAGGGGGCCTTTACGGGTGCCATGCAGCGTCGACTCGGCCGCTTTGAAATGGCTGACGGCGGAACGATCTTCCTGGACGAGGTGGGCGAACTCTCACCAGACACCCAGGTCGCATTGTTGAGAGTGCTGCAGGAACGGGAGTTCGAGCGGGTCGGAGGAGGACACCCTATCCGTGTCGACGTTCGCGTCATAGCTGCCACGAATCGTGATCTGCAGGCGGCCGTAGCCAATGGGACCTTCCGCCAAGACCTTTTTTATCGGCTCAACGTCTTTCCCATCGAGGTGCCACCACTCCGAGAACGGAAGGACGACATCCTCATGCTGGTCGAGTATTTCGCCCAACGCTACGCCAACCGGGCAGGCAAGCATATCCGCTTGATCGACAAAAAGACGCTGGAGCTGTTGCAGTCCTACGCCTGGCCAGGCAACATCCGCGAGTTGCAGAACGTAATTGAGAGGTCCGTGATTTTGAGCTCCGGTGACGTTCTTTCAGTTGACGAATTGTGGCTTTCCAAAGAAACATCGCGACCAGCATCTCGGTTTGAAGCGTCGGCACCGTTCAAGGTTGAGCCGCGCAGCGAGCGGGAGATTATCGAGGCGGCCCTGGCCGAGAGCAGAGGGCGGGTTTCGGGTTCGTCAGGGGCAGCGGCTCGACTTGGAGTTCCGCCATCAACTCTTGAGACCCGCATCAAGGCCTTGAAAATCAACAAAGGCCAATTCAAATTCCGCTGAACGTATTCCCCTAGGGTCATCGGAATTCGCGTAATTCGCGGAATTCGCGTGATTCACTGGATTGTTCACGCAACGGATCTTCCTTTCTCTTTTGTTTTCAGAAAATTACGAGTGGCACAAGGTTTGCTTTTCTTACAGTGTCGTGATGCTGGGCGCTCGAAGGACGGCGTGCTGAGGCATTACGAGAAGCAATGTAGGAGGTCGCTATGTGGATTCGATGCTGTGCAGCATGCAAACGGGTACTCCGCAAAGCCAGGTTATGTGATCACATCCGCTGCGAGTGCGGCTGGGAATGGTAACGGCAATGGCAAAAGTGATTGCGTACCACATACCTGCGAAATTCCGGAAACAGAGCGGAAAATGGATTCCGCCCGAGCGGTGCGGGAAGATTATTCCGTTTCCCGCACCGGAAAAGAAATCAGCATAAACACGGAGACGCCGCGCTTGGAAAAAGCATCCGGTGCCTCGCGCCTGGTGGAGAGCACCAGGGATTAGAGAGTTCGAACTAAACCTACAATGACTTGCAGAATCGAACGCGTTGTCAACGGAGAGGGTCTTGTGATCTTGCGCATCAGCGGCCAGATTACAAGGCAGGAGGTGGATCTACTTCGGGACTTGCTCGAACAGGAAACGAGGGTACCAGTCCTTGATCTCAAGGACCTTCTTCTCGTGGACCGCGAAGCGGTAAAGCTCCTGGCTCTTCGCGAATCGAATGGACTAGAACTAAGAAACTGCTCGGCCTATATCCGTGAATGGATCACAAAAGAAAGGGTAGACGGGAGTGCGTCGGAGCAAGGACTAGAAGACTAGAAGAAAGCGGGGACATCGAGATGATTGATGCGAGCCATTGCGCGCTGGGTCGTGATTCGGATGGGGCAGGGCTGAAGGTGTCATTTAAACCTCCGCGAGGGTACACCGGTGTCCGAAGCGGCTTTGTGCATGGAGTTATTATGAAAAAAAACCCGGTTGCGAGCGAACCCGCCAGGAAAGATGCGATTTCCGAATCGGCGATTTATGATGACCTCTCTCGAATTCTGGAGAGTTCGATGTTGGAGTCGCGCCTGGCGGAAAGGGAAAGGATTGCGCGTGATTTGCATGACACACTGCTGCAGGGATTCCAGGGTTTGATCCTGAAATTCCATGCGATCGCAGGACGAATACCCGCTCTAGACCCGGTTCGGCAGGACATGGAAAAAGCGATCGACTACGCCGATCGGGTCTTAATAGAGGGCAGAGATCGTGTTTGGAGTCTTCGCTCTGGTTTCGTATCGCCGACCGACTTGTCGGCAGCATTTCAGCGAGTCGCAGATGAACTGGCTCCGGGCCGCGAAGTGAATGTCAAGACTGTAGTGGAGGGTACTGTGCGAGAGTTACACCCAATAGTACTTGAGGAGTCATATTCGATTGGCAGGGAGGCTCTCATCAACGCTTTGCGCCATTCTGAAGGCATCAACGTAGAAGTGAAAATCCTCTACCACCCAACACACTTTCAATTGAGGGTTCGCGACGATGGGCGCGGTATCGACCCCGACGTTCTAGAAAACGGGGGGCGCGACGGTCATTGGGGCCTTCAAGGAATGCGCGAACGCGCCGGTCGGATTGGTGGGCAAATGGAACTACGGTGCCGTCGCCATCCGGGAAGTGGAACCGAGGTTGAGTTGGTAGTCCCCGGAAAGATCGCCTATCGGGCCATTGGCGGCAGCGCAAGAGTGCTTACTCGCATGGCTGTTTAGAACTCATTCCTCTGGTGAGCACTCCGTCCTCTCTCTGCATGTGCACACACATCACCAACGCCAGAGTTTCCAGCTCTCTTCTCAGTACCGGCATCGAACACCCTGACATCTCGACGCGGCTTACGGCGTCCAGGGCCGCTTCGGGCGACGCGCCGTAACCCCGGCTCATCAGGAATACTTGAAGCAGCTCGGCAGCTTCGCGCGAATCGACGTCATGAACCAGGTCGTTCCGTAACGCCACCAGCTCCGCCTGGGTAAATGTATCTTTCATGTGCTGTCATCCTTCCGGCTCAGGCCTCCATAAGCGCAAGGGGCTTTCTGCAATCCGAGCGCCATCTTGGCAGGGGCTATATCAGGTGAAGTTAGGTAAGCAGCTGGGCGATCATCCCAGTTCATGGCAACGCCGATCGGTTTGGCAGGTGGCGGCCATTTGGCAATGAGATGCACGCAGCTTGGTGTTGTTTGGGCGAACGAATCCGCGGAAGTGTCTTCCGGCAGACCCATTTCAGGCGGCAGCTCGTCGTTGCGATATTGGCTGTGTGCCTGCTCTTCATTAAGAGGTCGGCTTTACAACTAACATGTGCCTTACACATTGAATGGGGTTTGTGTTGCCCAGAGGATAGAAGGTAACGCGAAATGAAAAATACTCTGTACATCATTCTTGTATGCCTCGCAATCATTCCGGCATACGCACAAAGCGTACCGAGCCAAGACAACGACGCGAGCGACGAGACAGCCTCTATACTCCTGCAGGACTACGCGGATCGCGTTAACGGCTTGCTTCGAGATGTCCACGCTAACCTGCGGCAGATTTCCGAACGCACGGAATCCGGAGCCTTGACAGCGCAGCAGGAGCGGGAGCTGAAGCTGGATGCAGCGCGTGCCATGATTGCGCGCTTGGAAACACTGTCGGCTGTGTACGACCATAAAATAGCATCCGTCACACGTCCATGTGAGCGATCCGCACCTGAGTTCGGAGTTTCCCACGATGAAACTATCCAGGTGATGCGCAGCCGGTTGACCGTTAGAGTAAGAGAGCTGGAGAGTACTGCAACGCAGACGGCCGGCCAGTAGCAGACGGAAGACATTCATCCATGTGTTGGGCCGGCACGCGGTCTAAGCCGCAACGGCTGGCAAGGGGCCTGCGATAAGCCACTTACCGGGTTGCTCTTTTCCTCATATTCAGCTACCAGGATTTCGAAGCCACGGTGCCAGCTAGCCCGCCTGCGGTCAGAAAGACCATCCATATAAATAAGGAGAGAAGGTTAATAATCGAAGCCGTCAGGAGCCGCCGAGCCGCCGAGTTAGTTCTGCGAATTACGAACTGCGCTCCGCAGCAGAAAAACCCGAGGTTTAGGAGAAAAACTCCTGTGCCACGGAGCAAAGATGGCTGACCTCCTAAGGCCGACAAGAGACTGAGGGCTACCAGACCCGAGAGTGGAAAAAGGGTTTGGAAGTTCACGAACCGATCCCTGGTGGGGCCTTCAGGAGGCAAAACCAAATAGCCTGCACGCTCATAGTCGTCCCGATACATCCAGGCAATGGCCATAAAGTGTGGAAACTGCCATAAGAAAAGCACCGCGTACAATACCCATGCCTCGAAGCTCAGCTTGCCTGATGCGCCAGCCCAGCCGATCAACGGAGGCATGGCACCCGCAAATGCCCCAACCAGTGTACATAGAGGTGTTTTTCTTTTGAGCGGGGTATAGAAGAATAAATAGGAGAGCAAAGTTAACGCTGCGAGGAGGCTTGCGAGCAGATTAACGGATACCGCAAGATAAACGCTGCCGATCAGGGAAAGAGCCACACCGAACCAGAGGACTGCGGAAGGTTTGAGACGGCCAGCAGCGAGTGGCCGCCGGGCGGTCCGACGCATTTGAGCATCGAAGTGTCGTTCGATGTATTGATTCAAGGTGCCGGTGCCGCTGGCAACGAGCAATGTGCCCACCAATGTGTGGATCATTAGCAGGAACGGAAAATCCCGCCAGGACGCTGCACGACCCAGGTAGAACCCAGCGAAAGTCGTGATCACAATCAGAAGGTTGACTTCCGGCTTGGTGAGCGCCCAGTAGTCGGACAATGCCGGCTCGATGACGCGATTGTGTTGTATGGGGGGAACATCGAGCGGAGCAACAATAGGCTGGGTGACCACGGTTAGAGTGCCTCCAGGCTCTGCAGCACCTTTTGCGTTACTTGACTGCCACGTAATTCCGACTCAGCCAATTCGTCCTCGCGGGAACTCTGTCGCGAGAGCAGCCGCATTGTGAGAACCGCGCCAGCAACGAGATAGACAACTGTTACAAAGGTCCACATCAACGCACCCGCGCACTGCTGATCTTCGAGAGCAGAAATGCCGAACAGTCGTGGCGAGGTGAAGTACACTGCATAAACTACGCGGTCGCAAAACACAAGAAACCCGGAAAGGATATCGCACGGTAACGTGGCAAGAAAGAGGTACAAAATCAGCGACAACTCGGGCCACCTCGAGGTACTTGGCCAGGGCTGAATTACGGGCCACCAGAAAAGAAGACCGGTCGCGAGGAAGGATGCGTCCTCCGCGAGATGCCAGCCTTCGGATTGAAGCCCTAGCGCAAATATGGCCGGAATATGCCATCCCACCAAAGCCGCGGCGGCGGCAAACCAGCATAACGCGGGCTGTGTGAGCGTCCCTCCCACCGTCTGTACAGGCACCGAGTGGAGCAGTGGACGGACGACTGTGTGTACGAATTGTCGCGGCAGACCGTGCAGGAATGCCATGAAGGGCGCGCCCAGCCAGATCAGCGGAGGAGCGAGCGTCATGAGCAGAAGATGTTGCAACATGTGAACGGTCAGTAATTCATGATCGAGCGCAGCTATCGGCGAGGCTACGGCAGCCCAGATCAGCAAAAGTCCTAGAAGAAAGCTGATAGCACGCCAGGCCGAAACGACCTTCGCGGACGTCGAACGGAGATGAAGCCATCCCCGCAGGTAGATCAATGCGGTGAGAGCGATGCTCAGGGTCAGCCAAACCGCAGACGATTCGATTCCGCCATGATGAGGAAGCATGAATTCTAATCCTATTGCCCGCCGGAACTCCTCACTGGGTTGTCGCTCAGCACCGCGTCGCGTGAAGCATCGTGGGCGGGAGCTTGCCCTGCCGGATGCAACGTCTCAAGAAATGCGACGAGCGCGGTCGTCTCTGCCGGGCCTAAGTTGTTTCCATAGGCGGGCATGTTGCCGCCGCCTTGAATCACTTGCCGAATGAGTTGCTCCTGTGTCAGCCGCACGGCAACGCTGTCTAGGGCTGGCCCCCTTTGTCCACCCGTGTCGCCAAGAGAGTGGCAGTTGCGGCACTGCTTAACCTGAAACACGAGCGCGCCCTGCCGCTCAAGTGCGGTCGTGCCATGAATGTACCGGTCGGGTACTGGATCGCCGCTCCAGGCGTTCATGTGCGGACTCCAAGGCGTGAACTGGGCGAGCCGAGTAAACGTGCCGAGGGTGATGGCAATCAGCAGCACGGTGAGAACCGCGATCGGCCGCCGCTTCCAGCTTTTTTCTCCTTCGCCGGAAAGAAAGGGCAAGAGGATCAATGCGATGATCGCCACAGGTGGGACGATGAGAAGAAATGGAGTCTCCATCGACGGAGGAAGCAGTGACAGCAAAGCGTAAAGCCACAGGAAAAAGTAATCTGGCTTCGGGGCGGTCTGGATAATCGTTGGATCCGGCTGTCCGGTCGGACCAAACGGGCCGAAGTAGAGAGCGCAGGCGGCGATGGCCAGGATGATAAATCCCGCGAAGAACAGATCTTTCCAAACCGCATACGGAACGAACGGCGCACCATCTTGCTTAGTCAGTGCGTGATAGTCACGTTCATACGTGGCTCGTTTTACAATGCGTCCCGGCATCGGCCATTCGTTGATCCCGAGCTTCAGCACCATCAGTACGTGAAGTCCTACGAAAGCAATCAGCATTCCAGGAATTACGAACACGTGCAAAGCAAAAAATCGAGAGAGGGTTGCGCCGGCGATGATGGGTCCACCCAGCATCAATTTCACGATCGCGGGGCCGGCTATGGGTACTCGGCTGGCGATGGAAGCTCCGATTCCCAAGCCCCAGTAGGCGTCCTGATCGAAGCGAAGCACTTGCCCGCTGAAGGCCATGCCCAGAGTCATCAATAAGAGGAACACGCCGATGACCCAGGTAAGTTCACGCGGGAACTTGTGGGCCCCGAACAGGAACACCTGCACCATATGAATCAGGACAACGGCGACCATGAAGTTGGAGCCCCATCCGTGCATGGCGCGGATGAACCAGCCAAGCGCAACCTGATGATTCAGAGCTTGCAAACTGCTCCATGCTTCGCCGGCTGAAGGCACGTAAATCAGTGCCAGCAGAATGCCGGTGACAAGCTGGAGAATGAAGACGGTGAGCGCTGCACTGCCGAACACATAGAACCAGCTCGCCGTGTTCCTTGGCACGGGATGCCCGGCCGCTTCACGAATCGGCGCCGCGAGCTGCAGGCGATGATCGAACCATTCTCCTACTTTCGCAATCACGCGCATGGCGGTTTCTCCGTGCATAGACTTGCCATCGCTGCACCCGGCGTCGGCAATTCCCCGGCTTGAATCGTCAGCACGCCATTCTTAACCTCATACGGATACTCGAACAGTCCGCGCTCTGGTGGTCCCGAGGCGCGCGAACCGTCGCGATAGTACGCTCCACCGTGACAGGGACACATAAACAGACCAGATTGCTGAAACCAGCGAACCGGGCAGCCGAGATGTGCGCAGTTGATGGCAAAGACCTGAAACTGATCGCCAGCAATACGCCGCACCCAGCAGGCAGTGTCCACCGTCTTGCCATCTGTGGGCATCACGTATGGATTCCGAAAAGTAGCGAGCCGTGTTTCGCCCTCAGGGAAGTCGCTTACAGACCCGAGTGGCACCCACGAGAGATAGCCGCTCGCACGTCCGCGCGTAACCGAAGAAAAAAGAAAGCCCACCACCGGCACCGCTAACACCATGGCCGCGAAGCCGTTGAACAGGATTCCCAGCTTCATGAAAAACCCACGGCGCGAAACCGTAGCGTCACTCGAAGGGGCCATGAGAGGTTTAGTCGACATATCAGAACTCCTAGTGCTGCACGTAATTCGAAGCGGAATAAGGCTGCCCGGGGTTTTGCGCACGGCGTGACGCGAGCCACGCAACAACATCCGTGATCTCCTGGTCTGTCATAGGCTTTCCCGGAACGTTGCCGCGCCAGTCTGGCGCTCCCAATTCCGGCCGGCCAGTGATGACGATCGTGTGCAGCTCTTGGTCGCTGACCAGAGCCAAAAATGAATCATTCGTAATGGCACTACCTTTGGGCCTGCCCTGACCTTGTGGGCCGTGGCAGGATGCGCAATATGTCTCGTAAACGAGTTCACCATTCGTGGCATTGCCCGTAGTTTTTGCCGCATATGTCGGTGGATTGCTTCCGTCGAGAATCCCCTTGCGCCCCCAACGCGAAAATATTCCGCTCGTAATCACGTTGATCTGTTTATCGGTTAGCATTCCTCCTGCGCTTTGGGCGAAAGCTGACATGGAGGTTCCATGTATGCCGTTGGCGATGACTTTTCGCATGGACGCTTCATCCACGATGTCGAGATAAACGGGATTTGCCAGCGCAATCGCTGCTCCTCCTCGTCCTTGCGCGCCGTGGCAACCTGCGCAATTTTGTGAGTAAAGAGTGGCAAATTCCAAAACCTGGCTCGGCGCAACGGGTTCCGAATCCTTCTCGGGCTGACCATGCGGAGTGCTGCACGCAGAGAGCAGCAGGATGCTCAGGGCTGCCGACGCATATAGATACCAAAATCGTTTCAATGTCGATCCTCTCCGCTGTCTCGTGGTGTAATTCCCGGGGCTTCGATCCCGGCGCGCATGGCGAAGGGCAGGTTCTCCCGAGTCAGCATGCGCGACTGTTTCGTCACCACAATGCCCGCCACAATTCCGAAGGCCACTTGTGAAGCAATAAACCAGGGCCAGTCAATGTGGCTCGCGAGCAATGGATTGAGAAGGCCCAATATTGTGTAGAGCAGTCCCGACCACAACACCGGGCCGATGAGTCCTCCCAGTACAATCGGCCGGCGCGCGAACATGGGAAGCATCGCGCCATAAAGCACCCCAACAAGGGTTGACACCAGGCCATGCAGGACCAAAGCAATCGCGAAGGTGTCCACATGAAATGAATACAACTGTGCGGGCCCGAGCTTAAGCGATTCGGCGTACACCACTCCGGCAAGAAGATTGATGGGATACCAAACGCTGCCTGCCTTCAGCACGCCGTAGGCACAGGCCAAAATGGCCATGGCTCCAGCTCCCGCCAACCCACCCTTCACACCCGCCGAAATCGGATACGTGTGGACGGGAAGCCATGCGCGCTGATAAGCCGGAATTGGAAGCCGCTCAACTATGCTCCGTTCGGTGGTTATGCGGATATCTTCAGGAAGCACGGGCACAACCTCTTCGTGCTCGTGAGGGAAGACTTCGCGGAACCACCCGATGCAGCCTGCCAGAGCAAGCACAGCGCCGAGGACGCTGACCGTTATGGTCGTAACCAAGCCTGCAGCTAATAAGGTGAATCCAAAAGCCAACACAAAGGGCCACGCTGTCGGCGCGGGCACTTCAATCTCGCCCGGCGCCCGAGAGCTTTCACTCATTGGTTCGGTTGTCAGCAAGGTTGCCATTTCTTCCTCAGCGCCCCAGAACATAAACGACGGTGAAAACTACCACCCACACAGCATCCACAAAATGCCAGTACATCGAGAGCACTTCCACGCGACGCGACTGCTCCACCCGCACGCGTCCGGCCACAGCAAAGATCGTGACAAGGCAGAGCATGACCAGGCCTGCAGTAACGTGAAAGGCGTGTAGTCCGACCAGCGAGTAGTAGGTTGTTCCGAACAAATTCGTCGAGATCGTGAGCCCGTGTTCGTAGATCAGTCGGCGCCACTCCTGCCCAGTGCCGTACATAAACGTGCCGCCCAAAACAATGGTGAGCACCCATAGGCCGAGAAAGGCTCCGACTCGGTCGCGTGCCAGCGACTTCGCGGCAAAATGAATGGTCAGGCTGCTCGACAACAGACAGATGGTGTAGAAGATCGGTGTCTCGAGCACCTCGCGCGGAGTCGGGCCGGCGAGACTCTTCCCAACATAGAAAAGATAAGCAACCACAAAAATCGTGAAGATCGCCGACTCGGCAATAATGAGGCCGGCCATTGCGACCTTACCGCGATACGGAAGGCTCCAGGTCGCCGCTGCCTGTGGGAACGGATTTGCCATCGCACTCATTACTTTCTTCCTTTATTCACAGCGGCTGTCTTCATTCGTACGGCTATTCATATTGGCTGTCGGGGTCTTCCGGATGCTTCAGGTCCCACAACGGCCGCCGGCTCGCGACCACTGGGATGGAAGCAAAGTTATACGCAGGCGGGGGCGAGCTTGTGGACCATTCGAGTGTCCAGGCGTCCCAGGGGTCGTTGCCCGCCGTCTTGCCCTTGAAATAAGAGATAACGAGATTCGCCACAAAAATCACAACAGCGATTGCCTGAATAAATCCGCCGACACTGATGAGTAGGTTTAGAGTGTCCCAGCCGCGCCCCGGCTCGTAGGTGTAGATTCGGCGCGGCATACCCAATAGGCCGGGAATGTGCATGAGGTCGAATGTCAGATGGAAACCGATCAGGAACAGCCAGAAATGCAGTTTGCCGAGTGTCTCGTTCAACATTCTTCCCGTAATTTTTGGGTACCAGTAATAAATGGCGGCGAAGACGCCGAACACAACCCCGCCTACGAGTGTGTAGTGGAAGTGCGCGACAACGAAATACGACAAGGTAAGCTGCGAAGCGAAGGCGGCACTTCCCAGCATGACGCCGGTTAGGCCGGCAATCAGGAATTGGAAGAGAAATCCGATGCAGAACAGCATCGGTACCTTAAACTGAATCCTTCCTCCCCACATGGTGCCGAGCCAATTGAAGATCTTAATTCCCGTAGGAACGCCGACCGCCATCGTGGTAATCGTGAAAAAGCTGTTCGCGTACGAGTTCATTCCGACCGAGAACATGTGGTGCGCCCACACGCTCATGCTCACGAAGCCGATGCAGACAGTGGCTGCGACCATGACCGGATATCCGAAAATCGGTTTCCGTGAAAACACCGGAATGATTTCCGACATGAAAGCAAAGCAGGGAATAATGAGGATGTACACTTCCGGATGTCCAAATATCCAAAAGAAGTGCATCCACAACATGGCTGAGCCGCCAGCCTGCGTGTCGAAGAAATGGCCACCTAAATATCGATCGATAAGCAGCATGAACTGTGCCGCGGTCAGCGGCGAAACAGCGAGTAGAACCATTCCGGCCATCACCAGGTTGAGCCATGCCAGCAGAGGCATGCGATTGAGCTTCATGCCCGGGCAGCGCATGCAGAGAATAGTCGCAATAATATTGATGGCGGTTCCAATGCTTCCAAATCCGGAAACCAGCAGCGCCAGCGTCCAATAATCAGTGCTGTGGCCTGGCGAAAAGGCCCGTGCTGTTAGAGGCGCGTACGCCCACCATCCCACGTCAGGTGCATTGCCCGCACCGTAGAGCCCATTTGCGCCCACCAGGCTGAAGTAGAGAAGAAATCCGCCCAGTGCCGAAAGCCAGAAGCTGAAGGCATTCAGCCGGGGAAACGCCATGTCGCGGGCGCCAATCATTAATGGCACAAGATAGTTTGCAAAGCCAAACAGGATTGGCATGCCCATGAAGAAAACCATGGTTGTGCCATGCATGGTGAACAGGCGGTTGAAGACCCCCGGCGAAACAAAATGATTGTGCGGGAACATCAGCTGAATGCGGATGATGAGCGCTTCGACACCGGCGATCACCAGAAATAGCAGGGCGTAGAGAATATAGAGAACGCCCAACCGCTTGTGATCAACTGTGGTCACCCATTCGTGAAGCGTGTCAACCCACGGCTTCTCGTCAATCTGCACGCCCGGAATCGTGATCGCATTCGATGACATATTGGCCTTCAACTTCCTCTAGCGAAGTGTCTCCATATAACTCACGACCGCATCCAGGTCGGAATCGCTCAATTTCATGGCCGGCATTAGCGAGCCGGGCTTGATCGCGTTTGGGTCCTGAATCCAGAGGCGGAGGTTTTCTGGTGTATTCGTTGCTGCACCGGAGGCGATCGTAGCCCGGGTCATCAAGTGCGTGAGGTCGGGACCGAAGCGTCCGTTGGCATTCGTTCCTGCCACCGCATGACAATTCATGCAGGCATTGCTTTCGAAAACTCGCCTGCCGGTCGCTACGCTTGCGTCCTGAACGGCGGGCTGTTGCTGGCCACGGGCCCAGGCAGCAAAATCGGCAGGACTGTCCACCGAGACGCGTAACAGCATCTTTGCATGCTGGACCCCGCAGTATTGCGCGCACTGACCAAGAAAGATTCCGGTGCGCAGTGGGTCCATCCACATTCTGTTCGGATGGTTGGGAATCAGGTCGGTCTTGCCCGCGAGTTCCGGGATCCAGAAGCTGTGGTCGGTGTCAGCGGAAAGCAAGGTCAAGAACGTAGGAGTCGGATTCGCGGGATCGCTCACTGGGATGTGCAGCTCATTGGCTGTAACGACCCCCAGCTTCGGGTAGCGAAACTCCCACCAGTATTGGTGCCCGATGGCAGTGACCTCGACGGCGCCCGCGGGTTCGGGAGCATCCTGAACGGCATGGATTGCCCTCGCCGTAGCCAAGAACAACACGATAACAATGAGGATGGGAATGATCGTCCAGGCCAGCTCAATCTGGGTGCTTCCGTATACCTGAGCGGGTTCGCGGCCGGCATCCACAGCTCGCCCTCGGAATTTAATGACGGAATAGACCAGTAACGTAAAGACGACGACAAAGATGATTCCGGTAATGGCAAGGACAAACACGGAGAGGTGAGCGACCATCTTCGCCGGCGTTGATGCAGGAGCAAAGATGTTCGTGCCATTCGTGGGATCGGTTGCGGCGGCTGCCACCGTAGCCAGGGACAAGAACAAGAGCGCGAGCATAAAAAGCGCGCTCAACGTAATCGAGTTTTGTTTGCGCTGCATTTGCGTTAATCGCTCTCTTTGAATTCCTGCCAAAAATCAGTTAGCTGAAACCTAGAAACTGCCGAGATCATGGATTCGTATCTCCCAAAGTCCGGTTTAGATCGTCTCGGGTTAAGAGATAAGCCAGGCTCGCGTCGAGCAAACCAGCGCGTGCCTTCACCGCCTGAGCTCGCGACGCGTCGCGCTGGGACGCCAATGTGATTCCTTGCTTAAATTGATCTTCTGAAAGGCGCGCATTCTCTTGCTGAGCGGCGAGGTACTCTTTCTTCACCTCCACCATGGAGCGCGCTACATCGAGCCGGTTGTATATCATTTGTACATGGGCTTCGACTTCGTTCTTCATGCGCTGCAGGCTTTCTTCTGCTTCCGCTATTTCGTCCCTGCGTTCTCGAACGAGCGCTTTGCGTTTGCCTGCATCGAAGACGTCGTAGCTCAGGTGGATTCCGAATGTGCCGAAGTTTCGATCGACGAAGGGCACGCCGTTCTGATAGCTGTACCGGGCAAAGGCGGTGACATCGGGAATGTATTCCGCCTTTGCTGCGGTGTGTGCGGCTCGCGCCTTCGCGAGGCTCTGCGCCGCTTCTTTGACTTCGGGGTTATCACTCAATGCGGTTCGCACCGACTCTTCGCGCGGCGGCACATCAAGTGCGACGTCGACGTTAGGATCGAGGGCGAGTTTTGTATTCAGCGGCAGTCCAAGCACATCGTTCAATTGGATGGTGAGATCGGCAATCTGCATGTCGGTGGCGAGCAGCGTCTGCTTGGCTTCGAGTAGGGTGGCACTGCTTTCAACACGCGCCACTTCCAGCAGGGAACCGTTCTTGAGTTGCTCGTTGTCTTCTTTCAGGTTTTCGCTGTCAGAGGTGATTTGCAGTTGAGCTGCCTCTTTCTGCAGCTGGCTGGTGAGGATGCGATAGTAGAGTTCCTGTACACGGAACACGACATCGTTTGTGGCCTTTTGGAATGAAGCTTGCGACGCTTTCAAATCTGCAGCTGCGATTTTATTGTTCGCATGAATCTTGATGAGCTGTGTGATCGGCTGCGCTAGAGTTGTGCCACTGGTTTCAAGTGTCTCTGTTCCCTGGGTAAGAAAAACGTTTTTGGCCGGAATGCCTGGACCGAAAGCGTCAGCGGGAGCGTCGATACGCTGCACATCGGTAATATGAAGTGCGTAGGATTCATTGCTAATGCTGGGGAAATAGCCCGATTTGGCGATGCGCCGGTTCTGCTCCTCGGCTGCGACTTGATACGATGCAGCTCTCAGACCGTGGTTTGCGCTCGTGGCAATGTTAATAGCGTCCTGCAAGGTTAATTTCCGCTCTTGCGCCGCGGCCCCGGACAGCATTGCGAAGACACAAGCTGCTACCGTGGTCCATCGCCCGATCGCGTGGTTTCGTTTCTTCATGCTTTTGCCTCCTGACGTGGGGTCAATTGCTGCTGGATGGCGCCGAGGTCGGCGTAGTTCAAGGGTGACTTGCGCATTAGGGCCACGAGCAGCAGACCAGCCACGCAAGCCCACGCCACCAGGTAGAATCCATCATTAATGCTCAGAGTGTAGGCCTGCAGACGGAGACGCTCGCTGACGACGCCAACCGCCCGGCCCATCGCTGCCGAGAGGCCGGAGGACTTTGCGAACAGTCCGGCGGATAGCTGGTGGATGCTGGTATCCGTGATCCAATTTCCACTCTGAACGTGCAACCCAAGGAGATTCGAATGAAGCTTCTCTCGCTGCGCGATGAAGTGGCCCATAAACACTGCGCCCAGATTGCCGCCGAACAGCCGGATCACATGAAAGAAGGCGGAGAACGTCAGAGCCCATTGGGGCTTCGACAACCCGCCTGAGAAAACTGCTTGCAAAACAATACCTGCGACCAGACCGATAAATGCGAACGATTGCCCCAGGCCCATGAGGAGTTCTGAGCGATAGTAGTTTTGTGCTGACCACACACTGGTGAGGTTTGCGTTAAGGCAGGAAGCAAGAGCAATGCAGACGAAACCTGAAGCCAGAAGCAGGCGTGAATCTAGTTTGGCCAGCAGCAACAGTCCCGCCACAAAGGCGAAGAGCAGCAAGGGCGCGGCGCTCCAAATCACTGCAGGTCCTATCTGGTCAGCTTCAAATCCGTGGATTGCCAGCGACTGCGGCACCAGAATAATTGTGGTCACCAGAAAGAAGCGGAAAAAGAAGAGTCCGATGCCGAGCAGTATCGTGTTCCACTGCCGGAGATAAGGCATATCTACAAGAGGATTTGGACTGCGAAAGCGGCGCACCAGAGAGCACAGCACAAACAACGAACCGCCGAAGAACAAGGCGTTGAATACGCCGGAACGCCACCAATCAAGTCTCTCACCCTGTTCGCACGCCGCCAGTATCATCGCTAGGCCGGCACTGGCATATAAAAAACCCGCAAAGCTCGGCACCGGACCAGATCTCTTTTGTGGAGTTGACTTCGGAATCCCGCAATAGATGCACAGCATCATCAGGGGGGTGATCAACGATGAATTCCAGAACATCCAGTGCCAAGAAAGATGATCTCTGTACCATCCATAAAGCGATGGAGCAATGTTCACGGCACCGTCGACAAACGTTGCATAAAGCGCAATCGTGAAGGGAAGAAACCGAAGCGGAATATTTCGCAGCGCAAAAGTCAACGTCAGGGGATAAAAAGTACCAGAGGTCAGGCCCCCTAAAAGCGCCAAGGCGATGACAAGCCTATAGCTGTGAACCAGGGGGACTGCGATGCAAGTCAGCGTGAATAAGGCTGCCGCAACCAGCAGAATTCGTCTTGGTCCGATGAGGCCTCCGAGATACACCGTGAATGGGCCGATGAACATCAAACCAACGTCAAAGGCGGTCCCGATCCAGGCGCCGTCATCAAAGCCAAATCCCATGTGTCCTTTGAAATCGGCAAGTCCGAGCGTAATCATGCGACTGGTGAGCGTGACTACGCCCGCACCCATGATGACGCCGAGGATTCCGAGCAGCGGACTTTTCGAAAGTTCACCCGGAAACGCCCCGGCAGTCGCTCGGGCGATTTGGAGTGGAGCGGGTCGAAGTGTGATCGTGGACGCAGCCATGTTCGTTCCAATCAATGTTTTGTACGGACCGTCGCGATCACGGAAAGACCCGGCTGCAACGTGGTGGCGATTTCGGAATCATCGAACGCGATCTTCACTGGGATTCTTTGCACAACCTTCGTGTAATTGCCGGTAGCGTTGTCGGGCGGCAGCAACGCGAATTGCGAGCCGCTGGCGGGCGCAATCTCGATGACTTTCCCGCGAAACACTTTCTCTGGATACTCATCTATCCGAATCTCAGCGGGGTCGCCGATCTTGACATTTGTCAGCTGCGTCTCGCGGTAGTTGGCCTGCACCCACTTGATCCTACTGACGAACGGAATCACTTGGGTTCCGGGAGAGACGAGTTGCCCAGGTCGAACTTGCCTCTCGCCCACGCTGCCGTCGCCGGGCGCGTCAATCCTTGTATAGCCGAGGTTCACCTGTGCCACGGTCAATGCGGCCTCTTTGGCGTGGAGGTCGGCAATGAGTTGAAGTTCCTGCGAACCTAGCACGTCAAGCCCACGGCGTTCCGCATCAACGGCCGACTGACTACTCGAATGGGCGGCCTTGGCTTGCTGCAATGATGCTTGACGGCTGACAAGCTGCGCGCGTGAGCTGTCCTCTTCGGCCACCACCTGCTCGAGTTTCTGCTGAGTTGTGGAGCTGGTCTGGATGAGATTTTCCTGCCGGCGACGTTCAGGGAGGGTACGCTCGATATCGGCCTGCGCGGCTTCAATTCCGGCTTCAGCTGCCGAGATCTCCGCTTCTGTCTGGTTTACGCCCGCGAGCGCGCGATCCACCTTCGCTTGTTGCAGTTGCTTTTGGCGACGATTGTTCTCGATCGCCGCTTTCGCGGCTTCCACTGCCGCACTTGCCTGAGCCACTTGCGCCCGATAATCATCGTCGTCCAATTGAACAAGGAGATTTCCTTGATGCACGGTCTGAAAGTCGGAGACTCTTACGTCCCTAACGATGCCAGCAACCTTGGTGCTCAGAGGCGTGAGATCACCTCGAACGTAAGCATCGTCTGTTACCTGTTCGATCCGACCTCCTTCCCAGGAGTTCCAGTTTCGGATGATGGTGAAAACGACTGCTGCGGCCAGAAGCACCACCAGCAGCGGCGTCCCGTACTTCTGCCAATTCGGCCTCGCGAGCGCCGGAATGTGATCAGGTTCAACCGCTTTGAGCGGCGCAAGCGGAGGCTTCGTCGCCTCTGTTGCGACAGAACTCACTGCTTCTGGGGCCATTCTTTCCCTCCTCTGGAACGGCGGCATTAAGGGACTGCGGATGCCTGCCCGGCCACCCGCACATCTCTCAGTCTGCATTCGCTGTGCCAAGGTCGCACTTGCAAAATCTGGTTGTTTTCTGAGGATGGGCGAGTTCCGCACGCGTCGCTTCCGAGGAAGGCTTGTCTTATGACAAAGTTTCGTCACCCGTCCCCGAAAAGCATCGCGATATTTTGGGAGGTGAGTTCGTTCGGATCTAAAAAGACAAGAGTGGTTTCATTTTTTTGTCGGGTGAGCGAAACTCCGCGCGCGCCAAAATCTACCGACTCATTGACATAGCATCCGGGAGACGCCCTCACGCTCACCTTCGCGGCAATGGCCCTTGTCTTGCATTTACTCTCGGTCGAGTTTTGCTAGAGGCAGGAGGGTGAAAAGATGAATGCTCAAGGTCAACGGAAGTGCGGCTATTCGGCATGCCAATGTACGGTGACAGGGGGACAAACGTATTGCAGCGACTATTGCTCCGAGGCCGATGATGCGCAGGAAACCGAGATTCAATGCGATTGCAAGCACGCTCCCTGCTCCCTCAACTGAGGCGAGAGGGCATTAAATCCGGCATGCGAGGATTGCGCCCCGCAGCTTTCTGACGTAGGAACCCTGGCGATGGCATTCCCCGAGCGCCGCACCGTCGATGTCCTGCTGACCATATTATTGGTTGCCGGCGTGTGCGCGACCATCTATTGTGCACGTCGCATTATTCTCATCTTCGTGTTCGCCGTATTGTTCGCCTATCTGATTAATCCTGTGGTCAAGTTCCTCCAACGGCACTCGTTGTTTTTCAGGACCTTAAGATCGCCCGCCGTAGTAGAGGTTTACCTTGGCTTCGTGATTCTAATTGCGGTGGTGGGCTATAGATTTGCTCCGGGTGTGATCCAGAATACCGTGAAGGCTGTGGATGAAGTGCCGGCTCTGCTGGACGGCCTTTCGACCGGAGACATTGCGACCCAACTGCGAGGCAAATACGGTTGGAGCGAGAAACAGGAATTCCGGCTCAGGGCCTTCCTGGCCAGGCACAAAGAGGACATCCAGGGCTTGGTGCGACGCACCGATCGCTACCTTTCAAATACCGCAGAATTGCTAGGTTCGGTGTTTCTGATTCCCGTGCTGGCGATCTTTTTCTTGCGCGATGGCGACCACATCGCAGATATCCTCATCCGGTTATTTTTTTCCCCAGAGCGGCGCCCAAAGAGTCGTGCTTTAGCAAACGAATTGCATGTCATGCTTACCGAATACATAAAGGCGCAAGTATCTCTCTGCAGTCTTTCGTTATTGTTCTACCTGGCGGCCTTGATCCTGCTGCGATTCCCGCACGCCTTAGCACTGAGCGTAGCCGGGGGATTATTGGAGTTTGTTCCGGTCCTAGGGTGGATCACCACTTTCGCCGCGATCGTCGGCCTAGGTGTTGTAAATCACTTGCATTGGATCTGGATGGCAGCATTGCTAGGCCTCTGGAGGGTAATTCAAGATTACTTCGTTACCCCGCGTATCATGGGAAGCCACCTGAAGCTTCACCCTTTGGCGACGGTTTTCGCCCTGCTGGTCGGTGCTAAGATCGGCGGAATCATAGGTATCTACCTCGCCATACCTTTCATGGCATCGCTGCGGGTGATCTGTTATGCACGTGGTAAGCAACAAAACGGCCGAGGCTCCGACCACTCTCCAGAGGCGACTTTGAACCAGACCGCAACCGCTTGAACAAGTGGCTGACTGCTCGGCGTGCGGGAGCTTCATTCAGAATCCAGCACAATACGCGAGTACCCGTCAGGCGCCAATAGCTTGGCATCGTTTCTTTCAGGAATAAAACCTGCGAGAGTGCGTCGCACACTCTAACTGGCTCATGTTGAAGCAACTAGCACTCAGAACGTGTGCTGCTTCGGATTGGAGCTGTGACTGCTCAAATAATTTGGTGATTCGGCTAACACTGAAAAGACGATCTTCCGCAAGAGAACGATTGGGCATGCAAATTGAAGTTAGATGAGGTGATGGAATGAATACAGACTATGTTTTGTTGTGCGGTGTGATGTGGACGCAACACGCTTCCCGAGATGCCGGCCTCGAATTGGTCCGGGCGCTGCACTCCGAGGATCAAGACGTGGTTTCCCTCGCGTGCGCTTTGCTCGAAGAGACGGAAGCCTGCGCCTAACGTCTCACCGTGAAGGATCTTCAAACAGGCCTTAGCTTACCGGTACTCCACACAGGCCTTACACTCGATCGGGCTTACAACTTCTCCACGCTGAGAATCGCAATCATTCTGTGCTCCTGGCCCGGCGGAAGATGGATCGCAGCATCCAGAACGTTGCTGGCCTCAACGCAGACAAACTGCTTCCACTCACCCTCGCCCAGGTCTCGCAACCCTGCGGCTCCCTCGCGCCACGGATTCCACACCACGGTGGTCAGCGAATTGGCTTTCGTCAGTCGAATGCGACGCCGCATATCGGCGTCCGATAGATCGATCGTGCTGCTGGTGTCCAGGTACGCATTGTCGGTTTGCGAGGCGATCACCACGTCCCCACGCTGTAGCTTCTCCCTGTTGGAATCCGTGTTGTCCAGAAAGCGTACGGTATTCAGGCCCTGTAACCGCACACGCTCTACATCGGCCACTCGGTTATAGGTATGGAGTGCTTCTTCGAAGCGGAGAGAGGTCGTACCGGTGTTGGTGCAAAGAACCTCCAGACTCAGCTCCGAACCGAACGTAACGCGATGCTCAAGGCGAAATTCCCCAGGCCACCAACGCCGAGTGTGCTCATCGCTCTCAGTAAACATGGTCACCGCGACCCCAAACTCCGTTTCAACAATGGACTCGAGCTGCCAAGGTTTTGTCCGTACGAATCCATGGGCCGGAGCGTGGGGATCGTCTGCTTTGGCGCGGAACCAGGGAAAGCAGATCGGAATTCCCCCTCGGATTGCTTGACCTTCCTCCCAACGGGTTTTCGTACTAATGAAAAGCACCTCGTTTTTACCCGCGGGCTTCCAGGAAGTGACCTGGGCACCATGCAGATACATCTCACCGTGGCCAAAAGAACCACTGATTAGCACTCGTGGCAAGCCGCCGTTGCCCTCACAAACTTTGGCAACACCAGGGATTCCGAATCGGCGATCTAGTTCTGCAACCATGGAGGTTGAGTCGATGTCTAGCCCTTCCCTTAACATATTATTCAGAAATTTGTTGGAAGACAGAGTCCGGCGTTCCGAACGGTAGGCTGCGCGAACTCTTCTCAAGCCAAGAACACCCTCCAGGCGAGGACTTATCGTCTGGACCGTGCTGCGCTCGATGGTCTTCTGGTATCGAAACTCCTCATCGCCATGTTCGCCCACTCCCATTCCGAGAGCCAGCTTCTGCGGCACCTGCCGTAGCATTGGAATTCCATCATGCTCCCGCCGCATTGCGGACACACCAGATTGATGATCGACGAGATGATTGTGTTAGGTTCCCCTTAACGTGTTAACGATCCTCATGACTCCTCCAGTATCGCGCGACTCTGCAACGACCGCGGATTAGCGATGCGAGGTGCAGCCGGAGACTGCGTATGTCGGTTAACTTGACGCCGGTGTAATTCCACTCTCAGACGCTCCATGCTGGTTGGCTTCGGAATTCGTCTCTGGCCTGTACCGACCGCCGCCTCGCTCAGACGTGAGCTTGCAAACATGATGCCGATTGCAAAACACAGGTTCGGACTACGAACATGGGGAATCCTCAACACATACACCCGGCGTCCACAACCCGTTGTCAAGCTTTTGGCAAGTGACGGGCAGTGACAGGCCCTGCTGCGTTGACTATCCGAGAATCGATCACATTCTGATGGTTTGAAAACGCACCTTGCTCATCGATTCCGCTTCATGTCTCGCGTTTGGCACCATAGTTGCACCTTCGCTGTTGGCCAGAACCGGTGGAGATAATTCGGAACCGGGTCTGTGACTCAAACAATTCATAAAGGAAATCATCATGAAATCCGATGTGTTACGGGGGATTGTATCCACGGCCCTGCTTGTGTTGGCTGGTGGAATTTCGGCCTTCGCGCAAAACGGCACACTCAAGCTTAATGTGACGCCGAAACAGGCTTATATTTTTGTGGACGACAAAGCCATAAGTGAAGCCAGCAAACTTCACTCCTTGACCCTTAGCGCAGGTGAGCACAAGGTTGAGCTGGTCAACTATGGGTACCAACCAGTTACCCGCACGGTCGCAATCGAGGCGAGAAAAACAACAGAACTCAGCGTGAGTTTGGAAGCGGTCGCGAGCAAAGTTTCGGGTCCCTTTGGCGCCATAACGATCGAGGGAGCGGACCGGGATGCAGTGCTGCTGAACGGGAAGACCCCGGACTTCTTCGTCGGTCACGGCGATGAGTTCAATCACGACTGGTGGTGGAAACAGGAACTGGTCGTCCCGCCCGGCACATATCAACTGATCATACAAGGCGGTGACAAAGATGTGTGGTCGGGCGAGGTCAACGTTCCTGCAAACCAGCGCGTTGTTGTGGATGCCTCCAAAGGGGTCCGTAAAACTGTTCCCTGGACGCGCGGACAAAAACTCGGCTCCGTACCGCGCTTCAACGTGGGAACCGCGAGCGCGACCGTAGCCGTTGCAAAACCCACAGCGGAGCTGTCCGTGGCGGCGGCTCAACTCAACTGTGGTGATGCTTCGGAAGTCAAGTGGACATCTTCCGACGCACCTCAGGTTGAAATCGCCCCCCTAGGGGCAGTGGCGGGATCTGGAGAACAAGCGATTCAACCGAAACAGACGACGGAGTACGACCTCACGGCTAAAGGGCCAGGCGGCACCGCCACGGCCAGCGCGACCGTCAACGTAAACAGCGCTATCCAGTCGATCTCCAGCTTTCACCAGCCGAGATCCACTATAAGCGTATCGGAGACAATGTCGTCGAGGACAGCGCCACCGCGCTGAACTGGACGACAACGAATGCTTCCAGCGTGTCCATAGATCCATTGGGCACGGTCGACCCCAGTGGCACGCGCAGCTTGACCGTGGCTCCCCAAAAGAATCATTTCGGGCCGGTGGATGAGAAGGTCAGCTATACCCTGACTGCAAGCAACGGGTGCGGCGGTGCAGCGACACAAACGGTCGCCCTGCACATCGTCGGCTCCATCGAACCAGGCGCGCTCGCCATGCGCAGCGTTTATTTCGAAACGGATCGTCCCGGCAAAGGAAACTCTGAAGTCGCGTTACTCCCCACCGAAAGACAGACGCTCGAAACCATCGCCGCCGAATTCAAGAAGTATCTTACTTACAAACCCGATGCCACACTGACGCTCTCTGGCTACGCAGACAGGCGGGGGCCGGCAACATACAACCAGCTTTTATCGGAACGACGGGCCGCCCTAGCCAAACGTTTCCTGGTAGACCAGGGCGTTCCCGAAGCGAATATAGAGACTCAGGCGTTTGGCAAGGAAAAAAGCCTCACTGCCGATGATGTCCAACGCCTGCTCGATCAGGACAACGACCTAGGTGTCGAAGTGCGGCAAAAGGTCATCCGGAAACTTAGCAACATTGTGTTGGCGTACAACCGCCGCGTGGACTTCACCTTGAGTTCCACAGGACAGGAGTCGGCTCGTGTTTACCCATTCAACGGGGACGATTTCTCGAGACTCGTCGATCGAAATGCTCCGAGAAAACCACGCGGTGTGGAACTTGCGGCCGAAACTGAGAAGATGGGCAACTAGGTGGACCAAACAACAATGGGCGGCCAAATCAAGGCCGCCCGCTTTTACTCAGACAAGTTGTGCGCTCGCCAGCGGAGAACTGTAATGAAGATTAATCGAAGTCGCGTTTTGATGATCGCACTGTGCCTGGCGCCGTCCATGGCGTCAGCCGATTCCTTAGCACTGAAGAACGGGAGGGTCATTAACGGCAAGTTCATGGGCGGCACGGAAACTGAGATCAGCTTTCAGGTTGGCTCGTCGGTGCAGAAATACAAGCTTGGGGATATCGCCTCACTGAAATTTGATTCTCAAGAGACAACAAGCGACGTGCTGACGGGCCCCGAGAAGCCGCTATTGAGCAACGAGGATACGAAGATGCCCGCCTACGTCACTATCGCGGCAGGAACGCGTATCTCGGTGCGCACTATTGATGGGATCGACTCCACCAAGAACCGTGTCGGGGATCCTTTTGAAGCTTCTCTGGCAGAACCGCTGATCGTCGATGGAAATGTAGTAGTCCCTAAGGACGCTGATGTCTATGGTCGACTGACCGAGTCCAAGAAATCTGGAACCTTCACCGGCAGATCGGAGCTCCAGCTGGAGCTGACCGGGATTGTGGTGAACGGGCATACGGTGCCGCTGGTTACAGGTGAGTATGAGTTGACTGGCAAGTCGCGCGGCGCGAGCACCGCGAAGAGAACTATCGGCGGAGCGGGCGTGGGATCGATTATTGGAGCCCTGGCCGGTGGCGGAAAGGGTGCTGGGATAGGTGCGGCCGTAGGTGGCGGGGTGGGAGCAGGGTCTGAGGTGATCACGAAGGGAGACCAGGTGAAGGTTCCAAGTGAGACCCTACTCGATTTCACGCTGCAGCAAGACCTGCAAATACCAAACCAATAGAACTAAGAGAAGCAACGTCGAGGGGTGATGCATGCTGAAACTGATTTGTATGACCTGTATCTGTTTGGGGACCTTTCCAGCCTTTGGCCAGTCGGCGTCAAAATACGAGGTGGCCACGATCACCGACGTGAAGACTCATCAGGATAGCGGCCCGGACGTCGTTACCTATGACGTGTCCGTTAAAGTGGGCGACACGATTTACGTGGTTCTCTATACGCCGCCGTTGGAGATGAATACGGTGAAGTACGCCGCAGGACGCGAGTTGCTGGTGCTGGTCGGGAAAAAGGCAATTACTTACAACGACATCCTGGGTCAATCACGAGAAGTGCCGATCGTGAGCCAAAGATCGGCCACCAAGCAACCCAAGTAAGCCTCAGGATAATTTGGGGAGACTCGGCGTCCGGAGTTCGCCACTGCTGCTGGCCTCGTTGGTCTCTTCACCGTCACTTGCCAATTGCTTGCCATTGGCCGCGCAGGAAGCAGGTGTGCCGTTTGCCGCATCGGTATTTGCGACTGACGCTATGTGGCTCATCCCGGAGTGGCTCTCGCTCCTTTAGGCCTAGTTCGGGTATGGAAGCTTGCATGCTTGATTATTGGTAGAGCCCACTCGAGGACTTGGAGAACATGAATCGAAAAACTATCCCGATGGCAATGTCCGCTTTTTGGGAAGCAATTTGCGAGCTACGCATAATCTCGCCCGCAATGTGGCAAAAACCATCGATCAATCGTCTTTGCCGGAGCCCTCGAATTCACCCCCGGTAGAGAGTGGTCAACTCTGAGGATTAAAGACGATAACCAAGCAGATGGGGAACAGACATGGAAAGACGGAGCACTAAATTTACTCTCTCGCTGCTACTCGCAACGCTTGTTGCGGTGACAATCTTCGCGGTCGAGGCGAAAGGGCTGGGTAATTCAGACAGTCAACCCGAACTTTCAACGCCGCTCGAACCTTTGCGTCCCGGCGTTGCAGAGGGCCAGCTTTTCGATGAGCTAGATGTCCATAACCAGCTTCGAAAGGCGGCACTGCTCGACTATACAGTCCTCAGAACCTATCGAGTGGTCGATTTAAAGGGAAAGGTGCATGCGGAGGAAGTCGGCCAGATGGAGTTTCGTGCACCGGACCAGAAAAGCTTTGTGGTGAGGTCGGAAGAAGGATCAGGCGTTATTCGCCGGATGGCTCTGAAGCCGCTGATATCCAGTGAGATTGAAACCGCCGTCGGCAAACAACATCACGACAGTGCCATCTCACCTGCGAACTATTCCCTGGATCTGTTGGGTGAACAGCAGGTCGGACCTTACCACTGCTTCGTCGCACAGGCAGTCCCGAAGCGGAAAGACAAGTATCTGTTTGAAGGCAAACTATGGATCGATGTGGATGATTATGCTGTGGTTCGCATCGAAGGGCAGCCCGCAAAGAAACTGTCTTTCTGGATAGAGCGAGCTGATTTTGTAAGGCAATACCAGAAAGTCGACGGGTTCTGGCTTCCGGAAAAAGATCAGACGTTGGTGCAGGTTCGGCTCTACGGCAAGAAACTCTTAACTATTGACCACCAGGACTATGTCGTGAACGCCGGCGCCCTGAAGAAACAGGCCACGACATCCACCCAGGAGGCCCGTGCGCGCGCCATCGTTGGCGCAAATTAATACGGTTCGCGACTCGGGTCCGCGTCCTGGTGATTCGGGCGGAGGAAGACTGGGCCATTGCGACGGAATGCTGGAAGCTCGCTCGCGTCGCCGCACGAGCGGGTATAGGAGGCTGAGCACCAACGAAAAGTGGCTGGGCAGCAGGTTGTGTCGTGTTTCGCATTTGTCACTTGCCAAACTCTCGTCAAAGCTTGCGGACCCGTTGTACATCGATAAACGACATTGTGGACTGGCGGGGCCGTAAGTTCGCCTTCCCAACGAAATAGTTCGATTTTTCACACAGGCAGTTAGCTTGGAACCTTGAATGCACTGAGCAGATAGGGGCGGCATCAGCGCTCTTGCGAAAAAGCAGTTTGGCTAAGGATTCGACACAAATCAATGCATCCCGATGTACGACTTTCTTGTGAGGAGCTGCGGTGCTTCGCAAGTGTGCAAACCCTGTCTGCTACGTCCTATTCCGCTATCTGCATCAAGGAAAGCTTGTTGAAGTTGAAATTCAGTACAGAGAATGCCCTTGTGGCAAGGGCGCGTCCTCGAACGGCAAGCGATATCTCGAGCGGTACTGGTTGTGCGATCAGTGCGTCGCACACGTCGCCCTGCAGTTTGACCGGCGAAGAAGTGTAGTGCTGATGTCTTGCCCGGGGGGAGCCGGAGGAGTAGCCACAACTTCGATTCTGTTCCACGGAAGGGATGGGGCGGAAATAGCGCGGGTTCTGATCCGGCCATCAGACTTAACCTTAACGCTTTCGACTAGCGAAAGGCCGCAAGCGGACTAGAAACGCGAAGGAGGGGGACAGCATGAGCGAAGTACTTCCAGTGGTGTATGTGGCGCGGCATGGCAACACGGCGTGGACTTTTTCAGGCCAGCATACCGGGCTTACCGATTTGCCTCTGACCCCAGATGGCGAGCGCAACGCTGTGAGGCTTGGAGAACGGCTGAAGGGCATGACATTCGCCAAGGTGTTTACCAGCCCATTGCAGCGCGCGGCCCGAACCTGCGAACTGTCTGGATTTGGAGCCGGCGCCGAAACCGATCCTGACCTCGTTGAATGGAACTACGGCAAATATGAAGGACTGACCTCGGCCGAAATCCACCGACAACACCCAGACTGGGACCTGTTCCGGGATGGCTGTCCGGGAGGTGAATCACCGGCGCAGGTTGGCGAGCGCGCGGACCGTGTGGTCCAGTGTGTCCGTAGCATCGCAGGAGACGTACTGCTGTTCACCAGCGGACACTTTACTCGCGTCTTAACCGCGCGCTGGCTAGCGCTCGGTCCGGGATCTGGGGGCCGATATTTTCTACTTAACCCAGCGAGTCTAAGTGCGCTCAGTTATGAGCACAATCTATCCCGGCCCGTAATCCGGCTGTGGAACGATGACCACCACGTTGCGGCATGAGCCAACGAAACTTTTTCAGGCATGGGTTTGTGATGGTTGAAACCTTACCTCCCAGAAATGATTCGAATGAGAAAGGTGACTGAATGAGCACAAAAAGTGTGGTGCGTCCGGATTCTGCGAAAATTGTTCCGATAACCGAGAAGGCATCCAATATTTCCGAGGTTCTCAAACAGTACCGGTCGTGCCCCATTCCGTTTGTCGGGACCGAAGATGGGTTCTATGAAAGGCACCTGGTGTTTGACCGTGCGATCGACCCAAAGGTGGCCAGCGCCAGGGAGCGCTTCGAGGCGTTCTCCAGTTCGGTGCGCGACATACTGGCGCAGCGCTGGGTACGAACCAAGGAAACCTACGAACAAAAGAATACCAAGCGAATCTACTACCTTTCGATGGAATTTCTCATCGGGCGCTCGCTGGCCAACAACGTGACCAATCTCCTGCTCGATCCTCTCGTTCAGAAAGCAGTCCAGGAGAAAGGAATCGATTGGCTTGAATTGATCGAGCAAGAACCGGATGCCGGGCTGGGGAATGGAGGCCTAGGCCGCCTCGCCGCGTGCTTCCTCGACTCGATGGCTACTATGCAGCTCCCTGCAACCGGTTATGGTCTGCGCTACGAGTACGGCATGTTTCGGCAGTCTTTCGTGAACGGCTGGCAGCAGGAAAACCCCGACAACTGGCTCCGCGGCGGCGATCCCTGGGAGATCGCGCGGCAACACGAGAAAGTGGAAGTCAAGCTCAACTGCACCTTCAAGCTGCGCGACGGGCGCGTCGAAGTTATTCCGAACCAGCCGTCCAGCCTTTTCGGCATACCCTATGATCGTCCGATCGTGGGCTACGGAGGAAAGACCATCAATACTCTCCGTCTGTGGGCCGCGGCTGCGCCCGATTACTTCGATTTTCAGCAATTCGGCACCGGCGACTTCGTCGGCGCACTGGGTGCGACTCTCCAAGCCGAATCGCTTACGCGTGTGCTGTACCCTGACGACTCCACCAGTGCCGGACAGGAGTTGCGATTTGTGCAGGAGTATTTTCTCGTCGCATGCTCGCTGGCCGACCTGGTGCGCCGCTTCTTGCGGTATAACACGGATTGGGAAAAGTTGCCCGAGAAGGCCGCCATCCAGCTCAATGACACGCATCCTTCGATGGCAGTAGCCGAACTCATGCGCATTCTGCTGGACGATGCGCACCTAGGATGGGACCAGGCTTGGGACCTGACCAGAAAAACGCTCGCCTACACCAATCACACTTTGCTGCCCGAAGCTCTCGAGAAGTGGCCAGTCGCGTGGTTCGAAGCACTGCTTCCCCGGCAGTTGGAGATCATTTACGAGATCAATCGCCGACTCCTCGACGAAACCCGTGTCCGCTTCAACGGCGACGAAGGCCACGTGGAGCGTGTCAGTCTGGTTGAAGAGAAACCCTCTCGCAAGATTCGCATGGCCAATCTCGCTATCGTGGGCTCGCACAGCACGAATGGTGTGGCCGCTGTCCATTCCAAGCTGTTGCGCACGACAACGGTCAAGGATCTCGCGGAAATGTTTCCGCAGCGATTCAGCAACAAAACCAACGGAGTCACACCACGCCGCTGGCTTCTGGAAGCGAATCCCGCACTGGCAGACACTATCACCGACGCGATCGGCGACAAATGGATCACTGGCCTGGGCCAACTCCGCAACCTCAAACCGTTGGCTGACGACTCCAACTTGCAGAACGCATTCCACAAGTCAAAACGCGAGGCCAAAGTAGCATTCGCGAATTGGCTGAAAACAACTTCTGGTCAGGTCGTCGATCCGAATACGATCTTCGACTGCCACATCAAGCGCATCCATGAGTACAAACGGCAGCTCCTGAACGCGCTGCGAATCATCGTGGTTTATAACCGGCTGCGGGAGAATCCCGACATGGAGATGGTGCCGCGCACATTCTTCTTCGCCGGTAAAGCGGCACCAGCATACCGGCTGGCCAAGCTCATCATAAAATTCATCAATAATCTTGCGGGCACGATTGATAGTGACCCGATCGTGCGCGGAAGAATGAAAGTAGTTTTTCTTCCCGAGTACAACGTTTCGTTAGCAGAACGGCTGATTCCGGCGAGCGACGTCTCCAACCAGATTTCCACCGCCGGCTATGAAGCCAGTGGAACAAGCAACATGAAGTTCATGATGAATGGGGCTCTGACGGTCGGCACTCTTGACGGTGCAACGATCGAGATGGCTGAGGAAGCGGGGAAAGAGAACCTGTTTCTGTTCGGCCTAACGGTCGAGCAGGTGCAGAAGAGTCAAGCTTGGTACAACCCGCATTGGCACTATGAACACGAGCCGGAGACTCGTGCTGCCCTTGACCTGATCTTCTCCGATTATTTCAGTCGAAACGAACCCGGCGCGTTCGCTCCGTTGCGCGATACCTTGCTGACTAACGGCGATCACTACATGCACCTGGCGGATCTGACATCTTACTGCCAGGCTCAAGATCAGCTAGGCGAGCTGTACGCCAAGCCCAATGAGTGGGCGCGGAAAGCTATCCTCAATATTGCGAGCTCGGGAAAGTTCTCGAGCGATCGCACGATTCACGAATATGCCAACGAAATCTGGAAGGTGGAACCATGCCCCATACCCTAGAAGCGCACCCTACGACAATCCCCGGTGAACCGGTCATTTCACCGCTGGCAGGCAAACCCGCGCCGAGGGAATTACTCATTGATGTGGCTCGTTTGGAGAAGGAATACTTCGAGCGCAAGCCCGAAGTGAGCGATCCCAACCAACTCGTCGCGTTCGGAACAAGTGGACATCGCGGCTCTCCTTTTCACGGCACATTCACTGAAGCGCACATTCTGGCGATAACGCAAGCGATCTGTGACTACCGGCTGGCGCAAGGCATCGATGGCCCCCTCTACATGGGGAAAGATACCCACGCAATTTCCGGACCCGCGCAGCGTACTGCCCTGGAGGTCTTGGCAGCGAATGGTGTTGAGACCATCGTTCAGGAGAAGGATGCTGTCACACCAACCCCCGTCATCTCGCGCGCGATTCTGGTTTACAACCGGAATCGAAAAGAACGTCTGGCCGATGGTATCGTCATCACGCCGTCCCACAATCCGCCTGAGGATGGAGGCTTCAAGTACAACCCACCCAACGGAGGTCCAGCCGATACCGATGTGACGGCGTGGGTACAAAATCGTGCAAATGATCTGTTGCGTGCAGGAAATAAAACGGTAAAGCGCATTCCGTTCAACAAGGCCATTCGCGCCGCCAGCACGCATCAGGAGGATTTTGTCCTCCCTTACGTTCGCGATCTCGAGAATGTTGTGGACATCGACGCCATTCGCGGCGCCCATCTTAAACTTGGGGTGGACCCTCTGGGCGGAGCAGCCCGGCCTTATTGGGAGCCGATCAACTCGATTTATGGACTCGATGTTGTTGTCGTCAATCCAACCATTGACCCAACTTTCTCATTCATGACGGTGGACCACGACGGCAAGATCCGCATGGATTGTTCCAGTCCTTATGCTATGGCCAGGCTGGTGGCGCTCAAGGACAAGTATCAGGTGGCTTTCGCCAACGATCCCGATTCCGATCGGCACGGAATTGTCACTCCCGTTGCCGGCTTGATGAATCCAAATCACTACCTCGCGGTGGCAATTCAGTATCTGCTGACACACCGGCCGGAGTGGCATCAAGATGTCGCCGTGGGAAAGACCCTGGTGAGCAGCAGCATGATTGACCGTGTCGTCGAAAAGCTCGGACGCAAGCTGCGTGAAGTGCCGGTTGGTTTCAAATGGTTTGTTCCGGGACTGGTTGACGGCTCGTGCTGTTTCGGAGGAGAAGAGAGTGCCGGAGCGAGCTTTCTGCGCCACGACGGTACGGTTTGGACCACGGACAAAGACGGGCCGATCATGGACCTGCTGGCGGCCGAAATTACTGCTCGCACCGGCAAGGATCCTGGGGAGCATTACCGCGAACTGACTGCGAAGTTTGGCACTCCGTACTACAAGCGCATCGACGCACCAGCAACGCCCCGACAGAAAGCAAAATTGCAACAGCTCTCACCCGAAGCAGTCAAGGAGTCAGATTTGGCGGGCGAACCAATCACCGCCAAGCTGACACGAGCACCGGGCAACCAGGCTGCTATCGGCGGGCTGAAGGTCGTGGCAAAGAGCGGTTGGTTTGCCGCTCGTCCCTCAGGCACGGAGAACATCTACAAGATTTACGCCGAGAGCTTCGAGAGCGAATCACATCTGAATGCAATCCTCAACCAGGCTGAAGAGATGGTGAACAACGCACTGAATTCCGGGGCGCAGCAATGACCAATAACGGCGGGACCATGAATGTTCCTCCGTTTCCGCCCCAGTATCGTGCCTCGGGCTTGTTGTTGCACGTCACATCTCTGCCATCACCTTATGGAATCGGCGATTTGGGATCGTCGGCGTTCTCGTGGGTGGATCGGCTCCACGATATCGGCCAAAGATGGTGGCAAGCTCTGCCGCTTGGTCCCACCGGTTACGGGAATTCTCCGTATCAACCGATGTCGTCGTTTGCGGGAAACGCCATGCTGATTAGTCCCGGCAGCCTGATCCAAGACGGGCTGCTCAAGTCGACGGATTGTGAGGCTGAGTTTGCTCCAGATTTGGTTGATTACGATAACGTGATCCCCTTCAAGAGTCGGCTCCTTGAATTGGCGTGGACAAACTTCAAACGTGGGGAGCGGAATGATCTGGGACCCGTATACGACGAGTTCTGCGTGCAACAGGATCATTGGCTGGAAGACTATGCGTTATTTCGGGCGCTGAAAACCAAGTTTCAGGGAGCGTATTACCTCGATTGGCCGGCAGAGTTGGTTCAGCGCAGCCCGGAGGCACTAGCCACTGCGCGTCGAGAGTTAGCCGATCAAATCGATAAGGTCCGCTTTGCGCAATTCCTGCTGTTCCGCCAAGCTGATGAACTCAAGAAACACGCGCACTCAAAGGGTGTGGGCCTGATCGGCGACCTGCCGTTCTTTGTTTCCCCGGATTCCAGTGATGTGTGGGCCAACCCGGAGTTTTTCTTACTCGACGAGCATCATCGTCCACGATTTGTTGCCGGCGTCCCTCCTGATTACTTCAGCGCCCAGGGACAGTTGTGGGGCAATCCCGTTTACAACTGGGATGCTCTTCGCGCAACCGGTTACCGCTGGTCGATTGATCGCCTGCGCGCCCTGCTTGCTCACGTGGATGCAATTCGTCTGGATCACTTCCGCGGATTCGCGGCCGCGTGGCACGTTCCAGCGGGCGCACCAACGGCTCAGTCCGGGCAATGGGTGCCGGGCCCGGGCGCGCTCTTTTTCGAAGCAGTTCGGAACGAGCTGGGTCGTCTCCCGTTCATCGTCGAAGATCTGGGTGTCATTACTCCGGACGTACAGGCACTGCGCGACCAGTTTCAACTGCCAGGGACGCGAGTTCTGCAATTTGCCTTTGACGGTAATCCTGGGAATCCCTACCTTCCGCACAACATCCCAGATAACGCCGTCGTATACACGGGTACTCACGACAACGCTCCCACTCGGGAGTGGTACGGAGAATTGCCCGATTACCAGCGACAAAACTTCTGGAGTTATCTCAAACGTGCGCCAGGCGGGAGCGCGGAAGCTGCCCCGGCGCTGACGCACCTGGCATGGTCCTCGCCGGCAGCGCTGGCGATTGCTCCGCTGCAGGATCTCCTGAACCTTGGGGCGGAAGCTCGCATGAATGTACCCGGTCGCGCCAGCGGGAACTGGTGTTGGCGATTCCAGCAAGACCAGCTGTCGCTGCCAGCTTTCGAATGGCTGCACGAGCTGACAGAAAACACGAGGCGCTCGGGTCCGGGAATTGGCAGCCAGCAAATAGAATTGGAAAGTGCAGCCATTCAGGAAAAGACCGCGTGATCCAGGGTACTGACTAGATTTCGATGATGCCACGCTTCAACGCTATAGCAAGAGCGTGAGTGCGATCATTCGCGCCAAGTTTTGAAAGAATGCTCCGCATGTGAGCTTTAATCGTTTCTTCAGAGAGGCAGAGGTTGTCAGCGATCATCTTGTTACTGTTGCCGGAGGCGAGCTGACGCAAAACCTCGATTTCGCGCCCACTCAACGCATCTTCAGCACGATGTTCCACCAACTCGACAGCGATTTCGGGCGGCATTTTTTTTCGGCCCCCGTGTACGGTGCGAATGGTCTCAACCAACTCCTTCCGTAGCATGCTCTTCAAAAGATAGCCGTAAGCGCCCGCTTTGAACGCACGTTCAGCTTGCACGTCGCCACTGTAGGTCGTCAACACGATGATTCGGGCGTCGGGAAAATCCTTGCGAATGGCTGCAATTGCCTCACTGCCGCTCATAACCGGCATCTGCAGATCCATTAGAGTAATGTCGGGATGGTGAGCGCGGAATTGCTCGATCGCTTCTCGCCCGTTGCCTGCTTCCGCGACGAGAGCCATATCCGGCTCACTCGCCAGAATCGCGGCGATCCCTTCGCGCAATACCGGATGATCATCTACCGTAAGAATTCGAATGGGCTTGTTGGCCGTCATGTTCAACCACTCATTCCGGGAGATCGGTGGAGCCGGGAACTCTTTGATTTTGCCAGGGCTCGGTAAGCCATGGCTGCGGGAACCGTTAATCCAACCTCGGTTCCACTGCCAGGCCGACTCCAGAACTCCATGTGCCCGCCAATCTTGCTGGCACGTTCTCGCATTCCTGGCAGACCCCAGTGGTCATCGCGGCGCCCCTTGTCAAGAACGCCAGGATCGATACCGCGTCCGTCATCGCGAACCCGCAAACGAAACTGTCGAGAATCGTACGTGATTTCCACTTCGATGTGAAGGCCTTCGGAATGGCTCAAGGCATTAACGATCGCTTCACGTCCGATCGCAAAGCACTCCTCCCGGACCAAGGGATGTAACTCACGAACGCTGCCTTCAACTACCGTCTTGAAGGTCGCCTGGCGGCCTTGAGGCATCTCTTCCGCGACCCGCTGGAATGCTGCTGGCAAGTCGCTGAGTACCACGGAAGTGGCGCGCAGATTCCGGACGCGGTCTCTTCCTTCGGCCAAGACCTGGTCAGCGTGATCCAGTATTCTCTCGATGGTTTGGCGAGCTGGTTCTTCACACGGTATTTGCTTTGCCACGGCCTGGAACTTCAGGATCAGGCCCTGGACGCTCTGCAGCAGAGTGTCGTGCAATTCCCGTGCGATACGCGTGCGCTCATTTACGCGTGCTTCTAAACCGATGTTGAATTGCCTGTGCAGCTCCTGGATCCGCAATTGATAGATGCCCCACAGCAAGGCCAGAAGTGCGGCGACGCACGCAGTGCGTATAGCGGTTCGTCGCAGGGCTCCGAAAGCTGAGTGCCGCAAACTCGACTGAAAAAAAACGTTCTTGATAAGGATGCCGTAACGCTACGGATTTCGGTGGGCGCGACTCTCCTCCTGAGCCTTGCTGGTCGCCCTGACCTGTCTTTATTCCATTTGCTCTTCGCGGCTGCTGTGTTGGTGTCGATAGCGCTCGCGATCGGAATATTCACGCCCGTGGTGTCGTCCATCGTATGTGTGTATGCGATTGCGGATCTTTTGATTGGTCTTCGCTTCGATCGGCTGGTGGTTACTCTGATCCTGAACTCTATCGCGCTCGCGCTCCTCGGACCGGGAGCTTATTCGCTGGATGCACGATTGTTCGGGCTCAAAGTGGTGGTTATATCACCTCGCAAAGATGCAGACGGGTCCTGAGCCTCGTCGCCTGTTCAGCGAATACCAGTTCAATCTGCGAATTCAGTTTTTTGGGAGCTTGGCGTACTCGGCTTTGGCTTGCCGGTAGATGGGAAGATCGGGGTCGGCATCTTTCCAAATGTTAAGGAATTCTTCGTAAGATTTGCGGGCGGATGCGTTGTCGCCCATCATCTTCTGCGCGCGGCCGAGTTGGAGCCGGGCTAGGGGACCGATGACATGTCTCACGCTAAAGCCGGGATTGTCGATCACCTTTTGGAACTGAGCCGCGGCCGATTGGCCATCGCCGAGCCCCAGGTATGCGAGTCCGCGGATGTAGGCGGGGTACACATAGTCGAACGATCCGGTAAATGCCAGATCATACTTGGCAGTGTCGCGGAGCAGATCGATGGCCGCCGCCGGATCGTGTTGCTGCAGCTTGATCGCCGCCCGAATGGTGGGAATGAAGTAATGCTGCACGAGCGTATCCTCGGGCCTTTCCGCGCTCACCTGGTCTGCGAGTCTACCGGCTTCCGCTGTTTGTCCGGAGCGCGCGAGCGCGAGCACCAGGGCGACCTTGTCAAGACGATCTAATGGGCTTCCACCTGCCTTGCTCTCATAGCGTCGAGCTTGTACGTCGTTTCCAACTTCGGCGTTCTCCAGGGCCGAGAGGACCACCCACCAGTCGGCATTGCTAGCCTTCAAGGATTGGCCCAATGCTTCCAGGCGCAGATGTTCGGCGGATTGAAAGCGACCCCGCTGAATCTCGATCAAGGAGTGTTCATGCAGGAAGTCTTCTCGATACTTTCCTCGCTCCTCATCCTTGAGGATGTTTTCGACGGTGTCCCGGTCGCCTGTAGCGAACGCCACAATCAGTCTCTCCCGCCGGATTAGTGAATTGTCGAGTTTGAGGGCATCCGCTTTGGCGAGCCACGATTTTGCCTCATTGAATCTGCTTGCGAACCTAATGGACTGTATCGCGCTACCGAAATAATATGCGCTTGGCTGCAGCCGTGCAGTTTCAGCCGCTTCGTCAGCGGCGCGATCGGGCTGGCCGAGGTACACAAACGCAGCCCTGAGGTTGGCATGTGCGAGCACATCCCGAGGAAATATTTCTAACAAACGAAGCACGGAGGAATATTCTTTCTCCCAGTCGCCGGTCGCCCGGCCGTAATAAGCGATTTCGGTATTCAACCGGTCTTTCTCGGCCAATCGGTCGCGGAGTTGGTACGCACGCGTGTACGAAGCCGCCGACAGGTCAGTGTTACCTAGGAAGAGGTAGGCCGCGCCCATGCGCTCATGCATTAGGGCAAAGTTTGGATCCAGTTCCACAGCTTGCTGATCGAGTTTGAGGGCTCCCTCAGCGTTGCCGGCAAGGTAAAGCCTGGCCCCTTGAGCGGCGGCCTGTAGAGCGTCGAGCGAAGCGCTGGTCGCTTTTTCCAAAGGCTGATTGAACCGGGCCAGCGATTCGGCCGGCTCCCCGAGCTTCCTCCGTAGGCGCACGGCTGTGGCTCCCAACTCATGAACAACCTGATTACGAGCGCTAATGTCGGTCCCTTCCTCAGCCAAGGTAGCTCCCGAGCCGCAGTCGAGTGCCCTCATCTCCAGGCGATATTGGTTACCTGCGTCGGCGATTGAATCAGAGATCAACATCCTGCTATTGGTCTTGGTACAAATCTGACGGGCGATCTCTGGGGTGATCTTTGTGGTCGTCGCAAGTTTTAGTTGCCCCATCGTGGCGTACGCCTTATCCAATCCCAGCACGTTTAAGTATGGCGTCTGCTCCATTTCACGGCGCAATGCAGTATTCAAAGCGTCGTCGAAAACCGGGTCGCCGGTTCGGTTGTCGACGTCGGCCAGCACGATTGTGTCGGTGGGAGCGAGAGTGATGCGATGGCGGTAACCTTCGTAGCGCCATAAACTGAGCGCGCCCACTGTCAGCAGCGCGCCCGCCGCCAACGCCCGCCGCGTCCAACGCCTTGCTGGATGGGTCTCTCGCGTGATCCGCGCAAGATCGTCCTTCAATCCGGTCGCTGACTGGTAACGTCGATCGCGGTCTTTCTCGAGTGCCTTTGCCAGCACGAGATCGAGGCTGCGCGGCAAGACCGGATTGCGGGCTTTGGCCGGAGCGGGAGGCTGATGCAGGATGGCCTCGTGAACATCCACGAGCGTTTGCCCTGTAAATGCCCGCTGTCCGCAGGCCATCTCATAAAGCACTAATCCGAACGAGAACAAGTCACTTCGTGTATCGAGTTCCTCACGCCGTATCTGCTCGGGCGACATGTACTGTGCCGTCCCTGCGGTAGTTCCTGTGCGGGTGAGCGCCTTCATCAGACTTTCGCTCGAAAACGTTCTGGGTACTGTAGTGCTCGCTGCCTCCGCCTTCTCCAGACCCACTTCGCTGCCGGCCAACTTCGCCAATCCGAAGTCCAGTATCTTTACCGTGCCAGACTTGCACAGGAAGATATTGGCTGGCTTGATGTCACGGTGAATGATCCCTTTGTCATGCGCGGCCTGCAAGCCGTCGCAAATTTGGGCCGAAATCCCTAACAGCTCAGGCAAAGGTAGCGGTTTTTGCTTCGAGGCAGACAGGCGATCACGGAGGTTCTCTCCTTGAAGAAGCTCCATGGCAATGAAAGGCTGTCCCTCATGCTCTTCAATTTCGTAGATGGTGCAGATATTGGGATGGTTCAGTGCTGAGGCGGTTTGGGCTTCACGCTCAAAACGTTTGAGGGCAACCGCATCACCGGCGAACTCTTCTGGTAAAAACTTCAACGCCACCAGCCGACCCAGTTTGAGATCCTCCGCTTTGAAAACCATTCCCATGCCACCGCCCCCGATGACGTCGAGTACGCGGTAATGCGAAACCTTCTTCCCAATAAGCGAGCTTGATTGGAGGGGCGCCTCCGCGGTGACCTCTACGGGTGCGATTCCCGGCGCCGACTCCAGGTATTCGATGGTCAGCATCAATCGATAGCCACGCCGCGCCAAGGTCTCGATATACCGAGGGTTGTCCGCGGAATCCCCTAGGGCACGGCGTAGGGTCTTGATCGCCGCGTTGATGCTATGGTCGAAATCCACAACTGTATCGTTCGGCCATAGCCTGCTCTTGATTTCCTCGCGGGTGACAATCTTGCCCTCACGTTCGAGGAGCATCCGCAAAACCTGAAACACTTGTTCTCTGAGGAGAACCTTATGGTTAGGATCGGGCGCCTCAATTGATCGTAGTTCGCCAGTGCTGAGGTCGAGCTCAAAGGCTCCGAATCGAACGCGCGCTGAGGGAAGGGTGTTCATGGGAACCGCAAGCAAAATACAGAATAAGAGACTGTACCAATGCGACTCGGAATTGTCGAAATAAAGTTGAGAGCAGCATCAAGGATGCTCGGAAGAGTCCTTAAGAATCAATCACCTCCTGGATTCACTCCTATTTCACCCCTAAATCACAGCCATTGCATTTACACCCGAAGGGAGGCACGCGTAAATAGAGCGTCATGCTCGCTCCCGATATGGGCTTAAATCTAAGGATGGGGAAAACCATGTTCATTTGTCAGGAAACAACCTGTCATCAGGACTACAGACTCCCACAGCGAAACCCAGTGGATCGTGGGTATTCGGAAGAAGTGGGGGGACTCACGAAGCACATCCGTGTCTTCAGTGTGGATGACCATCCGGTCATACGGGAGGGGATTGCTGCCGTAATCAACAGCCAGCCGGACATGCGGGTCGTGGCCCAGGCCTCCACCGGAAGCGAGGCGATCGAGGGTTTTGGTGAACACCAACCCGACGTCACTCTCATGGGCGTTGGGCTTCCGGACATGAGTGGCATCGACGCGATGATCGCGATCTTAAGGAGATTTCCGGAAGCACGCATTATTATGTTTTCGACTTCCGAATGCAGTGGCGAAATCCAGAGGGCTCTGACAGAGGGTGCGCGCTCTTACCTATTCAAGAGTATGCCGCCTAGGCACTTGGCGGAAACGGTCCGTACGGTGCACGGCGGAAAAAAACACCTGGCACCGGACGTGGCGGCATGTCTTGCTGAGCATCTCGGCGACGAAGCACTGACGGAACGTGAAGTGGAGGTGCTCCGGTTACTCGCAGCGGGAAATCGAAGCCGGGATATCTCCCAAAGCCTGCTGGTCTCCGAAGAAACAGTGAACTCTCACCTCAAGCACATCAGCGATAAGTTGAGAGCTAGCAATCGCACGCACGCTCTCGCGATCGCTATACGGCGCGGGATTGTGCAGCTTTGAAGCTGAACGACCTTTGTCCTTGCGGTGGAAGGGAAGACAATACCACCTCTTGAGGGGCTTGATGACGTTGTGCTTCCAATATGTTCATGTAGGCCATGATCAATACTTCGTGCAGCGTCAGTCCGTCGTGCTTAATACGCCACATAAATCACCTCTAACTCACCGAATACATTTTCTTTCGATCGGCTTTACTGCTCACTGCGGCCGGACCGGAATCCCCAACTTGCGGATGCGATAGGCCAGCGTGGTGCGTTTCATTCCCAGCCTGACCGCTGCCCCGTTAGGCCCACCGGTCACCCAATTCGATTCCCGAAGGGCACGCAGCACGTGTTCGCGTTCCATCTCTTCAAGGGTGCTTAATCTCGTAGTTGAAGCTTGGATGGTGTCTTGTTCCAGTTCTTCCAGTGGGGCGCGGAGGGACGTTCCGGGTGACAGAATCACCGCCCGCTCAACAAAATTCTGCAACTCCCTCACATTGCCCGGCCAGGGATAGTTTGCCAGTGCTTCCATGATCCGGGCCGGAATGGTTTCGATGCGCCGATTCATGCGCCGGGCATATTTGTCCACAAAGTGGCGGACGATCACTGGTATGTCATCGCGACGATCGCGCAAGGGAGGAACCATCAACGGGAACACATGCAGCCGGTAGTACAGGTCGCTGCGGAATGTGCCCTCTTCAACCATCTGTTTGAGGTCGCGGTGAGTCGCCGCAATCACGCGCACATCCACCTGCTGCGTGCGGGTGCTGCCCAGCCGTTCAAACTCATGCTCCTGCAGAACGCGCAGCAGCTTCGCTTGCAGATCGAGTGGAATATCTCCCACTTCGTCCAAGAACAGGGTTCCCTTATCGGCCAACTCGAACCGGCCAGGTTTCCGCATGATGGCCCCGGTAAAGGCGCCCTTCTCGTGCCCGAAGAGCTCGCTCTCCAATAACCCGGAGGGAATTGCTGCGCAATTCACCTTGATAAATGGCCGATCGCGCCGGGCACTGCGATTGTGAATAGCTTGCGCGATCAGTTCCTTTCCCGTCCCGGTTTCGCCCTGAATCAGCACCCCGGAGTCGGTCGGCGCCACGACCTCAACGTCGCGCAGCACACGTTGCAGTGCAGGGCTTCTGCCGATGACCCCTTCAAACGACGGCTCTCTCGGCGCCTCATCCTCGACGAAGACTTCCTGCTCGCCGAATTCGCACTTCAGCTTCTGCACTTCCGCATACAGCAGCAAATTGGCCAGGCCCAGCGCGATCTGGTCTGCGGCCAGCAACAAGAACCGGGTATCCTGCTCAGAGTAACTGTAAGGCCGCGAGCCAGCTATGCTGAGAACTCCAAAACAGCCGCGAGGCGCGCACAGTGGTAGACGACAGAGCGACCGATATTCCACTCCCATTGCGTTTTCCGCCTCTTTCCGCACAGCCAGCCGTTCATCCTCCTGCCAGTCCACAACCCAGAGCGCCCTTTGCTCCTGGTACACCGGCCAAACCGTGGTTTCCTCGACAGGTATTTCCGGCGGCGCAAGCTCTTCGACGCCATAAGATTTCCAGCTACCGGCACCGTCGGCTTGGTCGAACATAACGATGTTCACAAAGTCGCATGGAAACAATGGCTGGAACAAACTAACAAGATCGCGCGAGAGAATCTCAGGATCCATCCAAGCAATCGACCTGGAGATCTGCGCCAGCGCTTCGTAGCGTGCGGCCAACGATTCCAGGGCTGTCGAAGTATGTGCCAACGTTAACTGCCCGGCCGCGTATACAAAAGGTGTTTGTGATGTCAGACCAAATTCAACCGCGCTCATGATTAGCTCCTCACTCGAATGTCACGAGGATGCACCAGGATTGATTTGCATTCAACCCTAGATAGAACGATTTTGTTTTACATAATCGAGTGCTTTTTCGCTTACATGATGAAGTCACGCTCCACTACCACTTTTGAGTAGGACCCCGCTAACCTATTTCGTGGGATCGCAGCAAACCGCTTGTAACGGGCGTAAGTGTCTTGACCGGGCTGGCAGCGCGTTCCGCTGCCAGCGAGGTAAAGGCTGTCAAGACTTCGCCACCTGCCAAGTTCGTCGCGCTCTGGCAACCTCGGATCCGGATTGCGAATTTTCTGGCTCAACTCTCTCAACCCACCGTTCCTTCAACGGTTTGTGTCACTCCACACGAGCTGGTTCGTCGTTTGGTCGCCTCATTGCAACTGCTCTCGGCTTGAGGGGGCACATTCGTGAGAAAAATTCTTCTTATTGTTTTCTCGACTCTGGTGCTCCTTGTCGGTTGTTTTGCCGAGGGCAAACCTGCTACTCCAGGATCAATTCGCGGTGCGGTTGTCACTAAGACTCAAAACGGAGAACCTGCCGTTTTGCCAGACGCACGCATCGTCCTTCACGGGCCCATAAATAAGGAAACCCAGTCGGACGCACGGGGAGCATTTGCGATTGATGGCCTTCCCCCAGGAATTTATGACATCGAAGCAAGTGCTCCTGGTCTTAATACAACGCTAACCGTCGAAGTGAAGCCGGGAACAACTTCCATCGCGCCGATCGAACTCGGTATGGCAACTGTCGCGAGCACAGTAACCGTTGCCGCGAATGAGCCTCCGCTGAGTGAAGAATCCGCACAGAAAAACACGATCGGCGGACCGATCGTGCAAGAAGCGCCCAATCAAAACGAGAAAATCGAAGACCTGCTTCCGCTCGTCCCCGGAGTGGTCCGGGGACCGGACGGCCGGATCAATATGAAAGGCGCCCAGGCTACGCAGGCTGGCTGGCTGGTGAATTCAACGAATGTCACCGATCCGGCAACTGGCGGCCAAGCCATCAGCTTGCCGATAGATGTGGTCTCATCCGTTCAGGTGATTTCCAACCCTTACGACCCCGAATATGGAAGGTTCACCGGAGCAGTTTCGAGTGTCGAAACTCGCACCAGTGACTTCGACAAGTTTCACTTCTCGATACAGAACCTCGTTCCCCGAGCTAGAGACCGGGATGGTCACATCGTTGGAATCGGAGCGTTCACTCCGCGGACTACCATAACCGGGCCGCTGATAAAAGACAGGCTCGCGTTCACCCAGTCTCTGGAATACCGTTTCGTCCGCACGCCGGTTGAGAGTCTGCCTCCGCTGCAACGTGACACAACACTCGAGAGCTTTGATTCTTTCAGCCAATTCGACTTGAAGATTAGCGCCCGACAAACCGCCACTCTGTCGGTTGCCGTTTTCCCGCAGCAGTTTGACTACCTCGGGCTGAATACGTTCAACCCACAGCCATCGACCACAAACTTGCATCAGCGTGGAGATCAGATTTCCGCACAACACAGCTACGTTTCAGAATCGGCTGCTCTGCTTTCCTCGCAGTTCGCTTACGAAGAGTTTGATGCTGACACATTTCCCAACAGTCAAGCTCCATATCGGATGCTGGTCGAAACCACGGAAGGTGGCTTCTTTAATCGGCAAAATCGAGATGCGCGTCGAGTCGAATGGCAGGAGATCTACCATTTCAGCCCAAAGCATTTTCTGGGCGACCACGAACTAAAGGTTGGCTTTGACTTCTCTCACAGCTCGTACGATGGACGTCAGCAGTTCCTCCCGGTGTCGATCGTCGGCACGGCAGGTTCGACACTCGAACAAATCAACTTTGGCGCGCCCAATCAGTTTTCTGTCAACCAGAGTGAGTTCGCCTGGTTTGTTGGCGACCACTGGACCGTGTTCCAACGCTTGACATTCGATTTCGGCTTGCGGTTCGACACCGACTCGGTCACCGATGCCACCCACGCCGCTCCTCGTGCCGGGTTGACGCTCGCATTGACAAGTGATCGCAGAACTCTGCTAAAGGCTGGAGCGCGATTGTTTTACGACCGGGTACCGTTGAATGCCCCAGCCTTCCCCAGGTTTGCGGATCGCACAGTCCTCACTCTTGATCCAGCAGGTAAGGTGACTTCTTCAGTCCCATACTCCAATGTGATTACTGGCGGATTGAAGAACCCACGAAGCGAGGGTTGGAATGTGGAAGTGGACCGCCAGGTACTAGAGAACCTGCTGCTCCGGGTGGCTTATCAACAGCGAAACACCGTTGATAACTTGGTCCTAAATCCCGAAACAATGGCCGGGGACAGCTTCCTGTCGTTGGCCGGTTCTGGGAGGGATTTTTATCGCGAGTTTCAGATCACTGTCGAATACAAGATACACCGACAAACTCTGAATGCCTCTTACGTGCGGTCGAAGGCCACTGGCGACCTCAACGACTTCAATCAGTTCTTCGGAAACGACCCACAGGCCGTGATCCAACCGAACTCTCGCGGGCCCTTGTCCTTCGACGCGCCCAATCGCTTTCTGGCCTGGGGAGAGTTTCGTGGTCCGTGGAAGATGACTGTAATGCCTGTCTGGGACACTCACACCGGATTTCCTTACTCTGTCGTGAACCAGGAGCGCGACTTTGTCGGTCCACGCAATGAAGACAGATTCCCGCGTTTCGATTCGGTCGATGTTCAGGTGCTCAAGGAATTCAGGCTGCCGATACGCGGTAAAGAGCACAACATAAAAGTGGGTCTGGGAGTGTTCAACCTCTTTAATCATGCCGACTATCGCGACGTACAAAATGATTTGGACAGCTACCGCTTCGGCCAGTTCTTCAACAGCGCGGTTCGCACGTTCAGAGGAAAGTTTGTCTTTGGATTCTAGTTATGACGCAGAACATACAGAGTACCTGGAATGGGCAAAGTTGCGAAACCCTAAATCCTTCGCCCTCCGAGCCTGAACTGATTGTTTCTCAGGCCTGCGAATGGTCGGCTTCTCCGAACAAATTGTGGCGTGGAGTCATGTTTGCATTTCTTTTGGAGTCGCCGGTTTTTCTTGTAGCACTTCGGCTGTGGCTCAAGTGAGCCCTGATTGGAGCCATTTGTTGGCGATTGAGATGGTTAAGAGTTTGCTTGCGAAGAAGGATGGCCTATGAAACCAGTGAACCAATGTCTCATTCTTGCTGCCGGTAACGGGACACGCATCCGGGCGGTGTCGGGTGGCCTTCCAAAGCCGCTAGTCGACTTTCGCGGCAAACCCATTCTCGAACACGTTATTCGCGGGGCACACGAAGCCGGCATCGACAGGTTTGTGATTGTCGTAGGATATCGCTCCGACCTAATTCGGAGCTGGCTCGAAAGTCGCTCCCTCGGAGTATCTGTGACCCTCGTGGAAAATCCGGATTATCACAAAGCCAATGGTATCTCGGCGTTGAAGGCCAGAAATGAAATCCAAGACAATTTTCTGTTGCTGATGGCGGACCACATCTTTGAACCGGAAAATGCCAGGGCGCTCCTGCAACGGCCCCTCGCATCGGATGAGGTCATTCTCGCGGTCGATCCCAACATTGATCGCATTTTTGATCTTGACGATGCAACCAAGGTTCGGCGCAACGGAGAGCATATTGTGGATATCGGCAAGGACATTGCGCATTACGATGCGCTGGACACCGGAATGTTTCTGTGCAGCCCTGCCCTGTTTGACCGGCTCGAATCGGCAACCAAGGACGGAAACTGTTCGTTGTCCGATGGTATGCGACAGTTGGCCCGGGAGCGGCGACTGCATGCTTTGGAGATCGGCGAAGGCCAATGGCAAGACCTGGATACACCGGAAGCACTCGCGTACGCCGAGGGCGTATTTAATGGACCTTTCTGCCACGAACCGATGATCGAGAGTGTCGCGCGTGTCTAGCACCGTGGAAAAAGCGAAAACGCCCCTGAGGCTGCTAGCAGGGGCCTTCGGCATTCTGCTGTTTGTCTATCTTATCCACCGAGCCGGCCCTGCCAAGCTCCTTGCGAGCATGGCGACGCTGGGATGGGGATCGGTCCTGGTAATGGCTTGGGGTTCAGTAGCCCATATTGTGAAGACTTGGGCTTGGCGGCTCACACTGCTCGACGAAAAGTGCCATGTCTCGTTCGCGCGTATGCTCGGGCTGCGGCTCGCCTCCGAAGCAGTTGGTCAGTTCGGTGGACTGGCGCAGATGTTTGGTGAAGGGCTGCGAGTGTCGCTACTGGGTCCGCGAATGCCCCTCGCTCGCGGGATCTCGTCAGTAACCATCGACCGCGCATTCTTCATCATCAGCGCTGCAGTAGTGAGCATCGTCGGTCTGCTGGCAGTGCTGATCGTCTTACCAATGCCGCACACACTGGCATTTTACGCGGGCGTGTTTGTCTGCATTCTTCTGGGTGTCGTCATAGTAGCCGCAGTTGCAGTTAGAAAACGCTGGCCCGTGCTATCGGGGACTGCAGAGATCCTGGGCCGAGCCCGGTATTTCCGCGTCTGGATCGAACGCGAGCGTTTGCTGATTCATTCGGTCGAGAACAATCTGCTCGACTTTTATCACAGGACACCTGGGTCATTTTGGGCCAGCTTCGTTCTTAACTTGGCATGCCACGGCGCCGCAGTGTTTGAGGTCTATTTGATCTTGTGGCTCATGGCCGCGAAGGTCACTTTGTTCGGCGCCCTCGCAATTGAGGCTTTGACCAAGCTGGTGAACATTGCTGGCACGTTCAACCCAGGAAACATCGGAACCTACGAGGGCGGGAACATGCTGATCGTGAAGATGTTTGGCCTCAGCGGAGCTGCCGGATTGACTCTGGCATTCACCCGACGTTTGCGCGCCATATTCTGGGCGATGGTCGGCGGCCTATGCCTGGTCATGTTGGCGAAACCGAAAGAACAAAGCAGTGCCATCGAACGCGATGAGGACATTTATGCGAATTGGGCCTGAACCAGTGTTACAAAACCAGCAGCTAACAAATAGCAAGTCGATCAGTCGCTCTCACACTGCAGTTATTTTTGCAAACGACCTAGATGCTTTCGGGTTCGGTTCATCAATGCCCGAGGTCGGTGCTCTTCCCATCTTGCTGCGAAGCATCCTGGGAGCGCATAAAGCCGGCGCCTCGCGGATCGTTGTTATTATCGACGTGGCAAAAGGCCTCTGCTTGCGGGACGAGCTGCTGCAAACCGGACGTATTCCCGGCAGCGTCGAGTGGTGTGAGTTCAACCCTGGGCTAGTGTCTCTACCTTCCTTGTTAGGGCGGCTAGCTTCAGAATCGGAAGGACATCTGGTACTAATCGCCGGCGACAATACCTATCATCCTTCGCTCCATCGGCATGCAGCCGAATGGAGCCGAGAAAGTGATGCTTTGGCACTCAAGACCGGTGACGAGTTGGTGGGCATCTGCGCGCTCTCACGAGACATAGTGATCGACTTTGCCCGCACCCGTCCTGCAATCGCCAGCTCTATTGCCGATGTGCTTGCCTGGGTCATTCTGACTCATTCCGTTGTGAGCAAATCGGTGGCGGAAGAAAAATGGCAATGTGTTCTCAGCGAGCAGCAACGCCTGTCGGCGGAGGAGAAACTGAACGGCTGGCTTGTGAAGCCCACAGACGGCATCTTTGCGAGAATGAACCGCAAACTATCTATACCGATTAGCCGCCAGATCATCTCATTCCCGATCACGCCCAACATGGTTAGCCTGTTCACCTTGGGTGTGAGCTTCGCGGCTGGGGCCTTTCTGGCCCTGGGCGGCTACTGGAATATGTTGACGGGCGCCGTGCTGGGATGGTTGTCGAGCGTTCTCGATGGATGCGACGGTGAGGTCGCTCGCTTGAAGCTTCAGGAATCCGATTTCGGCTGCTGGTTAGAGACGATGTGTGACAATCTTTATTACGTATTCATCTTCGCGGGCTTGACGATCGGGCTCGTGAGAACCACCGGCAACCGAAGCTATTTACTATGGGGTGGTCTCCTGCTTTTCGGCGCGCTTGCTAGTTTCCTCACGACCGGACTGCAGCGTCAACAGTTGGCCAGCGGACGTCCCGAACAATATTTGGCTCTTTGGCACAAAAAGGCCGACAGTCGCAGTTCGAACCCTTTCTTGTATCTCGGGCGACATACTGAGTTCATCATCCGGCGCTGCTTTCTGCCTTACGTGTTCCTATTTTTTGCTCTTTTCCACATCATGAACTGGCTCTTGATTGCGGGGGCGGTGGGTGCAAATCTGGTTTGGATGATTGCGCTTTATTCCTGCCTTACCTTTGCTCGGGCCCGAGCATCAACCTTGCCCAGTCAGTCGGTCGCCTAAACAGCCGGAATGATGAGTGTGTCCTCAGTTCACTTTGGCGGCTAGAGTGTAAATGTGGAAATGCAAGAAATTGTTACAGGCAACTTCGCACCGTTTCGTTGGGTGGCTTGGCCGCCGACTTCAGTGCGCGTTGTCGACTGGAACATCGATCGCGGCCTGCAACTCCAAGGGGTCATAGATTTTCTTGCCAGTGCAAATGCAGACATCCTCCTCCTGCAAGAAGTGGATCTCAATGCACGCCGCACGCGTCGCCTCAATATTGCGGAGGAGATTGCTCGGAATCTAAGGATGAATTACGTCTTTGGGCGCGAGTTTCAGGAGCTTGTCCAGGGATCCAGGGAGTCTCCCGCATACCATGGACAGGCTACACTCGCGAGATGGCCGATTTCTAATCCACGCCTTATCCGCTTCGCACGCCAGTCGCACTTTTGGCAGCCGCGCTGGTTTCTGCCGAGGATGGAACCCTTTCAAGAGAGACTTGGTGGAAGAATTGCGTTGGTGGCCGACATCAACGTTGCGGGAAGCAAACTTGTGACCTACAACCTTCATCTGGAGAGTCGCGCTAACGATCAATTGCGCCTTTCACAAGTGCAAGAAGTTTTATCTGATGCCGTCCGCCAAGACCCGCGGTGGCCGGTCGTGATTGCTGGAGACCTCAATCTGGATGCTTCGAAAAATAGTGCGGCTGCCACACTCGCCTCCGCGGGATTTCAGGATGCGATCGCCAGTCCGCGCACCCCTACGACTCCGTCCCGCCACCTGTTTGAACCGGGGCGCTCGATTGATTGGGCTTTTGTTCGCAGGCCGATAAGTGCTAGCCTCGGCCGGGTTCACCAGCAGGTAAAGGCATCGGACCACTACCCAATTTCCTTTACGCTGACACCGTCACGAAGCTCATCTTGAGATTACTACCGCCGGTTTCGAACTCTACTACAAAACGGAGGGCTCTGTGCCTTCATTGGCCTCAGCAGCGACCAGTCGACTGGCGATAGCGAACAGGCCGCTCACGGACATGCCACACATCAGCACTCCTGTGACACTCTCTATCGGACCCAAAGCCCGCCAAACTCGCGGGAGAACGATGTCCCCGTAGCCGACGGTCGAATAGCTACTGGCGGAAAAGTAGAAGCAAGATTCCCAGGTTGGAAGACAACGCCAGTGATAAAAGCCTGCCCACAGCAGAATCTGCGCAATGTGCAAAACAATCATCGCAGCAGAAAACCGGACAATAAGTACGCCTGCATGCCAGTGGCTTAGCCCATTCTTGCTTCGCGAAATATAGGATCTTGCCAAGCGGATGAGAACGGCCATCCCTGCGCACTGCACGCAAAGCGTGATGGACACGAGGATGATTGCAACTTCGGCCTCTCGAGCGAAGACCATGGAGGTTTCAGTCGTTTCGGGTTGTTCTACGGGACTCTTCGTTTTAAGCAGCCGACGAAGATCTTTCGCAGTTCACCCAAAGTTCGAAGTTAGTTCCAAGAATGCCCAATCCTGCCCGGCTTTGATAAAAGCGTCGCAATTGGCCGGGTTCGTTCGAGCTTCCGGTACATACGACCGAGAACGGATTCCGCGCAATTTTGTTTGAATTCCGCCAAACGATTCTCATAGAGCTTGTTTTCCAGAAAGTCACGCCCATTCGATTTCCTCACAGCAACGGTCTTTGAGAAGCACTCCCAGTTCCAAAGACGAACCGCTCCCCAACGCTGCGGTCCCGTGCAACCCTCGCGGCCCGCACCGATCATCGAGTCCTCCCACGCCGCTTGACCGTGAGCCTCGATCACGCTGGCCTGTCACCTGCCAGACTGCTGTCACGAACCTGCAGAATCTTCACAGGCCTGTTGCCAGAAGTTCTTCCTAACCGTTTGTCCCATCACGATCTGCGAGCTGTGTGGCCGTGCCGCCCTCAGTGGAAACCTAAATGCAGAGTGTAGGTAGAAGGGGTCTCGGAAAACTGTCTAAGAAGAACCCATCTGTTTAGGAGGATGAGTGAAGAGAACAGTAAGGTCAACGCTATTTATCCCTACAATTGCCGCCATGGTTTTCTCGGTGGGTTATTCGTCACTTGCGCAGGAATCAGCCGCGCAATCGGCCAAGCAACTTAAGGCTCCCAACGGGCCCGCGATTTACGAGGACTCGCAATGGGCTCCTGATCAAGACGTGCAACTGTTGAGGGAAGACCTGAGGTCACAAAAGAAGCAGATCGTCGCGGCCAACATGGACCTGACAGATACCGAGGCAGAAAAGTTCTGGCCTGTCTACGATCGATATGCCGAGGATCTGGCGAAGATCTACGACACCAAAATCGCGCTAGTCGAAGAATATCTCGACCACTATAAGACAATGAACGGCGATGAGGCGGAGAGCTACATCCGCCGCCGGGCCGCTGCAGACAGCAACATCATGCAGCTGAGGCTGAAGTACGTGCCGGAATTTCGCAAAGTGCTATCGGGCCGTCAAACGGCATTGTTTTTTCAGATCGAATGGCGGCTCGATCTGTTGATCAACCTGCAGTTGGCTCAAGCTCCACTCATTAACCCTTAGAGGTAAGGCTCACACGCATAGCAGGACAGTGCGGGATTAGCTATGGAGAAATTGGTAATTGTCTTCAAATGGTTCCTTGGCTGCCGCCACAGACAGCTAAGCCGTGTTTTCACTATCGACAGACGAACTTATCGCGTGTGTTGCGACTGCGGAGCGCAGTTCGATTATTGCCTGAAAAACATGACGATGAAACGCCGGCTACGCCATTCGATGGCGAGCTTATAGCGGCGCCGTAACAAACATAGTGTGTCTGAGAGACCCTAAAATCGGTGGTTTACTACTTCAATAGGAGGAAATAGAAATGCCGGTGAAGGTTGCCATCATTTATTACAGTGCCACTGGTACGACGTATCACTTGGCGCGTGCCTTGGAGCAGGGTGCAAGCGAAACGGGTGCTGAAGTGCGTTTGCGAAAAGTGCACGAACTCGCACCCGATGAAGCCATCGCTTCCAATCAAGGATGGGCCGCACATCGGCTGGAGTCACAACATGTGAAGGAAGCGACCAATGACGATCTGCTTTGGGCTGACGCGATCATTTTCGGTACACCCACGCGGTACGGCCTGCCAACTGCACAACTGAAGCAGTTCCTCGACACAACGGGGTCGCTCTGGGCAAAAGGCGCGCTGGTCAACAAAGTCTGCTCATCGTTCTCCAGTTCTGGCACTGCACACGGTGGCCAGGAGACTACGATCGTCAACCTCAATACGACCTTTTACCACTGGGGCGCGATCATTGTAGGGCCGGGTTACGCCGACCCGATTCAGTTCAAAGCTGGGAATCCCTACGGCGCGTCGTTCACGAGCAACAACGGCGCCCTCAAACCGGACGAGACTGCGCTGGGGGCAGCGCGCTTCCAAGGCAGGCGCGTAGCAGAATTGGCTGCCCAGTTTGTCGCTGGACGCAACGCTTAGCTGGGCGCTCGTCAGGAGTGGGCTATGGAACGTATCGAAATGCGCTCGTCGCCGCTTTGAGGCGGCGAGTGCGTTCACTTCTTAGGTGTCGGGTCTTCATAACCGGCCTTGCTGGAGGACATGTCTAGTCCGCAAGGACGCAAGCACCGACGTCGAGCAGAAAATCTGGACTGGCGTTGGCGATGACCCGCATGGGCAGCACCACGCCAAAAATCGCAAGCAGGACCATCCCCAGCAACTGCAGCGCTATTCCTAATTTAAAGTGGCGCTCTTCCACCTTGAAGGTAAGTTCCCGACTAAGGGTCCACCAAAATCCGGTAAACAAGAATCCGAGCAGAATGCTTGCGACGGGCAGTGTTACGCGCGAACCCTCACCAATTTGCAAGTGTCTAACGCTGTCTACGAAAGTACGTGAAGTTATCTTCGCGTGACGCAAAAGACTCCAGCATTTCGAGCACCGTTTGTTCGGAACGTCCCCCTTGGCAACTCAGAAACTGCACCTTGCGTGATCTTTCAAGATCAGACTCACGACTGTCATTTGCCAAATCCTTGACAGTTATCTCGGAGTTGTTTTGATTGCCGCGTGGAGCGCTCTCGATGACAAGTCTGTAAGTGCATGTGCTGCCGATGCAGTTTCGCTAGCGCGAAGCGCCGGACGGATGGAATCGTGAATGCTTGGGTACGGGTGACTGAGTATGGCTGGCCCTTTGCGTTCGCAAGCAAGAACTTGTGGCAGCCGGGAGCAAATCGGGTTAATGGTCACCGGACTTCGTGCTCAACGGAAAAGGTTTTCTGGGTGGGCCGTCGGCTGCATTGCGGTGACTGCTGTCTGCACCCTGCCCTCTAAAGGCCAGCAGCCGGATAACCTGGAGCAACAGCTACAGCAATTGAAACAACAGTACGACACGATGACTCGTGACCTCGAACAACGCCTTGCCGCCCTTGAACAGCAGATTAAGGCAGAGAAGGAGAGCAAGGATAAAAATAAAGAGGGAACGGTTTCTGCCGTAGAACTCACTGCTCAACAAACGGAAAAATCCGTGCTCGGACAATCTGATCAGGTGGGGGCGAAGTTCCAGGGTGATGTGTCCTCAGAGCCTACCTATGACTTCCTGAAAGAAGCCGACACCAAAATTGCAAAGCTGCAAGAACAGGTTGGCACCTTTGAATTTCACGGATACTTCCGTTCCGGTTACGGCCTGAACAGCGAAGGAGGAGAACAAGTTGCATTTCAAGCGCCGGGTGCAGAAGCCAAGTACCGCCTCGGCAACGAGGCCGAGACCTACGCCGAATTGATCTTCGTCAACAACTGGATCAACCCGGAACACGATTCCGAAAAAGCGTGGATGAGAACGGAATTCATGGTCGAGGCCAACACGACGAACTCCCAAAGTTACACCAGCTTTTCGAACGGCGTGGGCAACGATCAATTTCGATTCCGTGAAGCTTTTGTCCAAATGGGAAACATGTTGGATAGCCAGCCAAATGCGAAATTCTGGGCGGGAGAAAGATACTATCGCCGACAACATATCGAGATCAACGACTTCTATCCGTTGGACCTTAGCGGCTACGGCGGCGGGGTGGAGGATTGGGACGTGGGTATCGGCAAAATGGCTGTTGCGTTCCTGGCCGGTGCCCGACCGGATATCGTGACCCAGAACGGCAATCTCGCCAAGAGCAACATCGATGTACGTTTCTATGATCTCAAAGGTCCTCTAGGACTGTGGGGTGGTTGGTTTGATTTCGCGAGAGAAAAAGGTGGGACGATCTCGCCCGGCAATTTGCTGCCTACCAGCAACGGATACGCGGTCGGGCTGCGGCATCAGCGTCTTGAATGGCATGGCGGTTTTCATTCATTTTCCATTCAATACGGTACGGGAGCGGCCAGCAATTTCAGCTCTAATGGAAGCGGCACCGTCGTCGCCAACCCGAATCCTTATCTGAACAGCACTGCTCAACTGTTGGCGACCGAACAAGTTCTGATTCAGCCTGACGACAAATTTGCCATTATGCCCATCTTTGTCTACCAGCGGAGCAAGGATGGGAACCCGCTACACGGCTGGGATCAGTGGGTTTCATTTGGTGCCAGACCTGAGATTTTCTTTACCAAGCATGTTGCCTTGGCATTCGAAGGAGGGTTTGATCACACGCACAGCCAGAGCGGCGGATACGACGGATGGTTGCGCAAATTTACCATTTCGCCGGAGCTCAACGGTGGGAACAAGTTCTTCAGCCGGCCGGCACTGCGCGCGTTCCTGACCTATGGAGATTGGTCAGACGGTCTGCGTAGTTTTGTTGGAGGCGTTCCCTTTGCCAATAAGATCAACGGTTTCACTTATGGATTACAAGCGGAGCACTGGTGGTGATCTGCCGTCTACTCCTCTTGAGCCAGCAAACTTATAACGAGCACGAGCGGGGTCCTGGCAGCAGCGCTGCAAGCGAAGTTCGCGGAGAGAAACATGGCAACTCGAGAAATAGCTAGTGGTCCGGGGCCGCAGAGTGTTCCAGCGGCGGCCGCGGTCCCGAATTACTCGCGGCCGCTGGCGGTGGTCACGACGCTCTTCTTCATGTGGGGATTTCTGACCTGCCTGAATGACATTCTGGTGCCGCACCTGAAGGCAATCTTCGATCTCAGCTATGCGCGTGTGATGCTGGTCCAGTTTGCTTTTTTCTCTGCGTACTTCTTGTTCTCACTGCCATGGTCGAAGGTTGTGAACAAGGTGGGTTACCAGAGGACGATGGTTATCGGACTATTTACCATGGCATTTGGTTCATTCCTTTTCTTGCCCGCGGCATCCGCTGCTTCGTACTCGCTGTTCTTAACCGCGCTTCTTGTTCTCGCTGCGGGGATCACGGGGCTCCAGGTGTCCGCCAATCCTTATGTGGATCTGCTGGGCAGACCTGAAACGGCCTCGAGTCGACTGGATTTGACACAGGCGTTCAACTCACTCGGCACGACCTTAGCTCCAAAAGTTGGAGGTCTGCTGATCTTGGCCGCGGCGCCATTGGCGATGGAGCAGTTGAGGCAACTCTCGCCAGCGGCTCTTCACGCTTACCGAGTGCACGAGGCAGCGAGCGTCAAGATGCCGTATGCCGTCATCGGCGTGGTGTTGGTTCTGCTGGCAATCATGATCGGAAGCTTCAATCTGCCAAAAATAGAGGCTGGGGAATACCGCTCGCGCGACAAAGTTAGCCATTCAATCTGGAATCATCCCAATCTCCTTTTAGGAGCGATTGGCATCTTCACTTATGTAGGAGCGGAAGTCTCGATTGGAAGCTTTCTCGTCAACTATTTCGGCTTGCCTGATATAGCAAATCTTTCACCCAAGACCGCGGCAGGGTACGTTTCCTTCTACTGGGGAGGCGCCATGGTCGGCCGTTTCCTTGGTGCGGGACTTCTGCGTCGGTTCAAACCCGGAAGGTTACTTGCGGTATTCGCGATTTGTGCTGCAACTCTGGTCGCCGCTTCCATGGTACTCGGCGGACACACGGCAATGTTGACGATCCTCGCAGTCGGATTCTTCAACTCGATCATGTTTCCCACCATCTTCAGCTTGGGAGTCGCAGAACTTGGGCCACTAACTGGTAACGGATCTGGCCTGCTAAACATGGCGATTGTGGGCGGCGCAATATTGCCCGTGATCCAAGGGGTTATTGCGGATCACGTTGGGCTTCACCACGCGTTTGTCTTGCCGGTGATGTGTTACTTGTACATCTTGTTCTACGGGCTTAGTGGTTCGAAACCAAACAGTGAACGGTACGCAATAGCTTAAGAAAGCGACTGGGAGCACTAGCAATGCTGATTGCAGGAGACATTGGCGGTACAAAGACGGCGTTGGCGATCTTCTCGAACGAAGGCGGGCCTCATGCGCCACTGGCAGAAGGAAAGTTTCATAGTGCCGACTATCCCAGCTTGCAAAGCATCGTGAAGGAGTTTCTGGCAAGGGCGAAAAAGCCGGTCGACCGAGCCTGTTTTGCGGTAGCTGGACCAGTGATTGGCGGGCGAGTGAAGACCACGAACTTGCCCTGGGTGGTTCAAGACACGTCACTCGCACAAGAACTGAATATTAACCTCCAGTCAGTTCGTCTCATCAATGACCTCGAAGCGATTGCCCGTGCAGTTCCAATCCTCAGGCCAAGCGACGTCCAGACAATTAATGTCGGCGTACCTGTTTCCAAGGGAGCCATCGCCGTCATTGCGCCGGGTACGGGGCTGGGTGAGTCGTTCCTTACGTGGGATGGATCGCGGTATTTGGCACACAGTTCTGAGGGCGGTCATTCAGACTTTGCGCCTACGGACGCAAGGCAAATCCGCTTGCTCGAATACATGCTCGCGAAGTTCGATCACGTGAGCGTCGAGCATGTCTGTTCGGGAATTGGAATCCCAAATATCTACCGATACCTTCGTGACGCGGAAGAAATGGCCGAAGATCCCGAGGTCGCTGCGCTTGTCGCATCCGCAAGCGATCCCTCGTTCGTGATCATCGATCAGGGCGTCGATCCGGCCAGCCGCAGCAAGTTGTGTGCGGCAACCATCGAACTCTTTATTTCGATCCTGGCAAGCGAGGATGGCAATATCGCGGTGAAGTTTCTGGCAACAGGTGGGGTTTACGTAGCGGGCGGGGTAGCGATGCACACGCTGCGCGCGATTGAGCTCCCAGCCTTCATGCGGCGTTTTAAACGTAAAGGACGTTTTGCCGATTTGATGGAGCGTATCCCAGTCCATGTCATCGTCACTCCAGCCGGGCTGGCGGGTGCCGCGGCATGCGGGCTAGAGAATTCGATTCCGGAGCCTGCCCTCAGTTAAGGAAAACTTCGTTGCCAAAACACTTGTTCGCTATGGAAGTCTCATGAATGTGTTGGTTATTGATGTGGGCGGGACACATGTAAAGGTGCTCGTCAGCGGCGAGAGGGAGCCACGGAAATTTGTATCCGGGCCTGCGCTAACGGCAAAACAAATGGTCGCGGGAGTGAAGAAGGTTTCCGGTGTTTGGGGGTATGAGGCCGTCTCGATTGGTTTTCCCGGTCCGGTGCTGCGAAACCATCCGGTGGCGGAACCGCGCAATCTGGGAGCGGGTTGGGTTGGCTTTAACTTCGGATCCGCTTTCGGCTGTTCCGTAAAGGTGGTGAATGACGCGGCCGTGCAAGCCCTCGGCAGCTACCGAACAGGAAAGATGCTGTTTCTGGGATTAGGAACTGGCCTCGGTTCGGCCTTGGTAGTCGACGGCATTGTGGAGCCCATGGAACTCGGTCATCTCCCCTACAAAAAGGGGACTTATGAAAGCTACGTAGGCACCGAGGCTTTATTAAGGCAAGGAAAGAAGAACTGGCGCCGGCATGTTGCGGATGTGGTCATCCGGCTAATGGCCGCTCTTGAGCCCCAAGAAGTGGTCTTGGGAGGCGGCAACGCGAAGGAACTTAAAGAGTTGCCTCCAAAATGCCGGGCTGGCGACAACCGCAATGCATTTGTAGGAGGGTTTCGTTTTTGGGAGAAAGTGAATGAGCCGCAATCGATGACTCCTACTCCCGTTAGCTTGACTCTAAATACTCAGAAGTCCGGAAAGGAAAGCGAATATGGCAGCACGAGCAGAAGCAATAACAAAGCGCCCAGCGTTGAAGCAGCACGCATGGAAGGATCTCAGTTCTCATAATAAGGAAGTCCGGGATTTTCACCTCCGACAGCTGTTTGCCGATGATCCCAAGCGCGGCACGCGTCTGACGGCGGAGGCTGTGGGGTTGTACCTCGACTATTCCAAGAATCGCGTTACCGACGAGACCATCAAGCTGCTGCTTCAGCTGGCGAAAGAGTCTGGGTTGCGAGCACGAATCGATGCGATGTTCCGCGGGGAGAAGATCAATATCACTGAGAATCGTGCGGTTCTGCACACGGCCCTGCGCGCTCCGAAGGGTGCTTCCATTCTTGTGGACGGGAAGAACGTCGTGCCCGAAGTTCATGCTGTGCTCGACAAAATGGCAGACTTCTCAGATCGCGTGCGCAATGGCGAATGGAAGGGCCACACTGGAAAACGCATTCGCAACGTCGTCAATATCGGAATTGGCGGCTCCGATCTCGGGCCAGTCATGGCCTATGAAGCACTCCGCTATTACAGCGAGCGTTCCATGACCTTCCGCTTCGTTTCCAACGTGGACGGCACCGATTTCGCCGAAGCGGTACGGGATCTCGATCCGTCGGAAACAATGTTCATCGTGTCTTCCAAGACTTTTACTACGCTCGAGACCATGACGAACGCCCACTCAGCTCGCGCCTGGTCAGTTGCGGGCTTTGCAGGAGATGAAAGTTCGGTTGCAAAGCATTTTGTTGCGGTCTCCACAAATGCTGCAGAAGTGGAGAAGTTCGGAATCGACACCGCCAATATGTTCGGCTTCTGGGACTGGGTTGGCGGGCGCTATTCCATGGATTCGGCAATCGGCCTTTCGACCATGATTGCCATCGGCCCACACAACTTCCGCGCCATGCTGGATGGTTTTCATCAGATGGACGAACACTTCCGCACCGCACCATTCGAGCAAAACCTGCCGGTGCTCATGGGCCTGCTGGCAATTTGGTACAACGATTTCTTCGGTGGGCAAACTGTGTCGGTGTTGCCGTATGAGCAATATCTGAAGCGATTCCCCGCATATCTGCAGCAGTTGACGATGGAGAGCAATGGGAAACACGTCACACTTGCGGGAAAGAAGGTGGCTCACGACACAGGGCCGATTTACTGGGGAGAACCGGGGACCAACGGCCAGCACTCGTTCTACCAATTGATTCACCAGGGAACCCGGCTAATCCCATGTGACTTCATTGCTTTCGCGCAACCGCTCAACCGGGTCGGCCGGCACCATGACATGCTACTGGCCAACGTTTTCGCTCAGACGGAAGCGCTTGCTTTCGGCAAGACCCCCGAGCAAGTGAAGGCCGAAGGAACACCGGATTGGCTGGTTCCGCATCGGGTGTTCGAAGGCAACCGCCCGTCGAACACAATTCTCGCAGATCGACTGACACCGGAAACTCTGGGCAAACTTGTGGCGCTCTATGAACACTCCGTGTTCACACAGGGCACAATCTGGAACATCGATTCCTTCGACCAGTGGGGCGTTGAGCTTGGTAAGGTACTGGCGCAGCGAATTATCCCAGAACTCGAGAACAGCGCTGAACCTGTGCTCAATCACGACAGTTCAACCAACACCTTAATTCGTCGTTACCGCAAACTTAAGGAGAAACAGAAACAATGATCGGCTTTAATGAACCTTTATATATCCTGCCTTTCGACCATCGGGGATCGTTCCAGACCAAGATGTTCGGCTGGACCGGCACGCTTAGCCCGAGTCAAACGGCAGAGATAGCCTCCACAAAGCAAGTCATCTACGACGGCTTCAAGTCCGCGCTGCAAGGTGGCGTGCCCAAGGAAAAAGCTGGAATCCTGGTTGATGAGCAGTTCGGTGCAGCCATACTCCACGACGCTGCGACGAACGGTTACACGACCGCCTGCCCAGCAGAGAAAAGCGGACAGGAAGAGTTCGATTTCGAGTACGGTGAGAACTTCGCCAAACACATCGAGGCCTTTCACCCTACTTTCTGCAAGGTGCTGGTGCGCTATAACCCGGAGGGAGACCGCGCTCTAAACCGGCGGCAGGCAGCCCGCCTGAAACGGCTTTCCGATTACCTGCACACCGCCGGTCGCAGCAAGTTCATGTTCGAGTTGCTGGTGCCAGCGGAGAAGTCGCAGCTCGATCGGGTCAAAGGCGACAAGAAGGCCTACGATCTGGAAGTCCGCCCACGCTTGATGGTGGAGACCATCGAGCAGCTCCAGGATGCGCAAGTCGAGCCGGACGTATGGAAGATCGAGGGACTCGACCGCCGGGAGGACTGCGAGAAGGTCGTGGCGGCTGCACGTCGCCGCGGACGCGACAATGTCGGCTGCATCATCCTGGGCCGGGGCGAGAACGACCAGAAAGTCCGAGAGTGGCTCAGCACCGCAGCGACCGTGGATGGTTTCATTGGCTTCGCGGTGGGCCGGACCAGTTTCTGGAATCCCCTGGTTAATATGCGCGCCAATAAGATCACGCGCGCCGCCGCCGCTGGGCAGATCGCCGCTTTGTATCGCGAGTTTGTGGATATTTTCGAAAAGGCCCGAACTCAGATGCCCGCGGTAGTGTCATAGAAAGAGGGAACTCGGCACGATGCAAAACGATGTAGTCAAACTTGCTCCCTCCATTTTGGCGGCAGACTTCGCTCGCCTGGGTGAACAGGTCGCGGAGGCAGAGAAGGCCGGCGCTGACAGAATTCATGTTGACATAATGGACGGCCGCTTCGTGCCCAACCTCTCGATGGGAGCTCCAATCGTCCAATCTCTAAGGCGAGTGACCCGGCTTCCGCTCGAGACACACCTGATGATTTCGGATCCTGACTTTTTCTTCGACGAATTTGTCGCGGCTGGCTCCGATTCGTTTCTTGTTCACTGGGAAGGCAACAACAACTTGCATCGCACCGTCCATCGGATCAAAGAGCTGGGAAAGCGAGCGGGAGTAGCCATCAATCCTGCAACCCCAGCCGGGGTGCTGGAAGAGATACTTCCAGATCTTGATTTGGTGCTGGTAATGACGGTCAATCCTGGGTTTGGCCATCAGCATTTCATCCATAGTACGTTGCCCAAAATTCAGCGCGTTCGTCAGATGATCGAACGAATGAAACTCAACTGCGAGGTCGAAGTGGACGGTGGCATCGACGACCAGACTGGACCATTGGCTGCCGAAGCCGGGGCCGATGTCTTTGTCGCCGGATCGTCGATCTTCGGTAACAAAGCCGGAGTGGCCTCGGCCATGGCCAAGCTGTACGCCAGAATTGCCCATTACCCCGGCGTCTTACAGATTTAAAAACATTTTTACGAGGAGATAGAAATGCAACTTGGAATGATAGGTCTTGGAAGGATGGGTGCCAACATGGTGCGGCGCCTCATTAATAAGGGACACAACTGTGTTGTGTTCGACAGGTCCCCACACGCGGTCAGTGAGTTGGTCAAGGAGCAGGCTATCGGCGCTGCGTCCCTGGCAGAATTTGTGAAAAAGCTTGAGAAGCCGCGGGCGATCTGGCTCATGGTTCCGGCCGCAGTTGTCGACCAAACCATCGCTGACTTACTCCCTCATCTTGAGGCGGGCGACATCCTCATCGATGGTGGCAACTCCTATTACATCGATGACATTCGCCGGGCGAAGGAACTCAGCCCCAAATTCCATTATGTCGATGTCGGGACCAGCGGAGGCGTCTGGGGTCTGGAACGAGGCTACTGCATGATGATCGGTGGAGAAAAGGGTGTCGTCCAGCATCTAGATCCGCTGTTTTCGGCACTCGCGCCCGGTATGGGTGACATACCGCGCACGCCTGGCCGAGACAACGTCGGCGGCACCGCCGAGCAGGGTTATCTGCATTGTGGTCCAAACGGTGCTGGCCATTTCGTCAAGATGGTTCACAACGGTATCGAGTACGGAATCATGGCGGCATATGCCGAGGGCTTAGGAATCCTCCGCTCTGCCAACGTCGGTAAAAGCGGAAAAGCTGCCGTCGATGCCGAAACCACGCCGTTACGGAATCCCGAGGAGTACCAGTACGATCTGAACCTGCGGGACGTCGCCGAAGTCTGGCGACGCGGAAGCGTGATTGCATCTTGGTTGCTGGATTTGACAGCCAACGCACTCATGCAGGATGCAAATCTATCGAAGTTTGCCGGTCGCGTCTCTGACTCCGGCGAAGGTCGATGGACGATTAAAGCGGCGATCGACGAGGCGGTACCTGCGCCGGTTCTAACCTCAGCCCTCTACGAGAGGTTCAGCTCGCGGGGCGAGGCTGACTTCGCAGACAAGTTGCTGTCCGCAATGCGTTTTGAATTCGGCGGACACCTGGAAAAATCTGAAGATAAGCCAAGAGTGGCTTAAGGAGATGAATGTGACCAATCCTCATTCCGACGCGCTAGTGTTCTTTGGTGCAACCGGGGACCTGGCTTACAAAAAAATATTCCCTGCGCTGCAGGCGATGCTCAAGCGCGGTCACCTCAATGTTCCGGTCGTTGGTGTCGCCAAAGCTGGCTGGACGCTCGAGCAGCTCAAGGCGCGTGCGCACGATAGCCTCGAGAACCATGGCGGGGTCGATCCAGCCGCGTTTGAGAAGCTCGCCAGCTTGCTTCGTTACGTCGACGGCGACTATCAGGACCCAGAAACATTCAAAGCGCTTCGCCGAGAACTAAAGGACGCGCATAACCCAGCACATTACCTGGCAATTCCGCCAGTTCTGTTTGAAACTGTCGTCGAACAGCTGGCGAAATCGAATTGCTCAAATGGGGCGCGCGTCATCGTTGAAAAGCCGTTCGGGCATGACCTCGCGACTGCACAGGAGCTGAACAAAGTTCTGCTCAGCGTCTTCGACGAAGCAGACATCTTCCGAATTGACCACTACCTTGGCAAGCGGCCGGTAAACAACCTGCTCGCTTTCCGCTTCGCCAACACCTTCGTGGAAGCCTTCTGGAACCGCACCTACATCGAAAGCGTGCAGATCACCATGGCTGAGGATTTCGGCGTACAGGGCCGAGGAGGTTTCTACGATCAAACCGGCACCGTCCGTGATGTGGTGCAGAATCACTTGTTCCAAGTGTTGTGCAATCTCGTGATGGAGCCCCCCGTCCGATTTGACAGCGATTCTGTTCGCGACGAGAAAGTAAAAGTACTGAAAGCAATTCCGGCAATCGACGAGAGGAACCTGGTACGCGGCCAGTTCCAGGGCTACCGCGATGAAAACGGCGTAGCCAAGAACTCGCAGACCGAAACATTCGCCGCCTTGCAGTTGGAGATCAATTCCTGGCGTTGGAAAGGAGTTCCTTTCTATATTCGTGCCGGCAAGTGCTTGCCTGTGACCTGTACTGAAATTGTGGGTAAATTTCGGAAGCCTCCGTCACTTTTCCCTGACTGTGCCCTGGTGGGGAACCATCTGCGGTTGCGCCTGAGTCCAGAAGTGACGATCGCCCAGGGGATGATGACGCTGGCTCCTTCCGCCGAAGGACTTTCGCTGCAAGCGAACGAAATGGTCGCGAGCCGTTCTCCTCGTTCCGATGAGATGGATGCTTACGAGCGAGTGCTCGGGGCAGCGATGGCTGGAGACAGCACGTTGTTTGCGCGTGAGGACTATGTCGAAGAAGCGTGGCGCATTGTGGAACCGGTATTAAAAAAGAAAACGCCAGTGTTTCAGTATGCCCCTAATTCGTGGGGGCCGAGTGAAGTCGAACGCGTAACTCCACCGGGAGGCTGGCAAGACCTAATTGTCGCGCACGAAACCCCGTCTCTTGCTACTCATGCGGCTTGAGAAGTCAAGCAGCGAAAGGCTCAGGATGAAGACTGAAGTGTTTGCCGATGAAACATCTGCCGCACAGGCGGCGGCAAAAGCGATTGCGGCAGAAGCCCGTTCCGCCATTGCCGACCGTGGCCGGTTCGTGATGGCTGTCAGTGGCGGTCGAACGCCGTGGATCATGCTACGCACCCTGGCTGAGGAGGAACTCCCATGGGAGCGCATTCATATCTTCCAGGTAGACGAGCGCGTTGCACCACGCGGCGATAGGGACAGAAATCTTACCCATCTTCAAGAAAGTCTGCTTGATCACTCGCCGATTCCCCCGGAGCAGCTCCATGCTATGCCAGTCGAATCGCCGGACTTGGAATCAGCGGCTAGGGCATATGCCTTGCTCCTTGCTCGGATCGCTGGCTCACCTTCCACGCCCGACTTGGTCCATCTTGGCCTCGGACCCGACGGTCATACTGCCTCGTTGGTGCCAGGAGATCCAGTCCTTAATGTGACTGCCGTGGACGTAGCTCCAACCGGTGTCTACCAGGGAAGGCGCCGAATGACGTTGACGTATCCCATCCTCAATCGCGCACGCAAGATTTTGTGGTTGGCGACCGGCAGCGAAAAAGCGGACGCACTCCTTCGCTTACGACAAGGAGACCTGATGATTCCGGCAGGAAGGATTTGCCGGCTTCGGGCCGTGGTTTTCGCGGATAGCGTGGCGGCCGGCGATCGCGCAGCCTGATTCGTTACACGAGAACAGTATGAACGATTCGATCCAAACCGTGCTTGCTGCCGTGGACGACCCGGGGCGCGTGATGCGTTCCGAAGATGCCAACGTGAAGCGCCCGACATGGGAACAGACCGAAGGCAGTCCGTTGCCGCTGGGCGTCACCTGGATTGAAGAGGAACAGGCGTTCAACTTTGCCGTTCATTCCGAGCACGCAGAGAGTGTAACGCTGTTGCTCTACCCATCGATCGACTCGGTGAACCCGTTGCTGGAGTACCGCCTCGACTTTCTGCGTAACAAGTCAGGACAAATTTGGCATTGTCGAATACCAATCAGCGAAATGCGGGAAGCTCGCTATTACGGATACTCGGTATCAGGTCAGACCCTCTCCTCCATTCATAGCTTTGACCCACAGAAGGTTCTCCTTGACCCTTATGCAAAAGGCGTGTGTTTCCCGCCCGGTTTTGATCGGCTATTGGCAATGCGCGAGGGGTCAAATGCGGGGCGCGCACCTCTCGGCGCATTGACCGCTCACCGCCCGATATTTGATTGGGCCGGGGACTGCTGCTCGAACCATGAGTCGGACGCCGTCATTTACGAGCTGCACGTGAAGGGCTTCACGAAAAATCCAAACTCCGGCGTAGATCAATCCCGGGCGGGCACGTATGCGGGCCTTGTGGAGAAGATCCCTTATCTGAAAGAGCTCGGGATCACAGTTGTTGAGCTGATGCCGATTTTCCAGCGCGATCCACAAGAGGGCGACTATTGGGGTTACATGCCGTTGAACTTTTTCGCGCCCCACGCCCAATATGCAAGCACTCGTGACGATGACGAGCAGCACATCGAATTCCGAAATATGGTGAAGGCTTTTCATCAGGCGAACATCGCCGTAGTGCTTGACGTCGTGTACAACCACACGTGCGAAGGAGATCACAGAGGTCCTATTTACAGCTTCAAGGGGTTTGACAGCGCCGGCTACTACATGATGTCGAGTGACCCGGCGAACCCTTACGCCAATTACTCCGGCACCGGCAACACTTTGAATTTTGGCCAGGCGCATGTGCGCAAGATGGTAATGGACAGCTTGCGTTACTGGAAGCAAGAGATGCACATCGATGGGTTCCGTTTTGATCTTGCGTCGGTGTTCAGCCGCAATGCCGACGGATCTCTCAACTGGGGGCATGCTCCTATCTTCAGTGAGATTGCGGGTGACCCGGAGTTGAGCCGGTTACGGTTGATCGCGGAACCATGGGATACAGGCGCTTATCAACTTGGCCGCGGGTTTCCTGGCATAACTTGGCTCCAGTGGAATGGGAGGTTCCGCGACGAGGTGCGCCGTTTTGTCAAAGGCGATCCCGGAATGGTTCCTGACCTGATGCGGCGTATCTACGGCAGCGACGATCTTTTTCCCGATGACCGAGCCGAGGCTTATCACGCTTATCAGAGCGTGAACTTCGTGACTTCGCACGATGGCTTCACGCTGTACGATCTCGTCGCATACAACGAGAAGCACAACTGGGCCAACGGCAACAACAATCAGGATGGAATGAACGACAACTACAGCTGGAACTGTGGGCACGAAGGTGATGAAGGTGTGCCGAGTGATGTTCTGGCGTTGCGCCGCAAACAGGTGAAGAACTTCTTTTGCCTGCTCATGCTGTCGAACGGAACCCCAATGTTCCGAGCCGGGGATGAGTTCCTGAATACGCAGTTTGGCAACAACAATCCCTACAACCAGGACAACGCAACGGGATGGCTGGACTGGAGACAGTTGCCAGCGAATCGTGACATCTTCCGGTTCTTCAAGAACATGATTGCGTTTCGGAAGAGTCACCCTTCCCTGATGCGCAGCCGGTTTTGGCGGGAGGATGTCGCGTGGTATGGCGTTGGCGAGAAAGCTGACCTGTCCTATGAATCTGGCAGTTTGGCATTCTGCCTGCACGGTGCCTCCCAAAACGATGATGACATTTACGTGATGATCAACGCGTACTGGGAAAAACTGGAGTTCCAGGTTCAAGAAGGAGCGGCACAAGAGTGGATGCGAATTGTGGATACTGCTTTGGCGTATCCTGACGATTTCTCAGACCGCGGCAAACCTCTGCAAGCGCTGAGTTATTCGGCGGCGCCGAGATCGGTTGTGGTTCTACTTCGAACGAGGAATAGTCGATCGGAAGTTTAGAAGGAATGGAGTGCAAAAGCATTATGAGTGAACGATCGAAGGTCATTATTATAGGCGGCGGATTCGGGGGTCTATCCGCGGCGCAGGCTCTGAAATCGGCGGCGGTTGATGTAACCGTAATCGACCGCCGCAACTACCACTTGTTTCAACCGCTCTTGTATCAAGTTGCCACAGGCTCGCTTTCGCCCGGCGAAGTCGCCGCACCGCTGCGCGGCGTCTTGGGCCACCAGAAAAATACGCGCGTGTTGCTAGGCGACGTAGAGGACATTGACCCAGTAGCGAAGCGCGTGCTGCTCGCCGACGGTGCGAGTTTCGAGTACGACTCTTTGATCGTCGCTGCCGGTTCACAAACCTCTTACTACGGACATGGCGAATGGGAGAAATGGGCTCCGGGGCTGAAGAGTGTGGAAGAAGCGACCACCCTTCGGCATAAGATTCTCTACGCATTTGAGGTCGCAGAACGCCTTTCCGATCCTGCGGAGCGGCGGGCCTGGCTCAATTTCGTGATCGTAGGAGCAGGCCCCACAGGCGTTGAATTGGCCGGGGCGATTGGCGAAATCGCGCGACAGACACTCAAAAATGATTTTCGTTCCATACACCCGCAAGACGCGCAGATCACTCTGTTGGATGCCGCTCCCCGGCTGCTCATGACCTTCCCCGAGGATTTGGCGCAGAAGGCCGAGCGATCGCTCGCCAAGCTGGGAGTGCGGACGAAGATGGGCACGAGAGTCCATGAGGTTGATCGAGACGGAGTCACGCTTGAGGTCAACGGCTCCACTGTGCGCCTGTCGTCGAAGACCGTGATTTGGGCCGGTGGGGTCACTGTTGCGCCTCTGGGTAAGACACTGGCGAAGCAGACCGGAGCGGAGACCGATCACGGAGGAAGGATCAAAGTCGGTCCCGACCTTACAATCGCGAATTTCCCGGATATCTACGTCATTGGAGACCTGGCTCTTTCCCTGGACGCACACGGAAAGCCTTTAGCTGGGGTGGCACAGGTTGCCATGCAACAAGGGGTGTATGCCGCCGAAGCGATCGTAAGAAAAGTGGCAGGCCGGCCGAAGCAGAAAGCCTTTAGATATTTCGATAAAGGAACTCTCGCGGTCATCGGACGGGCGGCTGCAGTGGCCAACGTCTTCGGTGTGCATCTTTCGGGTTTGCCGGCATGGCTGGTCTGGGCGTTCATCCACCTCATGTACATTGTCGAGTTCCAGAGTCGCATCGTGGTTTTCATCCAATGGGCGATTCAGGATGTTACTTTCAGTCGTGGAGCGCGACTCATCACTGGCGTAGCGCCAACTGATTTCAACTTCAATAACGCCGTTGGCGGACACAGTGCTGTCAAGCCCGCGGTTGAGAAGAAGAGCGAACCCGCAGTTGCTTAAGTGCGCTAGCTCCTCGCGGACGCGTGGCCCACTCAAGCCTCGTTTGGGCTTGAGTGGGGCAGTTCGACAGCTGGACAGCGTTCCGAGCGAGTTCAGCGAGATAATAAGTCCGACATGAAAACGCTGGCCCAGAGCGGTACAAGCTCTCCTTCGATATGAGAGCATTCCTCGTAACCTGCAGTAGAGGAACACCAAAATTCTCCGGACTCGCGACCACCAAACTCCCCAAGCTCTACATCGTATCTGTCGAGGCCAGGCCCATCTACGTTGGGGTGACGCGCTAATCGATCCGCACCCGCTTCCGCCTAGGATTCAACTCCACGGGAAAGAGCGGCTATCACGGATATGCGTGGCGTCACAAATTCAAAGAAGCCGTCCTAGATATTTGGTGTCACGAGGACCCGCTCCCGAAAATCCCGAGCGAGATATAGAAACTGTGGAGGCCGAGGTAGTCTTTTTGATCCGTTGCGCTGGTCAGTGGCGCGTCCCGCCAGGAATTCCAGTGGAGATCCTCTGAGTCGATCAGTGTTCCGTCCATGTCCCAAAGCACGGCTCGAACATCGCTCATCAATAACGCTCCATCTGATAGTGACTCAACCTGCTCCTTAATGCAGGAGTTGGTTCTGCTTTGTTGGCATAGATCTTTTTCGCTCTACGGTTGATCTCTGCTTTGCCAAGACGCGCTCAAGAGTGCCGCTAAGAACGCAAATGCAGAGGCAATAGGAAACGATGCGGTGCGGTCCGACCTAGGCGAGCCGCACGCTTCGCTGGGGACCTTACTCACCCGACCTTTTCGGCAACCTGGGAGAGCGCGTACTCTTCCAGTTTCTGTGCGTCGCTGTTAAATTTGCGGATGCCTTCGGCCAGCTTTTCCGTTGCCATGGCATCCTCGTTGTGCATCCAGCGGAAAGCTTTCTCTGTGAGGTGCAGTTGTTTATCCTTGCTTGCCTTGGCTGTAGCAGGGTCAAGCTTCCGCTCTACGACACCCTCCGTCTGTTCCAGTTGCTCAAGAAGGTCGGGGCTGATGGTGAGTAGATCGCATCCGGCCAAGCGAACAATCTGATTCAAATTGCGGAAACTTGCTCCCATTACTTGCGTCTTGTAGCCATATTTTTTGTAGTAGTTGTAGATTCGCGTTACCGACGCAACTCCGGGATCCTGGTCCGGAGGAATTTCTTTGCCGCCTCCCTCCTTCTTATACCAGTCGTAAATACGGCCAACGAAAGGCGAGATCAGGGTGACTCCCGCTTCCGCGCACGCGACCGCCTGCGCGAAGCTGAAGAGGAGCGTCAGATTGCAGTGAATGCCTTCTTGCTCCAACTCGTTTGCCGCCTGAATACCTTCCCAGGTGCTGGCGATTTTGATCAGAATGCGATTGCGCGGCACGCCCTTTTTCTCATACGACGAAATGAGCTTGCGGGCTTTGGCGACCGTGCCGGGGGTGTCGAAGCTCAAGCTGGCCGCGACCTCAGTGGAGACCCGGCCCGGAACCACCTTCAGGATCTCGGATCCGAAGAGGACGAACATCTGGTCGATGAACTCGGCCGCCATGTCGTCATGGCTGCCGCCAATCTCCAGGGCCTGTTCAGCAGCCTCTTCCACCAAGTGCCGGTACGCGGGCATCTGGGCAGCGTGATAAAGGAGAGAGGGATTGGTAGTGGCGTCCTGTGGCCGATGTTGACGGATCGCGTCGATGTCACCAGTGTCGGCTACAACAGTCGTATATTTCTTCAAAGATTCCAACAACGTCATGGTTTTCTCCTGTGATGAAACTTAATTAGCTGGAACTAGTCGCCGGACATTACCGGCTGCGGCCGCGCTGTTTCGAGTTGAGTGACCTTGGCCAGCCGACGGCGATGCCGGTCCGCACCGCTGAACTTTGCGCTGAGAAAATTTTGCGTGCACTCCCACGCGATCGCGATACCAGTGGTTCGGCCTCCGAAGCAAAGGATATTCAGGTTGTCGTCCTCCACTCCCTGCCGTGCGGAAAAATGATCATGACAAAGCGCGGCGCGGGCACCCACGATCTTGTTAGCAGCTACGGAAGCTCCAACACCGCTGCCACATACGAGAATACCCCGATCTATTGCTCCATTGGCCACCGCGCGAGCGAGCGGAATGGCGAAATCGGGGTAATCATCGTTGTTGTCATAGACTTTGTTGCCGAAGTCAACCACCTCGTGACCTTCTGCCGCTAGCAACTTCGCGAGTTGCTTCTTCATTTCGAATCCGCCGTGATCCGCGCCGACGCCCACTCTCATTTTGTGCTCCCGTGCCGCGCGATCTGGTTCTTCGCTGCAGCCACCACGTGTTCTGCGTTAAAACCGAACTTCTTCAATAGTTGCTTGAGAGGCGCCGAGGCCCCAAACGTGTCGAGGCCGACGTGCTGCCCTTCAGAGCCGGTGTATTTGCTCCACCCAAAATCCGATGCCTGTTCCACCGACACACGCGCCTTCACGCTTGGAGGCAGGACCGATTCCCGGTAGCTTTTATCCTGATCGTCAAACAACTCCCAGGACGGCATACTGACTACTCGCGCCCGCACACCCTCCTTCGTTAGTTGCTCGTACGCATCCAGGCAGAGTGACACTTCGCTGCCCGTGCCGATGAGGATGACTTCGGGGTCACCGCCGGGTGCGTCCGCCAGAATGTAGGCGCCGCGGGCCAGGCCGGCTGCAGGAGCGTACTTCGTCCTGTCGATTGTGGGTACTGCCTGCCGACAAAGCGCCAACACCGCTGGGGCGTGATGCAGTCGCAGAATGACCTTCCAGGCTTCAGTTACCTCGTTCGCGTCCGCAGGCCGGATCAGAACCAAGCCAGGCATGGAGCGCATGTGAGCAAGCTGTTCGATGGGCTGGTGTGTTGGGCCATCCTCGCCGACGCCGATCGAATCATGCGTGAACACATAAATCACGGGAAGCTCCATCAAGGCACTCAAGCGAAGTGATCCCCGCATGTAATCGACGAAAATGAAAAATCCGGAGCCGAAAGGACGAACTTTCACCAGGCTCATTCCGTTCACGATCGCTCCCATGGCGTGCTCACGGATGCCGAAGTGGAAATTACGTCCGGCGTAATTGTCAGCCTCGAAATCTCCGGCTCCTTCGAACGTGAGGCGCGTTTTGGTGGACGGGGCGAGGTCGGCCGCTCCTCCGATCAGCCAGGGAATGTTCTTGGCCACCGCATTCAGAACCTTGGCGTTGGATTCGCGGGTCGCAAGACCTTTCGGGTCAGCAGGAAAAATTGGCAAGTCGCGGTCCCACCCCTCTGGGAGCTGGCGGTGTTGCATGCGAAATAATTCTTCAGCCAACTCGGGGTATTGCTTGCGATACTCATCAATCTGGGCAAACCAAGCATCGCGCAGTTCCTTGCCCCGCTTCCCGATGCCTTGACGAAAGTGGTCGTAGACTCCGTCCGGTACGTAGAACTTTGCATCTTCCGGCCAGCCATAGTTGCGCTTGGCGAGACGAATCTCCTCCTCACCCAACGGTTCGCCGTGAGCGGCGCTGGTATCTTGTTTGTGAGGAGCGCCGTATCCGATGTGGCTGTCCACGATGATCAGTGTGGGTCGATCTTTGCAATTCTGAAAAGTGCGGAACGCCCGTGCCAGCATATCCAGGTCATTGGCATCGCCGACCCGGGTCACGTTCCAGCCGTAGCCGATGAAGCGCGTCGCCACATCTTCAGTAAAGGCCAAGTGGGTATTGCCTTCGATCGTGATGTGGTTGTTGTCGTAAATCCAGCAGAGATTGGACAGCCGCAGGTGTCCGGCGAGCGAGGCAGCCTCGTGCGAGATTCCTTCCATCATGCATCCATCGCCGCACAACGCGTAGACATTGAAATCAAACAGATTCTGAAAGCCCGGCCGGTTGTAGCGCGCTGCTAGCCACTGACGGGCAATGGCCATGCCGACGCTGGTCGCGACACCTTGGCCGAGCGGTCCCGTGGTGGTCTCCACACCCGATGTCCAGCGGTACTCGGGGTGTCCCGGACATCGGCTGTCCAACTGGCGGAACGCTTTAATCGCATCCAGAGGCACTGAAACCTCGCCAAGAGTTTCGTAGTCTTTGCTGACCGCCCGGACTTCGGTCAAGTGAAGCAGCGAATAAAGCAGCATGGACGCGTGCCCAATCGACAGCACAAATCGATCGCGGTTCGGCCACACCGGATCCTGTGGATCAAATCGGAGCAATTGCTGCCACAGGCAATATGCCACCGGTGCCATCGCCATCGGCGTTCCGGGATGCCCGGAATCCGCGGCCTGCACTCCGTCCATGGAAAGCGTGCGGATGGTGTTAATGCTGAGCCGGTCCATATTCGGCTGATCCGCATCTTGCTGGACTCGGGTAATGGAAGATTCGATTGCTATGCTCATGAAAAATCCTCTCAATTCGTTGGGTGAACTTCGTGGTTTCGTTCTAAATTCTTAATCGGCGGTTTTGTTACGCAAGCGCCTGGGGCACCGCCTCCTCCCAACGTCCCTGCGCCTTCAGGATTAGTTCCACCACCTCGCGCGCGGTACCCCGCCCCGCAAGCCGGCGAGTGGTGAAGTGGCATACAGCCGCTAACTCAGGTGCCCCGCCGGCTACGCACACTGCCAGTCCGGCTCGCTGCGCCAGAGGAATGTCCGGCAGGTCATCGCCCATATAAGCAACCTCGTCTTCGGTCACGCCTGCCTTTTGCACGCACTCTTCGAAAGCCGCCGTCTTCTTCTCCTGTCCCAGATAAACAAAAGTGACCTTCAGCTCTTGAGCACGCTTAGCCACGGCCGGTGAATGTCGGCCGGTGATGAAGCCTGTCTGAATTCCCATGGTGTGGGCAAGCGATAATCCCTGGCCGTCCTGGGAGTTGAACACTTTCATTTCGGAGACGATCGGTTCTCGTAAGCTATCGGCGATTGTGGCCGAGGTCAGGCAGACGCCGCCATCGGTCAGCGTACCGTCTACGTCCATCAGAAGAAGTTTGATCTTACGGGCACGGGCCAATACATCAGGCGAAGCGAGGCACGCAAGACCATTGTCAGACATAGGCGACGCTCCCGGTTTTTCTTAATGATGGACCCAATCTTGTCATTGATGTCGTAAGCAGACTCATTTACATCGCTCCGGTGATCATCGTTCCGCAATGCATATTCTGGAATTGCGCACTGGCGTCATTTCTTAAGCTCCATTAGTTTGCCCGGTGGCGTTGGAACAGGTCTTCATTGCGTTGCGTGGCGGTTGGCTCTTACTCTTCGCAGGTGGCGAAAGCACCTAGTGAAATGCAACCCTAAGGCCACCGTAAGCCCTTGAAAACCGGAAGTCAGGGCGAAGGGTGCGTGTCAAAGGCATAGCAAGTGACAAACAGTTGGCGGTTAAGATCTGAACGTCATTCTCGCGCCGCGGTTGAAGTGGAACAGTTGCAGCATGTACTGCCATAAAATCTCTGATTACTTCGCGGCAGCAGCAGGAGCCGGCGTGAGCAGCTTGTCGATCGTCCGCTCCATCGTCCGGCTCATCTCGGATACAACCGCGGGTACGTTTCGCTGGGCAACGGTTCCCACCTCGATCGCCTCGTTGCTCCAAACGGTTTCGCCGGTGGCGACTCTCGTCATCTGCGCGGAAATCGCGACCTGGACCTGGATGCCGCCGTCGTAATCAACTTCCTCGAGCCGTTCCAGACGGCCACTAAGAACGTAATCAATGTCGGCGCGTCCGTCGTACAGCTTTACTTGCGAGAAGGTTCCGCTGGCGCGTAGACGATCCACTACCGCGTTGGTCAGGAAGTCACGCGGGTCGACTGCCCAACGGTCGTAATTGTAAAAACCGATCTGTTCCGGAGACGATTTGTACACGATGGATCCTTGCCGCAGGTACGCAGGGGATCGGAATTCGCGGATTGCCACCGAGGCGCGGACGCCCTCCGCCGCCGGTGGATCTGGCGGCGCCGGCAAGTTCAGCGTGTAATACGACGGATAATTTATTCTGCCCGCGCAGCCAACCAAAGCGGTTGACACGGCGAGGGTGAAAACAACTGCCATCAAATGTTTTGTCACAACTGCCTCTCTCTTCATTGCGGAACCTTGCGCTCTTTCGGTTGCCTGATGCGAACCAGGCTCCAGGGGCGCTGCTTTACCGAGTCTGTCAGTTGATCCAGGTTCTCCGTTGCTTCGCGCAGGTTTTCCACCGTGTCATCGATCTTGTAGTCATTCGCTCGCACCATAACCTGCATGTCCGCCAGCAACTTCTTGGCTTGTAGCAAAGTGTCTTGTAACTCAGCCAGATCTTTGCGCACCGGCTCGCGGATATCAGTTACCGTGCCATTGACGTTCTGAACCGTGTCATCGGCATGCTGGCTCAAAGACACCAGTTGATCGGAAATCCGATCGATCTTTGGACCTTCTGTCGCCAACAATGTGTTAACGCGATCCAACACCGCTTGAACCTTCTGTTGGGTTGGCGGACCCGTAATGGTATTCAGGTTGGCGAGCAGATTTCGCGCGTCACCGCTGATACCTTGCAGTTCTCCTTGCACCTGGACGATCAGGGTGTTTGCGTTGTCGGCGACAACAGCCATTTTGCCGGCAATCTCATCCAGGCTGGCGGCTTCCTGGGACTGGATGGAGGAACCGGGTGGTAGTCGCTTTGCCTCATTGCTGCCGGTAGTAATTGATAGCGAAGCGCTGTTCATGATGCTTGTGAGACCCAGCTTGGCCACGGACTTCTCATTCAAAGGCGTACCTTTTTTCACTTCCAGAAGAATCTCGATACGGGTAGGATCTGTCGTCCAGGGTCGCACGGCTGTTACTTTGCCCGCGGTGATCCCGCCAAAGAGCACTGAAGCTCCCGGCTCAAGCCCTCCGGCATAACGGAGATACGTTCGATAAGGAACTGTATCGCTGCTGAACTGTGCGTTAAGGAGGTAGACGACCGTGAATGCCAGGATCGCGAGACATCCTAAGACGAAGGCTCCGACTTTTGCTTCCGTAGTCACTAGTTTGCCTCCGGACTTTCTAAATATTTTTCGAAGTAGGCTGATATCGCAGAGGCTTTCGCTATATCGCCGGGAATGCGATCGAGAAACTGCCGGACACGAGGATTGTCACTTGCCTTGATTTCGTCTTTTGTTCCAATCGAGCTAAAGGCGCCCTTGTACAGCATCGCGATGCGGTCTGCGATGCGGAACGCGCTCGGCAATTCATGGGTGACAACGACGACTGTCATTTGAAAGGCCTCTTTAAGGAGCAGAATGAGTTCATCCAGTTCCGCCGCAACAATCGGATCCAGGCCAGCCGAAGGCTCATCCAAGACCAGAATCTCGGGACTAAGTGCGAGAGCACGAGCCACAGCAGCGCGCTTTTTCATGCCTCCCGACAGTTCCTGCGGATATAACTTGCCAAACTCGCCCAGGCCGACCAGGGCCAACTTCATCCACACCATCAGGTCGATAATCGAGGGCGCCAGCTTTGTGTGTTCTCGCAAGGTGAGGGCAACATTGTCCTCGATTGACAACGAATTGAACAAAGCCGCGCTTTGAAAAGCCACGCCGATGGAACGCCGGACGGCTTTCAGTTCCGGTGAGGAGCAATGAGTAATGTCAATCCCCTTCACGTGGACGCTCCCCGACTTGGGGCGCTCAAGGCCGATAATGTGCCGCAACAGCGTGCTCTTTCCAGAACCGCTGCCGCCCAGCAGGACCATCGTCTCTCCTTGTTCAATCTCAAGATTCAGCCCGTCCAATATCCGGCGGCCCTCGTATTCAACTACCAAGTCGCGAACGGAAATGATCCCCATCAGGGTTTCACCGTCAAGTAGAAGATAGCGGTAAATACAGCATCGGCCACGATGACGAGGAAAGTTGACTTGACTACGGCACTCGTCGTCGAGCGGCCTACCGAGTCGGGGCCTCCGCTGACACGAAATCCTTCCAGGCAGCCGACATGAGCAATGATGGTGGCGAAGGCGACGCTTTTGATAAGTCCGGTGATGACGTCCCGCAGCTGTATCGAGGTCAACACGTCGCGCATGTACATCATCGGCGCGAGATGTGTGCTGAAGAACATGAACAATCCGCCCGCCAAAATGCCACACACATTGGAAGCGATGCTGAGGCAAGGAACGGAGATCAGCGCTGCGAGGTACTTTGGCGCCAGAATGAACTCCACAGGTTCGAGTGCCATGACTCGAAGCGAATCTATTTCCTCGGTCACCTTCATAGTGCCGATCTCAGCCGCGAAAGCCGAACCTGATCGTCCACTGACCGCGATCGCCGTAAGCAGCGGGCCGAGTTCACGGGTGAAGCCAACCGCGACCAGATCGATGACGTAGTGCAAAGCTCCGAAACGGCGTAGTTCGGAAGCCCCTTGCATGGCGAGGATGAACCCGCTGCAGATGGCCATCAAAGCAACCATCGGCAGCGCGTCCACCCCGATCTCTAACATTTGGCGCACGGACGCTTGCCAGCGATAGCGGTTTCCAACGAAAGGCAACGATTTACCCATGGCATGCAACGTGGCCCAGAACTGAATGTTCAAGCTGCCGACATAGTCGAGATCTGTGAGAGTCCTTTGGCCGACTTCTTCGAGAACAGTTGCCATCAATGCACCTTCAATTCTGAGGAAGCATTTCTACACCGATCACTCTCAAACAGAGGCAGCACGCCTGTAACCTCGAACAAATGAAGCAGGCGTCCTTGCAATCCCGTCAAGCACAATGTGCTCTGGCGATTGCGCGATATCTTGAGTGCTTCGAGCAAGGTCGCAATCCCCGAGGCGTCAATGTAAGAGAGTTCCGCTAAATCAACGATGACAGCTTTTGGTGGTTGTACTTGCAACATCCCCAGAAGCTGATCACGAAGGGCCGGCGAGGAATCGAGTCCGAGGTGACCCTTCAGCCGCAAGATAGTGCATTCTTGGTTGTCGTCCAGGCTCATCTCGAGGCCACCGCCCGCATTGGGTTTACGGCTCTTCAACAAGAATCCTCCGTTTCGTTCATGGCATGCCGACTTCCATGTGTCGTCGCAGGATGCACAGCGCCCATCCCACTCCGTGGCAGTCGTTTAGCGCAGCTGCCCGACCCTGTAGCCACTCGCGGTGTAAACCAGCGGTGTCAAGGGGTTGGCACGTGCCAAGGAACGTTCGAGCCGCTGATATTCTCCACATGCCGTGCGGGCTGATCTTCACTCCTTCCCCTGCGGTGCCAGAAGCCAAATTCTTGGCTCGAGATTGCTGAAGCCACAAGACTTAGCACCAGAGAGAGCATAAGTGACTCAGGCGACGAGGTTTTTTCTCTCCTTGATGTTTCTTGCTTCGGAAGGAATTGAAAGTGCTTTCGGAGACTGAGCCCGGCGTGTCATTACTTGGGGCAGGCTTCAGACCGAAGCCCAAATCTGTAGTTCGAGGGAAAAGCGATTATGAGAAAAGGTACGATTATAGCTTTTGCGTTCATAATGCTTTTAGCAATCGCAGCGAAGGCGCAAGAAAGCGGAAGTGAAGTGAGCGCCCAAGGCTCGGGTTTCTTCACAAAGGACAGCAGCGGCCAGGGTGTTTCGAACACGGCGACAAACAGTGGCGGATTCATGGTGGGATTCCGCTATCACATCAATCGGTGGCTCTCAGCGGAAGGGAACTACGGTTTTGATCAAGATACTCAAAAATATTTCTCCAACTTTGCAGAATCCAGAGTGAAGTCAGACGTGCACTCGGCTACCGCCGACCTGGTCGTGAACCTTCCACTTCGCGTAAGTAAGTTCAGTCCGTACGTGCTGGGCGGAGGCGGCGGGATGATCTTTCATCCAACCGGCAACTCTAACGCTTTTGGCGCAGGCACCCAGGCGAAAGGTACCTTCGTCTACGGCGCGGGTACCGATTACGCTTTAAGCCGTCACTTCTCCTTGCGTGCTGAATACAGGGGCTTCGTGTACAAGGACCCGGACTTCGGTGTCCGGAGCGTGAACACGAACGCGTGGACCCACACGGCACAGCCGTCAGCTGGCATCGTCTACCACTTTTAGCACTCGCCTGGGCAGCTGGGTAATCCTCCTCTCCCTCAAAAATCCCGGCTGCCCTATTCTTCTCGATTTCCCTTTCGGGCTGGACACTGATGCTCTTGGGCCAGGGGCATGACGTCAACGCTGGCAAAGTTTTTCCAACTTGGCATGTGACAAGTCAACTCCAGTTCAAAAGTTGACCGGGTACGCGATCACAATTCCTGGGCCCCCTCCTTCTGGCGAAGCCCCTCTCAATCTGTAGCTTCGGAAGCGCCAGCCGTCCCTGCCGATGGTCGGAAAAATGCTAACTGCACAAGTGAAAGCGATGGGAAGTATGAAAACCAATGTTACGAACACGCTTGATCCAACGCGTCGCAGCAAGGACACCACCGAGTTTGAAAATGCCCTGCGACGGAAAATCGTGGGTCAGGACCAAGCCATCGAGAAACTAGTCGAAATTTATCAGGGCGCCCCGTCTCTGGCGGCGCGGGCTGCGGGATTCATGGCGACCTCAGTTTTGAGATGACAAAGTTAGCACGAAGATACAGCTCTGAATGAGAAACGGGAGATAGCGAGCGCATGCAAACACGAGCCTTGACACTCAAAGATCCGTGCCTCAACGGCCAAGTTATTGCGGAGCGCCGACTGGAATTCGAGGATCTCGTGACTCGCCTCCTGCCGAGATTTCGTCGATTGGCGATGCGCTTGCTGCGTAACACCGAAGACGCTGAGGATGCCGTGCAAGATGCACTGTTGTCGGCTTTCAAGAACATTGAGCGGTTCGAGGGACGCGCCCAGATGTCGACTTGGCTAATGGCGATCATTTTTAACGCGGCGCGCATGAAGTTACGGCGCCGTCCTCGATGCCACATGGTTCCGCTCGAGGAGGATCCAGAAGAACGGCGTTGGACCATCTCCCAGGTGCTCGCTGATCACCGGCCGACCCCGGAGCAGAGCGTCGAACAATGCCAGTTGTCTGAACTAGTGACCAAGCTGATCGGCGGCCTTCCAGACTGTCAGCGATCGGCACTGCGCCTTCGGTGCGATGACTTTTCAATAGGAGAGGTAGCTGAAAGGGTAGGCGCGCCTGTGGGAACTGTGAAGGCACGGCTCGCCCGCGGCCGAGCGAAACTCATGGAGCAATTTCGCAAGGCCACAAGGGCGACCAGATCTCGAATCTCGGGTCCTGATTCGAAGGCGAGAAGTAAACCCTACTCTTCCGCACGGGCGAATCGTGCGAACAGTATAGGACATATGTCAAATCCGGCTCTAAGGGAACATGGAGGACGTGAAGGTTCGGTTTGCGCGTAGAGATTTTTCTTAGACCGCAATCGGCAAGCAGCAAGAGCTCACTAGTTTTCCGGGAAGTCGCCGTGGAGGCTCACCGGTTCCGGCGTGACTTTCTCCTTTCCTCCCCGCGCGGGTTTGGACCGACCGACCCGGCCGGAACCTACCTCCCCTTTTTCGCATGATTTCACGAAGAAGATGCCTTGGTCGGAGCGCTGTTGATGTTGTTGCTGCTGCCTCGCCCCTGGCCGATGGGCCTTGGGATCGACTAGGTATGCTGATCGATTGCAGCCGCGGCTCGGTATAAGGGTAGGCCGGGAAGAGTTTCTCAAGTGTGGAGCTTGGAGTCAGGGTCCGATGGCTGGTCGGGAAGGATAATTTCTCGCCATCCAAACAACCGCGCATCAAGCGAAAAGGCTCCTGGCCCCAGGCAAACGACTGCCGCAGCAATCACCATCGCTAAAGCGGCTGCCGTGTGTCCCTCCAATACACCAACCCCAGAACGCGGGAACCAGGAGAGGTGGCAACCGCAGCTGCGGCCGCTGCAAACCGAGTCAGAACGTCGACAAGAAGTAATGTAGCCACGGCGGCCGTAAGCCCCGCGACCACCCTCAGCCATCCAGGCTCTTGCGTATCGTCGAAGAGCCTGGCTGCGTGAACAATAAGCGCGACTCCCGCACCTGCGCGCAATAGCAGTAGGCCTGACCCCGGCCATCCGTGAGGAAAGCTTGAGAACATTTGCTGCTGCGATCACTTTCTGTAGCTAACAAGTAGAGTAGATGTCTCAAGCACAAGGCGAATCCCTAGTGTTTGGAATCTTTCGGTACCACTTTTGAGGTAGAGACTGCGCTGCAGTGGTGGGCTAAAGCTGAATGAATCCTCGGCGGACTCCAATGGCGACCGCCTGTGTTCGATCGGTTGCGCCGAGCTTTTCCATGATGTGCTTGATGTGGACCTTGACCGTCTCTTCCGTGATGAAGAGCTTGTCGGCGATATCACGATTGCGGTTACCCCCGGCAATCTGCTGCAAAACCTCGACCTCGCGCTCGGTGAGCGCCTCGTCGCTGTAGTGTTCAGCTAGATGCGCAGCAATCTCCGGTGGAATTCGTTTCTTACCTGCGTGCACTTGCCGAATGACTTCTACAAGTTCCTTGGGCGGCATGCTCTTGAGCATGTACGCGCGGGCGCCGGACGCGAGAGCCCGTTGAATCTCCACGTCGCCCGCAAAGGTAGTCAAAATTATGATGCGTGCTTCCGGAAACTCGGAACGGATCGCAAGCATCGCGTCGATGCCGCTCATATCGGGCAGACGCAAATCCATGAGTGTTACGTCCGGTTTTTGTTCGCGAAAACGCTGAATAGCGTCGCGACCATTCGATGCTTCTCCCACCAAGAGCATGTTCGGCTGATTTCGAATTACCGTGGCGAGACCCTCATGGAGAAGAGGGTGATCATCGACGCTCAATACACGGATCTGTGGGGACACACTCATTTATCCGACTCGCTTTCCGGATATGTGTTCAACACCGTGTCGTCGGTACAATCTCGCTGACCATTTAGACGCCGAAACCGAACGTCGGGATTCGAAAGCAATCTCACCGGGCACGCGAAGTTCAACTTCTGTCCCTCCGCCGATGCGGCTCAAGAGCTTGAGGTTCGCGCCAATTCTTTCGGCCCGCTCACGCATGCCTGGCACCCCAAAGTGACCATCGCGGCCAGACTTGAGCACTTGAGGATCGATCCCGCAGCCGTCATCGCGTACAAGGATGCCCAAATGGCTGGCAGTGTATTCCAGTTGCACAGCTATGCTCCGTGCCCGCGCATGGCGGAACGCGTTCACCAGGGCTTCCCGCCCGATGCCGTAAACATCGTCGCGAATCATCGACCGCAACTGTAGAGGCTCACCCTCCACGACGACGCGAAAATCAATCCCCGATTGGGTACCCAGTTCTTGTGGAATTCGCGCAAATGAACTTTGCAGATCATGTCGGCTGTCGGCGGATGACCGCAGCCCTCGCAGCGTGTTGCGGCCCTCCTCAATGACTTGTCCCATCAATTGCAGAACGCGATTTAATGCTGGGCGTGTGGGTGAATCTTCGGGCAACTGATCTACCGCGACGTGAAGCTGCATGGAGACGCTTAGCACGCCTTGTAACAAGGTGTCGTGCAATTCCTGCGCCACCCGCGTGCGTTCGGCAAGGCGTTCCTCGAAGCGCAAGTTGAGTTTCCTGGTGATTTCAAAAGTCCACAAGCGGTAGAAAACAAATGTCAGGCCTGCTGCACCGGCTACACAGATCAGAGGAAACCACCACCGCTGCCACATGGGTGGCCAGCCTTGGGATGTCGCGACCGCAAGTACTCCTTCTGTTGGCAGTACACGTGTGGTCCGTGGTGGCTGGAATCCGGGGTTCACCAGTAGCGCGGCGTATTCGAAGCCGGGGTGAGTAGAGTTCGACCACTTGGAATTCGAATGAATTCTGGTGAGGGGCTCTAACACAAAAGGCTGCACAAACCAGGTCATCTGGCCGTAATCGTCAATCGCCCTCGCGTACAGAACGATCTGCTGCCCAGCCCGACCTCCAATCACCCTCCCGCTAATCGTGTTCTTCTTCTCGGCATCCCCTCGCCCTGCCACAGGAACGCTGGTGAATACAATCGCCGGGCCGGAACCTGGGGTAGCGGTCTGCAAAGTGTTGCAGCCCGCGAGCAACAAACAGCAGAACAGCCAAAAAGCCAACCTTACGGTGACGGCCGGGTGAACATACACGGGTACATACGGCACTGCGTTTGACCGCGTTCGCTGAACCCGAGTTTTGATTGCGTTCACCATTGCCCAGTAACGAACAGACTGCTTGAGTGATCCGTGAGCAGTTCCTCTCTAGAAACTGAGGCGTGCTCCAAATTGGCCGACCCGTGGTCCCGGTAACCCGTTTAAGTCCTGCGGCAGAACCTGGCCAAAACCTGCCGTTCCGATTTGCGTGTTTGGGCCGACAAAACCGTGGCGGTTGAACACATTAAACACCTGGAAGTATAGGCGCAGCTGACAGCGCTCGCCGAACCGCTGCAACTTGCTCACTCCGAGATCCTCCACCGCGAAACCTGGATTCCGAACCCCGGCAAGGTAGCCGGGAGCGTTCCCGAATTCGCCGTTGGGCGGATTTACAAAGCACGCGGGATTCAAGTAACTTCCACCAACCTGCCCGTTGTAGTGTTCGCCGATCTGGCAGCCCGGGACCATGTCAGCATATACATTATTAATACCCGGATAGAACACATTGGCCGCAATCCGTATGGGCATGCCGCTCGCATAATGAAAATCTCCGCTGATCGTCCATCCACCCACTAAGGCGTTGGCCGCAGGGCTTCCCTTGGCAAGCAAGGCTTTTCCACGACCAAAAGGCAACTCGTACAGAGCGTAACCTTTCACGATGTGCGTCTGATCGAAATCGGAAATCGTGTGCCGCTCCTGCTGGAGGTTATAGACGTCCTGCAGTGGCCCGGCGTAGTACAGATCTTCGAAGGCAGTATCCACGTCTCCATGAGACGAAGACCAGTTGTAACTAGCCAGCAGGGAAAGTCCACGGGCTGTCTGTTTCCTTACGCTGAGTTGCAACGATTGGTAGTCTGTATTGCCGCGGGGTGAGCCGACGTAATACAGCGGTCCGAAGGTGGCAGCAACGTTCGGGAACGGCGCCACGGAAGCCCACCCGGGTCCAGTGAAGCCAGGTTTCGTTACGGTCGCATATTGCTGTCCCGACTGAACCAGCGCCGTGTAGGTCGACAGGACGGGCTGGTTCGCGTCCACAAATCCGCTTTCAAGATGGTAGCCGTGGTTTTGAATGCCATTCGCCTCAACCATCACGCCACGGCCAACTTCGCGCTGCACTCCGGCGGACCATGCCTGGACATTGCCCAACTCCAACATGCGAGGATCGATTGAGACCATACCGTATTCAGTGAAATTGGGATTCTTGCCAATATTAACCGCCTTGCCCGGATACCCCTTGTCCCAATCAAACGGAGTCTGCACTTGGTTGTTCAGTACAAAACCGGGATCGAAGCCATACGGGATTCCGCTGTAGGTATTCAAATTCAGCGGAACGTAAAACACTCCAAAGGATGCCCGTGCCACGGTCCTCGGCGTGATCTGGTACGCCCCACCGAGAAATCCAGAGAAATTGTGGTAGTACTGTTTGGTCTCAAATGAATCGCCCCCGTTGTTGGCGAATCCCAGGGCTCCTGGCTGGCCAGTAACGGGATTAATCGCGGTGGTGTCGAAGTTCGACCAATGGCCGTATTTCTCGTGATAGCGGCCGTTGAAATCCCAGCGCAGGTCCACGTTCAGCGTGAATCGAGATGTGACCTTGATGTTGTCCTGGGCGAATAACGACAAAGACTTTCGCCTTCCGTAAGTACTATTGGGCTCACTGACCAATCCCTGGTTCACATCGCCCAACAAGAAGCTGGCAAATCCGAACCCCGCATTGGGTCCGAAGACCCCTGCGGTTTGCGTCGGATCGAAGACGAACGTGGGCACCCCGTAGTCGCCGTGGGAGTTGAATTGTTGCGCCCGGAATTCGGCGCCGAATTTGTACGTATGGCGGCCGCGAATCCAGGAGAGCGTGTCGTCGTAAATGAAGGTGTTCGCCGCGTAGAAGTCATTGAACTGGCTACCCAGCTGTGTTTCGTCGATGGGCAGACCGTCAACGTAGGTATGATCCGTGCCGTTAATGCCCTGGAACTTGATGATGGGGAAATTTCCTGCGTCGAAATCACCTAATCCCAACATGGTCGGCCAGACACCCTCACGCGACCGTGCTTCACTCGGATTGCGGAATCGGTTGAATGTAGCGCTGAACACATTCAGCAGAGCGCTTGAGACTGCCCAGGAATCGCGTGCACGCAGCGCTGGTGCTGTTGTGTTGTGGTCATATGCATTGGCCATGGGCCCGCCGTCTGCAGATCCGGCTGACCAGATTCCGCCCTGATCCGAAAGCAGGCGCGGAATATACGCGTAGATGATGGATCCATCCACACGGTGTTTTTCTGTTGCGTTGTAATCAATCTTCACACTGTATTCATTGCTCTGGTACCAGGTGGCCGGGCTGTTGAGTGGCAGTGCATTGTTATTCGTGAGAGTCGGCGCGAGCGGTTGGTAGTACCTTTCGTACAGGCCCGCAATCCTCTGAGAAACCGCACTGATGCGTGAGGCAGGAATGACATTTCCCGGGAACGCATCCCCGGTCTGCGGATCAATAATTGCGCCCTTGTAGACAGACCGGCCTGCGCTGTCGGTTCCGAGCACGACCGACTTATCCAGAAGCGCGCTAAAATTGCCTTTGAGAAAAGCCGTCGTAGGAACGGTCGAGGACAGAGCGCCGATTCCGTCGTTAGCAAAGGTATACCGCTCCCACGCTGCGTAGAAAAACAGCTTGTCTTTCTTAATCGGGCCACCAAAGCTGGCGCCATAGTCATATAAACTATCAGCCGGTTTACCGAAGCCCCGCTGACAGCTCGCGGTCTGCGACGGATTGCCATCAGCGGCGTCCAGGCATAGCGCCTGGTTATAAATGTCTCCCCAGGATCTTGCGTCGAACGCCTCGTTGTGCATGTAATAGAGGCCGCTGCCATGCCAGGCATTTGTTCCAGACTTCATTTCATAGCGAAACACGCCTCCCCCGGTGCGACCATCATCGGCGTTAATGCCGGCGCTCGTGACTTGAAATTCCTGCACGGCTTCCATTGGAGGGCTAGATTCACTGAGATAACCGCCAATCTGTGACACCGCCGAAGTGCCGTCAATCATTACCTCTTTGGTGTCGCTCAGACTCCCATTAATGTGCGAGGCAAAATCTTTGTCCGATGGATTGGGGCCGTTGCCTTCCACACCGGGTACGTAGTCAAACATAAAAGTTGCAAGATTCCGGCCCCCTTGCACATTGAGAGGCAACTCAGTAACCTCGGCATTTCCTAAATTCGTTGAGATCGACGACGTCTGTGTTTGAAGCTGTGGTGTGTCTCCGACAACGGTGATGGTCTCGCTTTTCGAGCCAATGGTGAGGACGACGTTAATGTCAGTTGCTTGGCTGATCGCAAGATCAAGACCCAAATGGCGGTACTCCGCAAACCCATCCTTCGAGCAATTAATCCTGTATTGACCGATGGCCAGGTTCAAGAACGTGAAGCGACCAGACGCGTCCGTTATGGTGGAGGACCGGAGATTATTGGTCACGTTGGTCACGACGACCTGCGCATGTGCGACGAGCGCGCCGCTCACATCTTTGACAGTTCCGCTGATCGTGGCACGGTCGGATTGCGCGAACATTTCCCAGGCGTTGAAGAAAAGCAACAAGAAGAGTGCGAACCACAATTTCATGTCACCCCAGAATCCTGCCGCTGTGGACGGGCAAGGCCAGCGTCGGGGGGGCTTCGCCGTCGCTGTTCGGAAAGAAAGGTTACACGATTGTTGTCAGGTTTGCATCTCATGCCACGACCTAGTTTCTGCCCACGATCAGCAAGCCAGCCGTAACAATTACTTGCGTGTGTACACACGTACGTAGTCCACCAGCATGCGCTGGGGGAAGACAGGGGAATCGCCCGGGCGGCCCGGAAAATTTCCACCAACCGCCAGATTCAACAAGAGAAAAAATGCGTGGTCATACACCCACGGTTTGCCATCCGGCAGATCCGCCGGGGTTCGCGTGGCGTAAAGCTTGTCGTCCACATAGAAACGCACCACTTGTGGCTCCCACTCTATGGCGAAAACGTGGAAGGAGTCACTGAACCGCCCCCTCGGCAGCCGATAAGCAGCGGTTAAAGGGTTTATGCCAGAATATCCCGGACCGTGCAGGCTGCCTTCGATGGTGTCTGCTTCGGAACCGGTGCTTTCCATGACATCGATTTCCCCGCAAGCCGGCCAGCCCTTGAGAGAATAGTCGTCCCCGAGCATCCAGAATGCTGGCCATGCGCCTCGCCCCGATGGAATTTGGATCCGTGCCTCGAATCTGCCGTAACGCTGGCTGAATCCTCCTTCTGTCTTCATGCGAGCTGAGGTGTAGCTCCGCTGCGCTCCGTCACTGCCCGTAAACGTTTCTTTGCGGGCCTCGATGACGAGATTGCCATCCTCTTGCCGAATGTTCTGGCTGCGTGAGGTGTAGTACTCGAGTTCGTTATTCCCCCATCCGTTCCCGCCGGTCTCCACTACCCATTTCCTGGGGTCCGGTGGAGAACCGTTTGGCGCGTCAAACTCATCGCTCCAGGTCAATACCCAACCACGCTTCGTGGCGGAAGCGGTTATCGCGGCTTTCGGTTGGGCATTGCCTTGCAGACATGAAGCAAGAAGGACGATTGCAGCTAAGACACGACGTTTAACAATGGCGGTGCCGGTATAGGTCAAAATACCTTCACGTTTCGATTGATGTGGCGCTTAACGCCCAGTGAGTTAACCGTTCAACGAACGAGCATATATGGGAAACACAGCAGGCCGAATCCCTTGGTATCGGAACCTTGCGATACCACTTTCGAGGTACGTGACTTCGAGTTACGTGACAAGGACACAGCGCCGAATTCGAGTGGAATCACAGCGCGTATTCGCTAGACGCGCCACGCCATGGACGCCGCGAGATCATCATTCCCGCAAGGCCCACCGCTCTTCAAGCGAAAGTTCACGATAAATCTCGCCAACTACCTCGAAGGTGTTACTTAGCGTCCAACCTTCCGAGGTAACGAAAAAACACTGCATATTGGGATGCGCTCTGATTTGCGATTTGCGAGAGTGGCGATTACACGGAACACCAACCGGAAGTTGTGGGCGTCATGAGTCGGGGATTATGAGGAATCTCGAATTGCCAGCCCGAATGAGCCCTTGCCTCCGGCTTTTCATCGAGTCGCTGCTGGATGAAGTCGGCGAGCACGGCGTTGCGCGCCGTGGGTCTCAGAAGCGCGACTTTCAACCTGCCCTTTCAAGAGTGATCAAGAGAAAAGAACTGAGCGAGGACTGCCAGCATTAATGCTCACCCTCGGGCGGTTGCTGTGCCAGTCACGGGACCAGCCATGTTGCGCCTTGCGGAAGACGGCGGGACTTGGTTCGATGCGGATGCACAGACTCGGTTCTTGTGACTACGCAATTGGCGTTACTGCGATTTCAATGATGTCCGAAACGGAAACTGCTGGCGGGAAATACGGGTCCAAGTAGGGTCCAATGGCAGCATGTGCACAGTTTCATTGAGTATCAGTGACGGGCTATCAGTACCGTTAAGACTGAATAAGTTATCGTGAATTCACCCGGTCACGGCGGAATCGAATACCGAGCATGACCTACGAGCTCCAATGGACGCCAGAGTCCAGGAAGCCCGCAGTGACAGGCACGATTTTGGTAACGCCGCGATTGGCACTGCCAATGCAGCTGATTGAGATCAAGTTCATTGCGAGAGTGCGCTGCACCCTGAAGAGAGACGGATACACCGTCGCAATCGTTCAGAATCCGAATGTCGCTGGCGGATGACGTTGCCGTCACAAAGCGGACGATTGCTAACCAGGACGGCCCGGTGATCCTCGTCGGCCACTCGTATGGAGGGGCGGTAATCACGGAAGCCGGCAATGACCCGAAGGTCGAAGGGCTGGTCTATGTGGCCGCATTCGCTCCCGACAAAGGCGAGTCAGTGTCTTCGCTGATAAAGGACCCACCGCCAAGCGCTCCGGTGCCACCGATTCTGCCGCCGCAGGATGGATATCTGTTCCTCGACAAGGCGAAGTTTCCTGCATCATTTGCCGCAGACGTGGAGCCAGAGACGGCGGCATTCATGGCCGATTCCCAAGTTCCATGGGGCCTGAACGCACTCAACGGCACCATCAGCGAACCGGCATGGAAAACAAAACCAAGCTGGTACTTGCTAACCACTGAAGACAAGATGATTCCACCTGACGCTCAGCGGGCTATGTCCAAACGCGCAGGTGCAACTGTTGTCGAAGTTGAGGGCAGCCACGCCGTCTACGTGTCGCAGTCGCATGCTGTAGCTGCTCTCATCGAAACGGCTACGAAAGGCGCGGCAGCAAAAGCGGGTTAGCAGGAGTGAGCATCAGCCGGGCTCGACAATCCAAAAATAGTGGCCCTCGGGAGCTAATACAGTTCCCGAGTGCCGCAGATGCGAGAGCGATTCTCATGCGGCACAGACTTGACACGGTTGAATTGCCACTTCAGGCCATCCCGACATTCCTCAGGGGGGAATTCCAGCAGGATCCTCCGCGTATGCGTGCCCCCCAATCGCTCAAATTTGCGCTCCTGTAGTGCGCGCAGTAGCTTCGGCTGAATCTCAATCGGAATGTCTCCCACTTCGTCCAGGAGCAATGTGCCTTGATCTGCCCCGCCAGGCATAGTTTTTGAGTGGGGGAGTAGGCCAAGTTGGAAGACGCTGGCTGATCAGAGGAGTCATCGGCAATGCCATGACGTTGCTTGAGGGACGAAAGGGAGGGCGACGAATGTCGTTTGGGGGACCAAATACCCGTTCTTCACTCAAGGTCGGTACGCGGAGGCCGATGACCAAGTTAGGCGAATCACCGGGGCCGCAGTCGTACCCCTGTCGAGGTGACTGCCGCTTTGCGAGGTGGGAGCAAACTCCCTGCAAGATCAGGTGCAGGAAGTCGCCCGTGCCGTGGGCGAAATGGTGCGAACGGTTCTGGGAGGGAAACAAGATTCTGCCGAACAGTAAGGATCAATGAGCGAACACGCTGACAACTCTGCGTGAACTTCAGAATGGAGAAAAAATGACAAATTCCAAAATCATGATCGTGGACGACGATCCCGATCTCAGGCAGGCGCTGCGACTGCGTTTGCGAGCCAACCACTACCATACGGTCAGTGCGGTCGATGGTTACTCTGCGATTGCGCTGGCCTACAAGGAACATCCCGACCTGATCATTCTTGATCTCGGCTTGCCTGCTGGCGACGGCTTTGTCGTGCTTGATCGGCTGCAAAAAAGCGACAATCTATCGGACATCCCGGTGATTGTTCTGACAGCCCGCGACCCGCAAAGCAGCGAGCGCCGCGCTCTGCAGGCGGGAGCGGCGGCGTTCTTCCAGAAGCCCGTGGACAATGCAGAACTGCTGGATGTGATCCGCGCCAGCCTGTCCCATCCTGCGAACGGGCAAGTTCTGCCGTCGTAAAGAATCTGCAGAATGATGCGGTTCACTCGCTGACGGAAGGGGCGCGGTATCTAACGCCCACAGGATCGGGAGAGTCCGCCAGAACCGAGCGCTTGGTCGCCGGAACCCATCTGAATCGAATCCAGAAAGGGACGCGGGGGGGAGGCCTGCTGGTCGACGACCTGTTGAATCTGGGCCGCATCGGCCGCGACGAAGTGTGCCTGCAAGTCACAGGTTTGAACTCTGGGGTGAACGAGACTCTAGCCGACCTGAAAGCCAAATGTGAGGGACGGCAACTGGAATAGAAGATTGGCACGCTTCTCAGAAGGCGGAAAGGAGAGGCGAAACGCTCATGAGAAGAAAAAAAATCCGGATGCGAGACTGAGGCGGGAGACGGTTCGACTTCCGTGCGTGGATACCTCGACCGCGCACAGAGCTTATTTAGAGAGCGCGAGCAACTAGTTTTGTCAGCTCTCGTCGGTATAATTATTCATCGCTCATGGACCGGGTGCTGTCCGCCATCCGCTGGTTGTTTGATTCGGAGCGTGGCGCGGTTGACCGCCTGACTCCACGCTGGCTTTTCTTGCGGGCGCTCGGCTGCATTTATTTTTCCGCCTTCTTCTCGCTGGTTTTTCAGATCCGCGGGCTCATTGGCCCGGATGGGATTCTGCCTGTGGACGAATATCTGCGGGCGGTGGCGCATTCCTTTGGCTATGGACGAGGAGTATGGTTCGCACCGACTTTGCTTTGGTTTTCGAGCGGATCCCATGCGCTAACGGCCTTGTGCTGGGCCGGCATGATCGCGTCAGTGCTGTTGGTGTTGAATGTGTGGCCGCGCGGAATGCTTTTCATCTGCTTTGTCTGCTTTCTCTCATTTGTGAGTGCGGCGCAGGATTTTTCCGGCTACCAGTCAGATGGCATGCTGCTTGAGGCTGGATTTATATCGTTCTTCTTCGCTCCTCCCGGATTCCGCCCTGGCCTCGGGCGTGCGTCGCCCCCGTCGCGCGCCACTTTGTTTCTTCTCCAATGGGAGTGGTTTCGCATCTACTTTGAATCCGGTGTAGCAAAGATTATTGGAGGAGACCCCGAGTGGCGTCACTTTACGGCTATGGACGAGTACTATCAGAACGGTCCACTGCCCACGTGGATCGGCTGGTACGTGCAACATTTGCCGCATTGGTTCCATGCTTCGAGTGCCTTCGCCACACTCGCACTGGAGTTGGTTTTAGTTTGGATGTTATTTCTGCCGCGCCGCTGGCGCATCGTGTGTTTCTTTATTGTGACCCCGTGGGAGTTGGGAGTCATTCTCACTGCCAATTACACATTTCTGAACTATCTGGTTCTGGCGTTGGGAGCGCTCCTGTTGGATGATCGCTTTCTGCTGCGCACTCTTCCGGAGCGATGGAAAAAATCGTTCGTATTGCGTCAGACATCGGAGAGCGACGATGTCGCGGGAATTCTCCGGACGAATCATGAGCAGCCACCCGGTTCGACAGATCCCGGACGACCCGAGCAAAGCGAAGTGGAAAATTGGAGAAGCGCTTTCCGTCGGCGCTTCAATCTAGTGAAGACATCTCTTGCCGGTTTTGTGCTGGGCTGGATTTTCTATGCCACCGCGGTTCAGTTGATGTGGATGTTTTCAGTGATCCTGCTGCCAACCGCGCCAGTGGCTGCCCTTGAACCTTTTCGGATCGCTAATCGGTATGGCCTGTTCGGAATTATGACTCGAGGGCGATACGAGATCGAGTTCCAGGGTTCCGAAGATGGAAAAACCTGGGTGGCGTATACATTCCGATATAAACCACAGGATCTCGGCAAGCCGCCCGGGATCTACGCGCCGTATCAACCGCGATTCGATTGGAATCTCTGGTTTGCTTCGTTGGGCTCATGGCAAGACTACTCAATCGTGCCCAGAACAGAAGTGAAGTTGCTTTCCAATGACCCAGACGTGCTCAGCCTTTTTGAGGGAAATCCATTTTCACAGGCTCCACCGCGCGAGGTGCGAGCCGTGATTTGGCAGTATTGGTTTACAACCATGTCAGAAAAGCGGACAAGCGGACTTTGGTGGCGCCGTGAATTTCGTGGGCTTTACGCGCCGACGATCGAGCGCCAGGCAGATGGTACGATCCGTGGCATAGAATGGCCTGCCCCTGGTGCGCGGGAGTAATTGTGGAGAACGCCTAGCGGGGACGTTCGCTTTACTTAGCTGCGGTTCCACCTCGACAACGCCATCTTAGCCGCGTGATAGCCGCACATACCATGCACTCCCCCACCTGGTGGAGTGGACGCGGAACAAATGTAAATATCGCGCGCCGATGTGGCGTAACGTCTCCACGTTGGTCGAAATAGAAACTGGCGGATGTCCATGGCGCCTCCCGCGATATCGCCTCCCACGAGGTTCGCGTCCATGCTCTCGAGATCTGCGGGAGAAAAAGTACGGCGCGCCAAAATGCAGTCGCGGAAGCCGGGGGCGAAACGCTCGACTTGATCCTCCAGCTTCTCAAGCATGTTTACCGTAGATCCATGCGGCACATGGCAGTACGCCCACGCCGTGTGTTTGCCAGCGGGTGCACGCGAGCTATCGAAGAGACTCGGCTGGGCCAGCAGAACAAAAGGATGGTCGGCATGCTTTCCATACCGGACGGCAGCTTCCGAAGCGGCGATCTCCTCAAAGCTACCGCCGAGATGCACCGTGGCAGCTCGCGCGCAAGAGGATGCCTTCCAGGGAATGGGTGCGCTCAGCGCATAGTCCACTTTGAAGACCCCGGCTCCGTAGCGGTATCTCGCCAGTTGCCGCTGGTAGCTGTGCGAAAAGTTTTGTCTACCAATTTTGAGTAGCTGCCGCGGGGTCAGATCACAAAGAAGCAGCTCATAATTCTTTAGTTCATCCAACCGATCGACGGGCGACGAAGTAGTTACCTCGCACCCGAAGGTCGAGAGATAGCTGCATAGTGAATTGGTGAGCGACTGTGCACCGCTGCGAGGAATTGGCCAACCAACGGAGTGTGCCGACACCGCCATCAGGATGCCAAAGGCCGCGCTCAGTGGCTCGTCCAGGCCGAGGAGAGAATGAGCCGCCAAGCCCGCGAATAGTGCACGCGTTCGTTGGTCACGAAACCGGCCGGCCACGGCCTGGGCCGACTGGATCGCGAGCATTCCGAAGCGGGCGATCAGCCACGGATGTCTCGGGAGCAGGGAAACCGGGCGCAGGATTTCCGAAGCAAGTTCACTCCAGTGTTCGACAAAAGGACGATCGAGATGCTCCCACGCTGCTCCGTCGATCCCAAGAAGGGTTTTCGTCTCGCAGAGGTCACGCTCCAACATTACGGCGGTTCCGTCGTCCAGAGGGTGAGCCAAAGGAGCGGGCGAATGAATCCACTCCAAGCCGTGGTCGATCAGAGGCAGCGACGAGAAGAATGGCGACCCAACCGCGAGCGGATATACGGCGGATCCGAAGTCATGCCGAAAGGCCGGCAAGGTCAACTCCATCGTGCGAGCGGCGCCGCCCGGCGTCGACTGTGCTTCCAGCACCTCCACGTGGAATCCTGCCTTGGCTAGCACGATGGCCGCTGCCAATCCATTGGGACCGGCACCGATTACGCACGCCTTATGGCTCATCGCGCATCACCCTTTGTCCGTCTCAAAAGCATCTTTCCAACTTTAGAATAAGTTATTCACAGGTGGACTGCTGGATCCTTGCAGCGCGCGGTTCTGTGCAATTCAGATTTCATAGCTTCGGCTTGAAGACGCGGCTTGTTAAGCCCTTTATATTTCTGATGTTCTAGGCGTTGGCTAGGGCGTTTGCGGCGCGCTAAGCCATTTTTTGGTGGTAAAACTAAATTATTAGTTACTTTTCTTGGGTGTATGCGTCTAATCACAAAGAAGGAGATTTGAGTGCCCCCACACCAATCGGTAACGCTGACGGAAGCTGAGCTTCGCATCATGAACGTGCTATGGCAGCGCGGGTCGGGGACTGTCCAGCAGGTTCTCGACGATCTTCCTCCAAAGCTCGACCTCGCTTACAACTCGGTGCTGACCACTATCCGAATTCTGGAGAAGAAAGGTTATGTCGAGCATAAGAAGGATGGTCGGGCGTACGTGTATGTTCCTATCATTCAGCGGATGGATGCGACACGGAACGAGATCAGCAACCTTGTCAGCAGATTCTTCAAGAACTCTCACGAACAACTTGTGTTCAACATCCTTGAGGAGCGGGGCATCGATTCCACAGAATTAGATCGCTTGAGGGAGATGCTGGAAGTGAGCAAGACGATGCGAGGTGGTAAGAGATGACTCCCTCAGGGATACAGCCTCTGGCTCAATTCGTCGCCGAACGCGCTCTAAACTCGATCGCCGGAGGATTGCTGATTGCGGCATTTGCGTGGCTGGTGCTTCGGGTTGTTGGAAGACAGAATTCTGGGACGCGATTCGCTGTATGGTTTTCAGCACTCATCGCGATTGCGGTATTGCCGTTCGTGCCCGCGCCCGGTCATGCGGGAGGGATGGTGCACGCGATGCATGCGGAAATAATGCTGCCGAAGTTTTGGGCGGTTACGATCTTTGCTGTTTGGATTTTCTTTGCGGCATTGGCGGCCACGCGCATTTTCACCGGACTCTGTAAGGTGCGCCGTTTGCGCGGGAGCGGGGTAGCGATCGAGACCTCTACGTTGCATCCCGCGGTGGGCAAAATGCTAGACCAATGCCAAGCGATTAGGCCGGTGACCGTGTGCACTTCGCCAATGGTGAGTGTGCCAACTGCCATCGGATTCTTCAAGCCTGCGATTCTGATTCCCGAGTGGGCGCTACGGGAGCTTCCGGTTGAGGAACTAAGAATTATCCTGCTGCACGAATTCACGCACCTTCGGCGATGGGACGATTGGACGAACTTGGCGCAAAAGATCGTTCGTACCGTGTTCTTCTTTCATCCGGCGGTGTGGTGGATCGAGAAACGACTGTCGCTCGAACGTGAGATGGCTTGCGACGACGTTGTGCTGGCGGAAACCGGGAATCCGCGCGCTTATGCCGAGTGCCTGGTTTCTCTGGCGGAGAAGAGCTTCGTGCAGCGCAGCCTGGCGTTGGCGCAGGCGGCGATCAGCCGCGCATGCGATACGTCGATCCGTCTGGCGCAAATTCTGGATGTGGAACGGCCGCAGGGTGCACGTGTTTTCAAGCCGGCGCTGGGCTTGATGACAGTTATATCGGCTGCGTGCCTGGTCATGTTGCCGGATGCCCCCAAACTGATCGCATTCGAACAACAGCCGCAAAGCTTCGCCACCGCGAGCGAGAACCTTCCGCGAGGGGCAGAAGTTGCCGCGATTCCAGTAACAGTGCGGACCGGTATCAGCTCGAAAGGCAAAACCGAAATTGGTAAAGTAGTCGCCACTCCGGCGGTGTATCGTCCGTCAAAGTCCGCTCAGGTCGACTTCGATGGGAACTTTTCTCAATCGTTGGGAGCGAAGCAGTCCCGACATCGACGCCCAGTTCTTGCGGTGTCCGCGGCAGCTAAGCAAGCTATTCCCGTGCCGGGGTTTCTACTTGTGATGCAGACCACGGAGTTTGACGAGCAGGGTTCGGCGGTGTTCAGTGTCAGCGTGTGGCGAGTGATCATTCTGCAGCGTCAGGGAAAAGCAGTGCAGCCAGGAGTTGTCGCGAAGGTGATCTAAATTTTTTTGTAGCTATCAACTAAATCATTAGTTAATGCAAAAGGAGAATCAACGAACATGAGTACATGGATGCAAAGTCAGAAAACGAAACTAACCACGCGATTCATTGTTCCTGTGGTAGCGGCTGTGATGGCCGTGTCCATTGGAGCCTACGAATTCGCGAAACCAGCCCACGCGGCGGTGGGGGGACCAGCTCCGGCGGCGGCTGCGCTGGATGACAACAGTGTGAATGCGCTGCTATCGCTCGATCATGCAATGGAAGCGCTGGCGGCGCGCGTTACACCTGCGATCGTAAATGTCACGGTCACTTCGAAAACCGATGCCAAAATGAGCGATGGAGATGGAGAAGATACGCCAGATGCTCAACAGTTCGGTCAGCAGTTTGGCCAACAGGGACCCTTTGGCCAGTTCGGGCCATTTGGGTTCAATATGCCGATGCAACCACGGTCACAAATAGAACATGGTCTCGGCAGCGGCGTTATCATTTCTCCCGACGGATACATCGTGACCAACAATCACGTTGTGGATGGCGCCGTCGACATCAACGTCACTTTAACCGACCGTCGGGTCCTATCAGCGAAATTGGTGGGAGCCGATCCGCTGACCGATCTTGCCGTTATCAAAGTGAATGCATCGGACCTGCCCAGCGTGCCTTGGGGCGACTCAACTCAGTTGCGCCCGGGACAGACTGTGCTGGCTTTCGGCAATCCGTTTGGTTTCCGCTTCACGGTAACGCGTGGAATCGTGAGTGCTTTGAATCGGCCGAACCCCTCTGCCAGTGATCGCCGCAAGCCCGGAGAATTTATTCAGACGGATGCGGCTATCAACCCCGGCAACTCCGGCGGGCCTCTCGTAGATGCGCGCGGCGAAGTTGTTGGAATCAACACCTTTTTGATCTCTTCGAACGGGCAATTCTCGGGTATGGGCTTCGCCATACCGACGCAGATCGTGCGGCCCACCGTAGAAACACTGATCAAGTACGGTAAGGTTAGCCACGGATACATGGGAATCGGTATCAGTGACGTGACTCCGGAAAACTCGAAGTTCTTCGATCTGAAGAAGGCCGAAGGTGCGGTTGTAACTCAGGTTGAGCCGAACTCGCCGGGAGCGAAGGCGGGTTTGAAAACCGGAGACGTAATCACTGCGCTCGATGGTCACACGGTCGGTGATGCTGGCGAACTTCAGGTCGCGGTGGGCCAGAAGCAGCCGGGCGCAACGGTTAAGCTTGAAGTGATTCGGGACGGCAAGGACATTAATGTTCCCGTCACTCTTGAAGCCATGGGAAAAAAGAGTGGCGAAGAACAAGCTGCCAGCGATGAGCATGGCAAACCGCGCTGGGGGCTTGGTCTGGCTGACCTGACTCCGGATGTACGCGAGCAACTTCGGGCTCCGAAAGACATTCATGGAGCGATCGTTGGAAACGTTCAGCCCGGCAGTCCGGCCGACAACGCGGGGCTCCAGCGAGGCGACGTAATTGTCGAAGTCAACCGGCATCCTGTGCAATCCGCGTCAGATGCCGCACAAGAGCTGGGCAAGATCGCTAAAGGACAGGACGCGCTAATTCTGGTTTGGTCCAACGGAGGCAACACGTTCCGTGTATTGCATCCGTCACAGGGCTAAGCTTCCACTAGGACAATTTTGCTCTGGTTGCGATTGCGCGCTGCACAAATAGTGCAGCGCGCATTTTTTTTGGCGGGTGCAAGTGCAAGCCAGTGGTTGGGTCACTTCCAGGCTCAGCACTTTGCTCCAAATGATTCCCATGGTTTACAACTATTTGAACTGCTCTTGCGGAATCCGAGTGCAGGATTTGAGTTAAATGCCACGAATACCGTCACCAATTCGAAGGGAAGCAATTGCAAGTTTCCGGCTGCGGCGCCACCATCTGTTGGATGACGTGCCCGCCGCCGCGGTCACGATCTGCCGCGACATGTGCGGCGTGCAGGCGCAGATCATGTCTGCTGCTTATCTTCAGCTCTGGACGCGCAATCATGCCATCACGCGATCGCAAGTTGAAACGGCACTGTGCAAGAGCCGCACTCTGGTGAAAACTTCTCTGATGCGCCAAACGCTGCATCTCATTCCAGCCGATGAATTCTCGCTCTATATAGCCGCCCTCAAACCCAGCCGCGTCGCTCAGGCGCTGCGAGTGATGGCCAGATGTGGAATTGAGAGCGAGGAAGGCGAGGCTCTTACCCCGTTAATCATGGACGCATTGTCCGCAGGGCCACTCGGCAGAGCTGCCATCAACGCAGCGATTCGCCCTAAAGTCAGCAAGCGCGTCCGCAGCTGGATGGAAAAGGTTTCGAGCATCGTTCGCGTGCCGGTGGCCTCCGGACTGGTTTGCTACGGCGCTGGCGAGAACAACGAACTCAGTTTCATCCGGGTAGACCACTGGCTGCCCAAGCTGAAGTCGAAACCAATCTCGGCTACTGAGGCGCAGTGCGCCCTTTTCCGAAAGTATTTGGGAGCATACGGTCCGGCAACACTGACTGACTTCTCCCACTGGGCGGGCATTTCCATGCAGGAAGTAAAACCGCTTCGCGCGCTCGTCGAACCCGGTTTGATCGAAGTCCCCGGCGACGGGAAGGGTTGTTTTTTGCGGTGTGAGGATGTGGCGGACCTCAATGCCAACCCTGGGGGTGAAACCTGCATTCGTCTCCTGCCATACTTCGATTCCTATCTCCTAGCTCATCGCGAAAAGGATCACCTGCTCAGCGAAAAGCACTACAAGCGCGTCTACCGCAACCAGGGCTGGATCTCGCCCGTGGTACTGATCGCCGGCGTCGTCGCTGGCGTCTGGTCATATAAGTTCCAAAACAAGAAGCTGCTGGTAACAGTCGAACCTTTCGGCAAGCTGTCGCGGAGTGCGCGTGCCGAGATTGAGCGTGAAGCTGAACATTTGGCGATCTATTTCGGCGGCGAGCTGGAGTTTCAGTTCACATGAGCAAATTGCTGGTGACACTCGCAGTTCAAGAGCTCGCGGGTTGCTTTTGCCTCGAAGGCAGACGAGGATAGTACTCGATGATAGTGAACTTCGCGGAGCGCGCGCATAATCACAACTGGGAACTCGATCCGGTCACGCGATCCCTGCTCGACACCGATTTCTACAAGCTACTGATGTTGCAGTTTATTTGGAAACATTTTCCCGGGACGCGGGTTTCGTTTTCCCTCTTCAATCGCTCTGGCGGCCCGGTGGATACATTCGAGACGGAAGAGCTCATCGCACAACTGGATCACGCTCGCAACGTGCGTTTTCGAAAGTCTGAACTGGTTTGGCTGGCTGGAAACACATTCTATGGCCGTCGTGGAATTTTTGAGCCTGCATTTCTGGCATGGCTGGAACGAGACTTTCGGTTGTCGGACTATGAGTTGTCGGTGCGCAATGGCCGCTTTCATTTGTCATTCGACGGACTCTGGACTGACACTACGATGTGGGAACTTTATTCGCTGTCGATTATCAACGAACTGCGAACCAGAGCCAACTTAAAAAGGTTGAGCGAGTTCGGCCTTGACATCCTGTACGCCAAAGCAAAGACCAAGCTATGGAGCAAGATCGAACGCCTGCGCGGCGTTCCTCATCTGAGTGTTGCGGACTTCGGAACACGGCGGCGCCACAGCTTCCTCTGGCAGGAATATGTTGTCGAAGCCATGGCTTCGAATCTTGGCAGTGGCTTCGTAGGAACGTCGAATGCCTTCCTGGCCCACAAACACGACCTTGAAGCGATCGGAACCAACGCGCATGAGATCCCGATGGTCCTCGCCGCCCTCGCGCCCGATGACGAGGCGTTGAAGGCTTCGCAGTACCGCGTCCTCGAAATGTGGCAGAGCACCTACGAGGGCGCACTCCGCATCATGCTGCCCGACACTTTCGGAACCACGCAATTCCTCGAGGGCGCGCCCGATTGGGCTGCGGATTGGACGGGCCAGCGCATTGATAGCAAGGATCCGTATATAGCCGGAGATGAATATGTCGAATGGGTGAAGGCCCGCGGGCGAGATCCGCACGAAAAACTTATCATCGCCTCCGACGCTCTCGACGTCGATGACATCCTTGGCCTGCACGCCTACTTCGGCGGGACGCTGGCCCGAGGAATCACCGCTCATGATTTTCGCGACGCCGCCGACTTTCACGATCGGCGAAAGTGGACTCCTGGCCCCCGCATTCGCTTCAGCGCAGGTTGGGGCACGCTGCTCACCAATGATTTCCGCGGTTGCGATCCCAGCGGCGACACCGGTTTTGATCCCATCAGCTTGATCAGCAAGGTCGCTAGCGTCGAGGGCCGCCCGGCGGTGAAGCTTTCCGACAATTTCGCGAAGGCGATGGGTCCGCCTGCGGAAATCGAACGCTACCGCCGCGTTTTCGGTACTGTCGGGGTCAGTAACGTCCCAGTAATCGCATAAGTCATTGAAAACAGGAAGACTAAAGGCTCCTACACATTCGTGCCATGCTATAGCACAGCCGGGCCATATACGCGTTTGTGGACTCGGGGTAGTCTTGTAATCGAGCAGCACTTGGGGGAGGGCTGATCAACATACGTCCCGTGACTCAAACAGAGTCTGGGGCGTTTTGTTTTGCGCCTAACTTTTACGTTCGTTTTGTGGTATGGCACGACAGAGCCATTTACGCATTCGTTGACTCGCGATAGTCTCGTAATCGAGCAGCACTTGGGGGAGGGCTGATCAACAAACGTCCCGTGACTCAAACTGAGTCTGGGGCGTTTTGTTTTGCAGCAAGCTTCGACCGTTCTCTCTAGCGATGCCGCGGACAGCAGTTCTCGCCGTTCGTCAGCCTTAACGTTCATCATTTTCCAACCGCGTTCGCGCGATGACAACCTTGTATAATCTCCTTTCCTGCCTATGCGAGCCGAGTTTTCCGCGTGGATCCTTTCTCTGTCGATGGGACTGCAGCCGAACGCGGTACTGCTTGCACAAACCACTCCTGCGAAACGCCCAGCCAATTCATCGCTGCAGAAAGGGCAGAAAATCGACCCGCAGGTTCCTGTCCCGCAATTCGAAGACATCGCGCAAAAGGCCGGGCTCACGGTCGCGCATATTTCGTCTCCCGATAAGAAGTACATCGTCGAATCGATGAGCGGTGGCGTGGGCCTAATCGACTGCGACAACGATGGTAAGCTCGACATCGTCACCGTGAACGGCTCCACAGTTCAGCGATACCGCGAAGGCGGCGACCCGATGATCACTCTCTATCATCAGGACACGGAGTCAACAAACAATGGCCCTAAGTTCACCGACATCACCAAGTCTGCGGGCCTCACGCGCAAAGGCTGGGGCATGGGCGTGGCTGTGGCCGACTACGACAACGACGGCCTGCAAGATATCTATGTCACCGGCTATGGCGGCAATGCGCTCTATCACAATCTCGGCAACTGCAAGTTCGAGGACGTGACCGACAAAGCCGGCGTCGGCGCCGGTGGATTCAGCACGGGAGCGGCCTGGGCCGATTATGACCGCGACGGCAACGTCGATCTCTTTGTCTCCCGCTATGTGCACGTGGATATCGACAACCTGCCGCAATTCGGCAACGACCCGCGATTCTGCCGTTTCAAGGGAGTGCTGGTGCAGTGCGGTCCGTGGGGAATGCCGGGCGAATCGGATTTGCTCTTTCACAATAAGGGCGACGGGACTTTCGAGGAGGTCTCGAAGAAGGCTGGCGTGGACGATCCGCATCATTACTACGGCCTGGGCGCGACGTGGGGAGATTACGACAACGATGGCTGGCCCGATCTTTATGTGGCGAACGATGCCGGCCCGAATTTTCTGTATCACAACAAGCATGACGGAACGTTCGAGGACGTTGGCCTACTCACCGGAGTCGCCCTGAGTGGGGATGGCATGGAGCAAGGCTCGATGGGCGTGGATTGGGGCGACTATCTTCACGAAGGCCGCTTGTCGATGATTGTGACGAACTTTGTGGAGCAGGGGTCGACTCTGTATCACAATCTCGACAAAGAAAATTTCGCCGATGTCAGCGTGCGCGCGAAATTGATGAAGCCGACTTATCCCTTCGTGAGTTGGGGCACCGCGTTTTTCGACATGGACAACGATGGCTGGCTCGATCTGTTCATCGCCAATGGCCACGTCTATCCCCAGGTGGATACGATTCCCGGCGGCACGCCATACCGACAGCCGATGCTGCTCTTCCGCAATCATCGCGACGGAACCTTTGAAGATGTTTCGCAGGCGCTGGCGAATATGCCCCCGCAATCGCGGCGGGGCGCGGCTTTTGGCGACATCAACAACGATGGCAATGTCGATATCGTCGTGCTGAATGTGGGCGAGCCGCCGTCGTTGCTGATCAATCATAACGACAGTGCGAATCATCGCGTGTTGTTTAAGCTCGTGGGAACGAAAAGCAACAAAGCCGCGATTGGCGCACGCGTCACCGTGAAAGCGGGCACGCTGGTGCAATTCAGCGAAGTGCGCGGCGGGGCGAGCTATCTTTCTCAGAACGATTTGCGGTTGCATTTTGGATTGGCCACATACGACAAGATGAGCGAAGTTAGTATTCGCTGGCCGAACGGAGAAACGGAGATTCTGCGGGACGTGCCGGCGGATTTTATTTACACCGTGGTCGAGGGCGCCGGGATTCAGCAGAAAGTGGCGCTTCCAGCTTTGCCACGATCCTAAGATCCCTTCGGTTCCGTTAGCGCGGCCTTGGCTACAACGCGAGTGTGAAGGCCCCTCCAGCATCCGTACCAGCCGGAATCGCTTACAGCGTTTGGCTCTTGGCGCCGCTTAAGCGTGGCAAGATCGTGTTGAGCATGGCCGCTTGACGATTGAAGATGTGCTGGCCCACGATGTCTGACCGGATCTTTTAGGAATGTCTGACCAACACAGGCCGTTGCCTACCAGCGAAGGCACACGCACTCACTCCGTAGAGGCACATTCTCTGACCGGCAACCTGTGGTGGTTGCTGCCTCCGGCTGCCGCTTTGTTCTATCCCCAGGCAGTGAGGGCGCTGTACGAAAGTGGCAAGCTGTTGCATCGGGCGAGCGGGCCGCCTGAGGCATTGGCATGGCTTGCCATCGTGGTCTCGGTCGGGCTCGTGTATAGCGTGCCTGCCGTGGGAATCGGTGTCGCCTATCTGCTGGGGCAGCACGAAAGAACGTCTTCCTCGGAATTGCTGGCCCGGCGCATTGCGCACCTGGCAGTGGCCGCACCTCCGCTTTTTGTGCTGATTGGAGTCGTGTTCTATCTGCTGCACTCCGCGAACGGAGACTCCGTGTTCTGGTGGATTCTGTGGCTGCCCGCCCTTGCGGCAGCAGCGTGGGCGATGCGCAGGCAAGGCACGGACACGCCCGCTTCCACCGCACCTAACTCCATTCCGCTGAGGGTAGCGCACGGTACTTCGGCGCTGTTGATCGTGCTCATTTTTCTTGCCTGGCATCTGCTAAACCACGCGAGCGCGGCTTTCAGCCACGAGTTCAACCGAGCGATGATGAACTCGCTGAGGAAGTGGTATCGCTCCGAGGTGGTCCAACCTGTGCTGGTGACCTTGATGCTGTTCCAGGTGGTAAGCGGCGTGATCCTGTTCTGGCGGGCCACCGCGACGCGCAGCGATCTCTACCGGACGCTGCAGACGTCCTCGGGAGCGTTCTTGACTGCATTCATTGTGTCGCACCTCAATGCTGTCTTCATTTTGGGGCGTGCGGTTACCAAGGTGGACACGACCTTTCTGTGGGCGTCCGGCGCTCCGGTGGGCCTCCTACCCGATGCATGGAACGTGCGGCTCATTCCCCACTACTCTCTTGGCGTTTGGTTCGTTGTCGCCCACATGGGACTAGGGCTGCGGGGCGTTTTGCTTTTTCACGGAGTATCACCGCCCGCAGCGGACCCTGTCGCATGGGGCGTGGGCGCGCTGGGGGCGGCGGTTGCACTGACGATTACCTTCGCACAACTGAGCGTCCACGGTGTCACATGACGTCCCGACGGGCGTTGAAATCAAGGCGGTTACACTGACTGAGAACGGGCCGACCTAAGCATTCAATGGGTCCACTATTCGATGCCCAACTGTTTCTGAATTTGCTCCAGAGGCACGCCCTTCGTCTCCGGAACCATTGTCTTCACCCACAAAAGTTGCAGAACCATCATGCCGGTGAAAAACGAAAAAACGTAACCGGGCGGAAAGGCGGCGACCATCTTTGGGAAGAAAGTTGTGAGCAGGGCGGCGAAGATCCAGTGGGTGAAGCTGCCGAGGGTCTGACCCTCCGCACGATGACGATTGGGAAATATCTCGGAGATAAACACCCAGATGACCGCTCCCTGGCCGATCGCGTGGGCAGCAATGAAAGCGAAGATGCAAACCGGCACGATGGAGAAATGATTGGTGAAGAAGGCCCAGGCGACGAGGCCCAACGAGGCGATGTAGCCAAACGAGCCAATATAAAGGAGGGTGCGCCGTCCCAGACGGTCAATCAGCCAGAGCCCGACAAAGGTGAAAACCAGATTGGTGACGCCAATTCCGATGGATTGTAAGAGCGCGGCTTTGGCAGCGAGGCCGGTAAGTTCAAAGATGCGGGGAGCGAAGTAAAGAATCGCATTGATTCCGGACATCTGATTGAAGAATGCAATCAAGATCGCGAGCAGAATCGGTTTGCGAAGACGTCGGGTCCAGAAATGCCCCGACGATGCATGCTCCGTGGATGCAGCCGTGATCTCGTCGGCCTCGGCTGCGATTTTCGCCTTCGATAGCTCAGGTTGTGCTCGTTGCAGAACTTGCAACGCGGCCTCACGATTGCCCTTCCTGCTCAGCAGCCAACGCGGGCTTTCGGGGAGGCCGAAGCAGAAAGCGGCGTAGAGCAAGGACGGAAAGGCCGCCACGCCCAGCATCCAGCGCCAGGCGTTTTCGCCGATGCCCGCGAGCAGCGCGTTCGAAACGAAAGCGATCAGGATGCCAAAAACAATGTTGAACTGGAACATGCCGGCAAGCCGTCCGCGATATTTCGGCGGAGCGATCTCCGAGATGTACATGGGGGCAACGACCGTAGAGATGCCGATACCCAAGCCGCCTATCACGCGCGCGGCGATGAAAGTGGCAACGTTTGGCGCCAGCCCAGAGCCCACGGCCCCGACAAAGTAAAGAATGCCGATCCAAAGTAGCGTAGCCTTGCGTCCGAATCGGTCAGCTGGCCAGCCGCCGATTAGTGACCCAACCACGGTGCCGTAAAGCGCCGACGCCATCGCGATGCCGTGCAGGCCCGGACTCAGTCCCCATAGCGTCTGTATGGTTTTTTCGGCGCCCGAAATAACGACGGTGTCGAAGCCGAATAAGAATCCGGCGAGCGCCGACGTAAGCGACCAGAAGAAGATTCGAGCATTCATAGGAAACCGGGCGAGACCGAGATTCCTCCGCCCCTCGCTTTCGCTCCGGGGTCGAAATGACAACGATCTTGCTGAGAAGCGAGAACTAGGGACTAGGCACTCGGTACTGCTTCTCATCCCTTCGTCAGTGGATATCCCTTCTCGCGCCAGTCGCGGATGCCGCCATCCATCGAAATTACGTTCTTGTAGCCCATCTTCTGCAGGTTGTCTGCGGCCAGTGCCGAGCGGAATCCGCCGCCACAGTACAGCACAATTTCGACGTTGATATCGGGCACTCGCACCTCGATGTCGCGCTCAATGATCCCTTTGCCAAGGTGAATTGCGCCGGGCAAGTGGTCTTTTGCGAATTCGCTCTCTTCGCGCACGTCCACCAGAACAAACTTCTCGCCGCCATCTATTTTGCTTTTCACCTGGTCGACGGAAGTCTCTCGCACTCGCGTTTTCGCGTCGCCAACGATTTTCAGAAAGCGGGGTGGATGTTCGATCGCCATGACAACTCCTTTCCGTTGTGTCAGCGATAACATCCTACCAACTGCAGGGGAAATGTGCATGGGAAGAGGGCTTCTCGTTTAGCATGAACCCGTGAGAGGAAACGATACTTCGCGGCGAATCGGCTTGGCGCGTGCTTTGTCAAAGCTCGGCTACTGTTCGCGATCGCGCGCGGCGGAGTTGATTCGAGCTGGACGCGTGAACCTGAACGGGGAAATCCGCCGTGACCCCGAGACACCAGTTTCCAGCATTCACAGTCAGATCGCAGTGGACGGCAAGCTTGTGCAGGCACGGAAAAAAATCTATCTCATGCTGAACAAGCCTCGCGGCGTGGTGACAACAGCGTCAGACGAGAAGGACCGGGACACGGTGTACGGAATCCTTGACAATCATGCGAATTCTAGAATGATCCCAAAATGGGTGGCCCCGGTCGGCCGCCTGGACAAGGCAAGCGAGGGCTTGCTGCTGCTGACCAATGATTCTGAGTGGGCCGCACGCATCGCTGCGCCCGAAACGCATCTGGACAAGACTTACCACGTGCAAGTGGGAACCATCGCAGATGAACAGTTCATCCAGGCTCTGCGTCGAGGGGTGAAGACAAAGGATGGAGAAGTGTTGCGAGCCAAGGAGGCACGCACCTTACGCGCGGGGCAGAAAAACTGCTGGCTCGAGATTGTCCTCGATGAGGGCAAGAATCGCCACGTTCGTCGGATGACGGAGGCCTTGGGCGTCGAGGTGTTGCGCTTGGTGCGCGTGGCCATCGGACCGCTGCAGTTGGGAGATCTCGCGAAAGCACAATTCCGCACGCTTACCACCGATGAGAAGCGAATGCTTGACCGTGCTCTGCGAGGGAAGGGCGCATGAGCAGCTTAATCTTCCTTCCCGCTGTCGTGATGGCCGAGCAAATACGGAACAAGGAAATCTCCCCGGTTGAACTGGTTGACGCGCACCTGGCTCAGATCGACAAACTAAATCCCAAGTTAAATGCCTTTATACAAGTCGACGCAGATCGCGCGCGACGCTCTGCGTGCGACGCCGAAGACGCTGTTATGCAAGGAAAACAAATCGGACCACTGCACGGCGTTCCCGTCAGCATCAAGAGTTCCATCAGCGTAGCAGGAATGCGTTGGCAGTCAGGAAGCCGTCTGCGCGCGGGTTGCGTAGGCGGCCAAGACGCGCCGTTGGTCACGCGCCTGAGGAATGCTGGCGCAATTATTCTCGGTGTGACGAATACGCCCGAACTCCTCATGGCGTGGGAAACCGACAACCTGCTCTATGGCCGCACCAACAGCCCGTGGGATTTGGAGCGCACTCCCGGTGGTTCCAGCGGCGGTGAGTCCGCCGCGATTGCCGCCGGCATGTCCGCCGGTGGGGTGGGCAGCGACGGCGGTGGCTCGATTCGCGTCCCTGCTCACTTCACCGGCATCTGCGGTTTGAAGCCAACTCCCGGACGAATCCCGGCGACCGGACACTTTCCTGTATCAGCGGGGCCCTTCGCTTTAATCGGCGTCGTCGGCCCGATGGCGCGCACCATTGCCGATGTGAAGGTTTTGTTCGAGGTAATGCAAGGACCAGATTATAGAGACACATGTGCGGCACCCGTACCTCTGCGCTGGCCGCCTAAAGATGCAGTCAGAAACTTGAAAATCGGTTATTTCGAAGATGATGGCCGCACTCCGGTTACTCCTGAAACGCGCGCGGCAGTACGCACTGCTGCGGAAGCTCTGCGCAACGCCGGATTTCAGGTGGAACGTTTCCAGCCGCACAACCTCGAAGAAGCGCGCGAGCTGTGGCACAAGTATTTCGTCGTCGCTGGCGGGATGCTTCTGCGGACAATGTTCAAAGGGCGCCAGTGTGATCTCAGTCCGCTCCTGAAACAATTTCTGGAATACTCAGGCGCCGAACCAGCGCTTACTGCCGAGACTCTACTGGAAGCCTGGCTGCGGCGCGATACTCTCCCCGCAAAATTCTTCTCGCAGATGCAACGGTATCCGATCCTCTTGTGTCCTGCAGCAGCGATTCCCGCCTTCCGACACGGGGAGCGCAATTGGCTGATTGAGGGAAAGACCGTGAATTATCTTGATGCCTGGAGCTATACGGAATTTTTCAATTTGCTGGGCAATCCTGCCGTGGTTGTGTCCGTAAGCCACTCGCCGGAAGGCTTGCCCATCGGCGTGCAGATTGTGGGAAGGCCGTGGGAAGAAGAGCAAGTGTTGTCCGTTGCTGGCGCGCTGGAAGAGCAACGCGGAGCGTGGAAGATTCCACCGATCGCGTGAAAATGTCCTGAGCCTTCTAGTAGTATTTTTAGACTATTCCCCGGTGTGCGGCGATGTAAGTAACTTGGTTCACACGCTATTTCAGTCAGTGGGAGACTGAAATCCGCGCCCGAGCGCGCCGTTTCTTTCATGCGAGAGAACTCACCATCCGGAGGCTTTGCCGGCCGGGCGTTGTCGTGGCTGCTACCGTTCCTGGTCGTCTCAGCCGCGTACCTTTACACGTTCCCGCAACCAAACATCTTTTATGCAGGAGTGGTGTTGTTGCATGCGCTGGGAGGCGTGATTGCGGCAATCCTGCTCGTTGCCACGCTTCTGCGTCTGGTGCGCGACGGAAGCCTGCTGGCGCGTGCCGGGTGGTTGTTCGTCTCTGCGGGGGCCATTCTCGGAATCATACTCATCAAGATTGGCACTTCGCGCGCGGAATGGAAATGGCTATACCTGCACATTGCGATTTCACTTCTCGGCGTCAGTCTATTAATCGCCGACAAGTTGGGGCGGCAAGCGTGGCTCGCCTCGAGTTTTGCTGCGGCTGTCCTGCGCACGGCAATTTGTTTGATCGTAGTCGCCGGCGTGGGCTACGGCGCGCGATACGTTCGCCAGAGTTGGCAGACACGCGCTCGGATCCAGAATCCCGCAATGCCCCCTGACAATATGAATGGCGAAGGCGACGGCCCGGAGGGCGCGTTTTTTCCCAGTTCCGCGCAAGTTTACGGCAAGCGGAAAATTCCCAGCAAGTTCTTCATGGAATCCGATTCCTGCAAGCGCTGTCACGAGGATATCTACAATCAGTGGTACAGTTCGGCACACCATTTCTCTTCGTTCAACAATCAGTGGTACCGCAAATCGATCGAATACATGCAGGATACGGTCGGCACCAAGCCTTCGAAGTGGTGCGGCGGATGCCACGATCCCGCCGTGCTCTACGCTGGATTGATGGATACGCCGATTAAGCAGATTGTGCATCGTCCGGAATCGCAAGCGGGACTGGGCTGCATGATGTGCCACTCGATTGCCAACGTGAAGAGCACGATGGGGCAGGCAGATTTCTATCTGGAGTATCCGAAGCTGCACGAACTAGCGGCCACGCAGAATCCTGTGGCGCGTGCGCTGCACGATTTCCTGATCCGGCTGAATCCTGAGCCGCACCGTCGCGTCTTCCTCAAGCCCTTCATGCGCACGCAAACGGCGGAGTTCTGCTCCAGTTGCCATAAGGTCCATCTCGACGTGCCGGTAAACCACTACCGCTGGTTCCGCGGCTTTAACGAATACGACAACTGGCAGGCCAGCGGAGTTTCAGGGCAAGGTGCACGATCGTTTTACTATCCGCCGAAGCCGCAGCAATGTGCCGATTGCCATATGCCCGCGGAGGCATCGCAGGACGCAGGCAATGTCAATGGGTTCGTTCACTCGCATCGTTTCCCCGGAGCGAACACCGCCGTGCCCACGGCGAACGAAGACGCGGCTCAACTCAAGCTCACCGAAGGATTTCTGAAGGCTGGGGCGCTCACGGTGGATATTTTCGCTATTTCCCCGGCGCAAAGTCCGCTGAACTCGGGCGCTTCGAGCCAATCGGAATTAGCCACGACATTCGCAGTCGGAGAAGAAGCAGAAACAAAGATTACTCCCGGTGTAGTCGGAGAAGTTGCACCGGTCATTGCCCCCTTGAACCGCGTTCAGCCTGCGCTGCGTCGTGGCGATAGCGTACGGGTGGATGTGGTAGTGCGCACAAAAAAAGTGGGTCACTTTTTTCCTGCTGGAACTGTTGATGCCTACGATACCTGGCTCGAATTGAAAGGCACGGACGACAACGGCCACACCATCTTCTGGAGCGGCATGGTTGAGGGCGATGGGAAAGGTCCGGTGGAAAAAGGCGCGCACTTCTATCGCTCGTTGCAGATCGACCAGCATGGAAACCCCATCAACAAGCGCAATGCGTGGGCCACGAGAGCGGTGGTCTACGTGAGGCTCATCCCGCCGGGCGCGGCCGACACTGTCCATTACCGGATGTCGATTCCGGAAAATGCCGGCAACAAAATCACGCTGCACGGGCGCCTGTGCTATCGCAAGTTCTCCTGGTACGGCACGCAAGAAGCGTTCGCTGGGCAGCCCGACCGGGCATCGCCGAACTCGGTTACCCCCGACTACGACGATCGTCCTACGGTATTCACCGCGTCTCTGAGCGGAGTTTCAGCAAAGCAAGAAAGGATTCCCGATGTCCCCATCGTAACCGTCGCGGAAGATGAAGTGACCCTGCCCGTCATTTCGCATAATGCGGCGCCTCCCCCGCCCAAAACAATCACGCTTCAAAAAGAATGGCAGCGCTGGAACGATTACGGAATCGGTTTGTTTCTGCAGGGCGATCTGAAAGGGGCGGCTGCGGCCTTTCAAAAAGTGACCGAAGCCGATCCAAATAATCCCGATGGCTGGGTGAATATTGGCCGCTGCGCCGTGCAGGAAGGCGACATGGAGCGCGCCCGCACTGTTCTGAAAAAAGCTCTAGATCTTTCTCCAAATCTTGCGCGGGCCAACTACTTCTATGCCCGCGTGTTGCGCGCGGATGGAAACTACGAGGGCGCTGTAGCGCGCTTGCGCATCGTTCTCGCACAATATCCACGCGACCGCGTGGCGCTCAACGATCTGGGGCGCGTTCTCTTCCTGCAGCGCAAATATTCTGAAGCAGTGCAGACCCTCCAATCGGTTCTCTCGATCGATCCTGAAGATCTACAGGCACACTACAATCTGATGCTTTGTTACAACGGCCTGGGCGATGAAAAGCTCGCGAAAGAACACGAGGCCCGCTACCTGCGCTTCAAGGCCGATGAATCGTCCCAGGCGATTACGGGACCGTATCGCCTGCGGCATCCGGAAGACAACAACGAACGTCAGGCGGTGCATGAGCATGTCTCAGTGCCCCTGCCAGCGTTGAATCCAAAGCCCGCAAAAACGGTAGCCTCGATCACCTCCGCGCCTGGCTCAGCCAAATGAAGACAGAAAAAAATCAATTCACCACCCTTCGGCTTCGCTCAGGACGGGCTCCGTCACAGAGTTATAGAGGAAATCTAAAATTTTGTTACTCAAGATTTCTCTGTGTGTCTGTCTCTCTGTGGTTAATGATTTTTCTGCAAGCCCGCGCCCAGGCGCAGCAAATTCATTTCCACGATGTTACAAGTCAGTCTGGCATCCATTTCACTCACAACAACGGCGCGTTCGGGAAAAAGTGGTTGCCCGAAACCATGGGGCCAGGCTGCGCTTTCATCGATTACGACAACGATGGATATCCCGACATTCTTCTTGTGAATGGCGAAGACTGGCCCGGACACGCGCATGCCGGCCCAACCACCCCAAAGCTATACCACAATAATCGCAACGGGACCTTTACCGATGTGACCCGGCAGGCCGGATTGGCCGTGCCCATGTTCGGACTTGGAGTAGCGGTCGGCGATTATGACAACGACGGTTTCGACGATCTGTTCATCAGCGCTCTAGGGCAAAGCCATCTTTTTCATAACAATGGCAACGGAACGTTCACCGAGGTGACTAAGCTCGCCGGAATGTGGGGGCCAAACGAGTTCTCGACCAGCGCCGCTTGGGTAGACTACGACCGCGACGGCAAACTTGATCTCGTGGTCGCGCGTTACGTGCACTGGAGCGAGTCGACGGATCTCTACTGCACGCTGGACGGCGCGAACAAATCTTATTGCACGCCGGAATCCTATAAAGGAACATCGCTGCGGCTGTGGCACAACCTGGGAGGTGGCAAGTTTGAGGACGCCACCCAAAAGGCTGGCCTCAGCGATCCAACTTCGAAAAGTTTGGGCGTAACCATCCTCGACTACAACGGCGATGGTTGGCCCGACATCCTCGTCGCCAATGACACGCAGCCCAACAAGCTTTATCTGAATAAGAAAGATGGAACCTTCGAAGAGCGCGGCGTTACTTCCGGTATAGCTTTCAGCGAAGACGGCATCGCACGTGCCGGTATGGGCGTCGACGCCGCCGACTACGACCGCAGTGGGTATCCGAGCGTCATCATCAGCAACTTTGCCAATCAGATGGTTTCGCTCTATCACAACGAAGGCAACGGCCTGTTCGTGGATGAAGCTCCGCAATCGGAAGTGGGGCGCGCCACGCTGGTCACGCTGGGATTCGGCTGCTTTTTTTTCGATTACGACAACGACGGCTGGCCGGACATTTTCGTGGCTGATGGCCACATCGAAGATCAGATCGAGCGCGTGCAGAAGCGCGTCAGCTATGCTGAGCCGTCGCATTTGTTCCGCAATCTGAGCGGCGGCAAGTTCCAGGAGGTCACCTCGCAGATGGGCGAGTCCTTTGCCGCTCCGCGAGTGGCGCGGGGCGCCGCTTACGCGGATATCGACAACGACGGCTTCCTCGATATTCTCGTCACCACCAACGCCGGCCCGGCTGTCTTATTCCATAACGAAGGCGGGACGAATCACAGCCTCCGGCTGAAACTGGTTGGGACGAAATCGAATCGCGACGGTATTGGTGCGGTGGTCGTTGTCGCATCGCGGAGCCATCAGGACCGTCAAATGAAGATGCTGCGCTCCGGATCGAGCTATCTTTCGCAGAGCGAACTTGTGCTGACCTTTGGGCTGGGTCCGCAGACCAAGGCCGACACGGTCGAGATTCAGTGGCCTAGCGGTCAAGTCGATAAGCTCTCTGATGTCGGCGCTGGACAGACGATCACGGTTCAGGAAGGGAAAGGCATCGTGAGCGCGCGCGCATACGGACAGCCATCAAAAGCAGTCAAGTGACCCGGCAGCCTTAAGCAGTGAATCCTCTGTGCCTCTGTGTTCTCAGTGGCCTCTGTGGTTAAATCCTTATTCAGATGACTCGCCGAATTTCAGTTGCTCTCGCGGGCGTGATCCTGGCCATGTTCGGCTTGTTCGCAGCGCACCCGCAAACTCAATCGAAGGCGAATCCCGCAGAAGCCGCGCGTCTCAACAATCTGGGCGCCGCTTACATGAACCAGCAGCTTTTTGAGAAAGCGCTCAAATTGTTTCAGCAGGCGGCCGAACTGGATCCCGAACTGACGATGGCGCACTTGAACGAGGGCATCGCTTTGCTCAATCTGCAAAAGATTGACGAAGCCAAAGCTTCGCTAGATGACGCTCGCAAGCGGGATCAAAAGAGTCCGAATGCTTGGTACAACATCGGACTGCTTGCCAAGAACACGGGCGATGCTCAAGCGGCGATCGATGCCTTTCGTCATGTAGTCGAGATTGACACCAACGACGCTGACACCTGGTATTTTCTGGGCGCATCGTATGTGCAGGCCAAGCAGTTTCCCCAGGCTATTGAGGCCTTTCAGCACGCGCTGCAATTGAACCCCGTGCACGCGTCCGCTGAGTTCGGATTGTCGCGTGCCTATCAGCAATCGGGAAAGATTGACCATGCCCGCGACCACCTGAAGAAATTTCAGTACATCACACAAAATAAAATCGGCGCGCCCATAAGCCTTGCCTACGGTGAGCAAGGGCAATACTCGCGGGCAGTCGAGGCGCCGTCGGCGATGTTGAAAGCGCCCGCGCAGATTAAGGTGCGCTTTGTGGATGTGACGAGGGAGGCGGGGATTACTTCTAGACCCACATCCGCTGATCTTGGCGCACCGTGGGAGACGTTTGGACAGGGTGCGTGTTTCTTCGACTACGACGGCGATGGGAGAATCGACATCTATCTGGCGGATGGAGGCAAGGCTGGAGGACAGTCGCTCTATCGCAACCTTGGTGGCGGCAAGTTTCAAGACGTTACGGCGAGCGCTGGGCTCGATCCGACTCTTCACGCTGTTAGCTGCACGACGGGGGACTACGACAATGACGGTGCTACTGACTTGGTCGTAAGTACCGGTTCCCGGATTTTGCTGCTGCATAATGAGAAGAATGGAACGTTCAAAGACGTAACCAAGTCGGCGGGAATCACCAGCGAGGGTTCTAACTTAGGGCTTACCTTCATTGACTACGATCACGACGGAGATATTGACCTTTTTGTAAATCACTCACACCTGAAAAAGGCTGAAGGACTGGCAGGGTACGTTCTTCAGCGTTCAGATGTAATGTGGCGAAACAACGGCAATGGCACGTTCACCGATGTAACCGATTCTTTGGGATTGTCTGGAGGCGGCGAGGCGGTAAACACGCGCGGCGCAATCGGCACTGATTTCAACAACGATCGAGCCGTCGACCTGATCGTCACTGGTGGGAAGCACCTATCAATATTCGAAAACCCCCGTGAGGGCAAATTCAAGGATCGTGATGACCTGACTTCACAGATGTTCGGTGTGCCAACCAATGCTGTCGCTGTACTCGACTTCGACCATGATGGTTGGATGGACCTCGCATTGACTCACATGGGAGGACCGCAAATAAGTCTCCTGCGCAACTTGCAAGGTAAAGAGTTCGAGTCAACCCCGCTTGGGAAGGCGGACTGGCGTGAGACTTACGGCGTGGCCGCCATCGACTACGACAACGATGGCTGGGTCGACCTCGTCGCGGTCGGCGAGACGAAGGAAGGCAAAGGCGAAGTGCGGCTGTTCCGCAATCTCGGGGCCGACGGCTTCAAAGACGTTAGCGCCGACGTTGGTCTCGACAAGATTCAGCTCAAAGAGCCGCGAGCAATCATCAGCGGCGACTACGACGGCGATGGCGCGACTGATCTGCTCATTACGCAGAATCACGGGCCCGCCGTGCTGCTGCGCAATGAAGGGGGCAATCAGAATCACTGGCTGCGGCTCTCGCTCAAGGGACTAGCCGACAACAAGAGCGCCATCGGCACCAAGGTGGAAGTGTTTGCGGGAGGGAACCGGCAGAAGTTTGAGATCGCCGGTTCGTCCGGATACTTGGGACAAAATTCCACCGATATCGTGGTCGGCCTTGGCGACGCGAAAGAGGCCGACATCGTTCGCATGCTATGGCCAACGGGCGTATTGCAGGATGAAATCAATGTCGCCGGCGACAGGCAGCAGAATTTCACCGAGATCGATAGGCGCGGCAGCTCCTGTCCTACTTTGTTTGCGTGGAATGGCGAGCGCTTTGAACTTGTCGGCGACATGCTAGGCGCGGGCGTCGTCGGACACTGGGTTGGGCCCGGGCAGCGCGATGTTCCGCGGCCGGTCGAATACATCAAGATTGATCGCAATGCCATCCACCAGAAGGACGGGAGGCTGAGTTTCCGCTTCATGGAGCCGCTGGAGGAAGCGGTATACCTCGACCAAGTGCGACTGCTAGCCGTCGATCATCCTTCCGATCTAGACGTTTATCCAAACGAGTATTTCGCTTCGAACCCGCCGTATCCAGAATTCAAGGTGGTGGTAAGCAAAGGCGGAGACGCGCGCCCGCCCGCAGGCGCGTGGGACGAGCACGGCCATGACGTGCTGCCCGATCTTCTGGCACATCGCTACTTCGGCGATTTTGAATTGACGCGATTCCAAGGCTTCGCCAAGCCGCATAGTCTGACCCTCGATCTGGGCGAGGCCTATCGCGGCGGCCCCTTGTGGCTGCTGATGCATGGCGAGGTTGAATACTTTTCGGCGAACAGCATGTTCGCGGCGTCGCAAGCGGGAGTGCAGGCGATTTCCCCCTATGTTGAAGCTCTGGATGCAAATGGCAAATGGCTGCGTGTGGTCGATGATATGGGTTTTCCCGCTGGCGGACCACGCACCATGACGGCGGATCTCAGCGGGAAATTACCACCGGGCACTCAGAAGATTCGCATCACGACCAATCTGCAGATTTATTGGGACAGCATTCTGGTCGCTCGAACCGCCCAGGGTGTTACGCACCAGCTTCCCCGCCCCGCTGGTGAAAACGCGCTTCGGGATGACGCCACCATCGATAGCGCCGACGGTTCTCTGCCGGGGGGGCGTCATCCTGAGCGCAGCCGTTCTTCAGGCGGAGCGAAGGATATCCCTCTCCTAACAAGCCCACAGTTCCGCCTGACCGCCGCTCCCCTCGTCCGAGCTGATCTCGGCTTCCACGGATTCCCGTTGAAGATTGAAGGCTCTCCACCGGGCAACGTGCAATACGTTTATGAGAAGGTCAGCGCCACCGGCCCGTACACGCGTCCGGCGGGAACCTACACGCGCTACGGGGACGTGTTACCGCTGCTGACGGCTCTGGACGATCAGCTAGTCGTGTTCGGTTCGGGCGATGAGGTTCGCCTCGACTTCGATCCTTCCAAATTGCCTGCGCTGCCTAAGGACTGGGTCCGCGATTACTTTTTCGCCGCCAACGGCTATGAGAAAGATATGGACTTTTACGCGGCCGAAGGCAACTTCGTAGCGCCGCTACCATTCCTCCGGATGGGCGACTATCCGTATCCGGCGGGCAAGTCATTTCCGCTCGACGATGCGCACGTGAACTATCTTCTCGAGTACAACACGCGGCACGTGTCAGGGAACGAGCAGCGCGGGTATTCCTTCGACTATGGAAAATAATCTAATTACGGTACGTTGCCGTTCCATCCTTGAGATTTGTTCAATTCGGCTCGTAAATCGTTTTAATATTGACATTTTCTGCCTCCGCGTAATCCAATGGGCGGACCCATGGAAACTGCCTCGGTTGCCGCTCCATCCGCCCCTCGATTGCGCCGCACGCTCACGCTTTGGGATCTGATCCTCTACGGGGTGATCGTGATTCAGCCGGTCGCCCCCATGTCCGTCTTCGGAGTGCTGAGTAATCGCGGCCGCGGCCACGTAGTGACCACCATTCTTATTGCCATGATCGCTATGCTTTTTACCGCGATCAGCTATGGACGGATGGCGCGCGCCTATCCCAGCGCCGGCTCCGCATTCACCTACGTGGGTCAGGAAATCAACCCTGCACTGGGCTATGTTACGGGTTGGAGCATGGTCATGGATTATCTTCTCAATCCCATGATCTGCATTATCTGGATCAGCCAGCAGGCGCATGTATTTGCTCCCGGCATTTCGTATGGAATGTGGGCGTTTTTCTTTGCGCTGGTGTTTACCGCCTTGAACGTTCAAGGCGTGAAGACTTCCGCGCGAGTAAACACGGCGTTGGCGGCTGGAATGGGGGTAGTGATCGCGATCTTTTTTGTGGCTGCCGCACGCTATATTTTCGGACATCCGCATGACGGTTCTGCGTTCTTTACCCGGCCCTTTTACGATCCGCAGAGTTGGAACACCAAAGCGGTATTGGGCGGGACCTCGGTTGCCGTGCTCACCTATATTGGTTTCGACGGAATCTCGACACTGTCGGAGGAAGCCGAGAATCCCCGCCGAAACATTTTGCTCGCCACCGTACTTGTCTGCGTGGTGATCGGCATTCTGTCAGCGTTCCAGGTTTATGCCGCCCAGCTCATTTGGCCGGCCTCTGAGCCATATCCCAACATGGACACAGCTTTTACTTTCGTGGCAGGCCGCGCCTGGGCGCCACTTTTTGCAATTGTGGGCTTCACGCTGGTTGTGGCTAATTTTGGCTCTGGCATGGGCGCACAGCTGGGTGCGGCGCGCCTTCTCTATGGGATGGGCCGCAGCAATGCCTTACCCAAATCATTCTTTGGCGCAGTTGACCCTAAACGGCGGGTTCCGCGAAACAACGTTCTGTTCGTAGGCGGCCTGGCGTTGGCCGGAGCTTTTCTGCTTCCTGCGCTGGCCGGAGCCACCACAGGCTACGATCTGGGCGCCAACCTGCTCAATTTTGGCGCACTCATCGCCTTCATGGGCGTGAATGCCGCTGCATTCGTCCGCTACTATCTGCATGAACCGGAGAAGAAGCTCGGAAATCTGCTGCCGCCGGTCCTGGGCTTTGTGATCTGTTTTTTCCTTTGGATTAGCTTAAGTCACAAAGCTCTGGTATTCGGCGCGATCTGGATGGCAGCGGGCATCGCCGTGGGTGCGTGGAAGACTAAGGGATTCCGGGGCAACCTGGTGGACTTCGAATTGCCGCCTGAAGAGTCCTGATCTCCGAGCATCCTTAGTGAGAGGTCTGGAAATACTGACCGGGAGTAACACCCAGAATCTTGCGGAACATCGCGATGTAGGCACTGGGTGTGCTGTAGCCTGCTTCAAGAGCTACGTGCGTGATTTTTTCGCCCGCGGCCAGGAGTTGTAGAGATCGCATTAATCGGAGCTGTTGCCTCCATTGGCCAAGAGTTAGGCGGGTTTCCTGCTGGAACAGTCTCTCGACGGTTCTCTTGCTTGCTCCCGCGATCCTGCAAGTTTCTGCCAGAGTTCGCGAGCTGCTCGGATCATGGGATAGAGCCTCAGCGACCCTCATAGCTCTCGGATCCGCTGGACTAGGTAGTTGGAGTGGAATCGCCTGAACCGTTTCTAACTGATCCACGATGACCTCGACGAGGTGAGCTTGAACCTTCGTTCTTTTTTCCAAGGCCGGAAATCTGCATGCATGGAGAATGAGCTCTCTCAAAAGAGAGGAGACATTCAAGACCCTACAATTTCTGGGAAGTGGCCGCACCAACCGGGGTCTTAAATATAAAGTCCGCATGGATACCGCTCCTGACATCGAAATGCCATGAGGAGTCCGGGCGGGAATCCAAACAGCCCGCTGCGGGGGCACAACCCAAGTGCCGTCCCGTGTCCGCACAGTCATAACTCCCCGAGAGGCGTAAACAAGCTGATCCTCCTGATGAAAATGTTCTGGTATGACGTGCCCGTCCGCGAAATCGTACGTGAGCGTCGTGACAAGTGCTGAGCGTTTGGGGCAGCAATGTGGGGCTTGTCGCATGTTCGACATTTATTGTCACAATAGCGAAGGAAAGGATTTCGATCAACCTGTAAGGTCGTCTTGCGGAAGATCGGCGCTGTATGGCGGGAGGGCGAATGCTCGGTCACATCAACATAGTTGCTTTTATTCCGACGACGGACTCCGCGGCGGCCAGGTCTTTTTACGAAAACGTCTTGGGACTGCGTTTCGTGAAGGACGACGGTTTCGCCATGGTGTTGGATGCGAATGGAATCATGGTTCGGGTGTCGAACGTTCCACCACCGTTCACGCCGGCGCCGTTCACCATTCTGGGATGGCAAGTCTCCGACATCGAGAAAATGGTGGCGGGACTGCAGGAGAAAGGAGTGCACTTCGAGAGACTTGATTTTTTCGAGCAGGACGAACTCGGGATCTGGACTGCACCCACAGGGGACAAAGTGGCGTGGTTCAAAGATCCGTCAGGAAATGTGCTTTCCGTCTCACAACACGTTCGATGAGTCTTGCGTTATTGCACGTTCCAGCCGCTGACCTCCACAACAGGCTTGGCCGCTGCCATGGCGTCGGCGTGAACGGTCGCGGTTAGCTCGCGCTTCTCGCCGGGCAATAGAGAAATGTAGTTGTCCTCCCAGATCACGGGAAGGATCTCCTCCGCGTTTTCCCCTTTGTTAATTTTCAATCTGACAAAGAATGCAAGACTATGGTTCGGATTTTCTACGGTCACGTGGGCAACTGAGTCATCGCCTTTGTGTTCGGTTCGCAATGTAACTTTAAGCTTTATCTTCGGTAGTTGCGCCAGGGCGGTGTAGTCGGCGAAGGAATCGGTTGGGGTCATCCACCAATTGGATTTGGCCCAGTCGAGGGTTTCTGGTTTGGTGGAGAGCCAGTAGAAATTTGAGCCGACCAGCTTACCCGTCGAATCCGTCAGGCGCAGTGCGAGGAAGTAGACCGGGCTCAGGTTCTGCACTTCGTTCTGGAGATCAGGAAGCGTAAATACTTTAGCGGTGCTGTCAGCGGCAGCGTCGATAGAATCCTCGCGAGAAAACTTTTCGGTCACGTCGAGGTTGTAAATCTTTGTGGTGAGTTTCAAACCCCTGGCATCTTCGTACTGACTGCTCACTACCCAGATCGAGTGATCGTCGTACCCATACACGGGGTGCAGGGCCTCGAGGGCGCGCTTGGCGCCGAAGTAGCCGCCGCCGGGTCGCAAGTAGTAGTCGTAGAGATGCCAGATCATCGAAGGCCAGGCGTTATTCAGCATCCACTGGATCACGCCCGTCGATTGGTATTTGTTGCGGCTGTAGGCTTCGTACATGGCACGCACGCCTTCGTACGTTTGCAGTTGCGACTTGGCCGCGAAGTCTTCCGCATTGTCTGACTTGCCGTAACGGTTGGCTAGAGCGGTGCTGAAGACCTGGATGGTTTTGAATTCCCCGCCGCCGGCATGATAGTTCCAGACGTCGTCGATGGGCCACAGGTGATCTTTGCCGACCATGGCGCGAATGCTTTCGAGGGGCGGGACGGCCGGTCCCATGCTGGTTTCGGTGTTGAAGCCGTAAGCGCCGCCGCAGCCGCCGGGGTTGCACAGTTTGCGGTTAGGCTGACCCGCGGGAGTGTCCTGCTCCCAATAGCCCGGAGCTATATATTCATAGGGCCCCGACATCTTGACGCCGCTGGCTCCGGTGACCGTGGTGGCTTTGCCGGTGGCGGAGGAAACTACTGGATTCGGCCACAAGAGCTGCTTTTCGATGTCGAGATACATCTGTTCGACGTCGGGCGGAGGCGGGTTGTCGCTGCCGTTGAGCCACATCACAAGACTGGGATGGCTGCGCAGGCGGTACATCTGATCGCGCAGGGATTGTTGCGCGATTTCAAAATCCTGCGGCTTCCACCGCGTCCAGCGCTCCCAGAAATCGCAGCAGCACCAGCCGGCCATCACCAGAATTCCCTCGTGATCGGCAAGATCGAAGAACTCTTGCGTTTCGAGCTTGCCTTCGAGGCGGACAGTGTTTAATCCTATGTCGCGAACGTAGCGGAATTCGTCGTGCAGACGCTGGGAGTTTTCGCGCAGCATCATATCGGGAGTCCAGCCGCCGCCGCGGATCAGGATGTTCTTGCCGTTAATTTGGAAGGCGCGGCCGCCTGTGGCGTTTACTTCGGAAGTCACCTGGCGAATGCCGAATCGTGTGATCGAGCGATCGCTGCTGGCGCCACCGACTTCGAAGTGCATTCCAAGGGAGTACAGATTCGGCGTTCCCATCTGCGCGGGCCACCAGAGGTGTGGATTGGTGAAGACTAGTTGTGGGAACTGTTCGGGAGTGAAGGTGACGTCTTTGCTTTCGTTGGCGGCGAGTTCGACATCTTGTTCGAAGGTTACGTCTCCGATTTGGCCTATCAGCTTGCCTTTCACGGGCTGGCTGGTACCGTTCTTAAGTTGCGCGGTGACGGTGAGCTGCGCGGAATCAGTGGCAGGCAGGTTCAGCTTCGAGACGACGGTGGGATAGCGGAGAGCAACCGGGCCGTTAGTGGTGAGATAGACTTCGCGCCACAGGCCCATGTTTTTATCGGGAGGCGCGGGATTCCAGTCGACGAAGGTGATGGCTAAATCGTTCTCGGTAGGAGCGAAGACCTGCACCGCGAGAACATTTTCGCAGCCGGGCTTCACGGCTTCGGTGACGTTGAATTCGTAGGTGCGCCAGGCTCCTGCGATGTTATCCGAGTTGGCAATCTGCTTTCCGTTGAGCCACACATTGGCGCGGTAGTTGATTCCTTTGAAATTCAGCCAAACAGTTTTTCCCGAGAACGACGTGGGGACGGCGAACTCCTTGCGATACCACCAGGAGACCGCGTAGGGGCTGTCGGGCTGCATCGCGATATTAGAAAAATTTCCACCGATGGGGTACGTCACGCCGGGGAACTGGCGGAGGTTCATCGCGAAGAATGGATCGGGGAGGGTTTTGTCGTGCACCAAGGCCGCGACCACGGTGGTGGGAACGGTGGCGTCGTGCCATCCCTTGGGAACGAAGGCAGCGGTGGAAATCATTTCGCCTTTGGCCTCGAACTTGGCGGAAGATTGCAGAGCCCAATGGTCACGGAGCGCTAGTTTCACTGGGAGAAAGTCTTGATTGGTGGCCTTCGAGTTCGGGTCTGCAGCCAAGGCGAAGTACGAACCAAGAAGCACGACTACGAATACGGCTGGCTGTCTTGCAAATTTCATTTCGTATACCTGAGCTGTGGAATCGTGCGACAGTGCGTTGTCGCGCTCCGCGAATAAGGGATAACACGTCTATTGATACGTTTCAATAGCTGATTTCGGAGGGTGCGCGGAAATGGATAAAACCACAAAAGAAGGCTGGAACACCTTACAAGGTTATGAGGGACGCAAGCGGGATTAGTCTCCCTTGCGGCTTCGATCCGGATAACAAACGTGTAGTTTATAATTATTCATTCCGCAGCGTATTTCCGGAGTGATAAGAAGATGATCCGATTTCTGCAAACTGAAGGACCGGTCAAAAAAATCATACTCAGCGGTTTGCTGTTGCTGATTTGCGCAGCCATGGTGATCGCATTCGTCCCCGGCGGGTTGGGAAATGACATTACGGGAACGCCGGGTAAAGGGATTGTCGCCAAAGTCGGAGGCGAGGACGTGACCGTAGAGCAGGTTCGCGATACCGCGCGCCAGATGTTGCAACAGCAGGGGGCGCAGTTGGGGGCGAACGCCTCGATGTTACTGCCATTTTTTGCGCAGCGAGCGGCCGATCAGTTGATTGACCGGCAGGCTTTGCTGGTCGAAGCGCAACACCTTGGGTTGAAGGCAACGCCGCAGGAAGTCAGAGACGAACTGCAACATGGCCGTTATGCGCAATACTTTTTCCCCAACGGCAACTTCGTGGGGCAGGCCGAATATGAAGGGATGCTGCAACGGGCCAACCTTACTCCGACGATGTTCGAAGACAATGTGGCCAAGGAAATCATGATCAGCAAGCTGCAGGCGCTGATCGCAGGTAGCGCGTCGGTGAGCGATGCGGCCATCCGGCAGGAATTCGAAAAGCAGAATACGAAAGTGAAGTTTGAGTATGCCGTGTTGAAGGAAGACGATATCAAGAAGGGGCTGCATCCTACGTCGGAGGAGCTGAAGGCCTTTTACGACAGCCATCAGAAGAACTACGCGAACTCGATTCCGGAGAAGCGGAAGATCAAATACGCGATGCTAGACACGGCGAAGATTGCGAGCGGAGTGCAGGTCACGCACGACGAGTTGCAGGCTTATTACAATCAGCATCGTGATCAATATCGCATCGCCGAACAAGCGAAGGTCAGCCACATTCTGATCAAGACCCCGCTTCCCGGGCCGGACGGCACAGTCGACGAGAAGGGCGTGGCAGAAGCTCAGAAGCGCGCGGGGGATTTGCTCAAGCAGTTGAAGGGCGGAGCAAACTTCGAAGATCTGGCGAAGAAATATTCTGAAGACCCCGGCAGCGCGAAGGAGGGGGGATCGCTGGGGTGGATTGGCAAGGGCCGGACGGTTCCGGAATTTGAGAAAGCCGCTTTTTCTTTACCCAAGGGGCAGATCAGCGACTTGGTGAAGAGCAGCTATGGTTTCCATATCATTCGCGTCGACGACCGACAGGACGCGCACATGAAGATGCTCGACGAAGTGAAAGGTGAGATTGAACCGATCCTGAAACAACAGAAAGCGCAACAGATCGCGCAGAAACAGACGGAAGACTTGCTGCAGGATGCAAAGGCGAAAGGACTGGATGCCGCGGCAGCCGCCAAAGGCGTGCCGGTTGTCACCTCGGATTTCTTTAGTCGCAAGGATCTGGTTCCAGGCTTAGGACCGGCCCCGCAGTTCATGGATGCAGTGTTCACCTCTGCGGAGAAGTCTCCCGCCGAGATGGCGGCAACCTCGCAAGGCTTTGCTGTGTTTCAGTTGCTCGGCGTGAAACCGCAATCGACACCCAGCTTCGATGAAATTCGCAGTCGAGTGGAAGAAGAATTCAAGAACGAACGCGCGAACGTTCTTCTGACACAGAAGACACAGGAGCTTTCCGATCGCGCGAAGACCGGACACGATCTGAAAAAGGCCGCCAAAGAGCTGGGCGCGGAGGTGAAGACCAGCGAATTTGTGGGACCCGACGGCCAAGTGCCGGATATCGGATCCATGACGGGACAAGCCTCGGTAGTATTCAATATGAAGCCGGGGGATATCAGCGGGCCGGTCGAGAGCGGAGCGAACGGCGTGGTGATTTCCTTGCTGGAGGTGCAAGCTCCTGCGGACGCCGATTTCGCAGCGAAGCGTGACCAGATTCGCGACACCCTGCTACAAGGTAAGGAGCAAGAACTGTTCGGATTGTTTGTGACGAACCTGCGCGACCAGATGGAAAAGGCTGGCAAGATCAAAATCAATAAGGAAGAATTGAATACGCTGACTCGTGCCGGCGGAGAACCTGGAGCATAGCACCCGTTTGGCAAGCCGGAGTTAGCAAACTGGAATCTGGTGAACAGGATTTGACCGAACCCCGGTATCAGAGATAGTGATCGAGCTGCATGCCGTTTCCGCGCGCCGCAGGTATCTTGTTGCACCCGACGTCGCTGCCTTCGCGCGGCGGCATTGGTGATTTCGGGCCGGCGGCTTACTCGTTTGTCGATCTTCTCGCATCGGCACGTCAGGGACTTTGGCAAGTCCTACCGCTCGGGCCGCTAGGCTACGGCAACTCGCCTTATTCTTCCATTTCGGCGTTCGCCGGCAATCCCTTGCTGATCAGTCTTGAGCGTCTGGTAAGCCACGGATGGCTCGATCCTTCAAAACTCTCCCGACTCTCTTCAGGCTCCGGCGCGGTTGAATACGACCAGGTTTTTGCCACGAAAATGCCGCTACTGTTTGAAGCGGGACGCAACTTTCTCTCTTCAGCCGCGGAAAAGCCGCGGCAACGCTTTGAGCATTTCTGTGACGACAATGCCTGGTGGCTCGACGATTTTGTTTTATTCGATTCTTTGCGCGCGCAACAAAAGTTGGCGTGCTGGAATGACTGGCCTGCGCAGTTGGCGCGTCGTGAACCCGGTGCGCTGGAGCAGGCGCGCAAAGATCTGGCGGTGGATCTGAGGATCCGCAGTGCGTTGCAGTTTGCCTTCTATGAGCAATGGAAGGCGCTGCGAAAGTATTGTTCGGAGCGGTATGTCCGAATCGTGGGCGACGTGGCGATCTTCGTTAATTACGATAGCGCCGATGTCTGGATGCACCCAGAACTGTTTCGGCTGAATGAAAATCTGGAGCCCGATGTAGTCTCCGGTGTTCCTCCTGATTTCTTCAGTAAGACTGGCCAGCGCTGGGGAAATCCTCTTTACCGCTGGGATGTGATGAAGGAAAGGGGATACGACTGGTGGATTCAGCGGTTGCGCTGGGCGACGCAGAACTGCGACTACATTCGCCTCGATCATTTTCGCGGCTTCGACCAGTTCTGGGAGATTCCGGCCGACGATCCAACCGCGATCAATGGCCGTTGGGTGGATGGTCCGCGCGACGAACTGTTTCACAAGCTGCGGGAGGCTCTGGGGGGCTTGCCCTTTTTCGCGGAAGATCTGGGCTACATCACTCCAGAAGTGCACGCGTTGCGCGAGAGGCTGCAAATCCCTGGGATGGCGGTGCTGCAATTCGGTTTTGGCGACGAGGGTGCGCACATGTATTTACCCCACCGTGCTACCGGCAAAGTGATTTACACAGGAACCCACGACAATGACACGACGGTTGGGTGGTTCCGCTCTGGAGCGGCTGATCACGAGCGCCGCAATGCAGAGAGTTATCTCGGTTGCTGCGACGATGGCATTCACTGGGCGTTCATCCGCGCGGCTCTGAGCTCGGTAGCAGACCTTGCGCTCATTCCACTACAGGACGTGCTGGGTCTGGATAGTGAGGCGCGCATGAATACTCCCAGCCTGCAGGGCGGAAATTGGAAATGGCGTGTTGACCCTGGCCAGCTTACTACTGAGTTGAGCGCAAAGTTGGCACACCTCGTGGAAGTGACGGACCGGCTCCCGCAGCCTGTTCCGCCTTTGGCGGAGGAAGACTTCGCCGCCTGAAATACTTTTCGTTGTGAACAGCGTGTCAAAGAAGGAGCGTGCTTTGCTCCTTGCCACGAATCGTGTATAGAAGTTACGGAGAGTTTTCTTGGCCAGCGAAGCCATTATCGAAGCCCGGGCGATTGAGAAGGCCTATCCACAGCCGGATGGGACTCGTATTCAGGTGGTCGGTCTCACGGATTTTTCCATCGAGTCGGGGAAAATCATCGCTCTGCTCGGCGCTTCGGGATGCGGCAAATCAACTCTGCTGCGCATTCTAAGCGGCCTCGGGCAACCCTCGTCAGGGGCGCTGTTCTGGCACGGCAAGCCGATGGCCGGGCAAACTCCGAATGTGGCGATCGTGTTCCAGAGTTTCGCATTGTTCCCCTGGCTCACCGTGCTGGAGAATGTTGAAGCACCTTTGGAGGCACGTGCCGTTGCGGCCGTGGAGCGGCGCAAGCGCGCGTTGCGAACGCTGGACACTGTGGGGCTTGATGGCTTCGAAACCGCATATCCCAAGGAGCTTTCGGGTGGCATGAAGCAGCGCGTTGGTTTCGCGCGGGCGCTGGTTGTGGAACCGGAAGTCCTCTTCATGGACGAACCATTTTCGGCGCTCGATGTGCTCACGGCGGAAAACCTGCGCGGCGAACTGCTGGAGTTGTGGCTCAACAAGAAGATGCCGACCAGCGCTATCTTCATTGTGACGCACAATATCGAGGAGGCGGTGATGCTGGCGGACCGCATTGTCGTGCTCGGGAGAAATCCAGCGCGCATTCGGTCCGATTTGAACGTACGCCTTGTGCATCCGCGCGACCGCAAGTCCGCGCGATTTGTGGAACTCGTAGATTACATTTACAAAGTCATGACCGAGCCGGATGTGGAACATGCTTTGCCCGATCCGGAAAGTACGGGGGAGATCGCTGTGCCTCCTGGAGGCTTCAGAGCGGGCCGAGCGCCCGTGCGGACAAACAAGTACCAGATTTTGCCACACGCTCGAGTAGGAGGAATCGCCGGCTTGCTCGAACTGCTGCATGATCGCGGCGGACGTGAAGATCTTTTTCGCCTCAGCGAAGAGTTGGTGATGGACGTGGAGGATCTGCTGCCTATTCTAGAGGCCTGCCAGTTGCTGGGTTTCGCCGCGTTGAAGGAAGGCGATGTGCAACTGTCAAGGCAGGGAGTGCAGTTCGCCGACGCGGATATCCAGAGGCGCAAAGTCCTGTTTCGCGAAGCTGTGCTGGAACATGTCATGATCCTCAAGCAGATCGACAGCATTCTAAACCGCAAGTCCGACCACTCCATTAACGACGAATTTTTTCACGACATTCTTGACGAACACTTTTCCCAGGAGGAAGTCCAGCGCCAGTTCGACACGGCGATGAACTGGGGACGTTACGCGGAGATTTTCGACTATGATCGCGGAAGCGGCAAGCTGGTGCAAACCGAAGTTGCACAACTTGAAGCATCTCCGATAGAACCTCCGCACACCAATGCAGTTCCAGCGGCACACGCCGTTGAGAAACACGATTCCACTCCCACCCCTAAGTCTTGATCTCCAGCTCCAGTTGAGGGAATCAGCCGTCGCATGAAACAAAGAATCAGCTTCCGGGGATTTTCGGCCTACCGCTTGTGGTCGCAGCTGCCAAGCGTTGAGGCCTCGCACTTGCCCGATGTGATTATGTTCGGTGCGGGGATTGCGCTTTTCTATGCAGTGGTGACAGTCGGGCGCTCATGGCTTGGTCCTTTCACTCCCACGGTTGAGATTTCGCGAAGCGTGTGGGCGCTGCCGGCTTATGCGGGTTACTCCCTACTACGTATTACCATCGCCTACATACTAAGTTTGGCATTCACCCTGGTGTACGGTTATGTTGCGGCGTACAACCCGCGAGCCGAGCGTTTCATGATTCCTCTGCTCGATGTGTTGCAGTCGATTCCCGTGCTCAGTTTTCTTCCGGGAGTGATGCTGGCGATGGTAGCGCTTTTTCCCGGACGACAACTCGGAGTAGAACTGGGAGCGATCCTTCTGATTTTTACCGGACAAGTCTGGAATATGGCGTTCAGCTTTTACGCCTCGCTGAAGAGCATTCCAAGCGAGATGCGGGAGGCTGCTTCGATTTATCGCTTCAGCTGGTGGCAGCGTTTCACGCAAATGGAGTTGCCATACTCGGCGATCGGATTAGTGTGGAATTCGATGATGTCAGTGGCCGGAGGATGGTTCGCGCTAATGGTGTGTGAGATGTTCGTTTTGGGGCCGCGCGATTTTCGCCTGCCGGGCCTGGGCTCCTATCTGCAGACCGCGGCCAGCGCGGGCGACACGGCTTCGATCTTGTGGGGCATCGCCACGATGATCCTGGTGATTGTGCTACTGGATCAGTTTGTGTGGCGGCCGGTGATCGCCTGGGCGGAGAAGTTCAAAGTTGAGCAGGTGGAAAGCAGCGACGCTCCGCGATCATGGGTATTGAACATGGTGCAGCATTCAAGCGGGCTTGCCAGCATTCGGCAGAAGACGCTGCGCCCGCTGGAGGAGCGACTGCTTCTGTATTTTGCGCGGCATCATAACAAAGAGAGTGCGGAGCAACCTGCGGCCCCGTGGCGAGAGTGGCTGCTGCGCGGACTTCTGCTCTTATCCCTCGGTGGCATTGGTTATGCGGTGGTTCGCGTCGCCATCATTCTCACCGGACTGCAAAAAACCGAACTCCACCTGGCGGCCCTTGGCCTGGGCGCGACTTTCTTGCGCGTGAATCTTGCACTACTGATCGGTGCGCTGTGGACGATTCCTGCCGGCGTCGCGATCGGCTTCAATTCTCGACTGGCGCGGATCGCCCAACCGCTGGCGCAGATTGCGGCTTCCGTTCCGGCAACGGCGTTGCTGCCTGTAATCCTCTTGCTGCTGATTCGCATCGGCGGAGGATTAGGGCTGGCATCGATTGTCGTATTACTGCTGGGCACGCAGTGGTATGTGTTGTTCAACGTTATCGCCGGGGCAATGGCAATCCCCACCGACTTAAAAGAATGTTGTTCCGTCTTCCACATTGAGGGGATCGAACGGTGGAAGAAACTTATCCTTCCGGGCATCTTTCCCTATCTCGTGACCGGATTGGTCACGGCTTCCGGCGGAGCATGGAATGCCAGCATTGTCGCTGAGTACTTTCACTTCAAAGGGCAGATCTACACCACGACGGGGCTGGGCGCGACCATCAGCCAAGCTACCGACAGCGGCGACTTCCACCTTTTGCTGGCCGCTACCATGATGATGGCGGCGACAGTTGTGACGATTAACCGGCTCGTCTGGCGCAAACTTTATGCACTGGCGGAAACGCGCTTCCGGCTAGAGACATAGAAAACTTCAGCGCGCTTCTGTATCGGCGCAGTGCGTTTAGAACGTTACTTCCGGTTACTATCGTGCTTCCTCCCTCGTAATTTCATCAGCATTTAACTTGTTCTTCACGCCGCCGCAACGCGCCTGCGCTATTCCTTTAACATGCCGTCAAACCATTTCCGTCCAGAGCAGACGCAGCCAGAAGTGTTGGTGCAAGTTGAAGGATTTCTTGGCGTTCCTGCTGTGGCGGAAAAATTTATCCCGTTAGACAAGGTGCGGGATCTTTACCGGCGCGTAGGCAAATCTCCCGAAGGCTTTGGATTACAGAATCTGTTGGCGGAGATGCAAGTGAAACTGCGCGTCGATCCGGCGGATACGGCTCGGATCCCCGCTAGTGGTCCCGTGGTGGTTGTGGCCAACCATCCCTTTGGAATGCTCGATGGAGTTGTTCTCGCCGTGCTGCTCACTCACGTTCGCCCGGACGTGAAGGTGATGACCAATTTCCTGTTGCGAGACGTCCCTGAACTGGTGCGGCATTGCATTTTTGTCGATCCGTTTGCCAGCGGCCGAGCGGTTCCCGCCGGGGGAATTGACCTAAACCGGCGCGCGGTCCGGGAAGCGCTTGCCTGGCTAGAGGGCGGCGGAGTGTTGGCCATCTTTCCAGCGGGAGAAGTCTCGCATTGGCAGTTTCCTCAGGCGGAAATAGCTGACCCGCAGTGGAACGACACTGCCGTACGGTTGATGCGCCGGACGGGCGCCGCCGTGCTGCCGGTTTATTTTTGCGGATGCAACAGCGTGGGTTTTCAGCTCTTCGGAATGATTCATCCGCGATTGAGAACGGCGTTCCTCTTGCAGGAATTCCTCCATCAAAAAGGACGAACTGTGGAAGTGCGCGTGGGCAGCGAGGTTTCCTCTGATTCCGTGACGAGTATTCCGGATGACAGGGAGGCGATTGATTATCTGCGCTGGCGCACCTATCTGTTGGCGCGGCGGCGCCGGCATGGGACTTCGTGGCCGTCGCTGGTGCATTCCAAAATCTCGGCGACCGTACAGAAACCTGTCGCTTCTGTGGAGCCCGCAGAATTGCTCGCACAGGAATTGAGCCAGCTTGCGGCCACTCGCTGTTTAGCCGAGAGCGGCGATCTGGCCGTCTACCTCGCGGAAGCAGATGAGATTCCAGGGATGCTGCGGGAGTTGGGACGGTTGCGTGAAGCCACGTTTCGCCTGGCGGGCGAAGGAACAGGTAAGAGGCGCGATCTTGATTGTTTCGACCGCTACTATTGGCACGTCTTGCTGTGGCACAAGGGCAAGCGGGAACTGGTGGGGGCATATCGCGCGGGCAACACGGCTGAAATTCTCGCCGAACACGGCATGAATGGTCTCTACACGAGCACGCTATTTCGTTACGATGCTCGAGTTTTCGAAAAGCTTGGGCCGGCGCTGGAACTGGGACGTTCTTTCGTGAGGCCAGAATACCAGCGCCAATATGCTCCGCTGCTTTTGTTGTGGAAGGGAATTGCGCGTCTGCTGGCCACGCACGCGAAGACTCCGGTGCTGTTCGGCGCGGTGAACATCAGCAACCACTACAGCAAAGCCTCACGCGAGATGATTTACCGCTTCTTCGAAGCACGCATGGGGGAAGACGAACTGGCAGGATTGATCGAACCAAGGCGGCCGTTTCGTCCAGCAAGGCTGCGGCCCTGGGATTGCCGCGCCATGTGCCATGCCTTGCGCGATCTGGAAGAACTTTCGCAGCCTATTACCGACGTGGAAACCGATGGCAAAGGTCTGCCTATCCTGCTGCGGCAATATGCGAAGATCGGCGGCAAACTTCTAGGCTTTAACGTCGACAGCAAGTTTTCCAATGTGCTCGACGGGCTGGTGGTCGTAGATCTGCGGAAGACCGAGGCGGCCGTGCTCGAACGCTATATGGGACGCGAAGCCGCGATACAATTCCGGCAACTTCATGGGCTGTAATCGCGAGCGGTTTTACGAAGACCGGCTATCCTCTTGCCTTTAGCTTGGTTGCTTCGTTCCTCACGATGCAGGACTGCGCAGCGTCTTTGAGCGCAGCTTCCAACTTCACTCCCAGAGCCGCAAGTTCTTCTTGATTCGTTAACTGCTGCAGGCGCTCGAAGAGCTGGCGCTCTTCTTTGCGGATGTGATTAGAAAGACGCTGTCCGAAAGCGAGCAAACTCTCCGATGACATGCATCGTTCTTCAGCCTGGAAGAAAAGTTTCCGCAGGGCTGTGTGATCCGCGATTAGTTCTTCGACTATAGGAGTCAATTCGGGGAATTCGCGGGCAGCAGGGAACAGCACTTGTTCTTCAGCCGCAAAATGAATTTTGAGCTCTTGTTCGAACTGCTGTTCGATCTCCTCCTGCCAGGCCGAAAGGTCAGATGTGGGTGCGGGCTGGGCGCGATCGATGCGCACACATAGAGCTAATGCGTGCTGATGCTGGCGAGATAGTGGGATCAGGCTCTTATCGCGCAGCATGGTGCCACCCAACTGTGGCGTTTACTTTTTGAAGGATCACGCCACGCTCACGGGTTCCGAAGGCTCGACAATCGCGGGACGCACCGTCAGCCAGTCGGTGCGAACCCGCTCCCATTCTTGGATCAGCATGCCGTTGGCCTCAAAGAAGCTGCGAATGCGGGCGCGCTCCCATCCTGCAATTTCTTCGAGGATGGGCGCCAACACGGCCAGCGCACTCGTGCTCAGAACCGTGCGTTTGGCGATCTGCGAAACGTTCGGCGATTCTGAAACTGCAATGGTGAGACCGTCCCGCGCATTGAGTTGCAACATCACGTGAATATCGGAGCTGCCATCGCCGGAGTAAATCACGTGATCGGGACCGGTGACGTGCTGCGCCAGCAGTTGATTAAGGACTGCAACCTTGCCGTAGCCCGCCGTGGCGCGAACGATGGTATCGATTTCTCCGGAGGCTTTGTAGCGGAATTCCGTGCCGTAAATATGATCCTCTGGGACAATCCCCTCAAGCGCCGAGTGGATTACTTCCACCGGCGCGGCGGAGAGGACATAGAAATCGAAAAAGTGTCCATCCACGCCAGTGGCGAGGATCTGGTAGAGCAGTTTGATGTCACCTTTGAGCCGAATGCGTTTGCCTACTTCGTGAAGATGTTCCCTCCGCACTTTGGCCTTGAACTCCGGGTCGTGCAGCAGCAGGTAGGCGAGTTCCGCTCCCTGCTGCACAAGGTTGATTTTTGCCATGCCTTTAGCTTTGTGTTCGAACTCCGCGGTGGGAATGCCAACGAGTTCCGCAAGCACGTAGCCGGAATCGTTGAAGGTGAGCGTCTGATCGAAGTCGCTCGCGAAAATATAGCGCTTTAAGGGCTTATCTGCCATATGATCCTTAGATTCGCCGCGCACTCAGAAGGCCCATTAAAAGAATTGATTAGGATTATATGCGGTTCCCGCCCGTCGTCAGGGTCGCGCGGGCGGAAGACCCAAGGCGCTCGATGAAGCGGATTTGAAGAAGGCGCGGGCACTGCTGCGGTCTGGGGAGTACAGGAAAGTGCGGGTCGCTGTTGCGGTCGAGGTCAGTCGCCATACGCTGTGGCGAGCCCTGTCGCCGGAGAAGACGAAATGATCGGACAAGCCCTGTAACACGGCGGGGGCTGGAACCACGACGCTGCCGGTACCATTAACCTCTACACTGCGCGACTGATCGGGCGGAATCGGCCGATGCGGATATTGAGGTGACCAGGCGCAAAGCATTTCCGGCCATTCTACGACTACGGGCCGTAGCTACAGAAAACCGATTGAGTAAGTGCAGTGGAAAGCCCTCAGGGCTTTGCGGGCAGCGGCTGCCAGAGCTCAATCTTATTCCCATCCGAGTCATAGATCCAGGCAAAGCGACCGTAGGATTCATCCATTCGTTTGGCGTCAATCTTTACTCCCTCTTGTTTTAAGCGGTCGAGCAAAGCATCCATATCGTCCACGATGTAGTTGATCATGAACGGTGCGGGGCTGGGATCGAAATACTTAGTGGAGGCGGGAAAAACAGTCCAAACTGTAACGTGTTCCTTTTGCGGGTCGTCGTGTTCGCGCCACGGAAGCATCACGCCTTCGCCTTTGTCAGCGAGTCCAAGATGCTTCGAATACCATTCGCGCATCTGATCACGATTAGCGGATTTGAAGAAGACACCGCCGATTCCAAGGATGCGCCCGCGCTGCTCCATTTTTACAGGCGGCTTCGACTTTTCAGGTTGCGGAGATTGCACTTCCTGTCCTCCTATTGAGCGGGCCGAGATGAGCAACAGCGATCCGAGCGCAATTGTGCTCCAGGGTATTCCTTGCATGTGCGGGATTATACAAGTTTCGATTCGAATGGAGAAAACATTTCGCTCAAGGTTCGCCGCGATTCACCCTTTCTGGATCGCGCATGAGGTCTCGAACTGGCTTGGCTTCGCCCGTAGAGAGCCAGGCTTGCGGGGGCGGCGACGCCGCGCGAACGCGAACGTCAAATAGCGCCGAAGAAAGCCCGTCATTTTTCTGTGAAGATCGCACATCTTGGCTGCTACGGTCTCGCACCAAGCGTGCCTTTACTAAATTCCCCGACACGTCCAAAATAGAAGTTCGGCTTAAGACGTTGGAATCGGCAAGAGCTGGACCAGCCGTCTTGAGAGTCAGCAGCAACCTTTACAAAACATACAGGAGCCTTCATGCCAGCATCTGGTGAACTAATTCGCTCGATGAATTATGTAGAAGACATTACGAATACACTGCGACGCATTTGTATTTCGATCCCTCCGATGAGTACCGAAGAGCGCAAACGGTTGGCAGAGTCGTTGCGCACCGCTGGCGCAGCAATCAATGCCGCGATCGTAGACCTGGAAAAGGTGGGCCAACAGTGACAGAGGTGAGAACCGTTGCGGTGATCGGCGCCGGCATTATGGGCCGAGGAATCGCTCACGCCGCCGCGGTGGGTGGCTATCGCACGATTCTTGAAGATCTGCTGCCGACGGCGCTGCGGCGAGCGGAGAACGAAATCCGTGCCAATCTCGATAAGGCGGTCGAACTGGGCAAAGTAGCCGCTCCCGACGCCGACGCAGCCTTCAGGCGATTGGAATACGCAGGTTCGGTGGACGAGGCTGCACGCGAGGCCGATCTCGTAATTGAAGCGGTGCCTGAAGAGATGGAGTCGAAGATTGAAATCTTCACGCTTCTCGACAAGATCTGCCGTCCCACCACAATTCTGGCTTCGAACACTTCTTTGCTGAGCGTTACGGAAATTACCAGCGTGACTTATCGCGCGAGGAAATGCGTAGGCATGCACTTCTTCAATCCCGTACACAAGATGAAACTGCTGGAAGTGGTGCGCGCTCTCGAAACGGACGATGACACGCTATCGACAGCGGTTGAAGTTGGGAAGCGCATGGGCAAAGAAGTAGTGGTGATTAAGGAATCGCCGGGATTCATCACCACTCGCATCAACGCCATGATCGGCAACGAGGCATTTTACATGTTGCAGGAGGGGATCGCTTCTGCGACGGACATCGACAAGGCTTTGAAATTGGGACTGAATGATCCCATGGGCCCATTCGAGCTGGCCGATCTGGTGGGGCTCGATACGCGTTTGAATATTCTCGAGTATCTGCACAAATCGCTGGGAGAAAAATATCGTCCGGCGCCGCTGCTAGTGCAGTATGTGAAGGCGGGACGGTTGGGGCGCAAGTCAGGGCGCGGGGTGTATGAATATCCGGAAGAGGCCCCGGCGGAGACTAAACCCGACACGGCTGCATCGTCGAAGTTAAACGCGATTGTTCATGCCTGAGGGTGCGAGCGTCCCGCGTCCAAAGCTCAAACCGGATAAAGATTTGATTCTCTCACGAGCCACTCCCTTGCTTGCGACCAGCACCTGAAAGCTTTCGCCCATGCCTGCGGGAGTGACCAGATGCTTAAGTTGGAGCGCGACTTTGGCGCGTTCCTGCGGAAGACTGCATTCTTCAAAGGCGTCGGCAAACCGAGTGGCCTCTCCAATGCCCATCAGGAATTGCGATTGAGTAACCAGCTTGTGTGTCTGCATGCCACGATTTTCGGCGGCCGCCGCGAGCGCGGTAAAGTTTACGTCGGCAGTAATGTCCTGTTCGCTGGGAGCTTCGTAAGGATTCGCGCCGATTGAATGCTGACGGATGGCCTTCAGCGTTCCACGATGGCGTCCCGCGAGTTGTTCTCCACGCGTGTAGCCGTAGTCGATGGCGAGAATAAATCCGCGTTGGACGTTGGCGGCAATTCGTTCCGCGTATTGTTGCGCGACAAGAGGCACCTCGACGCGTTCTTCGGGGTCGGGATGGACCGAGTACCGATCAAGGAATTCAAGTTCCTCGGGCGACGGTGGTGCCCAGATTTCAATGAAGCGGCCATCGCGTGCGTCGATGCGCAGGGAGCCCTTGGAGCTAAGAATTTCGACCGGGAAGGCATCGAAGAATTCGTTGGCGAAGACGATAGCGGGGGTCTCCGGGGTGAAAGGCGCATCGTTTGCCGATTGGCTCCCGGGTTGACTTGCGAGTCGCGAAGAGGCCGCCGGGCTTCGCGCGGCTGGACAGCCGGGGGCGGCTATCCCCACATAATTGCCCTCTGCAACCAGCTCAGCTTTTTCCGCCTCAAGATAGTTGTTTAGTATGGTTTCGATTCGTCGGCGCAGCGCACGCGAGCTTTCTATTAGCACGTAATGCAGCGCGTGGAAGAAATCTGGAAATTTCTTTTTGGACCAGCCGAGTACGTCCTGCGCGAATAGGCCACGGCCTGGGCCAAGTTCAACTAGGTCGATGTGCTGGGGTGAGCCGAGCAAGCGCCACATCTCGTCGAACTGGCGAGTCAGAAGCCGGCCGAAGACAGCGTGGACATCGCTCGAGGTGTAGAAATCGCCGGCTTTACCGAACTGCTCGGCGTTTCGCGAGTAGTATCCAAATTCGGAGTCATACAGACAAAGTTCCATGTAGCGCGAAAAGGGAACGGGGCCCCGCTCGCGAATTTCTTGTTCGATCTTCTGGCGTAGCGGATTCACAATTCCTTTGTGCGGCGGTCGGCCCGGTCCTGCGGCGTGCGGATGAACATCTCGACAAAGTAATCGTGCAGGGCGTCGTAGAGCTGGCGCTGGAAAGTCCATTCGAACTGGGGGTGGTCGAGGTCGCGGGGATGCAGATCGAAATAATACGTATGGACGGGAATTGAGGAATCTTTGAACTGGATGATGATTTCCACGCCTTCGCCTTTGGCGCGCGCCGAGAAGTTAAGCAGAGGATGCTCGTAGAGGAGCAGCTGGGCGAGGACGCGGTCGAGACGCGTGAGGGCGGTTTCGGGCACGGGATAATTGTAAAGTAGGGTAGTGCCGAAGGGCATGCAAGGAGAGGGTAGCAGGAGAATAGCTATCCTGCTTGCGGAATTGGCGGGTGTCTTGGAGACCGCGGACTTGTTGCGGCCACCCAAGAATGCGGGGCGATTGCTTAACGCTGTCTCTCGCGTCCCGGCAGCCAGAAGTTGCGGCAGAAACTCCTCGTCGGACCGGCGATAGTGTTGAGCTGCAAGGGATCCTTCGACTGCGTTGTTGCTTCGCTTCGCGAACCAACAACTCCGTGCAGGATGACAGGCCGAAAAGAGTGAAGTCTACTCGTAGCGCAGCGCTTCGATCGGATTCAGTCGCGCGGCTTTGATCGCGGGCAACATTCCGCTGACGATGCCTACGAAGCTGAGAATGGCCGTCGACCAGATCAGTGTGGCGGAATCAATGTAAAGGTGGATGTCGCCCTCGCTCGCGTCTTCGATGAAGGCGCTCCACAAAGTCATGGAACCTACCGACCATGAGATGAGATAAGCGAGTACAACCCCAAACAGCCCGCCCAGAGCTGTGATCACCAGCGCTTCGGCCAGGAATTGAAAGAGAATGTGCCAGCGGTGAGCTCCCAGGGCCTTCTCAACGCCGATCTCCCGGGTACGCTGCGTCACCGAAACCAGCATGATGTTCATCAGGCCTACGCCACCGATGCCCAGTGTCAGCAGACCGATAAACCCGAGCAGAAGCTTGATACCAACCGTGATCACGTTGAGGTCGGCAAGATCTTTCACAGCGTCGAAAACGAAAATGGCTCGATCGTCTTTCGGATTGAAGCCATGATGAAAGGCCATCGAGTGGCGCACTGCCTCGACGAACTTGCTGTGGTCTCCCTCGTAATCCATGAAGATTCCGTCGAGGTAATATGTGTTCTTCAGATCGCTCATGGCGCTGTACGGGACGTAGACGAGAGAGTTCATGTCTTCATCGCCGTTCGAGATCGTGTGCTGAATCACAGCAATCACTTTGTAAGAGATGCCATCGATGCGAACGCTTTCCCCCAGCGCGTTCTGGCCAGAAAAAAGTTTCTTCTTCACAGTCGAACCGATGAGCGCGACTCGGGAGTGAGTGTAATCTTCCTGTTCGCCAAAGAAGGAGCCTTCGCCCACATCCAGGGCGCGGATTTTCTCGTAGCTCGAATAGATGCCGTGGATGCTGTAGCTTCCACTCCGAGTGCCAAAGGAGACGAGGCTCTGCTTATCTACCTCCGGCGAAATCCGAGTGAGCATTGGGCACTCGGCGCGAAGATAGTCGAGATCGTCGCGAGTCAGGCGAATTTGCGTTCCTGCCTTAGTGCCGCCTGCTTGAAGAGAAGTGCGTCCGGGAAATATGCCGACCAGGTTACCTCCGAAGGTACGGAAGGCGATCATTACGGCGTTTCGAAAGCCAGAGCCGTAGGCCAGAAGCAAGACAACCGTGGCAATGCCCCATGCCATGCCGAGCATGGTGAGGATAGAGCGGCGCCGGTTATGTTTCAAAGCGCTGAGAGCTTGTGTGCCGAGATCGCCTAACATGATTACTCCAAATGCGTACTCCGAATTTTATTCCTGCCGTAGCCCTTCCACTGGGGGAAGCAGCGCGGCTTTGCGCGCGGGATAAATACCGGCGACGATGCCGGCGATGGACAGCGACACGATGGCGACGATGGCGGAAGCGGGCACGATTCGCGGTGTATCGAATCCCTCCGGAGCAGGCAGTTGCGCCAGCAGTGCGACGAATGCGCTGCAGATCGCGAGGCCGATGCCGCCACTGAATGCGGTCAGGAATGCGCCTTCAACAAAAAACTGCGTCATGATATTACGGTGAGTAGCTCCGAGCGCCTTGCGCAAGCCGATTTCCCGGGTTCGCTCGGTCACGGAAACCAGCATGATGTTGATCACGCCGATGGCTCCCAATCCAAGTGTGACAACTCCAACCACGCCGAGAAACCAGTCCATGGCGTCAAAAATCTTCGCCACGCGGAGGGCGCCGTCGATGGTGTCCCAATCTATGAACGCGTCGTCGATGCTGGGATCGAAGCCATGGCGCCGGGCGATGATGGCATGAACTTCGTTCTTGGCTTCGACGTGCAACTCTTTCTTGATAGGGCGGTAGTTGAGGAATGAAATGGCATTCTCGGAGTTCTGCGCCTTCAACGGAAAAAGCATCCGCATAGTATTAAAGGGGACGAAGATGCGGTGGTTGGTGCCGTTCTCGCCTTCCTTCCCAATTTTCGGGATGACGCCGATCACCTTGAAATCCATGTCGTTGAGCAGGATGGTGCTGCCGACGGCCGGCTCTCCGGGAAACATGTTTTTTAGTAGTTCCCATCCCACCACGGCCACACGGCGATGCTGGGAATTGTCTTCGTCATTGAACCAGCGTCCAGGCTCGATGGGAGTATTGCGAATCTGGTTGTACTCCGGGGCGACGCCGAAAACCTGACCGTTGGTGGAACCGTAGTCGCTGACCGCGCGGATGTCTTCGCGCTCCAGCACGGGTGAAACCGCACGCAAAAATCTGGATTGTTCACGGATGGCGAGATAGTCGCCGTACGTCAAGTAGTACGGTTGCCCTGACTGGTAGCTGCCGGCCACGGCGGGGATGCGGCCGGGAAAGACAAACATAATGTCTTGACCCAGCTCTGCGAGGTTTTTGTCCTGGCCGCTGCGGAAGCCTTCGCCGAGACCTACCAGCAGCAGCAGCGAGCCCACCCCCCATGCAATTCCAAACATCGTGAGGAACGAGCGCAGCTTGTGCGCCCACAGGGTGGAGAGCGACTGCCGGATGATGTCGACGAGCATTCGCATAAATGTGCCCCCACGGCTCCGGGGAGGTGCGTGGGGGCCCCGGGTAACGGTCAGGCGAGGGGTCTCAATCCCACCCAACCGCTTCTCTTCAAAGCATCTGATCGGTAATACGTAGCCGGGCTATGCGAAGTTCCCGTCTTCGGTTAGTTACTTAGACCGTGGGAACCGAGAAAAGGTTATCCGAGGCGGATATCGGTCAAAGATTGTGGACGTGCCGGAGTGAGATTGTTGCCTGGAGCACTGAAGTTTGGCCAATTCCATCCGATATTGAAATGGTGGGAATTCATCTCAACAATTAGGCTCCAGGCAGCCTATCTCCCCACGGGGAAATGACCACTCCGGGTACAATTCGTCGACACCAACCCCTCCCGATTCCGTCGCTGCCGCACTACGTTTTAGACCCAGGGAAGCGGTTAGTGTCAGTGAAGTTCCAAAGGAAGGTCACAGTCCACGACATCGAGAAGTATGCGGCATCGCTCCGCGCCGATCCGCGATTCAAACCGGAGTTCTCCGAAATTGTGGATCTCACAGAGGTCGCAGAGATTGATCTGCAACCGGATGAATTCATACGCTTGGCGGACAAGATCGATCCGTTCTCAGAGAATGCTAGGCGCGCGTTCGTGGTGCGCGACGAAATCCAGCACCATGCAGCCCGCATGCACAAAATCTTGCGGAGTCAGAGGAGCTTTTCGATCTTCCGCTCCATCGATGCAGCCAAACGATGGATTGGAACCTGACTGAGGACGGGACTGGCCTTTCCCGCATCGCTTTCTTAGAACTCGAAATACCCCCCACCTTGAACGGAGCGGGGTGCGCCATCTGTGCCTGTGGCCGGCAGCAATCCTAATACTCCGCTCAGGCTTTCCCAGGCGGCCTGATTCAACGCAGGGTCTGAACCAACAAGATCGCGGATCATCTGCCACGCAGCCATATTGAGCGCGCCTTCTGGGGGAGGGCCCATCGCTAGCGAAACGGAACATTGGGGGCAGAAAGAAATACGATTTGCCGCCGATTTTTGCCGCGGCTTGATTCCGACCGTTTGCGCGAACATGTAGAGCGCAACGGACTTGTGTCCGGTTTCGAGTTCGCGACTACAGCGAAGACAGCGCATCTTCTCCAAGAATCTCTCCTGCGGCGGTTTTCAGGCGGCGGATTATGAATATTGTCGTTGCAGCATCGCCAAACGCAAGTGTGTAGAGAGATTCCGGTGAACGCCGGTATTCGGGCCCGTCGGCAGGCGCTTCATGCGCAGAGAACCAAAGTTGCTCTAGGCACATTCGGATGACATCGTGCACTCTATGGCGATGGGTGCCGATGCAAGAGATAACCGAGGTTCAAACGATCCAGGCTCAAAGAATCCAGGCTCGCGCTTATTGGTCCGTTCGCCAGTTCCGCCCAGTCAGCGATCAAACGGGATTGTGCGATTGGCACACCTCCGCAAGTTGCGTGATTGTGAACAGGTAGCAGCGGTTTGTTACCGCTTACGAAACGGTAGCATCGAGTTTCTGTTGGTGCGGACCCGAAACAGCAGTCGCTGGACTTTTCCCAAAGGCAGCGCCGAACCGGGGCTGACCCACGCTCAAGCGGCGGCGCTCGAGGCATTCGAGGAGGCCGGGGTTCACGGCCGCATCGAAGAGGCTTCGTTCGCGCGCTACATCTGCCGGAAACGAGGTGCCGCGTGCAAGAGAGCCGAACGATCCTCGGAAAAACGATCCTCGGAAAAAGGGTTGGCGGTACACGCTCATCTCTGTCTTGTATTACGGCTGGGAAAACCGAAAGAGGCCAATCGAAATCGAACCTGGTTTTCTGCCGAGGACGCGAAGAAGTACTTGCGAGAAGGACGTGAAAGCGATGGAACAGAATTTGTGCGGGTGGTGGACAGGGCGGTAGCGCGCATTCAGCAGTTGCACGGCCCCACCAGTATCGATTTCGACAAACTGCAACAAGGACGAGAGCGAGAGAAAGATGCGCTGCAAAAAGTGCAGTTCGAGGTTCATGACGAAGTACTTAGCCGGATGCGTCAAGGTTCGTTCGTGTCCTATTCTCGTCCCAGAGCGGGTGAAGCAGTAAGATATTTTTCTCCCAGCGCAGAGGCCAAGCGCCGCGAGCTTTTGCAATGTGAGGTCTTAGAGTTCAGTCCGACGAAGGAGATCACTCGAAACTCCGGCTGGTTTCCCGGCAGAAGAAAACCTAAGGCTTTGGGTACGGGCACAAAAGGCGAGTGAACGTATCCGCTTTGCTCCCAAAACTATTGCGACTATTGCTCTTTGTTTTTCGGCCGCTCGAAAGCTTTCTGCAGATACTTACGCGCTTCTTCGAGTGCGCCAAAGGTATCATCGTTGGTCTGGATAGCCTGCCGGTATTCGTTGATGGCGCGCTCCCGTTGTCCGGTGATGTCGAAAATCTTGCCCAGTTGGATATGGCTCCAAACCTCGGTCCAACGCGGCTCTCCGTCTCCGTTGATGGAAGAGCGATATGAGTTAGCCGAGGACTGATAGTTTCTCTGCAGGAAAAATATCTCCGCGACGCGGTAGTGCGCGAGAGAGCTGTTCTTGTTGATGTCGAGCGCTTTGTTGAACTCGCCCAGCGCGCCGGAGAGATCACCCTGCTGCTGCAAGGCCTGGCCGCGCAGAATGGAAGAGCGCAGCTTCACGTCCGAAGAGTTAGTGAGCACATGATGGTCAGGGTCGACGGCGATGCGCCGCGGGCGTCCGAAGGTTTCAACGCTAAACGCTGAGTTGGTACCCACCACTTCGATTTTCTTGTCTTCCGTTTTGCCGTCGGTGTCGATACGCAGATCTACGGGCATGCGGAACAGATCGAGATCCTGTGTAATCTCACCAGTGACACGAAATCCTGCAGGTTTCTTGTCTTTGGACGCCTGAGCCGTCGCTTGCGTACCCCCCAATCGGTAGACGGAGTATTTCACTTTGAATTCGGGAGCCCCAGTTGAATCGAGCCACTGCGAGAAAAACCACGTGAGCTGCTCGCCGTAGTTTTTTTCCGCGATGGAGCGGAAATCGTCCATGGTGGCCGATTTGCCCTGATAGGTTTCGGCAAACTCGCGCATGGTTTTGAGATATTTGTCCTCGCCCAGCACCCAGCGCAGCATGTGTAGGATCATCGCACCCTTGTCGGTGACGAGCGACTGAAACTCGGTAGAGAAGGGATCGAGCTTGCTCGCACTAGAGAGGGGCACGGTGTCATAAGCCAGAGCGCCGACTGACATGTCCTTGACAGCTTCCTCAAGACCAGCGGTGCCGGCAGCGTTCTCCACGTACATCGCCTCGGAGTAGCGGGAAAAGCCGTCCACCAGCCACCAATCGTCTTTTGTTTCGGGACTCACCGAAACACCCCACCATTGATGGGCGATGGCATTCGCGAGCAGGCGATAGTTCGTCTTTTCGGTGATCGAAGGGCCAGCAAGCGCGGCGATCTCAGGGGCCCAGGCGTAGGGAACCGTGTCCCCGGGGAGTTCGACGACGTTCAACCTCTGCGAAAGAGGAGTGCCGTACAGCGTGATGTAATACGTGAATTCCTGCACGGCGGTGGTCGTGTATGTGGGAGCCAGCGCCTGGTGCGTAGGCTTGAAGAAGACGTGCAGGTTCATTCCAGCTTCGTCGCTCTTGTATTCCTGGAAGATGCCGGCGACGATGGTGCCGGGAAAGCTTGGTTTCGAATAAACAAATGTGAATGTCTTGGTCGGGAGTCCGTTTGTATTGGGTTTCTTCGAAGGCGGATTGTCGCTCACCGTGGACTTGCCGCTGCCGATCACCACCATGTGAGCCGGCACGGTGACGCTGATGGTCGCGGTGAAACGGTTAATTCCGTAGCCGCTCACCGGAAACCAGCGTCCGGCATAGAGCAGGTAACTGGTGTCGTCGCCGATGTGCGCGAGCATGAGGCCTGGAACTGGGCTGTCGTCGGCGGTCTCCAAGTCACCCTCGTATTCGAAGGTGAGCGTGGTAGAAGCGTCCTTGGCAAGGCCGGCAGGCAGCGGCACGCGCACGGTTGAATCCTGCGTGACGCGTTCGGCAGACAGCGGCTGGTTCTTGTCATCAAGAACCCGAGTGACACGCAGTCCGTTATGCAGTTCGAAGACGGCTGTGTTCAGGTCCTGGAGGGCGGTGAATTTCACCTTGGCCCGCGCCGAAATCTGATGGAGATGCGGAGTAAGCTCGACCTCGATCTTGTAATCGTCGACGCGCAAGTGGACTTTCTCGACGGCCCACGACCGGGTCGCAATGAAGGCCAGCAGCAGCAGGGCGAGGGAACGGCAAAGAACGCTCTGGGCGCGCCGAGGGCGAATCTGCATTAAGGAGAGTCTCCAGGAAACGGGGCTAACCATTCCCTATGATGAAGATTCTCACCCAAAAGATGCTGCGAGCACAAGGTTTACCCCACCTTGTCATTTCGAGCGAAGCGGGAAATCTGCCTTCTGCCGATGCTAGCAACGCCAGGTTCCTCGTAGCGTTCGCTCCTCGGAATGACAATAAGGGGCAGCAGCCGTTGGTTTTTCATGCAACGGACGGCAGCATCGCTAGGATGATCCCTGCGGCGCGGTCGGCTGGGTGCTGGGTCGTGGATTCGACGGCGCTCTGCGGCGCGCCGAGCTTAGCTTTCACTTGGGCGAGGCCCTGCAGCATGCGGTCGCGAGCCGCACTGTCAGGGAGGATCTCTTGCAGGCGGGCCACAACATTTGCGGCAGTGAAGTCGTGCTGCACAAGTTCAGGGACGATTTGCTCTCCTGCGATCAGGTTGACCATGGCAAAGTGCGGGACCTTCACCCGCGGTTTGCCCAGAAAATACGTGAGAGACGAGACGCAGTAAACCATTACGAACGGCGTGTGCATCATCGCGGCCTCGACCGTCGCTGTACCGCTGGCAATGATGCCGGCGCGAGAGTGCCAGAGCGCGGGGAGAGATTCGGCCACGAGCGTGATCCTGTGCGGGGCTGTTGATGTCCGGTTGATCGCCCTTCGATCCATCATCCTTCGATCAATCAGGTTTTGTAGGAAGGCGCGGTCAAGCGTGGGGGCGACGGGGAGCAAAAATTCGTAATCAGGACCAAGTTGCTCGGCCGCGTCGAGGATGGTCGGCAGATTCATACGCACTTCTTTGACTCGGCTGCCGGGCATGATCGAAATCCACGACTTGGCGGCATCGAGATGAAATCGCGCCGCGTAAACGGTGCGTTCGATTGCCGGCAGCGGCAGATCGGCCAGTGGATGGCCGATGAAGGTGGCATCTACTCCGCGCTCACGATAAAACTCTTCCTCGAAGGGGAAGATCACCAGCGCCTTATCGACGTAGTCACGCAGCAGGCGGACGCGTCCCTGACGCCATGCCCAGAACTGCGGAGCAACGTAGTAGACAACGGGAACGCCTCGCTTCTTCATCTCTCGCGCAACCCGCCAGTTAAAAGCGGGCGAGTCGATGACGATGGCGAGATCGGGCTTGCGCTTGTCGGCTTCTCTAAGCAGATGCTGGTAGAGACTATAGATCTTCGGCAGATGGCTGAGGATTTCGGTAATGCCGACGACAGAGAGATCTTTCGCGTCGACTACCGTGTCGCAACCAGCGGCGCGCATGCGCTCTCCACCCACGCCGAAGAATTCGAGGCGTGAGTCGCGTCGGCGCAGGGCCTCGATGAGCTGCGCTCCGTACATTTCGCCAGAAGCTTCGCCGGCTGAGATAAGGATTCGCAACAGAGCATTGTAAAGCGAATTCTGTGTCTGGATATTTTTAGCCGTCGTCCTTCGGAACGCTGCCGGCACTCGGATGTTGCGGCAGCGGACAGTGGCGGGAGATTCGGTACCGATTTCGATTAAACCAGCGATAGCCCCACCAAAGGATCCAATTAAAGCCTGGAAGACTGAAGATTGCGTAGAAAGGCCATGCCCACCAGATTCGGCGTGCCACGTACAAGTATGCGTCGGCGCCCGATTCCGATTGTCCGCTGCGCGTCAATACTCGTATATCATCCAGCAGATTCTCTTGCCCAATTTGCAGAATGCCTTCGGCAGAAGCGGACTGCAGGTCTTTAATTGCAAAGCCCCTCGGTTCAACTGTCTTCTTCCAGTAGTGAACCCAACGAAAGCAGAACCCGCATCCTCCGTCGTAGAGTATCCATCCCTCGCGAGGCAGCGCAGATTCAGATTCGTGGTCGGCCAGCCTCATAGAATTCTGTCGCCCTTGAAGACGATGACTGGTGAACCATCGGCCACGAACGCGGAGTCAGGGCGACGTTGAAGAATTGCTCCAAGTTCTCGCCCATAAAGAGCGCTAGCGTCGCCTTCAAAGCCCGCGATACGGGTTGCCCACACTTGCCATGGGGCGTGTGAGACATGATATTCCACGCACCCGCCATCGGATTGAGCCGAATATCCCCAGTAGTGTTCGGTGATAAACGCTTGCAGCGTCCCAGCTTGAGGAACTGCCGGAAACCGCTCGGTCTGAGCGGACAGCCGGCACCATCGGTCGCCAACCTGCCACTCGTACCCTGCGCTCTTGCTCGCTTCTCTAGTCTCGATACGGTGCCTCATCCGAGCGTATTTGTAGTTCTCGCCGTATACCAGGCGAGCGGTCGTCACAATTGCGCGTCTAGGCACAATCTCAGCGACGAAAACGACTCCCCTTCGGTCATCGCTGCCGTCGCTATTTTGCCGGTGAACATAGAAGCGCAGGTTTACCTCGTCGAAATTGGTATGAAACGGGACTGGGAGATATCCAAGCAACCTGGTGCGGCAGAACCGAAAGCCAACCAGGCTTATGTATGTTTCTCCCTGGAACGAATCCAGCGATGTGCCGGGTGGTACATACCGACTCAAGAGACCGGGGTCGACCTGATAGTTCAACATCACGAGGTCTCGCCATTCGGCGGAAAGGAAAACCTGTTTAGCTTGAGACATGCTCTCATCGGCCATTCGTTTCAGTTTGCGACTAATCGTCGGCGCTTGCAGTCACTTCGGAATCCGCGGGCGAGAGCTTGTCCTGAGCCTGCCGGAGGGGTGACCGCGCCGCATTGATCTCCTGATCCTTGTATTGAAGCTCATACAGCTTGAAATAAATCCCGCGCTGGGTCAGGAGTTGCTGGTGCGTGCCCATTTCGCGGAGCTGGCTTTTGTGCATGACGATGATCTTGTCGGCGCGCTGCACGGTTGACAGCCGGTGCGCGATGATCAGCGATGTGCGCCCCTCGACCATGCGGCTGAGCGCGTCGCGGACGCGGAATTCGGTTTCAGTATCCACGCTCGACGTAGCTTCGTCGAGAATCAGGATCTTCGGCTCGTGCGCCAGGGCGCGCGCGAACGAGATGAGCTGTTTCTGTCCAGTCGAAAGAGTAGAGCCGCGCTCGCGGACGTCTTCGTCGAAGCCCTTGGGCAGGGCGCGGATGAAGTCGATGAGGTTCACGTCTTCCGCAGCTTTTTCGACGTGGGCATCTTGAATGCGCGCGGTGCCGAGCCGGATATTTCCACCGATGGTGCCGCTGAACAGGAATGGATCTTGCAGCACCACGCCGAAGCGGCTGCGTAAGTCGGCGAGATCCATATCTTTGACGTCGACGCCGTCGATTCTGACCGCCCCCTTCTGGACATCGTAGAAGCGTAGCAGCAGGGAGATCAGCGTGGTCTTACCTGCGCCGGTGTGGCCGACGATGGCCACGGTTTCGCCGGGTTCGATGGTGAACGTTACATCGCGGAGCACCCAGTCTGGGGATTTATCGCTTGCACCCGCGCCGGTGCTCATAGAAAGAGAAGAGCTAGCCGAGCTTTGCTCGGCTGGACGGCCGGGGGCGGCCGTCCCCACATGAACATTGCCGCTTTGCGGCATTTCGCGATAGGCAAACCAGACGTGATCGAATTCGATGCGGCCTGGGCCTTCGGGACGCTTGGTCACCGCGGGGGAAACCACCTGCGCGGGTTCGTCCAGCAGCTTGAAGATGCGTTCACTCGCCGCCATGGCCGACTGCAGGATGTTGTATTTTTCGCTGAAGTCCATGATCGGCCGGAAGAAGCGCAGAGCGTACTGGATGAAAGCGACTAGCACACCCAGTGACGCCACGGTTGGCACCAGGCGGAACGCGACCAGGGTCTTCCAATTGAAACTGACGGCCACACTTGTGGCTCGAACATTGCGCATCACGTCACCGCCTCCGAACCAGATGACGCACGCAATCGCAATCGCAGAAAGAATTTCAACCACGGGATAGTAAACCGAGTAGGCCATGATCGCATCTTTATACGCATCCATGTGGTTGCGGTTGATTTCCGAGAACCGGTTGTAGGCTTTGCGCTCCCGATTGAAGAGCTGCAGTACGACCATCCCGCTGACGTGCTCCTGCAGGTAGGAGTTGATGCGCGCAATCGCCACACGAATACGGCGGTAGGAATCGCGCACCCGGTCACGGAAGATTTTTGTCGCCACCACGATAAAAGGCAGGACCGCAAATGTGATCAGCGCCAGCTTCCAGTTCATGCACAGCATTACGCCGAGGATGCCGAAGAGCACGAAAAGATCTTCGAAGATCGACACCACGCCGGAGGTGAACATTTCGTTCAAAGCGTCCACGTCGGTGGTAACGCGTGTGACCAGCCGGCCGACCGGGTTCTTGTCGAAGAAGGCCACATGCAGCCGCTGCAAATGGCGAAAGATCTGGCGGCGGAGATCGAACATTACTTTCTGGCCGGTCCACTGCATGAAGTAGGTCTGCAGAAATTCCAGCAGAAAGCTGAACAGCAGCAGTCCCACGTAGATTGCGGAGATCTGTGCGATTCCAGTGACGGCGCGCGGGCTGAGCCAGCTCCAGACACCGGACGAAGACACCCCTTTCGCAGGGGCCAGATAACGATCGATCGCAACCTTGGTGAGATAGGGTCCCAGCACGTCGGCAAATGATTTAAGGAGAATTGAAACCAGAGCGATCGCCACCTGCCAGCGATAGGGACGCAGATACTTGAGCAGCCGCGCCATCAGTCGACTGTCATAGGCTTTGCCTAATACTTCTTCTTCCTGAGACATCGGGTTTCTTGGATCGGTGCTTAAAACGGATCAGTGCTTAAAACGGGCGCCAGCAGCCCCGTTAACAGGGTACCTCAATATGGATGCTGAAGCAGCCGCGAGGATGGAAAACGTTGTCGCGATTAGATGCGATGCAGATGTGATAATGGTCTGGCATGGCTCTCGGCATTTACATTTCGGTGCCGTTCTGTCGCACCAAGTGCAGTTACTGCAACTTTGCCTCCGACGTATTTTCTCGGGCAGTTTTCGACCGGTATGTGGAACGCGTCTGCGCCGACATTGAGAACGCGCCTCAGGTCGCGGCAGAAATGGGCGGGGAGATTGAGCGCACGGTCGATTCCATTTATCTCGGGGGCGGGACGCCGACGATGCTCGAAGGCGCGCAATTGGCGCGCATCTTCGACGTGGTACGGCAGCAGTTCGATGTGACTCGCGACGCTGAAGTCACAGTCGAGTGTGCGCCCGGCACGCTCACCGATTCGACGCTGGAGAGTCTTCTGAGTTGCAGTGTGAACCGCGTAAGTCTCGGCGTGCAATCGTTTGTGGATCAGGAAGCATCCGCGGTTGGTCGGCTCCACAAGCGCGGGACCGTGCTGACCGACATCGCTCGATTGCGGTCTGCAGGAATTACCAACGTTAATATCGATCTGATCGCCGGATTACCGCATCAGACTTCGGAGAGCTGGGAGTTCTCTCTGACAGAAGCCATCGCAACCGGGTCACCGCATGTGAGCATCTACATGCTTGAAGTGGATGAAGATTCGAGACTGGGGCGGGAACTGTCGGCGGGCGGTAAGCGCTATCACGCGCACTTTGTCCCTGATGAAGAAGCCATCGCGGATTTTTATCTTGCTGCCTGTGATCGGTTGCAATCGGCGCGGATTGCGCAGTACGAGATTTCTAACTTCGCTCCCATAGGATTCGAGTCACGACACAATTTGAAGTATTGGACGCGCCAGCCGTATCTCGGCTTTGGCGTCGACGCACATTCGATGCTGCCAGCTGTTAGCTCAGACATCGAGGCAGTGCGATTCGCGCACAGCGACTCTTTGGAGAACTTCATAAGCGGAGCGCCGCCACAGCGCACCGCGGTCTCGCGCCGCGCAGCTTTGGAGGAAAGCTTTTTTCTGGGGCTGCGGCTCAACCGAGGCATTAACCTGCGGGAGCTGACCGCAAAATTTGGCGGCGAAGCTATCGAGAGCGTCCGTGCTGCGATTGAGAACCTGGTGGAAGACGGATTGTTGGAACAGAGGGAACAATATCTCTGCCTGACGCCACGCGGACGATTGCTATCGAACGAGGTCTTCGAACGGTTCATACTGGACGAGGTTGCCGGCTGATTCTGGGCAGCCATAAGAAGCGTCAGAATCTTCATGGCTGGCAAACCATACGGTCGGTTGGACGGAAAGTCCTTATGACATATATCCCCAGTAATGACGCGGCTTATCCCACTTCCTCCCGTTTCTGCCTGAGGTAACTTTTCCGCCTTCGAGCGCTATGTTCTAATCACAAAACCGGCCTTGAGCCGATGGAGGATCCTTGGATTTTCAACTAAGTGACGAACAGCAGCAACTGAAGAAAAGCGTCCGCGAGTTCGCCGAGCGCGAGATTGCGCCCAACGTGATGAAGTGGGACGAGGCGAGCGAGTTTCCGCTCTGTACGGTAAAACAGCTGGGCAAGCTTGGATTATTGGGAACGGTTTTCCCCAATGAATATGCGGGAGCCGGCATGGGCTACGTGGAATACGTGATCGCCATCGAAGAGTTGTCGCGCGTGGATGGGTCGGTGGGCATCATCGTGGCTGCACATACGTCACTCTGTTCCAATCACATTTTTCTCGCGGGCGGCGAGCAGCAGAAGAAGAAATACGTCAGCAAACTTGCCACGGGCGAATTCATCGGAGCCTGGGGGTTAACCGAGCCTTCTTCGGGATCGGACGCGGGCAGTGCTCGCATGACCGCGAAGCGTCGCGGGAACAATTGGGTGCTCAATGGCACGAAAACTTTCTGCACCAACGGCCACTACGCTGATGTGGTTGTGGTTCTGGCCGTGACCGATCGGACGGCTCACACGCACGGGCTCTCCGCGTTCATCGTCGAGAAAGACGCAAAGGGATTTCGTCCCGGCAAAAAAGAGAACAAGCTGGGGCTGCGGGCGAGCGACACGGCGGAGCTGATTTTCGAAGATTGCGTTATCCCCGCTGAAAATCTTTTGGGCAAGGAAGGAGATGGCTTCATCGATGCGATGCGCGTGCTCGATGGTGGGCGCATCTCGATTGCCGCCCTGTCGCTGGGCATGGCTCAGGGCGCTTACGAAGCTGCCCTGAATTATTCGAAGGAGCGTAAGCAGTTTGGCAAGGCAATTGGAGAGTTCCAGGCAATTCAATGGAAGCTGGCCGATATGGCCACGGAGATCGAGGCGGCCCGTCTGCTCACCATGCGTGCGGCGTCGATGAAAGATGCCGGCATGAAAACGACGCTCGAGTCTTCAATGGCAAAACTCTACGCCAGCGAAGTCGCAGTGAGGTGCGCCAACGAAGGTGTGCAGATTCACGGCGGCTACGGTTTCATCAAAGATTATCCGGCCGAAAAATATTACCGCGACGTGAAGCTGTGCACGATTGGCGAGGGGACCAGCGAGATTCAGCGGTTGGTGATTGCACGGCAGCTGCTGAGGGATTGAAGTTACTTTCGATTTTCAATCCGCGGTTTGACGGTGTCGTTGTTGCTCTTGCAGGTGCAGAATTCCGCAAGGATGAATTTCAGCGCCTACTCTCGCCTTGCGGCCGTGTTTTTACTCGGCTTGTCTGCTGCGGCTGCTCCCACATCGACCCAGCCTGACTGGCATGTTAATAGTCTGAAGGCAACGGTCACGATCAATCCCGACTCGTCACTGCTGGTGGACGAGACTCAGGTGATCCCTGAAAACGACCGCTACTTTGGCTTGCGTTGCGACATTCCAATCGGCACTGAGGACCGGTGGGATCGTAACTACGATCCGGGCCACACCGACGATAACGGGCTACGAGTGAAGGTAGACAAGTTCACAGTCGACGGACAGCCGGTCGCGTTTCACCTCGACCATTACCGGCGCAGCTTTTATCAGGTCATAGTAGACAGGGGTCGGGCGAACTCCGTTGAGCCCGGCCAGCATGAATTGAACGTGATTTACATAGTTACTGGAGCAATCCGTCCGACGGGCGCCACCGATGAACTTTATTGGAACGTTACAGGTCATAAGTTGTCGATTCGGTATGACTCGGTGAGCGTACGCGTAGTTTTGCCATCGGGCGTTCCGGCGGAATCAGTGCAGGAGTCGTCGTATGCGGGGCGCTTCGGTTCGCCGATCGAGACTGCGAAATTCTCCGATGGGGCTGAGTTCAGCACGAGGGATGTGCGCTCCCACGAAAGTTTGTCGATCACGATGCGATGGCCGCAAGGATACATCCATGAGGGCGGCGGTTTCGCGGGGCGATATGGTCCACCTTACTTTCTTGCGCCCCTATTGTTGCTTTCTATCTATATCTCGGCCCGGCTGTACTTGCGACGGAATGTCGAACGATACTCAACGGCTCCGCAATACGATCCACCTGGAGGACTCTCGCCGGCGGCCATGCGATACGTGGTTAGCGGAGTTGTCGACGGCACCTCTATTGCTGCGTGTTTGGCGAGCCTTGCGGTGAAAGGTTACATCGAAGTGCAAGCTAAGGGAGCGTCGTTCGCCTGCTGGCGGACAAAGAAGTGCGACACCGATCTCAACCAGTTGCCAGTGGAAGAAGCGGCGATCGCCGGGTTGCTGTTCGACTCGAATGCCAACGTCGCCGGTCCCGCTTCCAAGCCGGTCAGCAACTTCCAAGCCAACCGTTTCCAAAGCGGTGATTTCGAAGACGCCGCCTTCCGGGCCAATGAATACGTGGACCTTGCGGCATTGGGCGCAGGCCCGTCGACCTCGAACAAGCAGTACGCAACTACCACCACGTTCGGAGCTTCCGATCCTCGAATCAACGTTCTGGTCGGAGTCACGTATGCGCGACTGAGACTGCAGCTCGAAGGGAAGTACTCTACATGGAACGCGTGGATCGTACTTCTGGGCATGTTGGCGACTCTCATCTTTGGCCTAGCAGTCGTTCTCAGCACCGGTCAGGAGAGCAGCTCACTGTTCCTTGTGATTTGGAGTTTTCTTTTCTTCCAGGGATTCACCGCCGTCATGAGCATGGCCTTACTTGGCGGAAAAAGGAAGCCGGTGAGGTATGGGGCATTCTCGCTTGGTTTTGCTGGCGCTACGTTCCTGGCGGCGCGGGTGCTGGCCCAGGACATCACATGGGTTCCGGTCGCCTCTTATATTGCGATGATTGTTGTGAACGGTGCATTCGTGCCCCTATTGCGTACTACGACGGCTGAGGGGCAGAAATTGCTGGCGCAGATTCGCGGATACAAACTCTTCCTGCAGGAAACCGAATTAGACCGCATGAAAGTATTAGGCCAAACATCCACCCCACCGAAGCTCACGTCCCTACCCTACGCCATCGCTCTCGATTTGAAAGAGCCATGGGGCGACGCGATGGCCAATTCGTTCGCATCGGCCGTGACAACGGTGTAACTCCCGCGGATTTCTTCTTCCTCGTCCTCTGCTTTACACTGACTGTTTGAACCCTGACATCCAGACATGGATTGAGGAGCTCCGCTCCGGTGATGTACGGGCGCTGGCCCGCGCTATATCAACCGTGGAGAACCGCGCGCCGGGGTGGTCGGAACTACTCAAGGCCCTGTTTCCGCACGGCGGCAAGGCCCAGGTCTTGGGCCTGACAGGGCCGCCCGGAGCGGGGAAGAGCACGCTGGTCGATCAGTTGGCGCGTTTCTACCGCAAAGAGAACCGCACGGTGGGGATTGTTGCGGTTGATCCTACAAGTCCATACACCGGCGGGGCGATTCTTGGCGACCGCATCCGCATGCAGGAGCATTTTTCCGACCCCGGGATTTATATTCGAAGCATGGCGACGCGCGGCTCGCTCGGCGGCCTTGCGCGCACGACGGCCGACGTAACCACGGTGCTGGATGCTGCGGGACGCGACTTGATCATGATCGAGACCGTGGGCGTGGGACAGGATGAAGTGGATATCGTGCGGCTCGCCGATGTCACAATTTTGATATTGGTTCCGGGTATGGGCGATGATGTGCAGACCCTCAAAGCCGGCATCATGGAAATTGCCGACATCTTCGTGATCAACAAAAGCGACCGTGATGGCGCCGAACACGTGGAGCGTGAAATCCGTACGCTGCAGTCGCTGGCCACGCGCCGCGACGGCTGGACTCCGCCGATCGTGAAGGCCGTCGCCAGCCAGGGAATCGGCGTTGAGGAATTGGCGGCTGTGGTTTCGGACTATCAGTCATACCTGCGCAAAGAAAACCTGGCGCTCCGCAAGAGCGTTGAGAACTGGCAGGAGCGACTGATTGAGATGCTGCGCGATGCATTGCTGGAAAAAGCTCGCGCCCAGCTGCAGGATGGCTCCATCGCTCGTTACGCGGTCGAAATTGCCGAACACAAACGCGATCCCTATACACTGGTTGAGGAGATCGCGGGCACCATTGGGAGAAGTGAGTTGGGGAAAGATTGATGGTTCAAATCGATCATCTCGGGGTAGCGGTGAAGTCGCTGCAGGCTGCGAAGGCGATCTACGAAAAGCTTGGGCTGAGTATTTCTCCCGAAGAAACGGTGGAGCAGGAGCAGGTGCGGCTGGTGATGGTGCCGGTGGGGGAAAGCCGGTTGGAACTGATAGAGGCAACGTCGGAAAATTCGACGATCGCGAAATTTATCGCCAAGCGCGGCGAAGGTTTGCATCACGTTTGCCTGCGTGTTCCGGATCTAGCGGCGGCTGTCGTTCGTCTGAAGAAAGACGGAGTGCGCCTGGTGTCGGAGGAAATTAAGATCGGCGCTGGCGGTCATAGATATGTTTTCGTTCATCCGTCGAGCACCGGCGGAGTGCTTCTCGAGCTGGTCGAAGCGGCGTAGGTCAAAGGCAAGATAGGGCACGGGTTTTCGCGGATCTCCATGCTCAATACATACGACGGATAGGCGTCACTCCTTTTTCATGCTTCTTCTCGCAATCGATACTTCCGGCAAGAATGGCAGCATCGCGCTGGCGCGGGCTGGGGAGCCGACTGCCGATGGCGGTGACTTCGAATTGATCGAGATTGCGCCGCTGGTCGGCGGTACTTTCTCCGCGCAACTCATTCCCCAAGTTGCCGAACTGCTCTCAAGCAATGGGTTCATGAAGACCGCCATCGGCGCTTTCGTCGTGGCGTCGGGGCCGGGGTCGTTCACCGGTCTGCGGGTCGGACTGGCGGCGGCTAAGGCTCTGGCCGAGGTACTGGGCAAGCCCATCGCGACGATATCGCTGCTGGAAGTGTGCGTCTTCATCAGCGGTTTGCAAGGTAAGGTTATGGCGGCATTGGACGCTGGGCGCGGAGAGATCTATGTCGGGGAATATGAAATCCCGGGTAAGCCTGGCCAGGCGCCTCGAGAGCATATATTGAGCAGAGATGAATTCCTGATCGAAGCTAGAGGATGGGCCGTGGTCACCCCTGATCCCACTATCGCCGAGGCGGCCGTCGCAACAGGACTGTCAATTACGACTCTCGCATCGATCTCTGCGGCCGCAGTTGCCCGATTGGGCTGGCGGAAGATTCAGTCTGGCGACACGGTAACGCCTGAACAGTTGGAGGCGAATTACATCCGCCGCACCGACGCCGAGATGCTCGAAAAAAGCAAATTTTAGCTTTGCACCTCAGACACGCCATCGCCGCGGATATTCCCGCCATCTTGGACCTCGAGCGCCAGAGTCCGTCTGCCGCGCACTGGTCCCGGCAGCAGTATGAGAATCTGTTTGTGAACACGGGCGGCCAGCAGTGTTCCCAGAGCTTTGCATGGGTGATTGAAATGGAGGGCGGGGCACAACGCGAAATCCACAATGAAACCCCCAAGATTGCTGCATTCCTGGTAGCGCGCAGGGTTGATCCGGAGTGGGAACTGGAGAACATCGTCGTATCCGGGGCGGCGCGGCGCCGCGGTATGGGAACGTTACTGCTCCACGAGTTCGTTGAAAATGTGGGAGCGCGGGGCGATAAGGCCATATTCCTCGAAGTACGCGAATCGAATCAAGGCGCTCGATCGCTATACCGGAAGCTCGGTTTCGAAGAAGCTGGCCTGCGCAAGAATTACTACTCCGATCCCCACGAAGATGCGATTGTCTGTCGCCTGAGAGTTGCTTAGCTGAAGTCTCTTGCGCGTCAGCCGCTTGAGGCCGACTTTGTGAGCTGATATTCCGCCCGAGGCGAGCTGGCCTGTTTGAGAACTGTTCCATCCGTCGACCGCTCCACGCTACCCGATGTGGCGAAGACCGTTAACAATCTCGGTGTTCGCTGCGGAATACGAAGGGATAACGCCACTTAAGAAGCCAACCAGAGCTGCCAGCAGCACGGCAACTGCCATAGTGCCCCAGGTCGCGCGGAGGCCATTGAACAATCCCGTCATCTGCGGAGCGTCGGCCATAAGTCGGACCAGGCCCGCGCCGGCCAGCGCTCCCAGCACCCCTCCCAGCAGGGCGAGCGCCACGCTCTCGCTCACGAAGAGACCCAGAAGAAGCCGTCGGGTAAACCCGAGCGCCTTCAGCACGGCAACTTCCCGGGTGCGCTCCCGCACCGCCATGGCCATGGTGGTAGCGGCGACCAGGAGAATGGCGAACGACACTGCTGAGCAGATGCCAAGAATGAACGCCTTCACGTTGCCGAGCGTGGCAATGAAGTCAAGGGTAAAGGCTTTCTCCGTCTCTGTTTTGGTGGGGTATGGAGAGTTATGAAACTTCTCGTCAATTGCTTGTGCGACGCGAGCAGTATTCTGCGGCGAGTCCACCATGATGGCATAGAATCCGGAGTACCCTCGGAACCAGTTCACTGACTCCTCGAGGTACCGTTCATCAAAGAAGAGTGTGTCAGAGGGGACGGCTGCGGTGTAAATGCCGCGAATAGTAAGTTCCAGAGTAACCGGAAAGACGTTGCCTTGGATCAGCACGCGGTCGCCGAGCTTCCAGCCATGTTTCTGCGCCAGCTTGGCATCGACCATACATCCGGCTCGGTCGTGCATCCAGGCCTTGAGCTGGTCTTCGGGAAGGCGATTTTCGGGATAAGCCTGCAAGATCGCTTCGGGATCGGTGGCAAACTGCGCAAAGGCATTGTCCGGCTTGTCGTTCATGTACAGTCCGCCAAACCAGGTCATGGGAGCGACCGCAACCACCCCTGGGACGGCGCGGATTTGCTGCCGGTATGCGCTGGGCAGTAAATTGGCCAGCGAAACCCGATGGCGCAACAACAGGCGCTGCGCTGACTGGGGAGTGCCTTGATCAATGTAGAATCTCCTCCAAACGGTGATCATCAGGGTAAGAAGCAGCATTGAAAATGCGATGCTAACCACGGTGAGCACGCTGCGGCGAAGGTTGCGGAAAGCATTCCTGCGCACAAATCCTGAAAGGGTCATGAGACCTGCTCCTCGCGCGGAGAGCGACAGCGCGCGGGCGCTCCCGGTTGCGCTTATTCGAATCATGGGTTGAGGGGGGAAAATGCGCTGTGACCAGCGGCACGTTTCGAAGTGAGGTTAGAAGGGCGTTGGGAACCCAGCCGGGATCAGGACTTTCTCATAACGAGACTGCACCAGATTTCGGCATTGAACCGTTTTTGGGGCTGTGGTAAGTTGAGCCTATAAATCCCCCGGTTGGAGGTCCGCTGGATGCTGACTCCGAATGACGTTCTCCTGACCAATCACGACGAATTTCGCAAGCTGGCTCAGGAGCACCTGCAGTATTCCACACGTCTAGATTCACTCACCCAAAAACGTTATCTCAGCGAAGACGAAAAGCTGGAAGAAGTTCGTCTGAAAAAGCTGAAGCTGCGTCTGAAAGATCAGATGCAGTCGATCGAACGGCAGTATCGGCAGCAGTTCGGAACTCACGTAGCATAGTTTTTCTGGCCATCTTATAGCGGCTGCGGCCGCTGGGGCGGTTTTGTATCTACCCACTGGCGCTCCTCAGCGCCTTTCTTTATTTGGACTTACGATTTAGGCTTACGTGCTTTTCCAGCTCAACGTGAGCCGATGCCACGCATCTCTGCTCTATAATTGAATTCTAATCTCATGGTTCGTGACGGCTACTATTACGCGCTGGCTTTGATTGCAGCTGCTTTTCTGGCGGGTTGGTTCGCCCGTCCGGCCTGGGCGCTAATTCCTGGATTGCTTGCCGTGTTCTTTCTATGGTTCTTCCGCGATCCGGAGCGCGTGATTCCCGACGCGGCGGGCGCCGTGGTATCGCCTGCGGATGGCAAAGTCACCGACGTGTCGTGGGTGACTGAAAGCGGAAGCAAGCAGGCTCGCATCAGCATCTTTCTGAGTGTGTTCGATGTGCACGTGAACCGGTCGCCGATCGAGGGGGAGGTTTGCGCAGTTCGGTATCAGCGCGGAAAGTTTCTGAACGCGATGAATCAGGCTTCGGCGGAGCAGAACGAACAGAATATCGTTCGCGTGGAGGGCGACGGCCAAGTTGTGATTTTCAAGCAGATCGCCGGATTGCTGGCGCGAAGAATTGTTTTCCATCCCAAGGTTGGCGACCGGCTGCAGCGCGGCCAGCGCGTCGGGCTGATCAAATTCGGTTCGCGCGTGGATGTGTTGCTTAACGCTTCCGCTGGTTTGCAGGTCAAGGTCGGAGACCGGGTTCGTGGCGGGGCGAGCGTCCTGGCGTACCTGCAACCCCAAGGGGAACTCGCCAGCGCGAGCCGTCATTCTAGTTCCGAGAGGGCGCGCTAATGGATGCTCCTACTCCAAATCCTGGCAAAGAAGGACGCCGTTCGCGGCGTATGAGCAAGGGGATGTATATCCTCCCTTCGCTGTTTACTACCGGAAATATGGCGGCGGGCTTCTACGCCATCCTCGAGGTCGTGCACGCGAACGCAGTGAACTTCTCGCACTTGGACAATGCCGCCATAGCAATTGGATTCGCGGTTTTATTCGATGGCCTGGATGGGCGCGTCGCGCGCATGACGGGCACCAGTAGTGACTTTGGTAAAGAGCTTGATTCCCTGGCGGACGTAATCACGTTTGGCGTCGCTCCCGCAATGCTGGCGTGGACGTGGGGATTTCACCTGATGCCGCCCGTCGCGCTCACCGATTGGAACATCAAGCTCACACAATTGGGTGCCATTGCGGCCTTCCTGTTTCTCATGGCTGGAGCCAGCCGTTTGGCGCGGTTCAACATTACGTCGAATCCGCAGCCGTCCAACCCAGGACGGCCCGGGAAAAAATATTTTGTCGGCATGCCCATTCCGGCCGGTGCCGGAGTGATTGCAGCGGTGGTTCATTTTCAATCCGGGGTGCCGCTTGAGTCCTGGTATACCGCGATGACGTGGCTGGCGATGGTCGCTGCGGTGGGCTATTTGATGGTCAGCACTTGGCGCTTCTATAGTTTTAAAGATATTGATTTCTCTTCGCGCCATCCCTTTCGGCTGATCGTCGTGCTGGGCGGTTTGGTCGCCGGCATCTGGTTCTTTTCGAAGCCTGTACTCTTCGCCGTTGCGCTCCTGTATACGTTTTCCGGAGTATTCTGGCGGCTGCAGTGGATCTTCCGCCGCAAGAAACAGCCTCCGCCGCCCGCCTACAAGGAGTTATCCCAGACTTCATGAGTGCGCCGCCTAAAATCGCTGGACTATCCTCTCCGTCTGGAGCGCGCGGAAAGCTCTATCGTGTCGCCATCGTGGGCGCGGCCACGCTCAAAGGGAAAGAAATTGCGGAGATGCTCAACGAGCGCAGCTTCCCCGCTGTCGATGTGCGCCTGCTCGATGACGACGAGTCGATCGGACAACTCGAGGCCACAGGCGACGAAATCAACTTTATCCAGAGCGTACGTGCGGAGCAGTTCACGCATGTGGACTTCACCTTCTTTGCGGCCGACGCCGAATGTACCCGCAATAATTGGAAACGAGCTCGCGATGCGGGCAGCACAATCATCGATCTTTCCGGCGCTTTGGAAGAGGAAGCCGGCGCCCAGGTTCGTTCCGTCTGGGTGGAGCGTGAGCGGGGAAAGATGTGGCAACCTGAGTTGCAACCGGCCCCGTGTGTCGTGGCTCATCCTGCGGCGTTGACTTTGGCTTTGTTGCTTCTGCGGGCGCGCAAAGTTGGCGTCGTCCGGAGCGTTGTGGCGACGGTCTTCGAGCCTGCCTCCGAACAGGGACAGAAGGGCATGGACGAGTTGCATCAGCAAACCGTCAACCTTTTGTCGTTCCAGTCTCTGCCGAAGGAGGTGTTCGATGTGCAGGTCGCCTTCAACCTGGTTGCGCGGTACGGCCAAAAATCGCGCCTGTCGCTGGATGCGCTGGAAGCGCGCGTGCGACGCCACTATCTAAAGCTGGCCGGAGCCGAGGAAACGCAGCCCGCTCTCATGGCGCTGCAACCACCCGTTTTTCACGGCCATTCGCTGGCCATTTTCCTGGAGATGGAGCAACATGTCGATCAGGAAGAATTGTCCGAGGCGCTTAGCGGAGATCACGTGACGCTGGCAGGAGCAGAGGACGATTCGCAGCCAAATAATGTAAACACGGCGGGTCAGCCCAACATTCTGGTTTCGTTGAAGAGCGAGCCCGCGAAGCCCAATGGAATCTGGTTCTGGGCGGCCGGTGACAACTTGCGCATCGCGGCTATGACTGCAGTGGAATGCGCCGAGAGTATGACCTCGACGCGCCCGCTGGGAAAAATCCAATGATAGTTCGCAAGGCCGCATGGCTGGCGTTGGTCCTAGCCAGTGCTGGCGCCAGTTGCGGATATCACACGGCCGGCCACTCCGTGCAGCTTCCCGAAAACGTCAAGACCATCGCGGTCAACGGCTTCGTAAACGAAACCAGAGAGTACCGCATCGAGCAGTTGCTCACCTCGTCGGTGGTCCGCGAATTTGCGACGCGCACGCACTACCACATTCTCAACAATACCGGCGAGGCTGCCGACGCCACGCTGCGCGGCACTGTGCTCTCAGCCTCTTCTACGCCGCTGACTTACAACTCCGCGACCGGTCAGGCGGCCAGCGTTTTGGTGGTGGTAAGCATGAGCGTGGCGCTGACCGATCGCCAGGGCAAGGTGCTCTATCAGAATCCTTCCTATCTATTTCGCGAGCAGTATGAAGTGTCGCAAGACTTGACCAGCTTTTTTGAGGAGAACTCCCCCGCCTTCCGCCGCCTCTCCCAGGATTTTGCTCGCACCCTGGTCTCCAACATTCTGGAGGGCTTCTAGATGGTAGAGTCTCGAAGGGTGGTTCGTCGTTGCCTGATCGTCGTTAGCGTTGCCTGCCAGCGATTAATGGCCATCGACCAACGACGGAGTTTCTGAATGCGTGCCTTTGCCCAAGCCGAACGCTTTGTCAGCGAACTGGAGTCGCGAAAGCTGCGTCCGGCCTACGTGTTCGTAGGCGATGAAGCTTTTTTCCGCAAGCGTTTCCGTGACGCCATCCTCGAACACCTGGTTCCAAGCGATCTGCGTGATTTCAGTTTGTTCGAGTTTGACCTCGCGGAAAATGATCTCGCAGAGGTTCTCGACCGCGCCCGCACGCCTTCTTTGATGGCCCCGTTCCAGGTATTTTTCGTGCGTGGCGTGAAGAATCTTTTTGGCCGCGGCTCGAATGAGGAAAAGCTTGCGGCCATCGAGGAGTATTGCAAGAACCCGAATCCGGCCGCGCTGATTGTGTTTGTCGCCGACCACATCAGCATTCCAGCCGACGTGCGCCGCATGGAGATGCAGGATAAAGAGCGTTACCAACGCATCCGCGAAACCATGGGCCAGTACTGCGGCATCGTTGAACTGGCGCGCGTGGAAGAAGGCGAAGCGGTCCGCTGGATTTCCGAATATTGCGCCAGCCGCGAAGTGCCGGTAAAGATCGATCCCGACGGCGCGCGCGAGCTGGTCGATGCGCTCGGCGGCGACATGATGATGATTTCGAATGAACTGGAAAAGCTCATGCTCTACGTGGGCGCCCGCAACCGCATCACGCTGGGCGACGTAGAAACCATGGTGCTCGCCGCCAAGCAGCGGTCGCTGTATGAACTGACTGACGCCATCTCGTCGAAAGATCGCGTGCGCGCTCTGGAAGTGCTGGACGCGATTCTGACTTCGGGCGAGGGCGAAGAAGCCGCCATCGGCCACATCTACATGCTGGCCAAAACCTTCCGCCAGATGCTGGTGATTCTCGAACGAAACGTCCGCGACCAACGCATGCTCTGGGCCGCGCTGTGGCAGGGTTTCCGCGTGCCTCCATTTGCTGCCGACGACATCATCAAGCAAGCGCGCCGCTACAAATCGCGCCGCGATCTGACCCGCGCCATTCGCCTCGTGGCGAAGGCCGATGTTGCCCTGCGCTCCAATCCCGTAAGTAAGCGCATGGTGCTGGAGCGTCTGATCATCGAACTGACCACCGAACCCAAGCTCGGAGCTCCGGGATGGATGCAGAACCAGTTGCCGGTGTGAGGTAGCTGTCAGCTATCAGCCGTCAGCTCTTGGCTTCTGCCGCGCGGAGAAAGAAGAATGATCTGGAAGTATCTCATCGAAGGCCCTTGGATCGTATTCGTCGTCTATTGGGCGGTGGGCGCGCTCAAGACACGGCGCACAGAGCGAACGGAATCGTTTGCCTCGCGCTACGGCATTCTGTTTCTGGAGATTGTCGGGTTCGCTCTGGTCTTCATGGATGAGACTGAGTTTGGGGCCCTCGGCCGTAGAGTGCTTCCGCGCAGTGATGCTCTTGGAGTCACAGGCGTCGTGCTTACTTGGGCCGGAATTGCGCTGGCATTGTGGGCGCGCTGGCATCTGGGACAGTATTGGAGCGCACGGATCACGATCAAAGAAGAACACAAGCTAATCCGCACTGGGCCTTACGCGCGTCTTCGGCATCCCATCTATTCTGGACTCGATCTGGCCGCGATCGGGTCCGCTCTGGCGATTGACCGATGGAGATGCGTGGCCGGGGTCTTCCTGATTATTCTGGGCTACTGGATCAAAGCGAGAAGAGAGGAAGCCATGCTGACCGCACAGTTCGGAGCGGACTTTCAGGAGCACTGCCGGCACACTGGATTCCTGTTGCCGCGTTTTTGATCTTCGCGTCATGCTTGACGTACGCGCCTATCTCGATCGCATCGCCTATCAAGGTTCGACCGCACCCACGCTCGATAACTTGCGTGCGATCCACTACGCGCATCTGTTGGCGGTCCCCTTCGAAAATCTTGACATCGCCCGCGGCCGGAAGATTGTGCTCGATGAAGAAGCTTTAATCCGCAAGATAGTCGAGCATCGCCGCGGCGGCTTTTGTTACGAGTTGAACGGGGCCTTTGCCGCATTGCTGCGCTCGCTGGGATTTCAAGTCACCTTGCTTTCGGCACGCGTTGCACGCGATGCCGGCGGCGAGGGGCCGGAATTCGACCACTTGTGCTTACGCGTCGATCTAGCTGAACCCTGGCTGGCTGACGTTGGCTTCGGGGAATCGTTTGCGAAACCGCTGCAGCTTCAGACTGATGTCGAGCAAGCCGACTCGGTTGGCATCTTCCGAATCGCACAGCTTGGTGACCGGTTGCAGCTTGAAAAGAAGGCGACCGATGGCGACTGGAAGAGGCAATACTCATTCACCCTGCAGTCCCGCCGCCTAGACGAGTTCGGGAGCATGTGCCACTACCACCAGACCTCTCCGGAATCGCATTTCACGCAAAAAAAATTTGTACCCGCGCGACCTACGACGGACGAATCACTCTGACTGACATGAATTTGATTGTCACGAAGAATGGCCAGCGGGCCGAGACTTTGATTGCGTCTGAGCAAGAGCGAAGCGACGCTCTAAGGGAACACTTCGGCATCGTCAGCCCATGAAAACAAACGGCAGACCCTAGAGCAGGCCTGCCGTTCAGTTCCAAGTACGAGCCAAAGGCTAAGAGTCAGAAGTTACTTCATCGCAGTAACGCGCGCGCCGAGGCGCGACTTATAGCGCGCCGCGGTATTGCCGTGCAGCGTGCCCTTCTGGATCGCTTTGTCGAGCGCGGATACGGTCTGGCGGTAGGTTTGCTCGGCGGCTTGCTTGTCGCCCTTTTCGATGGTCTCGCGCAGCGTGCGCAGCGCCGTGCGCAGGCGGGAGGTATTGGCGCGATTGGTGGCGGTGCGTTTCTCGGTCTGACGGGCGCGCTTCAGCGCCGAATGATGGTTAGCCATGTCTGATTCGATTACCTTCGTGTTTCCAGAGTGATATTCGGGTGGGTCCGAATAGGTTATTGTACGGGAGTAACTGCAAGCTGGTCAAACAGATATGGCTTCCGTACTGGAACGCTTGAAGGTGCTTATCGGCTCCTCGACTCCCATCGTTGTGATGGAGACGGTCGAGGAGATGCGCGCAGTGCGCCTGGTCCGCGCAGCTTGTTCCAGCCTCGGCCTTGCGGCGTTCGAATGGAGCATCGCCAGCGGGTTGACGCGCTGCGGAAGCGATGTGGGCCAAGTGATCAACGAGGGATTCGCCGGTAGTCTTTCAGCCAACAGTTTGGAGTCAGTAGAGAATGCCAAAGCCATCTATAACAGCCGCGAACCCGAGCAGATGTTGGGTAACCTGGAAGGCATCTCGATCGAGGCAACCTTCATATTGAAGGACCTGCACCGTCACATGGAGAATCCGGTTGTGATCCGGCGGTTGCGGGATGTCGGGCAAAAATTCTCCACCAATCGCCGCACTGTTATCTTGACGGCGCCGAAGATCGAGATTCCACCGGAACTCAGCGGCCTGGTGGAGTTCCTCGATCTGCCTTTGCCGGACCGTCAGCGGCTGCGGCAGATCATCGACGAGACTCTGGTCAGAATTTCCAAAACGCACACGTTACAGAGGAAACTCGATTCCAACGGCGTGGACGCCATGTCCGAAAACTTACGCGGCTTGACCGAGGAAGAGGCCGAACGCGCCGTCTCTCAGGCGCTCGTGACGCGGTACGCGTTGTCTCAAGAGGTTGTTGCAGACGTCCTGGAAGCCAAGAAAACCCTGCTTAAGCGCTCGCAAATGGTGGAGTTTGTTGAGACCAGCGACACGTTGGCGAATGTTGGCGGACTGGAGAACCTGAAGCGTTGGCTCGCATTGCGGCGAGGCGCGTGGGAAGATTCGGCGCGCGACTTCGGGCTGGAGCCGCCTCACGGCGTCATTATTCTCGGCGTACAAGGATGCGGCAAGTCGCTTTGCGCGCGGGGCGTGGCCGGGGAATGGAAGTTGCCGCTCGTCAAGTTCGACACTTCGGCCGTCTACGACAAATACATCGGCGAAACCGAAAAACGAATTAGGAAGGTGTTTCAGGTTGCGGAAGGGCTTGCGCCATGCGTGTTGTGGGTGGATGAGCTGGAAAAAGTTTTTGCGGGCAGTGGTCCGGATTCAGCCTCGGCGGATGCGGGTGTTTCATCGCGCTTGCTGGCTGCGTTTCTCTCTTGGATGCAGGATCGGAAAGCTCCCGTGTTCGTCGCTGCCACGTGCAACAATGTGACGGTGCTTCCGCCGGAGCTGATCCGCAAGGGGCGCTTTGATGAGTTGTTCTTTGTCGATCTGCCAACTCTGGCGGAGCGTAAGCAGATATTCGCTATTCAGCTAGCAAAACGGAAACGTAATCCCGTCGACTTTGACCGCGATCATCTGGCTGAAGCAGCGAAGGGATATTCCGGAGCGGAAATCGATGCCGCCGTGCAGGGAGCGCTGTACGCGGCATACTCCGAGAAAAAACCGTTGGCGACGCAGTCCCTGCTGGATGCGCTGGCGCAAACCGTGCCGCTTTCGACCACGCGAGCAGAAGAGATCGAGGCTATGCGTGAGTGGGCGAGGACGCGGGCTGTTCCCGCGGCAGCAACGAATACCGAGGCAAAAGCAATAGCTTTGTCTCGCCATTGACTCCCGTCCCGGCGCGGGGTAGGCTTTCAGTAATGGTAGTGAAGTGCCCTTTGGGCATGAGCATCCCGGCCGGTCCCGTCTCTAGGCATAATCCTGTTTTTGTCTGCGAAGTGGCTCAAGTGTGCGTATTTCCGCCCACCCATCACTTCGACAAAGAGACTGAATGAAGAAAAGTATCGGAATTAGTCCCAACATCGAAACCTTGTTTGGCACGCGCGATGAGAATGTGCGCCTGTTGGAAGATGGCCTGAACGTTACCATTGATCTGCGCGCGAATGCGATCGAACTTGAAGGTGCTGCCCGCGATGTGGCACGCGCCGAGCAGGTCTTCGCCGATTATGAAAGCCTGCAACGCTCCGGATACAGCTTCAATAACGGCGACCTGAACAGCATGCTGCGCGTGCTCACGGCGGATACGACTGCAACTTTGCGCGGGCTCGCCGACGCCGGACGCCAGCGCTCCCTGGGACGTCGCATGGTGCAACCGAAGAGCGTGAATCAGCGGCGCTACGTCGAGGCGATCGAGAAACATGACATGGTTTTCGGTATTGGCCCGGCGGGTACGGGCAAGACATATCTTGCCGTGGCTATGGCGATTTCCGCGCTGCTGGCGAAGCGAGTAAACCGAATTATCCTGGCGCGGCCCGCAGTAGAAGCGGGCGAGCGCCTTGGATTTTTACCGGGCACTCTGCAGGATAAGATCGATCCTTACTTGCGGCCGTTGTATGACGCGCTCTATGACATGCTCGACCCGGAAAAGGTCGATCGTTATCTGGAAAAAAATGTTATTGAGATCGCGCCGATCGCATTCATGCGCGGGCGCACCTTGAACGACTCGTTCGTGATTCTCGACGAGGCGCAGAACACCACTTCTGAGCAGATGAAGATGTTCGTTACTCGTCTCGGATTTAACTCCAAGGCGGTTATTACCGGAGACGTCACGCAGATCGATTTGCCCAACACGCGGCGAAGTGGGTTGCTCGAAGCCATCGACATTCTGCAACGAGTGGAGGGCTTGACGTTCGTCCACTTCGACGAATCCGATGTGGTGCGGCATCATCTGGTGCAGCGCATTATCCGCGCCTATGACGAACATAGGACGCACGTCGCCGAGCAACAGATGTTGCTGCTGGCGGGCGGGAAGAGTTCCGAGACCGGCGGCACAGGAGCGCGGAGCGCCAATGGAAAGAGCTCGGAGATGGCGAATCCAGATGACAGGTCCACCGCTTCAGGAGAGTAAGGTCTAGAGACTGGAGGGCTGAACTTTAGCCCTCCTGTATTCTTTTGCGGGCAATCGATTCGCCGCACAGGCGGCCGTACCGAAAACACGATTGAAATTGATAAACACTGAGATAAAGTTGGTTATCTTTCGAAAAAGAATTGCCGGGCTGAGCCGGTCAACGCTCGAACGCTTTGTGTTGCGGGCGAAGCGAGCGGTTTGCCTGCGTGACACGGTAAATGTGTTAGTGACCAACAGCCAGGAGTTGCGCTCTCTTAATCGGCGATTTCGGGGTGCAGACAAAGCCACCGACGTATTGTCGTTTCCTTCGCTGCCGGCCACAAACCACCAGACTAGACGAATTGCAGGTGAGGTAGCGATCTCCGCCGACATTGCCCGCGATAATGCCAACCTGCTTGAGCATTCTCTGGCGGAAGAAGTAAAAATTCTTGTCCTGCACGGAATCCTTCACCTGGCTGGCTTCGATCACGAGCACGATCACGGCGAGATGGCTCGCAAAGAAAGCCAGTTGCGACGGCGCTTGAAACTGCCGTCCTCTCTGATTGAGCGCGCGCAAGTCATAACGCGTAGAAAAGGCGGAATCCATCCCTCCAACCACAGGCGGAGGAGCGCATGAATTGGACTGTCGCGATTGCGATGATTCCGCTTCTAGCTTTGCTGGCCTTGGCATCTTATGTCGATCGCGTCTACCAGGAGATCGGAAAATTCCTCTCGCGTGACTTTCAGGACAATATCGACGTCTTCGAGCAAAAGGTCGAGCCGAAGCTGCGGGTGAGCCGCGCCCGCGCATCGCTTTCGATGTCTGTGCTGAAACAGTTGACGACGGCGACGATCTCCTTGCTGGTAGGCTTTGTAGTCTTCGGCGACCAGCGGTGGAGCGTCTACGAAATCCTGCAAGCGGCCATAAGCTTGATCTTGATTGTTATCATTTTCAACCAATTCCTGCCCTTTGTTTTCTTCTCGCGCACCAACGGGGAGTGGCTTATCCGCTGGACGTCGCTTATGAGAATCTTGATTTACCTCGTCCTACCCGTGACCATCGTTCTGGGATTTCTGCAATCGGTGGCATCGCTCACTCACCAAAACACGCGGGAGCAGCCGGAAAGTGCATCCGAGGCCGTGGATGCATTGATTGAAGCGGGCCAGGAAGAAGGCATTATCCAAGAGGGAGACCGCGACCTGATTCAATCCGCCGTGGAGTTTAGCGGCAAGACGGTGCGCGAAGCGATGAAGCCCCGCCCGGAAATTTTTGCCGTGCCAGTGGAAACTACAGTAGAGCGATTCATCGAAATGCTGCGCACCAAGCACTACTCGCGGGTTCCTGTGTACGCGGAGAGCATCCACAACATCAAAGGCATTGTTTATGCGCAGGACGTCTTGCAAGTGCCTGACAGCGAGGCTTCGACGCGAACCCTCGATACGCTGATGCGGCGCGACGTCTATTTCGTGCCCGAGAGCAAATTAGGCAGCGATCTGTTGCGCCAGATGCAGAAAAACAATATACGCATGGCGATCGTGGTGGATGAATACGGCGGTGTGGCTGGACTGGTGACAATCGAAGATCTGGTGGAAGAGATCGTCGGTGAAATCCGCGATGAACACGAGAAACCGGAGATCGTGAGAGAAAATGATCACTCCTTCATCGTTTCCGGCGGAATGGACGTGGACCGCCTTGCCGAACTGTTCGGTACAAAACCTGACGGAAGGGAATCAGCCACAGTCGCTGGTCTTGTAAGTGAACTGGCGGGGCACATTCCAAGAAAAGGTGAAACGGTGGATGACGACGGCCTGCGCTTCGAGGTTCTCGAATCGACAGATCGCAAGGTGGAACGGGTAAGGATCACGGCGGTGCAACCGCGCCAGTTGAAGCTGATATAAGGGCAGCTACTGGCTGCTAGCTGCTAGCTTCTAGCCAGCCCCGGATGTCCGGAGCTGGCCGGGGCCTGAACATCGATTGTTCGTGGGATACTGGAAAGTACGGATGAACTCTGCCAGGCTAGTAGCCAGCAGCTAATAGCTAGAAGCTCTTTTTATGCCTTTCCGCTCCGGTTTTGTTTGCATCCTCGGCCGCCCGAACGCGGGCAAGTCCACGCTGCTCAATGCGCTTGTGGGCGAAAAGCTTGCGATTATTTCGCCCAAGCCCCAAACCACGCGCAACCGAATTCAGGGCATCGTCAACCTGCCAAAAAGTAAAGGACAGAGCGGCGCTCAAATCGTGTTGGTCGACACTCCGGGCGTACATAAGCCAGACAGTTCCCTTGGCCGCAAGATGATGGTCGAAGTACGAGAGGCTCTTGAGGGATGCGATGTCGTCCTGCTCATCATGGACGCAACCCGCAAGCTCGATCAGCGCGATGAGTTCGCCATCCAAATGCTGAAGCACTCATCGACTAAAGTGTGTCTTGTGCTTAACAAGGTTGATCTACTGAGAGGAGGGAAAGGCAAGCTGCTACCGTTGATCGAAGAATACAAAAGGCTGCATCCGTTCCATGCCATCATCCCTATCTCCGCGCTGAAACGGGATGGGCTCGACATCCTGCTGAAGCAAGTCACGGCGGCTATGCCCGTCGGTCCGCCTTATTTTCCGCCAGAGCAGGTCACAGACCAGCCGGCACGCTTCATGGCCGCGGAAATCATTCGCGAACGCGTGCTGGTCGAGACCGAGGAAGAGCTGCCTTACGCGACCACGGTGATCGTTGATAACTTCGAAGAGAGCGTGAAGTTGACGCGTATTTCCGCGACTATCTATTGTGAGCGTGAGGGGCAGAAGGGCATCCTGATCGGCAAGAAGGGACAGATGCTGAAACGGATTGGTACTTCAGCGCGACTACAAATCGAGAAAATGATGGGCACGAAAGTTTTCCTTGAACTCTATGTCAAAGTACACCCGAACTGGCGCGAATCCCGTGCCTTTGTCGAAGAACTTGACTGGAGGCGGCAATTAGAGCATCTGACTTCTCCGAGGAAAGCCTCTGGAGATTAGTATTCCCTGGAGAGAATTTACACAGATTTGACAAGTGAATGAGGCCAGATAAAAGAAAATTCCTAAGTCTTAAGTTTTCTCTGACTGGTGGTCGTATTGAAGATTGACGGATAGAATCATTCTGGAGCCTAAACTAGCTTTTGGACCACCCTTAAACATGTCATCGGCGGATACTTCCCAGCAGCCTCTTCCTGAAAAGGATTTTGACCCTGACAAGCTGAATTTGCTTTTGCGCGTCACGCTTGCCGCCGACCGGAGGGCCGTGGATCCCGTGGTGCAAGAAGTGATGAAGGTGGTCCGTCAGATGAAGGGCATGGATGGCAAGGACGACGCCATTGAATTAGCGTTGCAAGAAGCGTTAGCCAACGCTGTGATTCATGGCGCCAAAGAAGATCCCACCAAGACCGTGGAATGCCTGGTAAGCAGCGACGAAGACCGCGGCATACTAATCGTGGTGCGAGATCCGGGAACTGGTTTTACCCCAGAGGCCATCGCCGCATGCACGGTCGGCGAGAATGTTTATTCCGATCACGGGCGTGGAATTTTTCTCATCAACCAGCTCATGGATAAGGTGGAGTTCAGAAAAAACGGCACTGAAATCCACATGGTAAAGCGGTAGCCCATCGATTCGCGGCCGAACTATTCTTTGGCTGCGATGCCTAGTGTTTTCATCTTGCGGTAGAGATGGCTGCGCTCCAGGCCCAATACTTCGGCGGCGCGGGTTACGTTTCCGTGGTTCTCATCCAACTTCTTCAGAATAAAATCGCGCTCGTAGGCGTCCCGCGCCTGGTGCAGGGTGGAAAATTCGTTTTTCGCCGCTCGGCGGTGACCGTCGCGGTGGACCAGCGGCGGCAAATGCTTGCGGTCGAATCGCGTCGTCATGGGGTTCATGATCACAATGCGCTCGATCACATTGCGCAATTCCCGAACATTGCCAGGCCACGAATAACGCATGAGCACATCGACTGCATCGTCGGTGATTTCGCGCGGACGTCGTCCATAGGTCGCAGCCAATTCCTTCAGGAAGTGCCGCGCAAACAGCGGAATATCTTCCCTCCGGTCGCGCAAAGGTGGCACAAAGAACGGGATTACATTCAGCCGGTAAAACAGGTCCTCACGAAAATTTCCCTTGGCAATTTCCTCTTCCAGATCTTTGTTGGTCGAGGCGATGATGCGCGCATCCACCATGATCGTTTCGTCGCCGCCTAACGGAACAACGCGCTGTTCCTCGAGTGTGCGCAGAACTTTCGATTGCGTCTTCAGGCTCATATCGCCTACTTCATCGAGAAACAGGGTTCCGCCGCTTGCCTTTTGAAACTTGCCTTCCTTGTCGGTGGCTGCTCCAGGAAACGATCCTTTGTAGTGACCGAAGAGTTCGCTTTCGATGAGATCTTCAGGAATCGCGGCGCAGTTAACCTCAACGAATGTTTCGTCTTTGCGCAAGCTCTGCGCATGGATCGCGTGCGCCACCAGCTCCTTCCCTGTGCCCGACTCGCCGTAAATCAGAACCCGGCCGTTGGTTGGCGCCATAAGACCGATCTGCTGCCGCAGCGCCTTCATGGGAATGCTATCGCCAACGATGGTGCTCTTGCCATGAAGCTGTTTCTTCAGATCGACATTTTCGTGGCGCAGTTTTTTGGATTCGATTGCGTTCTTAACCAGGATGAGTGTCTTGTCGATCGAGAGCGGCTTTTCCAGAAAGTCGTAGGCGCCGAGCTTGGTGGCACGCACGGCTGTCTCGATGGTGCCGTGGCCTGAAATCATGATTACTTCCGGAGGCTCATCCATTTCATGGATCTTTTCGAGCGTCTCCAGGCCATCGATGCCAGGTAACCAGATGTCCAGCAGTACAACTTCGTAGTTACGCTCGCGGCGAAGCAGTTTGAGACACTCCTCGCCGCTGTCTACCGAAGCAGTCTCGTAACCCTCGTCTGCCAGCACTCCCTCGAGGGATTCGCGAATGCCGGTTTCGTCGTCAACGATGAGAACTTTATGCATGCTGAGCCGTGGCAGTGGCCAGCGCAGGTTCGGGAACGACCGGCAGCTCCACGATGAAGCGCGCTCCGACTGGCTGGTTTTCCTCAATGCGAATCGACCCGTGATGCTCTTCGATGACGCGGCTCACGATCGCCAAGCCGAGTCCAGTTCCGCGTTTTCGGGTGGAGAAATAGGGCAGAAAAAGCTTTTCCTTAAGTTCGCGGGTTACGCCATGACCGGTGTCTGCAACGGTGATCTCCACTGCATCGCGACTGGCTACGAGCGAGGTTGAAATTTGCATCTCCCTAACCAGCGTGCCCTGCATGGCCTCCGCAGCATTATCTACCAGATTCGCGACCGCGCGCTTCATGGCTTCCGTATCAGCCATCACCTTGGGTAGGTCTGGAGCGAGCGATTTGTGAAGATCGATACCGTCCAACCTTCCATCGAACATGGAAAGCGCGCTCTCGATGACTTCGTTGATGTCAGCAGGGCATGGATTGGACGCGGGAAAGCGAGCCAGCGTGGAAAACTCGTCAACCAGTTGACGAACGGTCTGGACGGCGCCGGCAATAGTCTCAGCGCAGGAGCGAACTATTTCCAGCGACGCTTTGTCTGAAGGCGTGGCGCGCTCCAGATGACGCTGAATGCGTTCCGCGGAGAGTGCAATGGGGGTAAGGGGATTCTTAATCTCATGCGCGACGCGGCGCGCCACCTCGCGCCACGCAGCCTGCTTCTGAGCCTTCAGAAGATCGGAGAGGTCTTCGAAGACGATCACGTATCCCGACCGCTCTTCCTGATGGCGAAGAGTTGCGACGGTGACTGCCACATTCAGAGAAGAGCGCTGCAGCGGCATCTCCATCTGGCTGGTGGTCATGCCCATGCGGTCGGCGCGGCGCAACAGCGGCTCCAGATCCTGCAGGACTTCCAGCGGAAACACGTCTGCCAATCGTGCACCACGCAGCATATGTTCTCCTTCCGCGTAGCCTTCGGGGTGGAACATGCGCAGAAGCGCCTGATTGGCGTGAGTCACATACCGCCCAGCGTCGAGCGACAACACTCCTGTCGGAATGCTCTCGAGGATGATTTCCATCTGGCGGCGACGCTGATCGAGTTCAGCGTTGGCGGCACTTGCATTCCGGCTGGAGGCCTCAATCTGCCGACGGCTGGTTTCAAGTTCTTCCGCCATGCGGTTGAAGGAGTGCACCAAGTCCCCAATCTCATCGGCTGCCGTTACGTCAATCCGATAGTCGAGACGGCCGCGCGAAATCTCCTGAGTTGCCTCAGCCAAAGCCGCCAGCGGTCGAGTCACCAGTTTCGACAGAAACAGCGCCAGCCATGTGGTCACGAAGAGCACCATCATCGTCAGCAGCAGTAGCAGGCCCAGGTAGGTGCGGCGTACTAGCCTGCGTTCATGGGCCAATTCGAAATAACGTTGCTGGCTGCCTTCGAGCTGATTTACGGTTTGTGAGAACGCCTTTGGGAGCGGGATTGCCACCAGAATCACTCCGTCGGTTCCAACCGGAGCACTGCCCAACGTATAGTCCGTTTGCTCCCACGTAAAGCGTGCAGGCTGGCCCGCAGCTGCCTCTGCCAGCGGCAGTCTCGGTTTCAATAGCGACCAAGGCGCGGGCGCATTAAAGCTAGCCTCCGCATTGCCATCCTGCACTGCCACGGCGAATCCCCCCTGCAGGGTTATCTCCTGAGACTGGAATTCGCTCACCACTGGTGAGAATCCGTGTCCCGAGAAAGCGTGTTGCGCATCGGCAGAGGCGGCAATCGCGGACGCTTCGGCATGCGCATTGTGCGCTGCATATTCGCCCAGCAGCGATGCCATGGCGTGAGTATCCGCACGCACCTCCTCCACCGGAGTCGAGAACCATTTGTCAATGGAGCGATTCATCAATCCATAAGAAAACCAATACATCACCATCACTGGGACAAAGGACAGCAGCAGCGCGCCCGCGACCATGCGCGTGCGAAACTTCGAACCCAGCACTCCGAGGCGGCGTTCTGCAAACAACTTTAAGAGATTGCGAAACAGGACAAAGGTCAGCGCGACGAAGAGGAGGAAGATCAGCGCCGAAAGCGCCGCGAATACCACGATCTGCTGATTATTTCCCGGGCGCAAAAAAGTGAGATCAAACGCGGTCTGGGAAACCAGGATCGCCAGCAGCAGAAAAACTGACATCGCAAGCAGGATGATGTATTGCTTGCGCTTGGAAGTATTCAAGGGTCGAGTTGTAATGGTCTGCCCCACGTGAATCTTGTCCAACGCTGCAGCTCAGTAGTACGTTCAGCGAGTGGACTGGAAGCCATTATAGATGCAGATTTGGCTGCTGAAGACGCTTCCGTTGCCGAAAGCACTGCCAAGGTCAATGAGGGGGCAATCGTCCCGCAGAGAGTTCTTCCAATACCGCGCGGTAGGCGGACTTGGGCTGGTACGTTCGATCGAAGGGCAGACCCTGCCCGCGAGTGTGCCGCGAATGGGATCCGATCCACGAGTATTTGTCGGTGAACCCCCAGGTTTGGATCGCCGTGCAGCCCGCATGTCCTAAACATGCGCGCACGATGCCGCGATAGAGATCCGCTTCACGGACTAAGTCGTCAGGCCGAGACACGCCATTAGCATCGATCGGCAGGGCGACATCAAGCTCGGTAATGTGCACCTGCAACCCCAATGCCGTGAGCCGTGCGATGTTCGCAGAGAGACTTGCGGCAAGGGCTGACGTATCCAACTCGAGCGTGGGTACATGCATCTGCAGCCCCACTCCATTGATGGGAACGCCCCGCCCCTTGAAGTCTTTCATCATTGCGTAAATCGCGTCTGACTTGCGGTTCAATCCTTCACCCTCCGCTTCGTTATAGAAAAGCAACGCATGCGGATCGGCCTTACGCGCCCACCGAAATACCTGCTCGATGTAAGCTGTGTCCTTCTCCGACAGCCCAATGCCAGGCTCGTTGTACCAAATCGAGTCGCGCACATTGCCCTTCTCATCCATGGCTTCGTTAATCACATCCCAGGCAAAAACCTGACCCTTGTAATGTTTCATCACTCGCGTGATGTGCTCGTGAAGAAGTCGGGACAAGTCACGGGAAGTGAAATGCCCGTGCGCTAGCCAATCGGGATTGTCGTGATCCCAGACCAGGCAGTGGCCGCGGACCTTCATCTGATGAATTTGTGCGAAGTGGACTACCTCGTCACCCTGCCTGAAGTCGTAAGTGTTCGCATCCGGACGCAGCGCCCGCCACTTCATCGCATCTTCAGGCTCAACCATGCTGAACTCGCGAGCCAGGGTCGACGCGTAGGCGGTCTCCAAAAATAGTGAAGGACGAACCGCGGTGCCAATGAGGGTCCCGGTGTTATCTGCCTCACGTCGCAGCGATTGAGCGCAGCACAACGAAACCATTGCCACCCCGAGGATCACAGACTGCCAAAAGTTCTTAGACAAGAAGCCTCTCGAGAATTCAACCTTGTCTACTTAGGCTGAGGCAGGAACTTTTGTAAAGGGCATTCGTCACAACGTGCCTGTGATTTTCTGCAGTAATGCTTTCCAACGCCCACGATAAGGCCGTGCATCTCGTTATAAACCTGTGTCAATGCGGTGCGCTTGGAGGTACTCATCGCGGACGGAGGATGTGCGGTGCCCGGCAGGCCCGCTGCTAAATACTGTTTTCTCGTTTCTTCGGAGTCGGCAACCAACTGCGCAACCGGAAAAAGCGCTTGTTCGAACAATTTCCGAATTTCCTCATAAGGCGCCTTTTCCGGCAGAATGTCGTGGCGAGCGAGTATCCGCCGCGTGTAGGTATCGACCACGAAGACTGGATGGTTTCCCGCATACAACAGAATGGAATCAGCAGTCTCCGGCCCGATCCCATGCAAGTTGAGGAGTTCCTCCCGAAGCTTTGCGGTCGGCGCTGCGAACAATTTTGCCAGAGAGCCTCCATATCGTTGGTCCAGAAACGCAACGAACAGTTTCAGCCGATTAGCCTTCTGGCGAAAATAGCCTGCGGGACGAATCAGACGTTCGATTTCAACCTGTGAGGCCTGGCGGATTCCTCTTATGCTCAGCAGCCGTGCATTTCGAAGATTCGTCAAAGCTTTTTCTACGTTCGTCCATGCTGTGTTCTGTGTTAAGTAAGCGCCAATAATCACTTCAAAACGCGATCGCGCCGGCCACCAATGCTGCCGTCCCCACGACTGAAATAAAGTGTGGTAGTAGCTCCGAATCTGATCTCCTCTAGCGTCGTCCAGCAAGGTTAGCAAGGCCTCATCGTTGAGTGTACGCCGCTGCAAGTTGAGTCATTGTGATCCGTGCCGCTCTCTGGCCCCCCTCTTACTGAAGTGCATGTACCACGGCCTGAGATCTGCTTTCTTCTTAGGAGAAAGTTCATCTGGCGCGGGTTTTGGAGCATGCCCGGCGAAATCTGCAGAAACGCGGCAAGTCCAAGTACTACGGTAACTGGTACGGTAATCGACTTACTGTGACAATTTGTGTCAACGCAACGACGCCGTTCTTTCTCCCACAGCAGGAAACGGTGCTTCGCGTGATTGCTGGTGAGTTGGCCCGGCATTATTCCACTTAGTGGATAGGAGATCGAAGTATGTCTCAACGGCTGGGAGACCTTCTCGTCAAAGAGAAGATAATTACCCCAGAGCAGTTGGAACAAGCGACCAAGGCCCAGAAGGAACAGAATGTCCGTCTGGGATCTGCCTTGGTGAAGCTCGGCTTCCTCACGGATGAGGACGTCACGAATTTTCTCTCCCGCCAGTACGGTGTCCCGGCCATCAACCTTTCCTATTTCGAAATTGATCCGGCCGTCGTCAAGTTGATTCCGTTTGAAACTGCCAAACGCTACCAGATTCTTCCCTTAAGCCGCGTGGGCGCGTCGCTCACCATCGCCATGGTCGACCCGACCAACGTCTTTGCGATGGACGATATCAAGTTCATGACCGGCTTCAACATTGAGCCGGTGGTCGCTTCCGAGAGTTCAATTCTCGCGGGCATCGATAAGTCGTACGGAGCCGGGACGAAGGAAGAAGATCTCGAAACCGTGATGCAGTCGATGCAGGAGATGGACGAAAGCGACATCGAAGTGCAGGCGGAAGCGGAGGAGATGGCGCTGTCGCAGCTGGAGAAAGCGGCGGACGAAGCTCCGGTCGTCAAGCTGGTGAATCTCGTCCTCACCGACGCGGTGAAGCGAGGAGCCAGCGACATCCACATCGAACCTTACGAAAAAGAGTTCCGCGTGCGCTTCCGTATTGACGGCGTGCTGCAGTCGATTATGTCGCCGCCGATGAAGCTCAAGGATGCGATAACCTCCCGCCTGAAAATCATGGCGAAGCTCGACATCAGCGAAAAGCGGCTGCCGCAAGACGGACGCATCATGCTGAAGATGAATATCGGCGGCCGCAAAAAACAGCTCGACTTCCGTGTCAGCACCCTGCCCACGCTATGGGGCGAGAAAATCGTGCTTCGCTTGCTCGACAAAGAAAACTTACGACTCGACATGACCAAGTTGGGCTTCGAGCCCGAATCCCTGGTCAAGTTCGAGAAGGCCATCCTCAAGCCTTACGGCATGGTGCTGGTCACCGGTCCTACTGGATCAGGAAAAACCAACACTCTTTACTCGTCGATCTCGCGCCTGAACCAGCCCGACACAAATATTATGACGGCGGAAGATCCCGTCGAGTTTCAGTTGGGCGGGGTCAATCAGGTGCAGATGAAAGAGCAGATCGGGTTGAACTTTGCGGCTGCTCTGCGTTCCTTCCTACGTCAGGATCCCAACATCATCCTGGTCGGCGAAATCCGCGACTTCGAAACCGCGGAAATCGCCATCAAGGCCGCGCTTACGGGCCACCTGGTGTTATCTACGCTGCACACCAACGGTGCGCCAGAAACGATTACCCGATTGATGAACATGGGCATTGAACCATTCCTGGTGGCGACATCGGTTCACCTGATCTGCGCCCAGCGGCTGATTCGAAGAATTTGCAAGGAATGCTCGGAGACGGTGGAGGTTCCGGTACAAACCTTGATCGAGGAAGGATTTTCGCCCGAAGAGGCGAAGACCATCAAAATTCAGAAAGGCAAGGGATGCGGCGTTTGCAACAACACGGGATACAAGGGCCGCTGCGGTCTGTACGAGGTCATGGAAGTAGACGATGAAATCAGGGAACTGGTGTTGGTGGGCGCTTCAGCAGTCGAGTTAAAAAAGAAAGCCATTGAGCGCGGCATGATCACGCTCCGGAGAAGCGGTCTGATTAAAGTGGCGGCGGGCATTACCACTTTGGAAGAAGTTGCCCGCGAGACGATTCACTAGTTCGTCAGAGACATCAGAAGTTGAGAGATGAAACATCAGGAGTGAGAGGGGATCACGATTATGGGCTTGTCGTTAAGTGATTTGCTGAAAAGAATGCTGGAGATGAATGGCAGCGATCTCCATATCACTACGAATTCGCCGCCCCAGATCCGCGTTCACGGCCATCTCGTGCCGCTGGATCTTCCGCAGATGACGCCGGCCGAGACGAAGCAGTTGGCCTACAGCGTTATGACGGACTCGCAGAAGCATCGCTTCGAAGAAAGCCTTGAACTGGACTTCTCCTTCGGATTGAAAGGACTCGCCCGCTTCCGTGCCAACGTGTTCAACCAGCGCGGTGCCACAGCAGCCGTCTTCCGTCTGATTCCTTTCGAAATCAAATCCTTCAACCAGCTGGGTCTGCCCGCTGTGGTGAGTAAGCTCTGCGACAAGCCACGTGGTCTGGTGCTGGTCACGGGGCCGACCGGCTCTGGCAAATCCACAACGCTGGCGGCCATGATCGACAAGATCAACAGCGAACGCCACGATCACATCCTCACCATCGAGGACCCGATCGAGTTCGTGCACATGAATAAGAACTGCGTAGTCAACCAGCGTGAACTGCACGCCGATACCAAGAGCTTTTCCGATGCCTTGCGCGCCGCACTTCGCGAAGATCCAGACGTGGTGCTGATCGGTGAAATGCGCGACCTGGAAACGATCGAATCGGCACTGCGCATCGCCGAAACTGGACACTTGACCTTCGGAACTCTGCACACTAATTCGGCTACCTCCACGATCAACCGGATCATCGACGTGTTCCCTGCACATCAGCAGCCTCAGATTCGCGCCCAGCTTTCGCTGGTGCTAGAAGGCATCATGTGCCAAAGCCTTCTGCAAACCGTTAGCGGCAAAGGCCGGGCCATGATTATGGAAATCCTTATCCCGAATCCTGCCGTGCGCAATCTGATCCGCGAAGACAAAATTCACCAGGTTTATTCGGCGATGCAGTCGGGACAGGACAAGTTCGGAATGCAGACATTCAACCAAGCCCTGGCTACGGCGTATTTCCAGAAACAGATTTCGCTGGAAGTTGCCTTGCAGCGCTCCAGTAATCCGGACGAACTCCAGGAAATGATTAACCGTGGTGCGGGATTGGTGAACAAGCCCACTGTGGCAGGAGCAGGCCTGGCAAAGGGTGCGGCACCGGCCAAGCGATAACAGAGATGAAGCGGCATCGTGAACGGCGGCTCGCGATGTTCGGCGAAGGCTCGATTTGCCGTCGAATTTGACGAATCAGCGACGACACTGAGGAGAGGCTAAACCATGCCAGTTTTTACATTTTCCGGTAAGGATGCTTCCGGGCAAAAGGTTTCCGGAGAGCGCGTGGCACCGAACAAGCAGGCGCTTGGGCAACAATTGCGGCGCGAGCAGATTACAGCCGGTGCAATCCGTGAAAAGGGCAAAGAGTTTGCAATGCCCACCTTCGGAACAACCAAAGTCAAAGTCAAAGACATTGCAATTTTCTTCCGCCAGTTCTCGGTGATGATTGACGCCGGACTGCCGCTGGTGCAATGTCTGGAAATTCTGGCTGCCAATCAGGAAAACCAGACCTTCCAGAAAACGCTGACCGGCGTCCGTACCACCGTGGAAGGCGGCGCCACCTTGGCCAATGCGATGCGGGGGTATCCGACCGTTTTCGACGACCTCACCACCAACATGATTGAAGCGGGTGAAACCGGCGGTATTCTGGACGTCATTCTGCAGCGGCTGGCGACCTACGTCGAGAAGGCTGTTCGCTTGAAAGCTGCCGTGAAATCGGCATTGATCTATCCAATCGCGGTCGTTAGCCTTGCCACGCTTATTGTCGGCGCACTGCTGAAATGGGTGGTGCCTATCTTCTCCAATCTTTTTGCTGGATTGGGTGTTGCGTTGCCTCTTCCTACTCGTATCGTGATGGGATTAAGCGCCTTCGTGCAGACTTTCTGGTGGGTCTTCCTGGTGGCCGGCGGAGGCACAGTCTTCGGCCTTAAGCAAGTTCGCAAGCATCCGAGGGGCCGCTATTACTTCGACAAGACCTTGCTCATGTTGCCGATTATCGGCTCTCTTTTGCGCAAGATCGCGGTGGGACGCTTTACTCGTACTCTGGGCACTTTGATCACGTCAGGCGTGCCCATACTTGAAGGTTTGGCGATTACGGCCAAGACCTCCGGCAACGCCGTGCTGGAAGAAGCGCTGATGAAAGTACGCAAAGCCATCGAAGAAGGCCGCACCATTGTCGATCCCCTCAAGGAGTGCGGCGTTTTTCCCAACATGGTGACGCAGATGATTGGTGTTGGCGAAGCCACGGGCGCGATGGACAGCATGTTACAGAAGATCGCCGACTTCTATGAAGAAGAAGTTGACGCAGCCACCAAGGACATGTTGGCGATGCTCGAACCGCTCATCATTGGCGTGCTCGGTTTTGTTATCGGCGGAATCGTGATTTCGCTCTACATGCCGCTTTTCGCCATGATCGCCAAGCTGGCTGGTTAACAAAACAGGTGGGCTTGCTGGACGCCGTACGTTTTGCGCCGATACACTTGCCAGCCTTCGCTTGCCATTAGCGACATTCGTCCGGAGAGGCGCAGGCTGCGATGGAATTCCTTGGAGATCGTTTTCAAGATAGCGGGACCTCATGCAATCGACATTTGACGAGCGGAATTGGCTGGCATGGCTGGTCAAAGTACGGATACTGATCCTGACATTTCTGCTGGGAATCCAACTAGCCGTAACGCAGTTGACGCTCACGCACTTGCCTTTGCGTTTTTTTCTAAGCACGATCCTCTTGTGGTACACCGTCTCGCTCTTCTATGTACTTCTACTGTCCTTCTGGCAAGAGTATAAGGTACAGGCTTGTTTGCAAGTACTCACTGATCTAATCATGGTCAGCCTGCTGGTGCATGAGACAGGAGGCTGGGACAGTTCCTTAAACTTTCTTTATCCGCTGGTCATCATTGTGGCTGGCATTTTGCTCCCGCGTGTATGGGCACATCTGGTAGCAGCCCTGGCGTTCATTCTTTATGGCGCGGTTCTAGAACTGAACTATTACGGAGTCGTGCACTCTTACTGCACGACCCATCCAGAACTGAAGACCCTGCAGGGACTGATTCTCGTCAACCTCTTTGCGTTCGTGGCGGTCGCCTATCTCGCGAGCCTGCTGGTCGCCAAGTTACGGCAGGCGCGGGTACAGCTGAAAGACGCCAGTGGAGCGCTCGAAGATCTGCAGATCCTGCATGAAAACATTATTCAGTCGGTCAGCAGTGGTTTGATCACTACCGGTCTGGATGGCCGAATCACTCTGGTCAACAACGCTGCGCAGAAACTTCTGGAGCATCCTCTGAACCAGTTGCTGGGAAAACCAGTTGCTGGATTATTTCTCGACCCGCTACCCAATGGAGAATTGCAGACCCATGCGGAAGTTCGTTTCGATACGCCGGGAACATTTCGAAAGACAGTTCGAGTGAGAGTGGCTGCATTGAACGTCCCGGAGCGCGGCGCGCTCGGCTATGTCTATGCCCTGGACGATCTCACCGAGATCCGGCGACTGGAGCGCGAAGTCCGCATTCAGGACCGGCTGGCCGCTGTGGGTCGGCTGGCCGCGGCCATCGCTCACGAGATTCGCAATCCACTCACATCCATCGCAGGTTCCGTGAGCATGCTTTCCGGGATACCTGAAATGACCGAGGAGCATCGCCACCTTCTCGACATCGTAACTCGCGAGTCGCAACGGCTGAATGGAATCATCACTGACTTTCTGGCCTACTCCCGCGGCAAACAATATCGTTTCGATAGGGTCGATCTGGTGAGATTGCTGGAAGATGCCCTGACGCTGATGCGTCACCGCATGACCGCGGAATGTACCGGTATCTCGATTGAAAACCGCTTTGCCGCTCCTGAAGCGTGGGTCATCGCCGATGGAGACCGAATCAAGCAGGTCTTCTGGAATATTGCTGAGAACGCGGTCCGTGCTATGAAAGAGGGTGGCACTCTGAAGGTAGCGATCGACCGCATCGAAGATGACTGGCAGATCAGTTTTGCAGATACCGGAAGCGGAATGACGCCGCAACAGGCAGAGAAAATTTTCGAACCATTCCAATCGAACTTTGAAGGCGGCACAGGTCTTGGACTCGCCGTGGTGTATCAGATCGTCCAGGCACACGAAGGCAGAGTATGGGCGCGATCCAAGGCAGGGCAGGGAACCACGTTTGTCCTCAGGCTACGGCGTCTAGATGCAGACGGATCCGGCGCGCCCAAGTCTGCGATAGGCAAATCCGCCGCGGGGAGTTCGGCCGGCTCCCAGCAGGCCGATAATTTATCCGCCCCCACGCTACAAGCAGCTGCGCTCGCGGAACTTGCAACCGTGGCGGCAGAAGGGAGGGAACGTGGCTAACATCCTGGTTTGCGACGACGAACGGTCGATCTGTGAAATGCTCGACATCGCCCTGCGCCGCGACGGACACCGGGTCGAGACTGTGCAATCGGGACAGGCTGCGAAAAATAAAATCGACGGCGCACTCTATGATCTGATCATCACTGATATCAAGATGCCAAATATTGACGGCATCGAAGTGCTGCGTCATGCTCATCGCGTCTCGCCCGATTCTCCCGTCATCCTGATCACTGCCGTGGAAGACTATGAGGCCGCGGTGGAAGCGGTAAAAGCCGGAGGAGCCTCAGATTACATTCGCAAGAGTCCTGGCCTGGTCGATGAAATCAGGCTGGCAATCAGCCGGGTGCTCGAAAAACTGGTCCTCAGCAAACAGAACTTCGCTCTGCGCCGCGATGCCGCGTCCCACAACTCGCTCGATAACATCATCGGGTCCAGCGCTGCGATGGAAAAACTAAAGCAGACGGTACGCACGGTCGCCTCCACTGCGAGCACGGTCCTGATTCATGGCGAGAGCGGTACGGGAAAAGAGTTGGTCGCACGTGCCGTCCATATCTGTTCCCCACGCGCCACGGAACCATTCGTGTCGGTAAACTGCGGAGCATTCCCCGAAACTTTGCTCGAGAGTGAACTTTTCGGCTATCTGAAGGGAGCCTTTACCGGCGCCAATCAAAACAAACGTGGACTCTTTGAAGTGGCTGGCGGCGGCACCATCTTTCTCGACGAAATCAGCGAGATGACGTTGGCCATGCAAGTAAAGCTCCTTCGCGTACTGCAGGAGCGCACGGTGCGCCCCGTCGGTGGAACCAGTGAAATCCCCATTGACGTGCGCGTCATTGCGGCCACCAATCGCGATCTCGACAAAGCCGTTGCCGACAATCTGTTCCGCGAGGATCTTTATTACCGTCTCAACGTGATTCCGATTCGCGTGCCGAATTTGCGTGAGCGTCGTGAAGACATCCCATTGCTGGCGAATCACTTTTTGAAGAAATATGCGGCAGCAGCCAACCGAAGTATCCTGCGCGTCAATAAAATGTCGCTCGATGCTCTCTGTGATTACGAATGGCCAGGCAATGTTCGCCAGCTGGAAAACACGGTGGAGCGCGCGGTTGCCTTGGAGATGACCGACGAGTTGCACGTCGAACTGCCAGCGGAGCGCCCTAAGGCCCGCGCCGCGGCGGCAGGGGCCGGGGTTGCTGGGGTGGGGATTAATGGAGGCGTATCCGAGATCGCGCCAGGCGCTGTGCTTCCCGAGGGTGTGGGGATGGAAGGCTACGTCGCAAACATCGAGCGCACGCTGCTGCAGAGCGCTCTTGATCGCTCGAATGGAGTGCAAACGAAAGCCGCCGATCTTCTCGGCATCTCCTACCGGTCGTTCCGGCATTTGATGAAGAAGTACGAGCTATAGAGAAAGCTCTTAGCTATTAGCTCTTGGCCCTTAGCTTGATCCGGCCGATCTTCCTGTCTCTGGGACCCGCCCCCTCGACGTTCCCCTGCCAGCCTTGCACTCTCAGGCCTATGCCCCGAATGGAGAGGTCGCGCAAGAAAGCTGGAGCCAGATGTAACTCGAAGCACTTGTCGCCTTCCTCATCTTGTGGGGCTATCGTGTGGTTCAGAATCAGTTCCACCTCTCCGTTTGTGGGGCTATCGTGTGGTTCAGAATCAGTTCCACCTCTCCGTCCCCACCTATGAAGTCAGCCCAGAAAGCCGAGTTCTTTTCGAGAAACGAAACGGCGTTCCTCAACGCACCCTCAAACTTGGAGACATGGTTGCCCTTTTGCAAACACGCGTAGAAGAAGGTCCATTTCGCGCGCGCCTTGACGATTTTCTGGCCAACCGTCCAGGACCCCTCAGGCTTTAGCGATAAGGCCTCCGATATTTTCTTCGGACTATACGCGGGGTGGCGGAGAGCTATCTTGATACTGAATGGATCCTTGGTGGCCATCATTGAATTCTCCACGGGTTGCCATCAGGCAAGTCCAAGTTTTGCGGACTGCTGACAGCTGATAGCTAGTTTTTCTTCAACTGCTGCTTCCAACCCAAAACTCTTGCCTTGGCGCCCTCGGCTTCAGCTTCCGGGATCATTCCCTTTTTTTGATAAAGCACCGACAAGCTGGTGTGAGCGAGGACGTCGTCGGGATCTAGTTCCGTGATCTTTTGTGCCACATCGATCGCCTCATCGTAGCGCTGTAGATCCTGCAGCGCACGCGCCAGCCCGTGCATGGCCTCAGTAAAGGCCGGGTCGACGGCCAGCGATTCCCGATAAGCCACGACTGCTTCTTCCAACCTTCCATCCGCCATCAAATCGAGCGCGGCATAGTAGCGGTCTTCGGCCTGCTGGCGGGCGTTTGTATCGGACATTGGATGGAGTTCCCTGGCGGAGACAGGATTCTAACACGGAGCGGAGATTACGAAGATTGCGCCCAGTCCTACTTCTGCATTGATAGTTCTAACTTCTGACTTATGATGATGCCATGCGCCACTCGCTCCGCTTTCTTTGGAACGCAACGAAAGGCCATCGCCTGGCTCCGTGGCGCAGTCCCTATCTTTTGTGGCGCATCGAGACTTACTGCGGCGTTAAGATGACGCAGATCGGCTTTATTGAATTCTGGGAATTTCTGTGGCGGGAGCGGGTCAGTCTGTGGCGATTTCTTAAGTGGACGGGTGAGATGGAGCGCTACGCGCACCCCAAACCGAAGAGTTAAGCAGTGGTCAGTGGCCAGTGATCAGTGGGCAGTAAAATCCGTGGCCGGCAGCTGCCCTGTGTTTCACTGGAAACTGGTCCCTGGCCCCTGGCCCCTGTTCTACGCGCTTTGGCCAGTGGCGGCGCCTTCGCCGAGCATAATGCTCACGTCACTTCCTTTGCCAGCTCCGGTTAACTGGGCCGCGGCTCCGCGATTGGCGGCGATCTCAAGAAAGCCCATGCTTCCCAGGATACCGATAACCTCGCCTGGGGCGCCCTCGGCGTAGGCACTGTGGATTTCTGTGATCTCCCGGCTGCCCACCACGATTTTGAAGCCTTTGGCACCAGGTTCGAAAAGCATGGGAGCTTCTTGTGGCGTGATGTTGGTGATAAGGTTTCCAAAGCGGTCGACCTTCAGCACCACCCCGCGCAGGCGATTTTCATCGACGGCCTTCGGCTTCGGCGCGGTGAACTTTACGAAGTCTTCTACCTCGTCCCCAAACTTGAGCAAATCGACTTCCTTCGCCAGGTACGCGGCCACCGGAGAAAAAATATCGCGCGCATGGAAAGTATTACTGACCGGCTGCAGGAAATAATGGTCGGATGTAATGTGGCGCACGTGCATGCGCGGTTCGCGCGCGTAGACCAGCGAAAGCACGCCGTTGTCCGGCGCGACGAAGTGATATTTGTCGCAAGAGGCGACGATCGGACGCCGCGCCGTCCCTACGCCCGGATCCACAACTACGATGTGTACCGTCCGGTTCGGAAAGTAAGAATAGGCTTGCGAAATGGTGAGCGCTCCATCAAGCACGTCGAAGGCCTGCACAGCATGGCAGATATCGACAATCTGCGCATCCGGCACGATATCCAGGATGACGCCTTTCATCGCGCCTACAAAATGATCGTTGTTGCCGAAGTCGGTGGTCAGGGTAATAATCGGATGCTGCGCCAAGGTTCCTCACAGATGGGAGACACAAATCCCCAAAGACTCGAAAGTAATTGCTGGAAACCGCGGAGTCAAGGCACGTGGGTAATAGGAACAGTGGTCAGTGATCAGTGCCTAGTGGTCAGTTTTCGATCAGTTCACTGACCACTGACCATTGATCACTTCACTGATCACTGCTATTGGATGTGAATGTCGCCCGATCCTGTTCGCAGAGTGAGCAACGGCCCACCCCCGCGGACTTTGCCATTAATCGTCTTGTGCGTCTCGTTCACGCGGCCTTGTGCGGTCATCGTGATCGGAGCGTCCACGTCGAGGGTGCCCGAGCTTGTAGAAATATTGGCATCGAAAGCGGCGTCCGCCGGCAAATGGACGCGCACATTCCCCGATCCTGTGCGAATCTCCCACGCGCCCGCCATCGTGCCCTCGGCCGTTATGTCGCCGCTCCCCGCATCCGCGCGAAATGCGCCTTGAATCCCCCGGGCCGTAACATTTCCGGAGCCAGTGTGCAGATCAATATCACCCGATCCAGTTTCCTCGACTTCGATGTCACCGCTGCCCGCGCCTGCGCGCACCGGCCCTGAAATCTCTCGCGCCCGGACATTGCCCGATCCAGTTTGAATACGAATTTCACCGGTGATCTGCGTCAGCCTCACATCGCCCGACCCACTCTGCACATCGGCGTTGCCGTGAGTGCCTTCAATGGTCTGATCTCCAGAACCACTGCGGGTGCGGATGGCTGTGTCGGCAGGCACGGTGATTTCATAGTCCACCGAAATATCCCGTGCATTTACGTAATCAATGCGGATGTTGTTGCCATCCTGACGCAGCGGAGGATGCTGTTCAATTTCGCTTACGTCGGTGCGCCGGTTTCCGAACAACCAGTGGTCCCCGACATAGATCTTGGCGCGAACCGAGACCGAGCCGGCGGGCCCTGTGCGCACAGTGATATTTCCCGAGTGCGTTTGCACTTCCAGATCGACGGGGCCGCTGACCTGGAAAGTCTTCTCAAATTGTCCTTGCGGCGTGGACGCCGCCGCAAAGCTGGCAGCCAGCAGAACGATTAGCGCGATCGCCGGGTGCGACGTACGCTTCAAAGGCATAGCAGAAATGCGTTGGTCATCCATGTCGAGTAGCTCCATGCAAGTCTTGGAAAGCCGAAGGCCATCAGCCCTTCGGACTTCCCCCTCTGCTTCGCTCGGGGCTTCGGCGACTCAGGGTAGGCTCCGCCTGACCGCCGTCTTATTGCAGCACGACCTGATCGCCTTCCTTCAAACCGCTGAGTACTTCCGTCTTCGCGCCATTCGAGATCCCAATGTTAACTGCAATTTTATCTTTGCCATCTTTCCCCTTCGGATCGGGAATCTCGACGGAAGCCTTCTTGTCCTTATCGTAGAGAATGGCGCCTTCCGGAATCTGCAGCACGTTCTTGTGCTCCTCCAGAATAATCTCTGCGTTCGCGGTCATCTCGGCTTTCAATTCGCCGCCCGGATTCTGAATCGAAACCCGAACTTCGAATGTGGTGACATTGTCCTTCTCTACCCCCATCGGAGAAATCTTGGTGACCTTGCCGGTAAAAGTTTTGTCCTTGAACGATTCGACCTTTATGCGCGCTGGCTGTCCCAGATAGACCCTGCCGATGTCACTCTCGTCGACTTTGCCCTTCACGTAGACTTCGCTGGTATCGCCGAGGGTCATCACCAGCGTGGCCGATGAGCCCAGCACCAGGATGGAGCTGACCGCGTCGCCCATTTCCACATCGCGGGAGAGCACAATGCCATCAATCGGAGAAATGATGTCGGTGTAGCTGAGCTGTTCTTCGAGCTGCTTGAGGTTGGCCTGATCTTCCGCCACCTGCGCCTTCGACTGCGCGATCTTCGCCTTCAACACCGTCACTTGCGCCTTGGATACGTTTTGCTTGTTCAGCGACATTTCGTAATTCTTCTCGGCATCATCGAGCGCTGACGCGGAAACCACTCCATCTTTCGCCATGCCTACGGCGCGATCATAGGCACGCTTCAGCAGAGGCACGTCGGGTCCCTCCGCGTCTACTTTCGCGCGCTCAAAGTCGGCCTGCGAGCTGCTGAGGTTGGCCTCAGCAGCATCCAAAGCCGCGCGCGACTGTGCAACCTGCGCCTCAATCTCCACTTTGTCGAGCTGCGCCAGCAATTGGCCCTTCTTCACCCGATCGCCGTAATCCACCAGCAGCTTCTTAACGATGCCGCTGGCCTTCGACTTCACCTCGACCTTGGTGATGGGCGTCACTTTTCCGGTCGCCACTACGCTCTTGGCGAGGTCGCCCTTTTCCACCTTCGCCAGCTTCGAAGGATCAATCTTGGTGCCGCCACGCGTGGCCGCGAAGACGCCGCCCGCGATTACAAGCACGAGCGCCAACACAACGATCCCCCAGATCACCAGCTTGCGACGTTTCTTCTTGTTATTTCCGTTTCCGTTCACAATCGCCTCCCGAATGCATGTAGGAAATCGAGCCGTTCCTGTGCCGTCATTGTGTTCTACGCAGCCAGAGATGCTTTAGTTCCAGAGATTTAACCCGAGCAGAATGGAGGGGTAGCTTAAACCACCTGCCATCTACCTCTTAGACCCTTGCCACAAGAAAATGGTAGCCGGCCGTAGGGGATTTTTTGGGAGGAACGGGCCCACCGGGCCGAAGCTTGCAAAGTCGAAGTGCAGTGAATATAAGGAGTAAGGGCGAATGCCAGCACGAGCCAAGTCCGCCCAGGTACCGACTTCTTGTTCCCTTTGTTATCTTCACGCCGCAAGTTTCTGAAATCTCTAAGCCAGTCAGCGCTTGTAGTGTCTCTGGAAAATGTACTTGCAATGGCATGGCAAGGACGCCAGGCAGCGGCCGGAGCGGAGAGACTAGACCAGAAGGTTGATAGCGCCGATCTTGGCGTCAGTTTTCTCAACGTGGCTAAGGAATCGGGACTGAACGCGAAAACCATCTTTGGCGGTGAACACAAAAATAAATATTTGCTCGAAACCACGGGTTGCGGCGTTGCCTTCTACGATTATGACAACGACGGGTGGCTCGACATTTTTCTGGTGAATGGATCGCGACTGGAAGGCTTTCCGCCGGGCAGCGAGCCCACGTCGCACTTGTTCCGCAACAACCGCGATGGCACTTTCACCGACGTGACTGCCAAGGCCGGGGTCGCGCATTCCGGCTGGGGACAAGGGGTTTGCATCGGCGACTACGATAACGATGGCTATGAAGACCTGTTCATTACGTACTACGGCAAGAATGTCCTCTACCACAACAACGGCGATGGGACTTTCACCGATGTTAGCCAGAAGGCCGGAGTCGCGGGCAAGGGAACGCGTTGGAATACCGGCTGCGCTTTTGTTGACTACGATCGCGACGGCCGGCTCGATCTTTTCGTCGCAAACTACATTGACCTGGATCTGGCGACCGCGCCGGTGCCTGAATCCGGGCCTTGTCTATACAAAAGCGTGATGGTGGCCTGCGGTCCGCCGGGGTTGCAAGGCGGAAAGAACATCCTCTACCACAACAATGGAGATGGGACGTTCACTGATGTTTCCGAAGCGGCGGGAATTTTTCGGGCCAGCGGAACCTACGGCCTGGGAGTGCTCACTGCCGATTTCGACAACGATGGCTGGCCGGACATTTATGTGGCGAATGACTCGACGGCGAGCGCCCTCTATCACAACAAGGGCAACGCAACTTTTGAGGACATTGCAATCGAGGCCGGATGCGCGCTGAGTCCTGATGGCAAGCCGCAGGCGGGGATGGGCGTCTCCGCGGGGGATTATGACCTCGATGGCAATCTCGATTTGGTCAAGACCAACTTCGCCGGAGACACGCCTTCCCTTTATCACAACCTGGGTGGCGGCAACTTCGAGGACGCGACCTTTACCGCAGGCCTGGGAGCGCATACGCAATTTCTCGGCTGGGGATGCGGTTTCTTCGATTTCGACAACGATGGCTGGCCGGATATTCTCATCTGCAACGGGCATGTGTATCCTGAAGTCGAACAACTGAAAACAGAGGCTGGATATCCGCAACGAAAGCTTTTGTACCGCAATCTGCGCAACGGGCATTTTGCGGATGTTTCTCTGAACGCGGGTACCGGCATCTCCGAGCCGGTGGCGGCCCGAGGCTGCGCTTTCGGGGATTTTGACAACGACGGCGACATCGATGTTGTGGTCAATACGGTGAACGACTATCCGCAACTGCTGCGCCGTGATTCCAAGCTGGAGAACAACTGGATCAAGGTGCGCACAATAGGGACGAAGTCCAACCGCAGCGGCATCGGGGCGCGGCTCAAATGCATTGCGCATTTCCCAGGCGAGACCAAACCGCACCAGCAGATCGATGAAGTCCGCAGCGGCGGCAGCTACATTTCGCAGAGCGACCTGCGCGTACACTTCGGCTTGGGGAAAGCGGAGAAGGTGGACGTGCTGGAGATCCATTGGCCGAGCGGACAGCTCGACACGGTCAAAGACATCAAGGCGAATCAGTTGATTTTTGTGAAAGAAGGCGAGGGGATTGTTCGCACGACGCAGTTTCAGAAGAATTCGAAGTCGGCAAAGTGAAGACGTGCGCAGGACTGATCACGGTTTCTTCGAATCTGCCGGTACCGCCATGCCCGTTCCTTCCTTCAGTGTTTGAATCGTATCCACTTCGAGAGTTGAAAATCGTTCCACCAGGCCGCTCGGCCAGCGAATCTCCACCCACTCCATCTTGGTCGCAGATCCCAGGCCGAAATGTACTCGCATGTCGCTGTTAGAGATGTAGCTTGATCCGCTGCGGACTTCATCGACCAGAGTTCGGATCGCGGTTCTGACCGAAATGCGCGCGCCGATGCCGTCGCGGTTCGATTTCGTTCCCACCGTATGAATCGCGATCCAGTGATTCGGAGTGCGGATCTGATTCACTAACAGACTGGGTGCAGCGTTCATGTTGCTGATGACCGCGGACAGCTTTCCATCATTCCACAAATCGCCAACCGCCAGTCCGCGCGACGACGCAGCAGTTGTGATGCCGGTTCCTGCCGAGGCGGAGACGTCGCTAAAGGTTCCGTCACCGTTGTTGTGATAGAGAATCCGCGGTTCTTTGTAGCTGCTGCCCAAGTGCTGGCTATCAACCTCGGGGTAGACGTGTCCGTTCACGAGAATCAAGTCGGGCCAGCCATCGTTATCGAAGTCGAAGAACATCGCGCCCCAGCCGAGATACTGTGTGTACAAACCGAGCCCAGCGGCTGAAGTCGCATCGGTAAAGGTTCCATCTCCGTTATTGCGGTACAGGGTAGAGGTATCGTCGGAGAAATTGGTTTTGAAAATATCGAGATGGCCGTCGCCGTTATAGTCGCCGATGGTCGATCCCATTCCGGCCTGCTCGCGGCCATCTTCATTGAAGGCCGCACCCGCTGTGACTGCAACGTCGGTGAATGTTCCATCATGGTTGTTTCGGTAAAGAATGCTGGGGGTGCTGTCGCAGGCCACATAAATGTCGGGCCAGCCATCCTCGTCGAAATCAAGGGTAGAGACGCTGAGCGCGTAGTGCCCGTCGGTGCGGTCGATGTGCGCTTTCGTGGTTACGTCCTCGAATGTGCCATCCCCTTTATTGTGGTAGAGAATATTGTTCGCACCGGGAAGCCCCCGAGGGCCGCACATTACGGGAACACCTTTCCACACACAGGTTGCACGCTGGCCGGGCGCGGGGGCGGTGGCTAGGTCGAAGTCGACGTAGTTGGCGACGATGAGATCGAGTTTGCCATCGCGGTCGTAGTCGACGAACGCGCAGCCTGATCCCCATGCTTTTCCCGAACCGGCAACGCCAGCTTTTTCCCCAACCTCGGTGAAAACGCCACCTTGGTTGCGATAGAGCCGATTCTTTCCGTAATACGTGACGTATAAATCTTCCCAGCCGTCGTTGTCGTAGTCTCCCACGCACACGCCCTGGCCCCAACCCGTAGCGGTAAGCCCAGCTTTCACCGTGACGTCGGTAAACGTTCCATCGTGGTTGTTGCGGTATAGGTGATTGCTCGGAGCGTGGCCTGCAGGCAAAGCTTCGAGTCTGGTTCCGTTGACCAGGAAAATGTCGGGCCAGCCATCGTTGTCATAATCAAAAATCGCGACCCCCGTGCCGGTGGTCTCGATGATGTATTTTTTCGTTTCGATACCGCCGAAGATGTCCTGCATGGTCAGACCGGCCTTCTCGGCAACGTCGGTGAAATTGGCGAGGGGCTTGACCGGTGGCGGGATCTTGGCTTGCTGCCCCTGTGCGAGGACAACTAGAAACAATAGACCCCAGCCTCGCGCAAGTTTAGGCAAGCCGCGGTGCAGCGCAATGGAACGAGTAATGTTCGACGACATGATCAGAAATTCGTAATTCAAAATGATGTAGTATGACTTCGAATCTTAGGGTGGATGAGTGACGGCGGTCAATGCTGCTGAGGCGTTTTGTCGCGATTCTCCGATGGTAAGACCGACGCTTGTGCCACGCCGATGTTTGCGTCCGCCCCTCCGTAATAAAACAGATATCGCTCTCGTTGCCGCACCATGCCCTCTACGAACACCACATTGGGAACCTGACCTACTTTCTCCCATTGTTTTTCGGGAGCGAAGATAGGGATGTTTGTCCGCGAGGCCAGGACGCGCGGGTCGTTCCGGTCGAACACCGCGACACCGGTGCGGTACACAAGTTTGTCATCCGCGCCGTTGTAGATAAGGAAAATTCCGTTGGGAGTCACGATCGGTGGGGGCCCAGGTTCGGCAACGCGAGAATCGAAATCGCCCGCCCGCACAGGCAATACTGGCACATTTGTCGCTTCCGACCAGTGCAACAGATCCGTGGACGATGCGAGTCCCATCTGATCTTTGTTGTCCGGAGTTGTCCCGAGAAAGTACATCCAGTATTTGCCGGCAACTTTCTCGGGTACAATCGCTCCTGATTTTGTCCAGCGAACATTCCAGTTTCCTTTGTAGGCAGGCAGGATCACACCTATTCGTTCCCAGTGGATTAGGTCTTTCGAGGTGGCCAGACAGAGTTGTGCATCTTTCTTGTTGTAGCCAGTGTAGGTCAGATAGTAGGTGTCATCGAATTGAACCAGCCTGGGATCTTCCACGCCTCCATCTTTTTCGTAGTCTTTTTCGGGAGAGAATACCGGCTCGCTGCGGCGGGTGAAATGGATTCCGTCTGTACTCTCGGCATAGCCCAGGCGCGAGGTGCCGCCCATGTCTTGAGCGCGATACAGCATGACGATTTTGCCGTCGCGAAGAATTACAGCAGGATTGAAGGTGCCAGCGGATTCCCAGCCGTTGCCTTGGCGGGAGATGATGGGACTTTCGCTGGCACGCTGCCATGCGCCGAAAGGCAGATTTGCGCTATCCTGTGAAACCAGCGCCAGCAGCACCGTCAGCAGCTTCGTCCAACTCTTGGGATAGATAGAATAGGTCATAGCGATTTTGATCGCGCGGATGTCGGCTGATTGTGCGGCAAAGTTGCTCTCCGACTTTAATGCGTGCCTGCCGATTCTCCGCCAGTTGCATCGTTTTCGCAATCGTCTGCCACACCGCGATTGCCTCGCCCCAAACGAAGCCGGCGAACGGCACAGCGTCGACGGCGTACCAAAGCGGTGTTGCTGCATTTCAACAGGGCGACCTTCCAGCCGCTCGCAATGCCTTCGAGAAGGCCATAAAAGCTAGTCCGCGCAATGCCGACGCCCAGAACATGCTCGGCCAGGTGTTGTTGCAAGAAGGCGAAGTCGATGACGCAATAATCCACTTCCGCACTTTAGTCAAACTTCGGCCTGCCTTGCCGATCGCCCATGCTTACCTTGCGCAGGCGCTGCAATCCAAGGGCCTCCTCGATGACGCGATTACGGAGTTTCGCATTGCCGTACAGTTCGCGCCGAAGCAATGGCAAGCTCATCAGGCACTCGGGCGGGCCCTCAGTTTGCAAAATAAAACTGATGACGCAATCGCCGAATTCAAGCAAGCTCTTTTGCTCGCCCCGAAAGAAGCTCCGTTGCACGATGAACTCGGATCGTTGTTGGCCCAGGAGTCTAAGTTCGCTGACGCCGAAAGCGAATTCCAGGAAACCCTGAAACTCAAACCGGACTACGAACCGGCATATTTCCACTTCGGGGCAGCACTCTCCAGCGCGGGCGACACGAAAAAGGCGCAAGAGATGCTGAACCGTGCGTTGCGACTCGACCCGAAAGACGCGATGGCCTGGTATTACCGCGGGAAAGTGTTTGAGGCAGAAGGCAATCGCGATGAGGCATTGCGGAGCTATGAGAATGCGGTCGAAATCGAACCCAACGCCGCCGCGCTACAAACACGGTTCGGCCTATTGTTGCAGCGACAAGGCGATCTAGAGCGCGCCGCGACCGCCTTTAGCAAAGCGGTTACGCTCACTCCGGGCGACGCCGAAGCGCACAACAATCTTGCACTCGCATTCCTACAGCGTGGCGATGCGGACGCTGCCATCAAGGAGTTTCAGGAAGCGATTCGCCTTCACCCCGAAGACACGGGTTTCTTGGGAAACCTTGGCACAGCTTATCTGCAGAAAACGGATTTCGCCGCCGCCATCCTGCAGTTTCACGCAGCATTGAAGGTCGATCCGGAAAACGCAAGTGTGCATCATGATCTCGCGCTGGCGCTGAAACTCTCAGACGATCTCCCGGCTGCCATTGCAGAATGGAAGGAAGCGATTCGTCTCGATCCCAAGTTGGCCGATGCTTACTACAGCTTGGGAGTAACTCTGTGGCAGTCGGGAGACTTTCCCGGAGCAGCGCAACAATTGCGGCAAGCGATCCAGGTTCAGCCTGACTACGCCGAGGCCTACTATACCCTGGGAACCGTGATGAAGCAGATGAACAAACTGCCGGAGGCGGCCGATGCTCTGCGGCAGGCAATTCGTCTCGATCCCGATTTCGCCGGCGCCCACACCACGTTGGCGGCTGTGCTACGCCAACTCGGCGACAATGCTGGAGCCGCTGCTGAAAGTAAAGCCGGCGCCGAGGTCACCAAACAGAAAACTGATCTGCAGGCGGCCACTTTTGCCACGAACTCCGGACGCCGTCTGCTCAACGCCGGCGATCTCGACGGAGCGATCTTGCAGTTCCAGGCCGCGCTTCGCGCCATGCCCAACTACGCCATGGCGCACTATGAGCTGGGATTGACGCTGAGCCGGAAGGGCCAAAAAGAAGAAGCGAGGGACGAATATCGAAAGGCAGCCGAGTTGGACCCTCACCTTGCTCCGCCGGAGGAGCCAGCTCACTAGTTGGTCTGGAAGAATCGCGGCGTACCCGCCTAGCCAGTTCGCTTGCGCACGGTCACCAGGTCGGTAATCACAGGAACGCCGTGCGTCACTTTGACATGCAGAAGAGCTTCAAACGGCTTCATGTCTTCCGCTTTCGAGATGCTCAGACGCCCCAATAACTGCGCCAGCGAATCTTCCCGGCACACATATTCCGCTGCCGCTTGCGTGCCGAAGGTTGTAGTACCGGCCAGAATCAGGACCGACCGCGCAGGGTCAATACCCGGTACCAGCGCGATTACAGCATAGTCCTCCGTGGTCGGCTGAGTGGAAAGGCTAGCCAAAAACATCTGCGGCTCGCCCGACTGCGGATGGACGTTGAGCACTCCCAAGTCTCCCTTACGCACTCCGGAAGCCACCCGCTGAAAAACAAACTCCTGAGTGCCGGGAAGATCGAGAAGGGTAAGGTTTTCGGCTGGAGATCCGACGAAAATAAGGTCGTTGTTCTTGGCGTCGTCGAGCGAGAACAGGCTGCCGCGCTTTACCCGAAGTTGTCGGCTGAAGAGCTCGAAGATGCGATCCAGTTGATGGATCGCAAGTACCTCTCCAACTCCGGTGTAGTGATCCAAAATGAATGCTTGCGAATCAGTCGACGGTTGGAAATAGCGCATGCCGGTCTCCGGCCGGCCTACGAAACTCCCATTGCTGAAAATTACCCAAGGCGCCTGTGGAGCACCGACGAAGCGGCTCCAGAAAACTTGATAGGGAAGCGGAACGAAGGTGTTCGCCCCAGCGCGGATGTGAGGACGACCTGCCAGCAGCAGCGTACCAGTCAGCAAGGTAGCTGCGAGCAAAACTGAGAGCGCTACAGTGGCGATCACCCAGCCCCGGATCGAATCCTGGCCCGCTCTTCGGTCATCCCCTTCCTCTTTTCTCAGGGGCACTTCAGTCAATGGGACAGGTGCAGTTGGGGTGCGGATATGGAACGTAAGAGCGTACGATCCCTTTGGCAACTCCACCACGACCGCATCGTCCGGTCCTTCGTGGGAGTAATACTCCGCCAGCTTCAAGCGCAACCGTCCAGCTTGCACACGAACAGCCGAGTCGTTTTGCGGATCGAATCCACCGGATCGCCCCAACACTTCAGTAGCGATCTGATATTCCTTCAGGGCGACGCCGGGATGATCGAGGGAGTGTTCGGCCAGATAACGAAGGAGCTTACACAAAGATTCCGAGTTGTGTAGGCTATGACTATTAATAAGTTTATCTACTTGCTGGAAGCATTGCTCCCGCCCCGCGACGAAACCATGCGTTAAAGCCATGTGACAGGGTTGTAACCTGATGCTGTATGTTACTGCAGTTTAAGTACTTTACACCCGTAACGGTATAAAACCTAATGAAACTTCTGCCAATAATGCTTTTGTACTAGGACTTGCAGGCTACATATCACCACCACTCTGTTCTGGGCTGGGGCCTAAGGGGAAATTTCCATGAAGAGATCAGCGTTCGCGGCTATGGCAATTTTTGCGCTTCTCTGCGGTCTTTTGACCTCCGAGGCCTTCGGTCAGGCGGTTTTTGGCAGCATCGAAGGCACGATCACAGATCCTTCTGGCGCGGCGGTTTCCGGCGCCAAGGTCACCGTGACAGATCAGGCGAAAGGCACGAATGACCAATCCACCACGAATGAAAGTGGCAACTATACCGTGACGCATTTGATCCCCGACCCTTACACGGTGCGAGTCGAAGGGTCCGGTTTCAAGGTGATTGAGTTCCGGGACGTCGCCATTTCGGCGGATACCGCGACCCGCATCGATGGCCAATTTCAGCTCGGGTCCACCAGCGAACAGGTAGAAGTCACGGCCGAAACGGAACAACTTAAGACGGATCGAGCGGACGTATCGATCGAGTTCAACGAAAAGTATGTAGAAGATCTGCCGATCATGAACCGCAATTTTACTTCGTTCGAGTTGCTTTCTCCCGGCACTCAGAAGATGGTGGGTTGGAGCCACGCGGCGACCGAGAATCCGCAGGGCAGCCAGCAGATCTTCGTGAACGGCCAGCATTTCAGCGGCACCGCCTTCGAACTTGATGGCACGGATAACCAAGACCCAATCTTAGGCATCATCGTGGTGAACCCGAACTTGGATGCAATTCAAGAAACCAAGATCGACCTGCAGAATTACGACGCGGAATTCGGCAAAGCACTGGGCGGTGTCGTAACCGTGCAGACGAAGTCTGGTAGCAACGATTTTCATGGCGAAGGTTTCTGGTTTCGGCGTACTGACGCCACCGCGGCGCGCGATCCTTTTACCCAGTTCGCTCCCAATCCGATTACCGGGAAATTTATTCCTTCAGACAAATGGCAGCAGTTTGGCGGCACGATCGGTGGCCCGATCATCAAGAATAAATTGTTCTTCTTTGGCGATTATCAAGGTACGCGTGAGACCAACGGAGCGACGAACGTGCTTACCGTTCCGACTGCCACGGTCGAGAAAACCTGTAACCCGGCGACGTCTACTGGGATCTGCGATCTGAGCCAATATTTAGGTGTGGAGCAGGGCGGTAGCGGCGCGGGGAAGACACCCGTCATTCAGGGCGGGCAGGTTTACAAACCTGTTCCCGGTGATGGCGGGCTGGGGCGTGTCCCGTACGCCAACAACAAGATTCCGATTGGGGACATCTCCAAGCAAGCTGCGGCAATACTCGCTCTATTCCCGGCCCCTAGCAATTCTGCGGTGTTCAACAATTACGTCGCATCAGGATCAGGAACATTCAAGCAGGACAGCTTCGACACGCGAATTGACTTTAGTGCCGCTCCGACGGTACAGATTTTCGGCCGCTTCAGCCGGGACGTCTTCAATGTAGCTGGCCAAGGATCTTACGGCGTCCTTGAGGGTGTCGGATTCGGGCCGGGTGGTTTGTCGGGGAGTTCGAACACCCATAATTACAGCTTGGCTGCTGGAGTCACGAAGACGTTCAGTTCGACTTTGCTGGCGGACTTCCGCTTCGGCTATTTCAAATACAATCCAATCGCTTCAAAACCTGACAGCGGAACTACTCCGATGAACACCGTCGGGATACCAAATGCGAACCTTGCCGGAGCTCAAGCGCTTGAGACCTCTGGTTGGGGCGGGTTCTTGCTGAACCAGACGCCATCGACCGCCTCCGCCAACAGCGGGAATTTTGGTGCTCCGACTGTAAGCTGGGGCGATGGGTTAGGGGTTGGGCGCTGCAATTGTCCGCTGACGGAGAGTGAGCAGCAGTTCCAGTGGGTTGGTAACGTTACCAAGATCCACGGCAATCATACCTTCAAATTCGGGGCGGATTTCCGGTACGCCATGAATCTACGTGTGCCGAGCGACGCCGGACGCACCGGGGATTACACCTTCGATTATCGGACTACCTCGGGCGGTCCAACCGGCGGTGAGGGTGGCCTGGACTGGGCTTCATTCCTTTTGGGCGACGTGACCCAAGTCAGCCGGTATGTGAGTACCAGTCTGAATGCGGCAGAACGGCAACATCGCATGTTCTACTATGGCCAAGATACGTGGCGCATCACACCAAAGCTCACCCTTAACTACGGCCTACGATGGGAGGTTTACTTTCCGGAATATGTTAACGGCAAAGACAAAGGCGGATTCGCAAACCTGGTTCAAGGTTTGGACCGCGTGGCCGGTGAGGGTGGAATCGGACTAAACGGTAATATCAACAACGCCTGGGATGCCTTCGCCCCGCGATTCGGTGTTGCTTATCAAGTAAATCCCAAAACGGTTGTACGCATGGGTTACGGCCGCAGCTTCGATATGGGAGTTTTCGGCTCTAATTTCGGCCACACCGTCACGCAGACTTTGCCAGTGCTTGCCGCCCAGCTAGCTCAGGGTGCGAGCCAAGAGGTACCTGCCTTCACTCTGCAGCAGGGGCCACCGATCTTCACCTTCCCAGCCATTCCCGCAAACGGGTTGCTACCGGTATCGGGGCCGAATTGCTATCAGAAGCCGATTTTCAACGCAGCGGGGCAGAACACTCAGCTTTGCGTACAGCCCCATATCCGTCCGACAACCCAGCGGCTACCCACGCTCGATGCTTGGAATGCAACACTTCAGCGGCAGGTTACCACCACCACTTCTCTCGAGGTGGCCTATGTCGGCAACAAAGGTACTCACGTATTCGCTGGTGACGGGCCAACCTACAACGTTAACAACCCCTCCATCGTTGGATATTGCGCCAACGCGGGCTGCACAACCATTACGCCGCAGGTATACCGTCGACCCTACTACAACGTATTTACCTACCCGGGCTACGCTGACTCGACGAACACGCTGGCGAATTTTCCCGGTGCACCGAGGCTTGTTCCTGGCGTATTGCAGTGCTGCTCCACCGACCAGAGCAACTACCTGGGTAACGACGCCAGCAGCAAATACGATGCCTTCCAGGTTAAGGTGGAAAAGCGCTTCTCCCACGGCTTGCAGTTCCTTTCGCATTACACGTTCGCCCACGCGTACAAGTACGACAACAGCTATTATCCGGATAATCCGGCTATAGCCTATGGGCCGGACGATCAAGTCCGAGACCACGTCTGGGTAAACAATTTTGTGTACGAGTTGCCGTTCGGCAGGGGAAAGATGTTTGCTGGTAATTCGGGCCGAGCAGAAGATTTGATAGTCGGAGGCTGGCAGATCAGCGGCACTACGACGTGGGGCAGCGGTCTGCCTTGGACACCGAGCACGAACGAGTGCGGTGGCGAGGAGGATGTAGGCGTGTGCCGTCCTGACAAAGGATCAGGGTCGTTCCACACAGGCGCAGGCGGGCTTCAAATCTCGCCAGCAGGGGTTCCCTTTAGGCAATTCTTCACACCATTAGCGTCTCTCACGGGTCCGTTTACCGATCCGGGGAAGGGCAACTTGGGGAACATCGGTGTCTTTAGTTACAGGGGCCCGCGAGTATTCTACGCGGACGCTACATTAGTGAAGAACTTCCTTTTGACCGAACGAGCGAAGCTCCAGTTCCGCATGGATGCTTTCAACGTGTTCAATCACCCCGTGTTCGGCTTCAACAACAACCAGAACGGTGGAACCTGCGTCGATTGCGCCGGCAACGGGGTCATTACTGATATCGAGCACGATGCTACCCCCGGATCTGCTACCGGCATGCGTCAGCTTGAGTTCGCTTTGAAAGTAATCTTTTAGATCGACCCGCTTCTCCCAGAGGGAGTCCTTCGGGACTCCCTCTTTTTTCTCGCATACAATGGGGTGACATTGGTAGGCGGGCGACAGGTGATTCTCCGGGATTGGCTCAGCACGCGGGTTGGGGCAGCAACAATTACCTTGGCAACATTTTTGGGTGGCGCTCTCGCGGCGCAGAATCCGGCGGTGAATCAAACTCCTGCCGCGTCCAAAGTCATCGACCGAAATTGCTATGTCGGCGACGAAGCTTGCGCTCGCTGCCATGCTGCTATCTACGAGTCTTACCAGCGTACTGCGATGGCTCACGCGAGTGGACGTGCGATCGATGCTCTCACCCCGGCCGAATTCACGCACAAGGAATCGGGGGTGCACTATCGCATCTACGGCGAGGCGGGACGCGCCTGGTTGAGTTTTGATCGTCCTAGTACGGATCCTCCTAGTACAGATCGTCCAGGTACAGATCGTCCTAGTACGGATCGTCCTAGTATTGATCGTCCTAATACGGATCGGACCAGCGTGGATCTTCCTAGAGATTCCGGGGTGCAGGGCAAGCGGGAGCTTCTTTACTTTATCGGCTCAGGGCGGCGTGGCAGAACGTACCTCTTTGAAACCGATGGCTTCCTATTTGAGTCGCCGATAAACTGGTATACCAACAAACAGATGTGGGATATGGCTCCGGCGTACCAGTCAGCCCGCGAGATTCCGCTGAATCTTCCTGCGTACTCCAGTTGTCTTCATTGCCATGTCAGCGGAATGCAGCCGCCGCTGCGAAACACGGAGAACCGTTATCCAGATCCCCCGTTCACTCAGAATGGGGTGAGCTGCGAACGCTGCCATGGCCCAGGCGCGGTGCATGCTGCGGCGGAAGGGGGCGCTGACTCCGCGATCGTCGACGCCGCGATCGTCAATCCCGTGAAGTTGTCACCGGCTCGCCGCGATGAGGTATGCATGCAATGCCATCTCGAGGGTAAAGTTGCGATCGAGCGTGCAGGACATCATGTTTACGAATACCGGCCAGGCGATACGCTCTCCGATTACATTCGCTACTTCGTGCTGGTGGGATCGCAAAAGTCCTCTGCTGCGCTTTCTCTGGGCGCGGTGAGCCAGGTGGAAGCGCTGGCGCAAAGCCAGTGCAAGAAGAAATCGGGTGACGCGATGTCTTGCGTGAGCTGTCATGATCCGCACCAGTCACCATCGGCAGAGGATCGTGTCGCTTACTACCGCAGCAAATGTCTGGCGTGCCATGGTGCAGCGTTTGCCAACAAACATCATTCAGACAATCCCGATTGCGCCGGCTGCCATATGCCAGCTTCACTTAGCGCGGACGTAGCGCACACGCAGGTGACCGATCACCGCATTCCACGCCGGCCTCAAGTCTCGCCGCAATTTCTTCAAGATCGGGCTTCGCCATCTTCCATGCCCCGGCTCGTCCCGTTCCCTGGCGTTGACAAGACGGATGGGAATGAGCGCGACCTTGCCTTGGCTTGGGCCTCGCTAGCCGAAGGCGGTATGACGGATGCGGAGCCTGAAGCGCGTAATCAACTTGTGAAAGCAGTTAAACAATCGCCGCAGGATCCGGCGCTTCTATCGTCGCTGGGATACATTGAGCAGAGGCGAGGAGCTACAGAGCGCGCCCGCCAACTCTACAAGGAGGCTCTGGCAATTGATCGTGATCTGATCGACGCCGAGACTAACCTCGGGGTCATCGAAGCACAAGGCGGGCAAGTGAACAACGCGGTTAACTTGTGGCTTTCCGCGTTTCAGAATGCGCCGTACAGAAGCAGTATCGGACTCAACCTGGGCCGTGCGTATTGCGCTGAGGGAAAGGTCAACGAGGCTCGGACTTATACGCTTCGCGTGCTGGAGTTTAATCCGGACCTGGCGGCGGCTAAACAAATGCTCCAGCAACTTAGCAAGGCGCCGGAAAGCTGCGGCCCCGGCCAGCGCTAGAATTTCCACTGTTGGTGCAAGGAAACAATTTCGAAGGCGAAAATGGTTTTATGATCAGAGGTCGGTCAGCCATTGGGGCGTGCAGCTTGAGCGCGGCGATTCTGATGGTCTGTCTCGGGCAGGCAAATCTGGTACAAGCCCAAAGTGCGTTCGATCTCGAGGGAAAATCTGTCAACCCGCTCAGTGCCTCCCCCGGCAAGATCGTCGTCTTAGTCTTCTTGCGCCGGGATTGTCCTGTCTCCAGCCGCTATGCTCCGGTGATTCAGAAGATAAGCGCGGAGCACGAGCGCGAAGCAAATTTCTGGTTGATATTTCCCGACAAGGCAGAGACGTCTCCCGAGATTCGCAAATACCTCCTGGATTACTCATACCGGTTGCCGGCGCTACGCGATCCTGACCACGTGCTCGTGAAACTTGGGCAAGCGGAGATCACTCCAGAAGTGGCGGTGTTCGACAACAATGGCCACCTCGTTTATCACGGGCGCATTGATGACTGGTATGTGGAGTTTGGCCGATCGCGTCCCGCGCCAACGACGCACGAATTGAACGACGCGATCGAGGCGGCGTTAAGCGGCAAGTCGCCGGCACATAGCGCAGTTAAGGGAGTGGGATGCTACATCTCGGACCTGGAGTGAATTTCTTGTGGCCGGCGCCCGCAAAGTGGCCTCCGGTACTGCTTCTGGGATTGTGTGCTCTTCTGCCGGCGTTTGCAGGAAGATTTCCCCAACCTGCCAAGGCAGCTAATTCGAGTGAGCGGCAGGTCACCTTCAATCGCGATATCGCTCCCATCATTTTCCACTCATGCTCCAGTTGTCACCGTCCGGGTGAAGCCGCTCCATTTTCTCTGCTGACATATGAAGACGTGAAGAAACACGCGCGGCAGATTGCGGAGGTCACGCGCACGCGCAACATGCCTCCGTGGCTGCCTGCGCCACAGGAACTGAAGTTTGCCGACGAAATGCGGCTGCCGGATGCACAGATCGTGCTGATCCAGAGATGGGTGGACGGGGGCGCAGTGGAAGGCGCTACGTTGGATCTGCCTTCGCAGCCGAAATTCGTCGAGGGCTGGCAACTGGGCACTCCCGACTTGATTCTCACTGCGGAGAAGCCGCTGGTTCTTCCTCCACAAGGAACCGATACCTACTGGAATTTCATCTTCCCTATTCCCATTCGGGAGACGCGTTGGGTAAGGGCAATTGAGATCCGCCCCGGCGACAAGCGCTACGTACACCACGCCAACATTCTGGTCGACCGGGCTGGATCGTTGCGCAACCGGGAAGTGGCACCGGGAGCGGGGTTTGGGGGGATGGAGATCAGAATCGAATCTCAGGTCTTCGATCCCGACAGTCACCTGCTTTTCTGGAAGCCGGGAACTGTGCCCTACGTTGAGCCGGAGGGCATGGCGCTGCGTCTCGACAAAGGCACCGACCTCATCCTCAACACGCACCTGCAACCTTCCGGGAAGCCGGAAGTGATTCAGCCGAGTATCGGTCTCTACTTCACTTCAAAACCTGCGACCAAGCTGCCCATGTTGCTGCAGCTTGAGAATGACGCCAAGCTCGATATTCCGGCGGGAGAAAAGAATTTTGAAGTTACTGACGAATTTACGTTGCCCATCGACGTTGACTTGCTCGCGATTTATCCGCACGCGCACTACCTGGGAAAAGAGATCCAGGCCTTTGCCACGTTGCCCGACGGTACGCGAGAGACCCTGATCCACATTCCACGCTGGAATTTAAGCTGGCAGGCGGTTTACCGGTACGAGCAGCCGGCCTTGTTGCCCAAGGGCACGGCTGTCACGTTGCGGTACGTGTACGACAACTCCGAGGAGAACCCGTTAAACCCGAATCAGCCGCCGGTGCGAGTGAGGGCCGGCAATCGATCGAATGACGAGATGTGCCACCTTTGGCTGCAGGTGCTGCCCGTGAATTACGCTGCTCAGGGCGACCCGCGGATGGTCCTGCAACAGGCGTTGGCGCGGCATAACGTGGAGAAAAATCCCGGCGATTTTGAAGCCCACTACAATCTGGCTGCCATGCTGCAGGCCAGAGGAGAGCTGGACAATGCCACGCGAGAATATGCGACGGCATTGCGCCTGCGTCCCGACGATGCGGTTGCGAATAACGCCATGGGAACAGCGTTGCTGGCGCGGGGGCGAGCCGATGAGGCCTCGCCTTATCTGAGGGCAGCACTGAAAACGCGTCCTGATTATTTCGATGCGCACTACAATCTTGGCAATTTGCTTGCCTTACGGGGCGATTTTGAAGGTGCATCACAACAATTCAGCCTGGCCCTGCGAACGCAGCCGGATGACGCGAACGCGGAGGCGAATCTGGGAAGTGCTCTTGCAGAAATGGGGAAGTTCGCCGAGGCGAAATCACACCTTGAGCGGGCGCTGCAGATCGATCCCAATCACTCGCTCGCGAAGGAAAATCTGGAAGAGCTGCAACGAGAGATGAACCAGCGCTGAGGCTCATGACTTGGAGTAGTGTCGCGATTGACAAGAAACAAATCTCGCTCGTTTCTTCAGGAAATAAAATCATGCAGAGTCCGATTGTGCGGCTGGTGTGGCTGATGTGGCTTGCGGCGTTTCTGATTTCGACGATCTCCGGATTTACCTTAGCGCAGCAGGCTCCGGATGCGCCTTCGACGCGGCTATCGCAGGCTCATCCTGATTTCTCGTCAGCACGGAAGTTGATGCAGCAGGGCAAGATCGATGAAGCGATCGCCGACTTGCAATCCATTCAGGCCAGCAATCCTGGAGCTAAGGGCGTGGACCTGGAACTCGGCGCCGCTCACTACAAGAAGAGCGATTATCCTAAAGCTATTGAATATTTGAAAAGGGCTTTGGGAGGCGATCCAAACAACGGAGAGGCTGTCCAGCTCCTTGGCCTCTCTTATTACTTAGGCGGGCATCCCGCAGACGCGATTCCGCTGCTCGATAAAGTGCAGGGCTGGTATCCGCGGGCGAACGTGGACGCGGCTTATATTTTGGGCATTTGTTACATCCAGACGAAGGATTATCCTCATGCACGCGCCGCGTTCGCGCGAATGTTCGATGTGCCGGCAGAATCGGCCGCAGCCTATCTTTTTGCCGCGCGCATGCTGTTGCGCCAGGAGTTCGACCCAGTCGCGGAAGAATACGCACAAAAGGCCGCGAGCCTTGATCCCAAGCTTCCGCTGGTGCATTTTCTTTTGGGCGAGCTGTATCTTTACAAGTCGAGAATCCCCGAGGCAGTTGCCGAGTTTCAAAAAGAAATTGCGATCAATCCGGGCAATGCTGCCACGTACTACAAGCTCGCCGATGCCTATTCCCGCTTGCAGAAGTTCGAAGAGGCGGAGAGGCTTCTGCAGCGCTCGATCTGGCTGGACGCAACTTCCACGGGTCCCTATATCTTGATGGGAAAAGTTCTGGAGAAAAAAGGAGAATTCGAGTTGGCGGTGCGTGCCCTGCAGAGGGCGGCTGCGATGGATCCGAATAATTCAATCACCCATCACCTGCTAGGCCAGACGTATCGCGACATGGGGAAAAAGGAAGAAGCGGAGAGCGAGTTGAAGCTGGCGGAAGAACTGCAGACGAAACAAGATTCGCATCCCTAGTGAATAGGTCGAATGTGAAGTGCGATCGCGCAAGGCTGGGTTACTTAGACTCGGGTTACTTAGACTCCGGTATTGGTTGGTCTTGCTCTTTCTCCAGACGAGCGACCATCTGATTCGGCAGTGCATGCAACAATTCCAAGAACGCCGCGTTCGTCCAGCCGAAACCGACCACGTTCGCCTGGTAGCCCAGTTGGATGTGTGCTTCCGAGGAACGAGTGACCACGTTGTACTTCTCATGAATGTTTCGGTCACGCCGGAAATTTTCCGCGACCATCGAGAGAAACTCATACGAGATGCGGTCCGCATCGGCGTTGTAGCCGTAGCGCCGGAGGCCTTCGATCGCCAGCATTTGGATGTTGCCCCAGCCGTACGGAAGATCCCATTGCGCGCCCGTCTCTTGCGTGCTCATCGCAATGCCACCAGGCTTTTCAAATGCGGAAAGATTTTTCAGCACGGCCTTGGCTTGCTCGGGGGTAGCAAGCCCTGCCCACAAGGGATAAAAAGTAGAGGCGTAAACGTACGGCGATCGCTGGCTGGTGAGGAAGTCGTAATCGAAGAACATCCCCTGCTGTGGATTCCAAAGATAGTGTGTGATCAACTTCTTGCGTTCTTCGGCCTTTTTGCTCCACGACGTGGCATCGGCGCCATGGCCCAACCAGCGGCTGATTTGCTCCAGGTCTTTCTCCGTTTTATAGAGCAGGCTGTTGAGGCACACGGCGGCGTAGTGATGCGTTGCCGCCCCAAATGGTCCGAATCGGAAGCTAACGTCGAAGCCAGACTCTCGCATCGAACGGTCGCCCTTGTAGTAGTCGGGACTCAGCTTGAACTCGCGCGCCTTTTCGCACGCCGGTGTGTCCATTGTGGTGGTGGCGTCGCAGACCTGCAGGGTATAGCGCGCCCCAGCAGTGGGCAATTTAGCTGTCGGGAGACTTTCGAGAATGTAGCTGTCCGCCTGGGCTGGATGAAAAAAGAAATATGTGGCCACTTTGCGGTAGAAACCGGTTTCATCCTGCACGGCTTCTGCTGGAGGGCCTTCGCCGAAGTCGTAGTAGCGCGACAGGCCTGTGTCTCCCGCCAGGTGCGGAACTACGTTCCACATCATGTAGTCTTCGACGAGATCGGCGTATGCCTTCTCCAGCCAGGTGTTGTCGGCATGTCCAGTCTGTTGCATCGCTGTATAAACGTCGACGAACATTGAACTCAGAAAAGGAGGCTGGGAGCGGGTCAGATAGTACGTTCGATTGGCGTTGAGCATCGCGCCATAATGCTCAACCTCGAAAAAAAAATTATCCACCATGCCGCGCGCGAGTTCGACGCGCCCGGCGCGTAACAATCCTCGAATAATGAAATAACTGTCCCACCCGTACATTTCGTTGAACCGTCCGCCGGGCACGACATATTTGTTCTCGAGATAGAGCAATCCTTGTGGCTGAAACGTGCTGGTGTCAAACTCACCCAGTTCTTTGATCTCCTTTGGCAGATGCTCGATCTGGACATTGCAATCGGCGGCCAGCTTGCGCACCGCTGACGGTTCCGGAAAATTCGCAGGCAAGTACAACACCGGCGGCGTTTTTAGCTTGGGGTCGACGACGCTTTGGCATTCAGTCATGGAGCGGGTCAACGTATCCCAAGCCGAGGAAATGTAGCTGAGAATCGGCTTGAGGCCCTGCGCTTGCGGAGCGTTCGCAGACTGCAGTTCCTGCGCTGGAGATAACATTGCGCAGCCGAACGCGAGGAGAAGAAAAACGCAGACAACTTGAGACGGACGACGGCGAAGAATTGTCGAAATTTGCGTAATCATGAGCTTGCGAATCAACCGGTTCGCTAATCTTAGTCGGACTCGTAAGCGCTTCCAAATGAATTCTTTCGAGTGATCGATCCAGCTTGCTTTGAGACGTTCGGGATATCGGGGCCGTCCCTTCCTTGGTCCATTGTTGCCGTGGTGGTGATAAACTCCTTCCCGTAAATGCCGTCCTATTGCGAACAACCGCCGGCCGCTTGGCTCACCCGCTGGGTCGAGTGCGTATGGCGGCTCCAGAGCGACAGCGCCGTGAGTGGGCACCGAGTTCCGCCAGATGGATGTCTCGATATCGTTTTCGATCGCCAACACGGCTTGCGCGCCATCGGCACTATGACGCAGGAACAGCGCTTCGATTTCCCAGAAGGTGTCTGCATGGCCGGTATCCGGTTTCGGCCCGGTATGGCCGGGACGTTCCTCGGCGTATCGCCGGCGGAACTGACCGACGGCGCGGCACCGCTAGAAGATTTATGGGATCGTCGTGCACACGAGTTTAAGGTCAAACTCGAAGAAGCAAGATCGATTCAGGACGCCATGCCGATTCTGCTCAGTAGCCTGCCCATGCCAGACCCAGCACCCAATCCTGTGCAGAAGGCCATCGAGGCGATTGCGGCCGCCAACGGAAATGCCGACTTGGACAGCGTGGCACGTCAGGCGAACTTGAGCCCGCGCCAGTTTCGACGGCGCTGTCTGGAAGAGAGTGGGCTTGGCCCCAAACATCTGTGCCGCGTGCTTCGTTTTCGCCACGCTTGCCGGATCGCCCGTGCCGTGGGTCAGCTGAATATGGGTCAGCGGAATATGGATCGGCTGAATTGGTCTGCCATTGCGCTCGAAGCCGAATATTTTGACCAGGCGCACTTTATCCGCGATTTCCGCCGCTTCACGGGGCTTACTCCCATGGCCGTTTTTTCCAATACTCGACAACCAGGGTCTTCTAGTATCGAAGCATGAAGATCACAGCCGTTCTCATCGTTGAAGAGATCGAGAAGTCGTTGCCATTCTGGATTGACCGAATGGGCTTCGCCAAAACCGTCGAAGTGCCGGAGGGGGATCGTCTCGGGTTTGTCATCCTCGTGCGCGAGGGGGCGGAACTCATGCTGCAAACCGTCGCTAGCGTCCGCAAAGATGCCCCTCAGTTTGCGCCGAAAGCCCACTCCAGCAGCGTTGGCCTGTTTATTGAAGTCGAGGATTTCGCCGACATTTTGAAGCGGCTCGAAGGCTATCAGATTGCCCTACCCGAGCGCGTCACGGTTTACGGTATGCGCGAAGTCGGAGTCCACGAACCAAGTGGCCATACGGTGGTATTTGCTGCCCGCAGCTCTTCCTGATGCGCCAGGTATATCGCAATAAAGGTATATCGCAATAACCTGATGCCCTGAAAAATATGGCTTCGCACTGCGACAAGTGAGAAGCCATTTTCCAGATCGGTCCGTGTCAGACGCGAATGCTCGCCACGCATCTGATGTTTTCTTGTACTCCGAATTATTGCGGGGGAGCCTGTCCATCCCCATGATGGCCCTGCCACTGTTCGTGCTTGCTTTGCATCGCGTCGAACTTCTGTTGCTGGTTCGAATCCAGAAGTGCGCGGATCTGGTCGTTTGATGCTTTGTGAATCTCCATCATTTTGGAATGACGATCCGCTTGCGGGGTCGAGGAATCCGATCGCAAGCTTTGCATTTGCGATTGTTCCGACTTCAAAATGTCCAGGACTTTGGACTGCTGGTCTGAAGTCAGATTCAAGTGTTTGGTGAGCATCTCGGTCCGCTTCGCCGGATCCATGTGGCCGCGTCCTCCGTGTTCGGGCGGCGCACCAGCCGGTGCAGCCTGCTGATCGCTACTGCCGCTGTCTTGCGCGATAGCAGAAGGCGTGACGGTATAGACAAGGCCAGCCAGCATCAGCGCGAGCAAGCAATGTTTAAGCATGATATTTCCTCCTAAGGAACTTTCGAGTTGGTCCAAAAGTATTAACAAGATTATGAGCGCATAGTTGTGAGGGCGAGGCGACTTTTACGAATCTTTACGCAGTTCGGGATCACGTGGGGAAAAGCATGCGCCGCGTGAAATAGATAAAATTTTACAGTTGCTCCGAGACGATCGGGCTATCATCCCGTCACGGGCGCCACCCGGGAGAATGCGAGCGCAGGTGAGGGACAAGTGGCCGATTGTCGCGGCGTGCAAGGGGGTGCTCCGCCTCTTGCTCACCTGCTTGCTTTTGTTGGCCGTCCCTGCTCATGCCCCTGCTCAGACTTCTCAAACCCAACCCCAGACCGAAACCCAGACCGCAACAATGACTGGAACAATTCACGGCGTGATCAAGTCCGGCAACATGCCGATTCCGGGTGCAGCCGTTTCCGTTACTCTCGAATCCTCAGCCAATAAGACCACTACCTGGACCGATGTTACTGGCAGTTATTCCGTGGCAGTCGCGGCATATGGCTCCTATACGATTGCCGTACAGATGTTCGCGTTTGCGAACAAAACGCAGCAGGTTGTGGTCGACGCCTTTCATCAAAATGCGCAGGCGAATTTTGACTTGATGCTTCTATCGCGTTCTCAGCAGGCGAATCCCCAGCCCCGAAGGCCTGGTGGGCCTGCCACGGCTCAACGCGGATTTCAAAGTCTCTCGGCAATGCAGAGCATGGGTGGTCAAGAAGCGGGCGGCAATTCGATGAACGAGGTTGTGCCCTCCGGCATGCCCGTTCCAGGCATCGATCCCAACAGTGCAACCGAGTCGATCGCCATTTCCGGCAACACCTCGAATCCATTGAACGGAATGAGTGGAAACGAACTCGAGCAGCGCATCAATGATGCCCGCCAGCAGGGCGGTGGTTTCGGGGGGTCGGGAGGATTCGGCGGCGGCCAAGGGGGTTTCGGCGGGGGAGGTGGGGGCGGGGGTGCGATGACAATCGTCGGACGCCGAGGCTTTGACATCAATCATCCACATGGGTCGATCTACTACGGAGTGGGCGATTCTGCTCTCAATGCCGCACCGTATTCGCTGGCGGGCGAACCTGCGACGCAGCCAGGATATCTGCAGAACAGCTTCGGAGGCAGCATTGGCGGACCGCTAAACATTCCTAAGATTTATCACGGCGGCGCTAAGACTTTTTTCTTCGCCAATTACAACGGCAAGCGTGGGGAAAATCCTTTCCAACAGTTCTCGACCGTACCCACTTTGCTGGAGCGGGAAGGGAACTTCTCCGGACTGCCGGTGGAAATTTACAATCCTGCGACGAAGACGCCGTTCCCGAACAACACAATCTCGCAAATTAATCCGGTTGCGGCGGGATTGTTGGCGTACATCCCTCTACCGAATCTGCCCGGAGACCGTCAGAATTTCCACTTCGTGACTTCGGCGAACAACGACACTGATGACCTGAATGTGCGCGTGAACCGTACCTTTGGCGCTGCGCCTGTGCGCGGACGCCGCAGCGGAGGCCGGAACGCTCCGCGCAACAGTCTCACACTCGGCTTCCACTATCACGGGTCGAGTTCCACTATCACGAATCCATTTCCGAGTGTGGGCGGGAGCACGGGCGTCCGAAGTTTTGATGTGCCCGTTTCCTATGTGCGAAGCATCGGCAAGCTTACCAACAGCGTTCGCTTCGACTTCAATCGCAGCCGGACTCGAACGCAGAATCTGTATGCGTTCAATGACGACATTACCGGCGCATTGGGAATCAGGGGCGTGTCGCAGAATCCGTTTGACTGGGGCCTGCCCAATCTTTCCTTTACGAACTTTGCCAGCCTTCAGGATGCGACTCCGCAGCTCTTGCGCAACCAGACGTATACATTTTCCGATTATGTTGTGTGGACCCACGGCAAGAACTCATGGCGTTGGGGTGGAGACTTCCGGCGTGTGCAACTCAACACCGAAACCGACAGCAACGCGCGCGGCTCGTTCATCTTCACCGGCCTCAATACTTCCGAATTGAACGCCGCCGGCCAGCCTGTGCCGGGGACGGGATACGACTTTGCCGACTTCTTGCTGGGATTGCCGCAGCAGACCTCGGTTCAGTTTGGGCAGGACAACTACCACTTCCACGGCAACTACTGGGATCTTTATCTGCAGGACGAATGGAAGATGCGCGGCAATCTAACACTGAACCTCGGTGTTCGTTACGAATATGTTTCGCCGCTCACGGAAGAAAATAATCGCCTCGTGAACCTTGATCTCGCTCCCGGTGTGTTGCAGTGCAGTATAAACTGCAGCACGATTCTGAATCCTGCTACCGTTCCGCCGCCAGTGGCTTTGGTGTTGCCTGGACAAACCGGACCTTATAGCGGCGGCCTGCCCGCCAGTCTGGTGCGGCCCGACCGCAGGAATTTTGCGCCGCGAATCGGTTTTGCCTGGAAGCCTTTTTCCAAAACCGTGGTGCGCGGCGGATATGGCATCAACTACAACACCGGAGCCTATCAGGGGATCGTGCAGCAGTTGGCCTTCCAGCCTCCATTCTCGACAGCAGCGACCAACATCCAGACCGCTTCCGGAGATCTCACGCTGCAGAACGGTTTTCCGCCGCCCTCTGCGAATGGCATCACCAACAATTACGCTGTGAATCCCAATTACCGGCTGGGTTATGTGCAGATTCGCAATCTGGATATTCAACAGCAGATTCGGCCCACGCTGCTACTAAATATCGACTATAGCGGAACCAAAGGCACGGACCTCGACATTCTCGAAGCACCCAACCGGACGGCAACCGGCATTCGGATTCCGAATGTGGAGGCGTTCACGTATGAAAATTCCGTTGCCGACTCGGAAGCGAATGCAGCTTCGGTACGCTTGCGCAAGCGGCTGGCGAAAGGCTTCTCCGTCGGTGGGATTTACACATTTTCAAAATCGATCGACGATGCCTCATCCATCGGAGCGGGAGCAACATCGGGCGCCAACACTCGCGGTTTGGGAGCTGGAGGCACCGGCGCCAGCGGCGGAGGTGGGGGAAGTGCTGGCTCATCTAGCAGCGGCGCAGCCAACGTAGCGCAGAACGCGTTCGACCTTTCTGCGGAACGCGGGCTCTCAAGCTTTAACCAGACACACAAGTTCACTGCAGATTATTTGTTGGAACTCCCATTTGGACACGACAAGCGCTGGCTCACCGGCAACACTCCGCTGCGTGCTATTTTTGGCGACTGGCAGTGGAGCGGAGACTGGACTATCGCCTCTGGACTTCCCTTTACGCCGCGCCTGATTGGAAACTTTACGGACGTGAATCGCGGCACCAACGGTACGCTTCGTCCTGATCTGGTTCCGGGACAATCGATTAGTATTTCCAGTCCCTCGATTCAGAAGTGGTTCAATACCGCGGCATTTCTCGCGCCCCCGGCGGGGCAATTTGGCGATGCCCGTCGCAACAGCATCATCGGGCCCGGAAGTAGAGTCTTTGACATGGCCCTCACCAAGGTTGTGCCGCTGAAGGAGTCGCGTGTGCTGGAGTTGCGGGCGCAGGCCACAAATGTTTTTAACATTCCGAATTATTCTACGATCGATACCAGCGTTACTTCACCAACGTTTGGGCGGGTTACGGCGGTTGGCGCGATGCGGCAAATTACGATGACTGCGCGCTTCCGGTTTTGAGGAAAATTGTATGGCTTCTATTTCGAACCGACAAGCTCGCGGAGTTCTCACCGCATTGCTCGCGCTGTTGCCTTCCTTGTCGCCCTCCCAAGAGCAGGCGGAGTACACCTTTCGCGTGCAAAGCGATCTGGTGCTGGTGAATGTGACAGTCAGAGACAAGAACGGAAACTTTGTCCGCAACCTCAAAGCGGAAAATTTCACAATCCTTGAGGATAGCAAGCCGCAGAAGGTGATCTCCTTCGATGTAGAAAACATTGACGCTGTAGCGAACCAGGACGTGGCTCAGACAAAACCGCTGACCGGCGCAGCATCAGCACAGCCGGCAAATCCGGCCGCTGCGACTTCTGCTACGAATGCGGCGGATCAATTTAAGGATCGCCGCCTCATCGTTCTGTTCTTCGATCTCTCCGCGATGGAACCGGACGAGATCGATCGCGCAATCATATCTGCTGAACACTATGTCGAGACACAGATGGCCCCGGCAGACATAGTCTCAATCGTTTCTCTCGGCAGTTCTTTGTTAGTCAATCAGGATTTCACTTCCGATCACGAGTTGCTTAAGAAACAGCTTCAGGCTTTCGGCGAGGGCAGCGGCCAAGGCTATGAAGAAGGCACCACAGGCACGACCGAAGGCACGCCGGATACCGGGCAGCCATTCACTGCGGACGATACGGAATACAACATCTTCAATACCGACCGGCGGCTGGAGGCGCTGCGTTCAGTCGCGGAGAAACTATCTCATCTGCAGCAAAAAAAATCGCTGATTTATTTCTCCAGCGGTATGGACCGCACGGGGATCGAAAACCAGGCAGAATTGCGGGCAGCCACGAACGCAGCCGTGCGCTCCAATTTAGTGATCTACACCATGGACGTGCGCGGACTGCAGGCGCTTGTCCCCGGCGGAGAGGCGCAAAACGCCAGCCTGCGCGGCACTTCCGTTTATTCCGGGCAGTCCATGATTAATGCCTTGAACTCCAACTTTACCACCCAGGAAACGCTGGTCACGCTGGCGAGCGACACGGGCGGACGAGCTTTCCTCGATTCCAATGATTTCAGCCAGGTCTTCAAAGGAGTGCAGCAGGATACGTCGACTTACTATCTTCTGGGCTATCGCAGCAGCAATCCCGCCAGGGATGGGCGCTACCGGCGCATAGCGGTGAAGGTTAACGTCCCCGGTGTGAAGATAGACTACCGCCGCGGCTATTACGCGCCCGCGGATTATCAGCACTCCACGAAGGAGGATAAAGAACTTCAATTACAGGAAGAACTCGCCTCCGAACTTCCCGCCACAGATTTGCCGTTATATCTGGGCGCTGCCTACTTTCGCATGGAGGCCAACAAGTTTTTCATTCCGATTTCGCTGGTGGTGCCGGGTTCGCAGATTCCGTTCATCCGCAGCAGTGACCGCGACAAGGCGACTTTGGATGTCATCGGTGTTGTGCTCGACGGCGAGCATCATCCGGTAACAAGAATTCGCGACACGGTCAAGCTCGCGATTGATACTTCGTCGGAAGTGCAGAAAAAGAACGTGCAGTATGACACGGGAGTAAGCCTGCCTCCGGGCAAATATCACCTCAAGTTCGTGGTGCGCGAAAACCAAACTGGACTCATGGGCTCGTTTGAAACCGACATCGATGTCCCAGATCTGAAGTCGCTACCGCTGAAGATGAGTTCGATTGTGCTCGCCAGCCAATTGCAACCTGCGAAGAAAAGTTCGACTGCAAATCCTCTGATTCGCGACGGCTCGGAAATCATTCCAAACGTGACCCACGTCTTTTCTTCCGCACAGCACCTGCGTCTTTATTACGAAGTTTACGACCCGGGCCGGTCAAGTGTGCCACAGCCTTCAGAAGTGGGCTCTGCCAAAGCCGGCATCCGCCTGCTCACGAATGTAGCCTTGTTCAGCGGAAAAGCCAAAGTCTTCGAAAGCTCACAGGTTGAACTTACAGAGTTAAATGCCCGCGACCGCAAGGCGGGAGTTTTCCAGTTAGACCTGCCACTCTCCGCTCTAAAGCCGGGTTTTTACACTTGCCAGGTCAATGTCATCGATGACGCAGCCGGCCTTTTTCTTTTCCCGAGGCTTGCGCTGCTGATTCGACCCGAAAAACTCACAGCTGTTCACTAGGATTTTGCGGCCGCGCACACGGCACTGCGGGCGTCTCCCCCTTGTCTCTAAGTGAGGATGACATTTGTCACGCCGCTCCCGTGATGGATGGCACTGGTGCTTCTTTTGCTCTTCCGCGATGATTCCATCACTGGGCGGGAAGTGAATTCGATTCCCATTTGCAGAACACCACACGCCTAGGAGGAATGAAGATGATCGCAATGGCGGAGCAAATCGAAATCTCGCAAAAGGGGACCCAAGCCGCAGATTCGAAGCTAATTGTCGCCAGCCTCGAGGGCGTGAAGAAAAATTACGACGACGTCCAGGCCCTGCGCGGGGTGGATTTTCGAGTGCGCGCAGGAGAGGTTGTGGCTTTGCTGGGCCCCAACGGCGCGGGCAAAACCACGGCAGTGAAGCTACTGCTGGGATTGATCCAGCCCAATTACGGCAGGGTGCGGGTATTCGGCGGCGATCCGACGAACCCTGAAAGCCGGATGCGCACGGGTGCGATGTTGCAGGTCGGCAAGGTGCCCGAGACTCTGCGCGTCCGCGAGCATATCGATCTGTTTTCGAGCTATTACGCGAAACCGATGCCACTTGACGAAGTGCTCGCCGCGGCGGGCCTGGAAAAGTTGGGAGACCGTAAGTTCGGCGATCTTTCCGGCGGGCAGCGGCAGCGAACTTTGTTTGCCCTGGCAATCTGTGGCGATCCGGATCTCTTGTTTCTCGACGAACCCACGGTCGGGCTTGATGTTGAAGCTCGCCGCTCTCTCTGGGATGAAATTCGCCGTATGGTCGAGCGCGGAAAAACCGTCCTGCTGACCACACACTATCTACAAGAGGCTGACGCTCTCGCTGATCGTATCGCGGTAATCAACCAGGGCGAAATCATCGCCGAAGGCACGCCGTCGGAGATCAAAGCGCAGACCAGTGGCAAGCGCATCCGCTGCATCACGGCGCTCAGCGCGGCGAACTTGCTTCAGATTCCCGGTGTGACGGATGCGCGGCAAGATCGCGAGGCGATGGAAATCCGCGCACGCGAGGCTGAACCTGTGGTGCGAGCGTTGCTGGCACGCGACTCTTCACTCTCGGGTCTGGAAATTACAAGCGCGGGTTTGGAAGAAGCGTTCCTGGCTCTTACTCAGGACAACGGCGAAAACACAAATCGCCAAAACTGATTCACCATTGCTATGTCATGCGCCCTGACACGCGTTGACGAAGCGGAGAAAGCGAGGAAACTATGAGCTCTGCAGCGGCAGTTCTAACCAGCACTCAGATCCGGCGCTCCCCCACCCACACCGCCAACATCTATCTAAAGGAGGCGAAATATGAGTTCCTGAAATACCTTCGCCTTCGCGTATATACCGCGTCCGTGATCAGTTTTCCGCTGATGTTTTACGTGTTGTTCGGTTTGGTGCTGAATTCGAAAGAGTCGATCGGAGGCACCCACGTTCCGACGTATTTGATTGCCACCTACGGCACGTTCGGAGTGATGGGCGCATCGCTGTTTGGAACGGCGTCTGGCCTCGCCTCTGACCGTGGCCTGGGATGGCTGCAGGTGAAGCGCGCCAGCCCCATGCCGCCGTTTGCCTACTTTGCAGCCAAAGTGATCCTCAGCATGATTTTCAGTGCCACGGTCGTATTGTTGCTCCTGGCGCTGGGTGTCGGTTTCGGCGGAGTGCGAATGCCACTCGCGGAAATGGCAAAACTTTTTGGAACACTCGTAGCTGGATCGCTCCCTTTCTCCGCCATGGGTTTGGCGATTGGTTACTTCGCTGGGCCAAACTCAGCGCCCGCCGCGATCAATCTGATCTACCTACCGCTGTCATTTTGCAGCGGGTTGTGGGTGCCCTACGCGTTTCTACCCAAGTTCGTGCGGCAGATCGCACTCGTGCTTCCGCCCTTTCACTTGTCGCAGCTTGCACTCGGAACCGTGGGCGCAGGATTACATCAGTCAGCGGCGACGCACTGGGAGGTTCTACTCGGCTTCACCCTTATCTGCCTGGGAGTGGCGCGCATCGGCTTCCAGCGGGACCAGGGAAGGCTTTACGGCTGAGTTGCGTTCCGGCAGATCGATGCTTTTTGTGCCGCATGCATTGCACCCCGTCGGGAGAAAGGTGAGTACCTTATGAGCGCAGATACGCGGAAAGGATATGGATCGACAGTGGCCCTGATCGTTCTCGGCGTGCTCGCGCTCTACGGTGGCGCCCAGTGGCTGATGATATTGATACCGGCTGCGTTTCTGGTTTGGTACGCCGCAACCCGCGCTAATTTTAGAAGAAGCCGGAGTTGACGCATTTCGATGATGGACGATAATGATGATGGACGATAATAAAGGGCGATGCTGATGGGCGATGTGTTCGGGATAGACGGTCATTCCGCTTTGAGAATCGGAAATCGCGCTGGGGGCGCGATTGCCCCATGAGACTGGTTCCCAAGAATAGTGAATACACCTGGGCGTGCTATTCCGTCCTGTATTTCGGCTTTTTCTTTCTCGACCCCATCGAAAGCCATGCCAGCGCGAGGGTATGGTTCTTCACTTTGTTAGGGACGGCCGCTTTTTTGCCCCTATATTTCGGCTTGTTTTGGGTGAGCTGTCGTCAAGGCCTGCTGCACCTTGCGGCGATGCTGGCGCTGGGCGCCGCTTTCGCCAGGTACAACGGCGGGGCGACGACCTTCTTCATTTTCGCCGCGGCTTGCGGACCCTTTGTTGTGGACAATGAAGTCGACGGATTTAAGGTTTTGGCTGTAGTTGAAGCCGCCGGGTTTCTCACGTGGTGGGCGTTCCATCTCAACGGTTGGTTCCTGCTGTTCTCGAATGGCCTTGCTTTCATAATTGGGATCAGCAATATTCATTTCGCCCAGCGTAACCGCACCAACAAGAAACTGTTTCGCGCGCAGGAAGAAATCGAGCACCTCGCCAAGGTTGCCGAGCGCGAGCGCATTGCGCGCGATCTGCACGATGTTCTCGGGCACACTTTGTCGGTTATCACCCTGAAGTCGGAGCTGGCAAGCAAACTGATCGATCGCGATCCTCAGAGGGCAGGACAGGAAATCGGCGAAGTCGAGCGAATCTCGCGGCAGGCTCTCTCCGAGGTTCGCGATGCGATTCGCGGATATCGCTCTCAAGGACTTGTGGCGGAGTTAGCACAAGCCAAGACCACGCTGGAAACCGCTGGCCTGGTCGTTCAATGCGACGCTGCAACAACAGTCAAACTCCCCGCGGTGCAGGAGAGTGTGCTTTCCCTGGCTGTTCGCGAAGCCGTTACCAATGTTTTGAGACATGCGCAGGCCCGCACCTGCCGCATGCGCCTCGAGCAGATCCAGCATTTCATTGAAGAGGGAGGCTTGATGGTGACGCTCGGCAGCGGCAGTATGTTGGCGCTCGAAGGCGGACTTGTCCGCTTCGTCCGCCGGTCTTCGGGAGGCGTTCCACGCAGCGTGGCCGGAGGAGGTGGCGCTTCATCTGCCGCCTCACAGCAGGCTGCGACGCGAACACCCGGAGCCCACGTGCGAGTTACATTCGACCGCGCCGACCATCCCATCGCGTACGGCTATCCCGCGCACACTTACGTGTTCAGGCAGAACTTTCCTCTATACAACACGCCACGGCGCTGGCTTCGAATGGCCTACTGCGCCACGTGCCTTGATGGTCCGGAAGACCGCAGCGGCGTCGTGATGGAATGGGGCGACAGTGAAGGCAAAGCGTTCGTGGTGAGCGGACAGGCCTGGGGAGAGGAGAATCTGATCGGCCGGCCGGCGATCTTAGACATGCCCGTGGGCAAAGGACACGTTGTTTGCTTCAACTTCAACCCAATGCATCGCGATCTCAACCGCGGAGATCAGCGGCTGCTTTGGAACGCCATCCTGAACTGGCAGGCAATCATTGCAGCTCATCCGAGATCAGATGAGGGACACCAGCCGGCGCCAGAGCCCGAAGAGTAAAACTAATCCGCGCGCCGAGTGTATCTCCCATTTAAGTGAAGTCAGCGTTTCGGAATGGCGTGTTGTTCCGCGTTCTAGGCTGAAATAATGCCGCGCTGGCAGTAGACGCCGGTCGCGCTGGGAAATTTCCATCGCTCCGCGGATCGACACAGTGGTACGATATCCTGCCTTTGCCGTACATAGGAATCGCAGATGACAAGAGCCGCTCGCACCGTTGCGTCGCCCAAAGTAGTTTGCATCGAGGATTTCCGCCCCATCGCACGGCAGAGAATCCCCAAGCCGGTTTTTGATTACCTCGATGGCGGCGCCGAAGGCGAAGTCACACTCCGAGAGAATTGCAGAATATTTAACGACGTTACCTTTCGGCCGCGCCATGCGATCGCGCTTTCCGAATGCGGTTTGTGCACCACGGTTCTCGGCTTCAATCTTTCTCTTCCGTTCATGCTCGCGCCCGTGGGATACAGCCGGATGATGCATCCGGGCGGGGAAGTGGCGGCCGCGCGAGCCGCCGGCAGGGCGGGGACGGGATACATTCTCTCGACGATTTCAGGACACAGGCTGGAAGATGTGAGGGCCGCTTCGAAGGGGCCGGTATTCTATCAACTCTATCTAATGGGCGGGCGCGGGGCCGCAGAAGCCGTCATTGAAAGGGCGCGCGTCGCGGGATTCAATGCTCTGGTGGTCACCATTGATACTCCGGTGTCGGGAATCCGCGAGCGCGACTATCGCAATGGCTTGAAAGAGTTGATCAGCGGCAGCGTATTCGAGAAAATTCCGTATATTTCGCAGATGCTCGCGCGTCCGGGTTGGCTCATCGACTATCTGCGCGACGGCGGTTTGCCGGGACTTCCAAACGTGGTTGTTCCCGGCAAGGGTCAAATGCCGTTGGTCGATATCAATGCTGCTTTGGCAGCCTCGGCGGTAACCTGGGCAGACTTGCGCTGGATTCGGGAACTGTGGAAGGGGCCGATTGTGGTGAAAGGTGTGTTGACGGCCGACGATGCGCGGCGTTCCATCGATGAAGGAGCAGCAGCGATTTCAGTTTCGAATCATGGCGGGCGACAGCTTGATGGGCTTCCGGCCTCGTTGCGGGCGCTGCCGGAGGTCGTCGAAGCCGTGCAGGGCCGCACCGAGGTGTTGATGGATGGAGGCGTTCGTCGCGGAAGCGACGTGGTAAAGGCGATTTGCATGGGAGCGCGTGCTGTATTGTGCGGGCGCGCTTACGCCTATGGTTTGGCTGCGGCGGGTGAAGCCGGCGTCGATCGAGCGATTGAGATCCTGCGAACGGATTTGGAACGCACGCTCAGGTTGCTGGGTTGCCCGTCGGTCGCGGATCTGGATCGTTCTTACGTGAATGTTCCGAAGAGCTGGGAAGTGAGTTGACAGGGAAGCGAGCCAAACGCGCGATTATTGCGTCGCAAAGAACGCGACACGACGCGCGGCTCGCCCAGATCCCTCGCCGCGCAAAAGACGATTGCTCGGGATGACAAGCTGAGGAGGTTCGGATGCAGTGGACACAGACCTACGATCCACTCGGTCATTGGTGGCTCTCCACGCTGGTTGCGGCTCTTCCTATCATTGGTCTCTTTAGCCTGCTCGCCGGCCTGAAAGTGAAGCCACACTGGTGCGCCATCGCGGGGGCGACTACGGCGGTGTTGGTTGCGATCATCTTTTTCAATATGCCTCCCACGCTGGCGGGGCTCAGCTTTGGGTACGGAGTGGCCTTTGGTGTTTTGAAAATAGCTTGGATCGTTCTCGCCGCCGTGTACCTCTACGATATTTCGGTAGAAACCGGACAATTTGAAATCATGAAGGAGTCGATCGCCGGAATCACCGCCGACCGCCGGCTGCAGGTATTGCTGGTCGCGTTTTGTTTTGGGGCATTCATTGAGGGAGCAGCTGGCTTTGGCGCACCGGTCGCGATTGCCGGCGCATTCATGATCGGTTTGGGATTCAAGCCCTTTCACGCCGCTGCTTTGAATCTGATCGCGAACACCGCGCCGGTGGCCTGGGGAGCGATTGGCACTCCCGTTCACACGCTGGCGGCAGTGAGCGCGTTGCCGGAATCCGATCTCAACGCCATGATTGGCCGCATCCTTCCGTTAACTGCGGTCATTGTTCCTTTCTGGCTGGTAAAAACCATGGTCAGTTGGAAGGAGACCTTCGAGGTGCTTCCTGCCATCGCCGTGGTCGGAGTTTCGTTCGCGTTAACGCAATTCTTCTGGGCAAATTATGTGGACAGCAATCTGGTGGACATCATGGGAGGCGTGGTGTCGCTGGTCGCGGTGCTGGCGTTCCTGCGATTCTGGAAGCCAAAAAAGATTTGGCGATTTGATTACGACGAGAAGCCGGCCGCTCCTCACGCTCCGACTGCGAAAATCAGCGATGACGTGGGCGGTGAATGGGCGGCAGAGAAGTTCGATGGACTTGTCAAAGTACGCACCTACACCACTGGCCAAGTCCTGAAAGCCTGGATGCCGTTCGCGATCCTCTCTCTATTTGTGCTGCTCTGGGGATTGCCAAAGATTAAGTTGGCAATGAACCAGGCCACCACGCCAGCTTTTCGCGTCATGCTTCCGAATGGCAAGGTGCGTCCTGGCCCGCCGGGATGGGATGTGCCTTACCTGCACAACGCGGTCTTTCGTTCCGCGCCCGTGGTTGCGAAGCCGACGCCAGAAGCCGCCCGCTATGACTTCAACTGGCTTTCGGCCACAGGTACCGGATGCTTTTTTGCCGCAATTGTCTCCGGATTATTGCTCGGCCAGGGCCTCGTGCAATTGCTAAAGATTTTTTGGAGAACGCTGGTCCGCATGCGACTGGCGATGATTGCAATCTCATTTATGCTGGGGCTGGGATATGTGACGCGCTACTCCGGTCTGGACGCGGTGTTGGGTCTGGCGTTTACGCGTACAGGCTGGCTCTATCCTTTCTTCGGTACTTTCCTGGGATGGTTGGGAGTTGCGCTGACCGGCAGCGACACCTCTTCGAATGCGCTGTTCGGCAGCCTGCAGAAAATTACTTCTCAGCAACTGGGAATCGACCCGATCCTGATGTGCGCGGCCAACAGCGCAGGTGGAGTGATGGGGAAGATGGTGGACGCGCAGTCGATTACGATTGCCACAGCCGCCACTGAGCAGGTGGGCAACGAAGGAATTATTTTCCGCTATGTGGCGTGGCACTCGGTGGCGCTTGGTTCCATCGTGGGGATTATCGTGCTGCTCTACGCTTATGTTTTCAAGTGGGCCGTGCCACATGGGCTGACGTTCGTGAAGTAGAGAGGCTCTCTGCTGTCAGCTAGCAGCCCCTAATTAACAGCGTTCTTCCCCGATCGTAGGATCAATCCCACCTTTGCGCAAAGAACGCGCAAAGATGGGGCACCCTCCGCACAAATAGCTATCCGTACCGCTCGGCGCCAATGCTATTGGTCTTCTTTCTTTTTCGGTTCTTTCGGCAGTGGCTTCTCGATGGGCTTGCGCGGCAGCATCTGGTCGCGCATAGCGGCATCGTAGACGAAGCCCGCGACAATTACGGCGGCCTGTTTCAGGTCTTCTGGCTGCAGGCGGTCATACACGTCCATGTTCGAGTGGTGCGTGCGGGTTTCGTAATCGAGGGGATCTTGAATGAATTGGAATCCTGGGATGCCGACGGCATCAAACGACAAGTGATCCGTGCCACCGGTGTTGCGCATGGTGAGAGTGGTCATGCCCAGATCTTTGAAGGGCTTCATCCAGGATTCGAAAATGGGAGCGACCGCTTCGTTTTCCTGCAAGTAGACTCCATGAATCTTGCCGCTGCCATTGTCCACGTTGAAATAGGCTGAGACCTTCGCCTGCTCCGGCTTCACCGTAACTTCACCGGCTTCGCGCCGCAGCAACGTCGGCAAGTCTTTCATTGCGGGCTCGTCCATGCGAGGGCGCGAACCGAAATGGTGTTCGACGTAACCCTGCGAGCCGAGTAGGCCTTGTTCTTCGCCGCTCCACAAGCCGATTCGTATGGTGCGGCGCGGCTTGATGTCGAGCGCCTTCAGGATGCGCACTGCTTCCATCATCACGATGGTTCCAGCGCCGTTGTCCGTCGCTCCCGTACCCGCGTGCCAGGAATCAAGGTGTGCGCCCAGCATTACCAATTCATCTTTCTTGTCGGTGCCGGGAATTTCGGCGATGGTGTCGTATTGCATGGGGTCGTCATCATAAAAAGTGTTGGCGACATTCAGTTCAAGCGAAACGTCCTTCTTCTGCTGCAGTAGGCGCGCGATGCGGGTCCAATGTTCGAGCGCCATTGCGAACTGGGGAACTGTTGTTGTTTGACCGGGCCTGTAGGATCCGCCGGACATCACAAAGACGGTGCCGCCGCCCGACGTCTGGCGGCTATGGTCGATGACGGCCAGCACTTTTTCGTCGGCGAAGAATTGGTTCAAATCCTTGATGAACTGCATGCGTTTTATGAAGTCGGCTAAGCTTAAGGGCGGGTGTTCGGTGGCAGTCTGGTACTCAGAGAGTTTCGCCAGGTCGTCGTCGCTATAGCGTTTGTAAGGGGCCTCTGTAATTGGTTTCGCCTCAATGTCGGCGCCGAGGATCACAATCATTCCTGCCAGCTTGCCCTTGTATTTGTCGAAATCTTTCTGGTCCTCGATGGTGGCGCGAATGCATTTACCCTGCACCACGCCATTCGTTCCGGGCGTCCAAGCCTTCGGATAAGCAAGCAGCGTAACCACATCCGGCGAGGTCATGCGAACGTTGACGTATTGGTTAGCCCAACCGCGTCCAAACGGTCCCCAGGGTTCCAGGTGAGCGTTCGAGAGACCCATGGTGGTGAGTTGGTCGCGTGTCCACTCGTTGGCGCGCTTCATGTTGGGCGAGCCAGTAAGCCGCTCGCCGATGGAATCCATTAATCCCGTGGCGAAATCCATTATTTTGGAGTCGTGAAAGCCTTCGTAACGGATGCGACCCATAGTCTCCAGGTCTACTTTTTCCTGGGACCACGAGGAAATAACGGAACATATGACCAAGAAACAAGCCAGCCGCACAACCCTCTTCATGACCGAACTCCTGGACTAAGGGATCAAACGGGGGATTATACAGCCTGGGTTTCGTGAAGGCGGGAGGCAAATTGTAGAGTTATTTCAAGACAGTCGATGGCGTCATTCTTTTTTGTCTGAAGGCTGAGCAGAGGGCGCCGCGGCTTTTTCTTCCGACTTTTTTTCTTCCGCTCCGGCAGACGGTTTCGCGCTTTTGTCTTCCGCGCCATTGTTGACCACTATGTATTGCACGATGAGCGAGATGCGGCGATTGGAAGCATCCAATGGGTCGTCGAGCTTGCGCAGGCGTTGATCCGCAAAGCCGCGAACTTGGGTGACCTGGTCTGGCCCGACTCCATTCGCCTGCATGAGGCGACGCGCTGCGTTGGCACGGTCGGAGGAGAGTTCCCAGTTACTGTAGTTGCCGGAAGCAGCGTAAGGCTTGGAATCAGTATGGCCCTCGATCGAAAGTTTGTTCGGTAGCCTACCCAGTTCCTGCGCCAACGTGATCAGCAAATCGCGTCCGTCGGCGTTCAACTTAGGACTGCCGCTGTCGAAAAAAGTGCCAGAGGCGGACTCCGTGAGTTCGATCCGGAGGCCTTCCGAGGTGACGGTCATCTCGACATGGCTTTTGAGTTTATCGAAGTCGCGCATTTCCTGGATTTTCTGCTCGAGCTGATCTTTTAACTTGGGCATGTCGTCTTTCGTGAGAATGAAGTTCTCGCCGGCGCCGGCGTTGATCGACCCTTTTTTCTCCGCTGTGCCGTTTGGATCGCGGAAATAGCCGCCGACCGCCTCCTGAACCGGCTTGCTGCTGCTGAGCAGCCACAAGACAATGAACAGGGACATCATTGCCGTAACAAAATCCGCGTAGGCCACCTTCCACGCGCCGCCGTGATGGCCGCCGTGTCCGCCTTTTTTCTTCAGGATGATAATGGGACGCGTATTCTTGTCCATCAGGGTTGGGCAGAGAGATGCCTAAGCGGAAGCCGCAGCGGCCGCAGGTGCTTCCTCGCCTCCTCCTTTGTTTCGGCAGGCGGCCTCAACCTCCTTGAACGAAGGCCGCACGTGGCCCGGAATCGCGCGCCGCGCAACCTCCACTGCCATGATGGGTGCGGTACCCTTTAGAAAAGACACGATCAGAACGCGCAGGACGTATAGATAAGCGTGCTCGTCGTCGGCAATTTTGACCATATTGGCCGCGATGGGACCAACCAGCCCATAGCAGAGAAGAATTCCCAGGAACGTGCCCACCAACGCTGCCGCTACCTTTTTCCCGATCTCTTCCGGAGGGCCGCCCAGCGCGCCTATGGTAATGACGATTCCCAGCACGGCAGCCACGATTCCGAGTCCCGGCAGAGAGTCGGCCATACTGCTCAGCGCTGTCGTGGGCAGTGCGGAGCAATGATGATGAACCTCCATGTCGAGGTCCAACATTTGGTCAAGATCGAAGGCATCGACGCCGGTAATCGCCATGCGCAGTGAATCGCAGACAAAATCCCGGACGTGGTGGTTTTTCAATACCGCGGGACCCTTGGAAAAGAGAGGACTTTTCTCTGGCTCTTCCACGTCATTCTCGAGCGCCATCAGGCCGTCTTTGCGGGCTTTATTAAGCAGGTCGTACATTGTCTTCAGAGAATCGATGTAAGCCTGCTTGGTGTACTTGGAGCCGCCGAACACGCCGCCGATCCCGGCGGCAATTTGCTTGAGGATGTGAAGCGGATTGGCGATGAGCACCGTACCGATGGCCGCTCCGCCGATGGTGACAAGTTCCGCCGGCTGGATGAGCACCCTCAAATTGCCGTGCTCCATCAAATAGCCCCCCACCACGCACCCGAAGACCACGACAAGGCCAATAATTGCAAACATAATTAGCTCGTGAGACTTTTTGTGGATAAGGCTGTGCCGGCCGGTGCGGCGGTCTGCGGCGGTGTAACTCGATTTCCACCGATCGTTTGCTGCGCACGCTGCAAAATGGATTCCACACTATCGCCGGGCTGAGCGCCGGTACATCCGATAGAAAGTGCGATCGATAATTCTTCTCCCCACCACTTAATGGTCGCGCTGGCGAGCATCCTGAGCATGCGTGCACTAACGTCTTGCAGGGATTTCTCGCTGCAACCCATCAAAATTACCAGGAATTGATTGTCACTCCAGGTGCCCACCACGTCGGTCGGCCATACCGTATTCCTCAAGGTTCGACCCAGAACTTGGAGAATGGATCTGGCCGCCCCGTGCCCATACTTCGCCCGGAATTGGCTCAGGTCGTCGGTCGCCAGGCACACGATGCCAAACGGGATGTGAAGCTCTTTGAACGTCCCCAGGGTCTCGCGCAGGTGGGATTGCATAATCGCTTGATTGGGCAATCCGGTTACTTCATCCAGGTAGCCGTGTTCCTTCATGCTGCGGTCGTTCGAGTTAGTACCGTGCACGTCGAACTCGCCTTCGAAGGTCTGGATAATACCGATGATCGAGCCGTGCTTATCGCGCAGTGGGATTGCCCAGACGTGCACCTGGATCCGGTATCCCGATTTGTGGTGAATAAAGGTCATTGCCTCCCCCGGTTTGGCATCGTGCAACGCCGTCATCAATGGGCACTTCTCGTTGCACATCTCGCATTTAATTTGGTCGCAGTGAAGAAGAATATTTTCCGTGCAAGAGTGGCCCAGCACATCCATTCGCGAATAACCAGTGATTTGTTCCGCTCCGTCGCTCCAGAAAACAATTTTTTTCTCCAAGTCGAGGACGCTCACTCCAATTTGCAACGTGTCGAGGATATTGCGGTAAATGTCGGGATCCTGAAAGGCTGGCATGGGGCTTTTGCGAGAGCAATGCTGATTTATCCATCGGCAGAGGAGCTAGCAACTTCAGACGACCCGGCGGCGAGCGAGGAATTGGCAATTCCGCTTTCACAAGTCGCGAAAAGCAGCATTTGCAATCACTTAGGGTATATAGCACTTTAGGGCGATGCAGTGGCACGAGAGTGCCATTTGCAAAATCCTGCCGCACATTTAATTTACACGGTGAGCAGTTCTGGGGGAGGGCTGCCCGGGCGCCTCGATCTCAAATGAGATTCGAGGCGCTCGTTATTTTTGGCGGCAGGTTATTCGATCTTGGAGGTCAGGTCTCAGGGCTTTGCCTAAGACCAAAGAACTGAAATCCGAAACTAGTTCGTTGAGATGGTGAAGTTAACCGTGATCTTGGCTTCGGTCTCGACCGCTTCGCTGCCCTCCAGGTGCGGCTTGAAGTGCCATTGCCGCACGGCGTCCTCCGCGGCGGAGGCCAGGATGCGCGGTCCGCTCACCACCCGCAGATTCTGAATGATTCCGTCTCTGCCAATCAGCGCCTTCAGAATCACCGATCCCTGCACTTTCATTTGGCGCGCCAGCAGAGGATAATCGGGCTTCACCGGGCGCGCCACTATCTCCGCCGCAACGGCGGACATCTGCACCCGCTCGGCAGCATCGCTGGTTAAGGTCGCAGCCATTTCCTTTGGCTCGGTGCTGCTGGCTTCATCGATGGGTTGCACCGGGATGGGTTGCACCGGGATGGGTTGCACCGGGATGGGTTGCACCGGGATGGGTTGCACCGGGATGGGTTGCACCGGGATCGATTCAGGAGGTGTGCCGGGTTGTAAGTCCACGCGCACGGAACTGCTGCCGGGCCGGATCGTGCGATGCGTATCGCCGGCGACCACTTCTACGTCCAGCGGGGGTAAGACCGTGCGGGCGCTAATGGTCACTGGAGGAGGATCTGGAAGATCCTGTGCGGAAGGAGCGATCGCATTGGCTTCAACCGTGACTCGGTGTTTCCGCCTTGGTTGCGGTCTGGCCGCTAACGGCGATTTCGCGACTGGAGCGGGAGGGTGCACTGGAACAGCTTTAGCCACGGGAGAACTCTCGATTGGCTCATCGAATTCCGCTTCCTGCTCATCCGGAAACCAGAAATCACGATTACGCCAAAGGACGATGCCCAGCGCAACCAAAAGCAGACAGAGGGATGCCAACATCAACTTGCGCTGTTTCGGATCCTCGGGCGCAATCCTGAAGGAGTCTGCCAGGAAGGCGCGATCCGTTTTCGGTATGATCGATCGCAGATCGAACATTCAGGAACCTGAGGTTGTCTTGGGCGCGCTACTATCAGTATGCCTCGCAAGAGTGCGAAAGGCCAGCAAAAGGTGCGTGGAGCGGGCTTCTGCTCCCGTTATGATTCTGATTCTGGGCTTATGGAGTCGGAACGTAACTTCCAGAGGGTCTCGTGAATCCTATGACTGGCTGGTTGGGTAAGCCTCACTGTCGAACACTGGTCGACATTAGCTATTTGCAAACGCAGTTTATGAAGGTCCGGGCATGAAAAATCTGGGCACGAAAAACAACGACCACCGAATGGAAGAAAAGAAGTTCCGGGGCGTTACTCGGCGCGAGTTGCTCAAACTGACGCCGGTGGTTGCGCTGGGGGCCTTTGCCATTCCCGGCTTGCAGGAACGTCTGCTCAAAAAGGGGCTTGGTTTTAGCGACTGGGCATCGGCGCGGCTTTTCCGCTCGGGCCATTTTGCTCCGACTTTTGACGACGCTGATGTTGCCCCCTTCGCGAAGTTTCCCATCAACGGGTATGACGTTGACGATCCCGGCGTGGACCTTGAGAACTGGACACTGACGGTTAGCGGGGCGGTGCAGAAGCCTGGGGAGTACAAATTGGCGCAGGTGCAGGCTCTCCCTCGCATTCGGCAGAACACTCGTCACATCTGTGTCGAGGGGTGGGATGTGATTGGACGCTTCGGCGGCGCGCGCTTGTCGGACTTTCTGAATATGGTTGGTGCCGATACTACGGCACGCTTCATTACGGTCAACTGCGCCGACGATTATTACGAATCTCTCGATATGGCTACGGCGCTGCATCCGCAGAGCCTGCTTTGCTACGAAATGTACGAGGAGCCGCTCACTCGCGAACACGGGGCGCCTCTGCGCTTGCAAATTCCTACCAAGGTTGGCTACAAGCAGGCCAAGTATCTAACTGAGTTGAAAGTTACGAATGTGCTCAAGAAGGTCGGCTACTGGGAAGATCAGGGCTATTCATGGTTTTACGGCTTGTAGCGCTGGCGTCTCGCCGGCGATGGCGAGGTTCTGCAGGCTAGGAGTGGAGGTTTGAAAATGAGTGGAGCAGTCTTCGAAATTGAAATTGTTGAGGCGCAAGGCAAAGACACCGACGCCGAACCCATAGTTGTGGCGCGCGCGGTCTACGAGCATCCGTTCGTCGTGCGCCTCTGCCACTGGATCAATACCGTCGCTCTATTCGTGATGGTAGGCAGCGGCCTGCAGATATTCCGCGCCTTCCCCAGCTTCGGCGCCAAGATTCCACAGAAGGATTTATTGCATTGGCCAAAAGCATTCGCCATTGGCGGATGGCTGGGCGGGGCCTTGCAGTGGCACCTCACCTTCATGTGGATCTACATCGGAACCGGCACTCTCTATCTCGGTTACCAGCTTTTCAGCGGCAACTACCGCCAGGTCTTGTTCACGCATCGCGATATCCCGGGCGTATGGCCCATGGTGAAGCATTATTTTTTCTTTGGACCGAAGCCCCCACTTCGCGAAGCCTATAACCCATTGCAGAAACAGGCTTACACCATTGCGATTGGTCTGGGCGTCCTCTCCGTGCTGACCGGCCTCGCCGTGTGGAAGCCGGTTCAATTCTCCTGGCTCGCCTGGTTGATGGGAGGATTTCACTACGCGCGCATCTGGCATTTTGCCGTGATGTGGGCGATTTTATTTTTCGTGCTGGGACATCTCGTGATGGTGATCCTGCACGGCTGGAACAATTTCGTTTCGATGCTGACCGGTTGGAAGAAAGATCCGGAGTACTGACCGCATTGCAGCGCCTGAAGGCGACCTGTTAAAGCGGCGCTTATGGCATGGCGAAAGCCATACCCTGATACGGACCTTGACGGCATGTGGTGCAATTAAGATCCGCATCCGGCGCGTCGTACGCGCCGCAACGCAAGGTAAGAAATGGGCTTTAGCCCTTAAGGGTCCACGCGCGCCACACGAGGATTGCGAACAAGATGTCCGAACCAGACATGGTGTTGATCAATCCCGAGCAGACCCAACCGGCGCGCGAGCAGGATCTGATTTTGAACGTGCAGCGCGGCAAGAATGAGTTGTTCTATGAATTGGTCCGGCCTTATGAACGGCGCGTGTATGCCGCGGCGCTAGCGATTCTGCGTAATGAGCAGGATGCCGAGGACGCCGCGCAGGAAGCGATGTTGAAGGCGTTCGCAAATATCCGGCAATTCCGGGCCGAGGCGCGCTTCAGCACCTGGTTGATCCAGATCACGGTGAACGAGGCCCTGATGCGCCGGCGAAGGGAGCGAACTGTGGTGATGGAAGGCATCGACGATCGTCGCCGCGACGAAGAAGCCGAGTACGCGCCCCGGGACTTCGCGGACTGGCGCGAGATTCCGTCGGAAGCGTTGGAACGCAAGGAAGTTCGCCAACGTCTGGCGGAAGCCCTGGCCACTCTCGATCGAAAGTATCGCGAGGTTTTTGTGATGCGCGATATGGAACATTTGAACATCCAAGAAACGGCGGAGGCCTTGGGGATTTCTGTCGCTTCGGTGAAGACGCGGCTGTTGCGGGCGCGCCTGATGCTGCGCGATCTTCTGGCCGCCGGATGGGAACAGGGCTGGTTCAGCCGGCTTCCATTCGAGAAGGGGAACAAGCCTTGGTAGAGAACAAAGCGAACTGCGAGCAGGTGTGGCGAGAGATTTCGAGTTACGTCGACGGGGAAGTAGATACAGCTTTGCGTCAGACGATGGAGGAACACTTCCAAAGCTGTAAGCGGCGCCTCGGTGCTGGCAGGCATGCGGAATGTTGTCCAGCTTTACGGGGATGAGCGGATGCTCGAGGTGCCGGCGGGTTTCAGCCGGAGGTTAGAAAAGCGGCTGGCGAGTGACGTTGCCGCGCAGGGGAAGAGGTGGTCGAGTTGGTCTGCGTGGCTGGTTCCGGTGGCGGCGATGGCTCTGATCGCCGGGAGCGTGGTCCTGATGAACTCGCTCACGTTCAAGAATTTCATCCAATCGCGGCATGCGCAGCCCGGTAATAATATTCCTCCCGACCTGGTTGTCGTGGTTTCAGACGGATCGAAGCTCTTCCATGTGCCGGGTTGTGCGTTCATCCGTGACAAAGCCTCAGAGCGGACGATGACCGCGAAAGAAGCGATGCGGGATGGCTATGTGCCTTGTACGCGCTGTTTGCGCCAATATCTGAAAACGGGGCTGACACCACCGTCAGGGCAGCAGTTTGCCGCTACCGCTTCAGAGGCGGAGGAGGAACGTCAGGAGCAAGAGGTAGATCTTAGTACGGCTCGACATTAGGAAACAGCGCGGACCGATGGCCCGCGCTGGCACGCGGACGACGATTAGTTCGGCTTCATCTGATCGTTTTTCATGCCGTCGTCTTTCTTCGAGTCGTCCTTCTTCATGCTGTCGTCCTTCCTCATCGAGTCTTTCTTCGCCTTGGTTTTCTTGGTCTTTTTGCTGTCGTCCTTCTTCATCTGGTCGGTTTTCATTGAATCGTTCTTCATCGAGTCTTGCTTGGAATCGTCTTGCTTCATCGAATCCTGCTTCATGGAATCCTGGGCGAGGGCGGACATAGAGGACATCAAAATGCAGGCAAGCGCGAAACTGCTGAAAATCTTTTTCATCGTGTTCTCCTTAAGGTGAGTATCGAGTTCGGTCGTCCGGCAGGTTTGCACCTGCGGGCTGAGATGGGATGTGCCACGCGTAAGGAAGTTACAGGAAGGTGCAAAGATGTAGGGAGAGTGAGCCTCAGCGGCTAAAGCCGCAGTTACATTTCTCGCTTTTACGGCGCGGCTGGAAGCCGCGCCCTTTCAAAGCCTTTTCAACGGCTGTCGCAGACTAGTGTTCAGTTCTTTAGCAGGTGAGCTGATCGCGGGAGATCTTCAATCCGCTTAAGTTCCCGAGCGCGGTCACGGCGACGGATTCCGTCTTGAAGAACTCCTGGGCCAGCGTTTGCAGATCTTCGTCCGTCACGGCTTCAATCTTCTCGATGAGTTCGTCGAGATCCTGGAAGTGATCAAAGTACATTTCCTGGCGAGCCAGATTCGACATGCGCGCAGTGCTGGATTCGAGTGACAGCATCAGACTGCCTTTGAGCTGGTCTTTGGAGCGGCGCAGCTCTTCCTCCGGCACCGCCTGAGTTTTCAGGTTGCGGAATTCGTTCACCACCGACCGCACCACTTTCGCTGCCGAAGCCAGAGAAGTGCCGGCGTAAACGGCCATGCATCCGGTATCGCGGTAAGGATTGAGGTCGCTGTAAATAGAATAGGCCAGACCCTGGCGCTCGCGGATATTCTGGAACAACCGCGAACTCATTCCTCCGCCAAGCAGAGTATTCAGAATGTAGCCCGCGTGGCGCTTCTCGTGGGCAATGGGATAGGCCGGAACTCCGATACAGAGCTGCACCTGTTCGAGCGCTTTTTTGTTTCGCAGCACGATGCGGGGAACAATTTTCGGCTCCGCGGAGTGGAAGCCGTTCTGCGCCGGTTTCAGATGCTCGAAGTGCTTCACCACCAGATCGACGAAGTGATCGTGGTCAAGATGTCCGGCGGCAGCCACGATAATGTTGCCGGGCGCGAAGCGGTGAGAGTAGGTGTCGAGCACAGCCTGCCGCTCGAATCGCTTCACCGTTTCCTTCGTTCCAAGGATAGGCTTACCCAGCGGATGGTCTTTCCAGAAATTTTGGGTGAAGATTTCGTGGACGAGGTAATCGGGATTATCCTCGTCCATCTTAATCTCTTCAAGAATTACGCCGCGTTCGCGGGCAATGTCTTCGGCATCGAATGTAGGGTGGAGCACCAGGTCTGTGAGAATCTCGAGGGCGATAGGAACGTTCTCGTCGAGCACCTTGACGTTGAAGCAGATGCACTCCTTCGATGTAAAGGCGTCCATGTTGCCGCCGATGGAATCGACTTGCCGGGCGATTTCCTCAGCCGTGCGGTGTTTGGTTCCTTTGAAAACCATGTGTTCGATGAAGTGGGAGATGCCGTTGGCTTGGGGAGTCTCATCCCGCGAGCCGGTTTCGAGCCAAATGCCAATGGAAGCCGAACGGATGTGTTCCATCTGTTCAGTGATCACGGTGAGGCCGTGGGGCAACACCTGACGGCGAATATTGCGAAGTTCTTTTACCATGATGAATTCTTAGGTTGTAGCTCAACTTCGAATATGAATTGGGACGCGCTAGCGAGAATGCGGAAGCTCCCAGCGCGACACTACTATTCTTACACATCCAGCGCATCTGGGAGCGGCATGCGACAATAACGCCGTAGTTATTTAGAATCATTATCTTGCAATGATTTAGACAAGTTCCACATCGGCACTGGAAAGAGAAGTTGGCTGTCCAATGGGCGAACATTTGACATTGTCCTTGCTCGGCATGGACCGTGGGGAGATCGCCGCTTTAGTGAGCGATGCGGGTGAGCCGGGCTATCGGGCCAAGCAGATCATGGACGCCGTCTACCGCCAACGGGTGGAAACGCTGGAGGAGATTTCGACGCTGTCACGGGCGTTTCGCGAGCAGTTGGCGCAGAGCGGGGTCACAGTTGGGGCGGCGCGGATTGAGAAGAAGTTTGTGTCGGTGGATGGGACGGTGCGGTATTTGATTGGGTTTGGCGATGGGCAGAGTGTTGAGACCGTCTGGATGCCGGAAGGGGATGGCGGAGAAGCCGGGGATGGTTCGGAAGCCGGTGAGGAGGCTGACTCCGGCACCTCAGGGGCTAAAGCCCGTTCTGAGGAGGATGGGACTATCGCAGCGCTGAAGCGCTGCGCCACCCAAAAGCCTGGTCGATCCACCATCTGCATTTCCAGCCAGGTGGGCTGCGCCGTGGATTGTCAGTTCTGTCTGACCGCGCTACTGGGGGTAAAGCGCAATCTGACTCCGGGTGAGATTGTCGGCCAGGTTTGCGCGGTACTCAAGGATCAGAAAGTCTCGCCGCCGGAAGATCGGGTTAACTTGGTTTTCATGGGCATGGGCGAACCGTTCTTGAATTACGACAATTTCATGAAGGCGGCGCGTCTGCTCGTCGAAGCCGTGGGCATTGCGGAGCGACGAATGACAGTCTCGACGGCGGGGATCGTTCCGCGGATCCTTGACTTTGGGGGAGAGACGATCCGCCCGAAGCTCGCAATTTCTTTGAATGCATCGAACGACGCGTTGCGCACGCGGCTGATGCCGCTGAACAAGAAGTGGAATCTGGAAATGTTGATATCGGCGGCGCGGGAGTTTCCTCTTCGCACGCGCGAATACATTACGTTCGAATGCGTGCTGCTTGGAGGCGTGAACGACGAGCCGCAAAACGCAAGGGAAGCCGCGGAGTTGCTACGCGGGCTGCGGTGCAAGGTAAATCTGATCGCGCTGAATCCGGGGCCGGGAATTGACTTTACAACTCCAACGGAAGAACGAGTGCAGGCGTTTCAAAGGATTCTCCGGGGCGCGGGCATTCCTGCTTTTGTGAGGCGTCCCCGAGGCCGGGATATCTACGCGGCCTGCGGCCAGCTCAAGCGAACAATTGATATTTCCACCTCACCCGGGACGCTGCATAACGTCTGATGATTTACCTTCGTGACACTTCGTGCCTTTAGTGGTCCGCGCCTTTTCTATCGACTCGTGAAACTCGCCCCATAACCGAGGTAACTTCAAAGCTCACTCTTACCATGCTAGCCTCGACATATGCATGTGTAATCAGTAACTTCCAATATTTTTTATTTATATTCGGAATGCCTCGACTTCCTATTTTCCGCTTGGGCAAGGAGCCCGAAAAGCTGGCGCCGCCAGAGCTGATCGCGGCGACGCCGTCGATTGCCCTCGAAGGCCTCGCCGTCGGCGTGGACAATCTCCGGCACGACGTCGTTCTCAGCCCGCGCTTTGTAGAGGCAACCCGGGCGCACGTGATGGGGTTGATTGTCCGCCATGGTGAACTGGAGGGACTGTTGGCGGCGGAGGCTCCGCTGCGCAGCCAAGGGCCGTCGTGGATGAGAAAAGCCACCGCACCAATAATCAGCAGCCCAGCGGAAAAAGGTGACTGGAAGGCGCTGCTCGCCGAGTTACATCTGGCGTCCCTGAATCGCGCCAAGAAAGAAGAAAGGATTTCTGTTGATCTGCTGGCGCGGCTCGCCGTGACCAAATTCCTTCGCACCGAGATGCACCAGCAGTTTGCTCAAGTACTGGAGCGCTGCCGCGTTCTGCTCAAAACCTACGAAGGCATACGGCAGGGAAAAGGCGTGGAATATCGCGAGCGCGTAGCGGCTTTCCAGGTGCGCAAGAAGATTATTCTGCGCAAGACCGGACAAGATCTCTTCGAAACCTTGCGCGAAATCGAGAAGGAGACGTTGGCCCGCACACGGCGTTCATTCTTCGGAGAGGCTAAGCTGCGCCAGGCCGCAGCTGGCGAAGTAATCAATGACGAAAGGAATGGAACAGCCAGCAGTGCAGCCCTCGCCAGCTACGGCCTCTTCGTGAATCGCCTCGCGTTTTCCGAAGATGGCCGCGACGATTACTTGTGCGCCGAACACTATGTCATGCTCGGCAACTGGGATCGTGATCCCGACCGCTATCCGCGATTGCAGGATGTGGTGTGGAGCTTCATGCGTTCGCTTTACGGCGAACCAACCACTACCGAAGTTATCGATTCCTGGCTGTGCGCTCCGGAAAATTCGCGTGCGCTAGTGGGCACTGGCACCCCCGATGATTCGACGGCGGAAGGTGTCGCCCAGCAGGAGCGACTGGCGAAGTGGGTACGTCTGCTCGAAGACGAGCAGGTGATGGAGTGCGTGATTGCCTCGTACTACACCGTGCCCTTGCTCAGTGAGTACGCTCCTCGCATTAATCCGCAGCAACTCAAGAACGCTCTGATCTCACGGCCTGAATGCGACCGTGTGGAGCGCATGATTCAAGAGCACGGCAAGCTCTCCCCTGCCAGCCTGTATGCGGCTGTGGCCAAGGTCGCCGGTTGCAGAGGCGCGGAGCGGGCCAAAGTGGCGGCTCGCTTTTTGCAGGATTTTTCCCAGTATCACCGCGATCTGCGCCGGCTGGAAACGCTGAACGCCGCGCTCGATTCAGTGAACCTGGTGAGCACCGAGAAGCTGCGCGAGCTTTCCCGCATGAACGGCACGCTCTACGAATTCTTCCTGCCGGAGGAGCAACAGCAGCCGGAGGAAGACCGCGTATTGCGGCACGTGGTGCTCAAGGCCGATGTTCGCGACTCTACCCGGCTCACCCGTACATTGATGGAGAAGGGCCTCAATCCTGCCTCTTACTTCAGCCTGAATTTTTACGACCCCGTAAACAAGCTGCTCGGCAAGTATGGGGCGCAAAAAGTTTTTCTCGAGGGCGACGCCATTATTCTGGCAATCCTTGAGCGTTCCGGGGAGCCGGAACTCGCCGTCAGCCGGGCCTGCGTGCTGGCGCGGGAAATGATCGAGATTGTGCGCGGCTACAACGAATTAATGCAGCGCTCCGGAATGCCCGAACTTGAGTTGGGCGTGGGTATTACGCTGCAGGAGTCAGCGCCGCTTTATCTCATGGACGGCGAACATCAGATTATGATTTCCGAAGCGCTGAATGACAGTGACCGTCTTTCCTCCTGCAACAAACGCGCCCGCAAGGTGATGGAATCGCAGGCAGGACCGTTCCACGTGTATGTGTTCCAGGCCGCGGGCGCCGAGGAGTCCGGGAATGCGGAAGACTCCGCCATCAGCTATAACCTGGGCGGCATTCGCATGAACGAAGCTGCATTCCGCAAGTTGGAGCAGGAGATTTCGCTGGTGCCGCTCACGGTGAAGCTGCCGCCCTCGGTCTCGTCAGATAAGGGAGAATACCAGCTATCCTGCGGCACTGTGCCTGTAGACCGCGACATTTTCCGCAAAATTGTTGTGCGCCAGAGCCGCGTGCCGCGAGTCCACGCGGAGGACTTCTCAGTCGTGGGCTGGACTGAACGAAACTATTACGAGATTTGCACCGACCCAGCAATTTACGCGGCGCTGGAAAAGAAGAAAGCGGCGGCCCGGTAAGAATTCATTTGAGCCTTCAATAAGGCCCTATTAAACTTAGAAGTTTGATCCCGTTTTGCCCGGCCGAAACGGAATCCAAAACGTGGCTTCCACCTCTACCGGAGCGCCGTTTTTCGTGGCGGGCTCAAATTGCCACTTGGCGATGGCTTCGCTCGCGAACCGGTCGAGTTGTTCGTCTACGCTGCGCAATATGCGGATGCCGCCCACCGTACCGTCCGTGTGGATCACAGCATAGAGGATGACAGTTCCGCTCACATTCTGCCGCATCAGTTCCAGAGGATAAGCGGGATCGACTTTGCGGGTTGCCGAGGGCGCAGAGAGATCGTCGGGAGGCGCGACGGAGGAAGATGCGCGCTCCGCGGCCTGGCGAGAATAAGACTCTGCGGAGTTGGTATCCCCTTTCAGCGGCGCAAAGTGAATAATCCAACTTCCTCCGGCGGAGTTCAGATTGGGCATGTTAAGGCTGAGGGAATAAAATCTGCGGTTTCCGAAAACCGCGCGCTCCACATCAGAAAGTTTGCCCTCACTCTCGGGTCGCGATGAGTGCGCGGAGACCCGTGGCGGCCGCGCGCTTGCAATCAGGTTCGGGTTAACCGAATTGGGGCTTGAATCCGTGGGGCCGATTTTGCCAGCAACCGGCGAGGTGACCGGATTTGAGCTCTTGCCCACGTACAGTCCCGACGGCGCGGCACTACTTTTGCTGTCAGACCGACTTGCATTTGCTTTTCCGCTTCGGTCCCCGGTCGAAGCTCCGGCCGCGCCAGACGTGCCGCGATGGCCTTCCGGCGTTGCCGCGAAGGTGCCGCGGCGATTGCCCGGAGCCGGCTCGGGGGGCGCGCCCACCGCGGGGCGAAGGCTGAGCGCAATCACGTTTCCGCCTGCGCGGGAGCCGCCGGAGGCGCCCAACGAAGGCGGTGGTGCGATGACTTGACTAGATCGACTGCTCAAGGCTGTAGAACTTCTGGCTGGCAGCGCGCGTTGTTCATTCAGCGAAAGCTGCGGGGCTGGGGCAATCACCGAAGTGTGCCCAATGTTGAGATCGCCCATGCGCCGGTCGGCGGTAGCCTCTACTGCAGGCGGCGGTGCGATCACAGCTGGCTGCGGGCCCATCAGCGTCGGCACGTTGGCCCGCGCGGCGTTCTGTGCATCCCGCACATCCGTTGGCGGCGCAATTACAGACCGTTCCATCCGCGGCGCGAGACGCGATGTCTCAGATGCCAGGACGACTGGTGCTGGGCCGATCGGGATCTGCTGTTCCCCCTGCCAGGCAACAATGTTGGGCATGGGAACATCGTGCTTTAGTTGGACGTGGGGCGGCGTGACGATGGTCTGTGAGCGGTTGTCTGCTTGGGGCGGCACCGAAATGATGGGCTGGGCAGAATACTCCGGATCAGCCTTTTGCGCGTGCGCTGGCGCTGCGGGGAGCGTGTTGATCGGCGGCAGATACTCCGATGGAGTGTAATAAACGACTTCAGAATGGGTGAATATGGGTTGGGGATCGACGTGAGGCAGTAACGCGAGGAATTGCGATCCCTCCCAGATCGCTACGAGCGCGAGAAAGTGATATACGCCAGACTGCAGGAACCGGCGCCACGGCAATCTGCGGTCGACGAAGACGTCTGGCCAGAAAGCAGCCGGCGCGGACGAAAAATCCGGGACGGATTTCTTCAGCTGAAACAATTCGCTTAGATTCTGCAGAAAGTTGCGAGACCAAGGGTCGGGCGTAATCAGCAGACGGATATCCCTTCCCCGTAGTTGGCTCTCTGCTGGTTGGACGCTGCCTGGCGCTGCGCACATCCGTCTATCTTAGATGCTTGGGCGCTTTCATGGGCAGATGTTGCAAAATCGGGAGGGCATGTATTTTGTTATGGGCGCAGTACGATAAATGCCGATACGATAAATGCCGGCAAGGGGAGTTTCCATGAAGATGTTGTCTGCCATTCTCGCCGTCGCTTTTGTCGCGTTTCCGCTCGACTCAGCGCATCCTCAGGATTCCAAGGCCGTGCCTCCGAGCGAGGGAAAAACCTCCGTGGCGCACGTGGCGAAGCCCGGTACGGAGTACTCCGGAATGTACAGCTTTTTGAAAGACGGAGAGTTCGTGCAAATTACTGTGGAGGACGAAGGCAGGGTGACCGGATTCATCTCCCGTTACGGAGAAGGAGGAAGCGATAACGGAACTTTTCTTGATCAGTTTTTCCGCAGCGGCAAGCTGGAAGGCAGCAAGCTCAGCTTTACCACCGCTGCGGTGCACGGGGTCTGGTTCGATTTCAAGGGAACGGTGGAACGCGGCGATGGAAAAAATCCCAGCGACGAATCGTATTACGTGCTGAAGGGAACCCTCGCCGAGAACGTAAACGATGCAGCAAAGAATGTGACGACGCATTCGAGCGACGTGGTATTCAAGAGGTTCCCCCAGGAAGCGCCGCCAGCAAGAAACTAGAAGCCATACAGATTCTAGGTTCTGACTTCGTACACCCCGCTAAATTCTCGACGTTCGTAAGCACCAACAAAATGAACGATCCCAAATATGAGCTGGCGACGTTCAAAGGCTCTCGTCTGGTAACAGCGGTTGAGCCGCGTAAAGCTGGTCACCTAGACGAAGAAGTTCTCAAGCAGGTTACTGGCGGCGATCAGATCATGGCCCGCGACATCTACGAAAAGAACACTGTTTACTAATCCTGAGTTCAAACTGTGGTTGGCGATGAACAACATGCAGGATCCACTGTGCTGGCACTTTCGTCAATTGCTGTTTGAGGATACATTTCTTGGAGTTGCGCAGTGAGGGGATGTCAGGCAGAATAATGCTGCAACTTGAAACTCGCCTGTTTTCGGGACCGACGCTCCGCTCGGGAAGCCGTGCCTTCCACTAAGGAGAAAAACGATGAACAAACTTTTGGCGTTGTTTGTGCTGCCGATTTTGGGTGTGCTTGCTCTCGCAGTAATCCCGCTGATCGTGACGCCTGTGCAAGCTGCCCAAACTTATGCCTGTCCGACAGGATGTCGTGAGGATGTCACTACGAAAGGTTGTTTCGTCTGTCTGACTTCTCCAGCACCTAACTTTTGCTCTTGTTTAACCTCGGGCAAGTGTCCTTAAGTGGTCACCCTCTGTGGTGCCTGTTGTTCCTTTTGCTACAACCAGATTGACGCGTGCAATGCTAAGTGTACGGGCTGCACAGGGGAGGTTGAATGCGGGCCAAATAATGTGAAAGTAGGCAAGCCAAATCAATCCAGACGCTCAGACCCAGTGCCTCCCTCAGAAAGAGCGGTCGCGGTCGCTGCTGCGTTGAAAAGCCAAGCTATGTTCGATGCCGTATCCCAAGCATCACACTTGATGGGTTTAGTGCTGGCCGATTACCGCGAGCGACCCGCCGAGTTCTTTGATTGCGTCAACAAAACCGGAATCGTGATCGATAAGGAAAACTCCGGGATGCAGTCCAAGTTCTTCGTTCAATTCGACGATCACGCCACTTTCATTGTTATCGTGAATCGCTCGACCGACATGGACGAATCACTGTCGTTGCACCCTAAAGAGGGTGTCTGGGGCTTCCACACAAGATTCTCCTGGGCGAGAGACAGCAATGAGGTGCGAGACACGAGCAAGTTTGTGTCCATCGAAGGCAAGCTTTGAGTGCGCGGCAGATGGCCGATTCGAATGCGGATGCCTTAGAGGAGGGCTCGCCGTGAAAAGAACACTGCTGACCGGATTGCTGGTTTCGTTGGGCGCCCTGGCGGAGTTGGTACTGCACGTTCCGCTCGGAACAAGAGCGGCTGCTCCTTCCAATGCTGCCGCAACCTGGACGAAAAGCCAATCGTTGTTGGATGGCATTTCGAACTTCCCTCTAACGATGCAATTAGTCAGGGCCCTGCAGGATGCCGCCGATCCTGAACTCTCGCCCTGCAGCAACGAATCTGCGCTTGTCATGGACCCACAGAATCCGCGACACCTGCAGTCGAAAGCATTCATTTACACGACCGGAGCTGGAGTTACTACCCTCACGGTGATAAACCGCACCACGGAGCAGGATGAGATTTTGGTGGTGCGCCCGTCTGCTGGGACCTGGGCATTTCACACACAACCATCTTATGCGCAGAAAAAGCCAACTCCAGCGAGCAACGTACTCGAGGGGAGTTTATAGCCCAAGTTTCGGGGAAGAGCTTTAAAAACGGGATTTTTCCCGGCGCAAGCGGGAAGGGCAGTTAGCCAGGATCTAAAACGGGAGCAGAGCAAACCCAAACACTAGAAAGACAGGCTCCCAGAAACATAGAAAAAAGCTACTCGGATCATCGCATTTCCTATCGTCATCCTGCTAATGGAACAGGTCCTAGCAGGTTTATCACACTTCTCAGCAGTCACTGACACCACAACCAGATCACAGCGCCGCCTGTCATTCCCATCATCGGCTTGGTTGAGTGACGCTGATGACGATGTGCTCAGTCTATGACTAGCCTAGTCCACGCCTCGATTACGACGCATACCTAGGAAGCGGATATGCCGGGTCGCTGCTGTGTGATGTTAATTGCGAAATTGTCGCCAACGTCGCTGGGTACTCGGTACTGACGACTGGAAACTACTGACCAGCGCGGGCGGGTGAAATGACGAGGTGGCCGGCCGGTTTCTTCTTTGTGTCCGGTTTCTCCTGACCGTAAACTAGGTCCAGTCCGCCTTCAGCCGTCGGAGAAGCATCGGCCAATGCTGCAGCCAACGCCCGAAACGAGCGGCTTACTTCCTGACTCTCTTGTAGCACCACCGGCGAGCCGTGATCGATAGCTGGCGAGATTGCCTGAAACGCATTTGGAATCTTCCACAATACCTTGCAGCGAGTGGAATGTTCAACGTCGTCGTCAGTGAAACCAGGAATCTTTTTGTATCGATTCAAAACCATTCGCAGCCGGTTTCTGCCCGCCCCTTCTTCGAGGTAGGCCTGGATGCGGCCCGCGCTCCACAGCGAAACCACATCCGTTTGCGCAACCATGAGCACCGCGTTCGAAAGATCGGAGAGCAGGCGCGTGGTTGCATCGAGCCGGCTGGAGGCATCGATTACCACATAGCGGTAGTGATTCACGAGCAGGTCAAACAGGCGCGCCAACTCAGCTGGGGTCGGGATCGACTGATAAGGCTGCTGCGGGCCAGCGAGAAGATGCAAGCCGTCTTTGGCAGTGGTCATCAGGCCATCGAGCAGGGAAGCGTCGAGGCGATGCAAATTTTCGAGCGCGTCGGGCACGCCGAAGCTGGGACGCAGGTTCAGATGCAAGTGGGCGTGGCCGACAGGTGCAAAATCCACTAGCACAACGTTGCCATAAGATTGCTGCAAAGCTACAGCGGTATTGACCGCGGCAGTGGTGGCTCCCGCTCCCCCCTTTGCGCTGAGGAAGGTGAATATGCGAGCCTTGCCCGGCCCCCCTCGGCTGCGGGTACGGTTGGAACTGAGACGCGTGAGGGCTTCGAGAAGCGCCTCAGAGCCAGCGTTGTCATCCAGAAATTCCCCGGCTCCGGCGCGCATACTAGCCACGATATTGGTCGGCTGCTGCATGCTTCCGTTGGCAAAAATTGCCAACTGGAGGGTGTTGGCTTGTATGAGTTCAATAGCCTTGATGGCGCGCTGCGGATTCTCCGCAGGGATATCTACGATGACGACCTCGGCACGGACATCCTGAATCTGACGAAGGATGGCATCAGTCGGTCCGACAGGAAAGCCCACGCCGCTGAAAACAACCCGGCCCAGGCGCGTAGCTTCTACGCGGCTCTGCAACTGCGACAAATGATCCCGATCTTCGGAAAGGAGCGCAACGGCGATCCCATGCATCGTTCGGTTCTCGCTGATTTCTCTCGGTGTTTGCATGTTAAATAGGGGGAGTACTCTCGGCCAAGTGACCTACGTAATGAGCTGAGAGCACATGCACACAACTCGCGGCGGAGAATCCAGAAGCGGTCTGCAAGATGAAAAGCCTTGGGGGAAAGGCGCACCGCAGGAACAACTCCCAACCACTCCGCAACAGTGAGAGCATTCTAAGCGAAGCCACGGAGTTTGAAAAGGGGCGACGACAGAAATAAAGTGTACCGGTGGAAGCCCACCCCTGCCGCTAGAAAAGGTCGCTCTGGGAGAACGCAAGCGCGAAGCGTTTTCAGTTCGCGGCGTTGCGCGGACTGGCTGACACTGTGGAAGCCGGACGTTCAGCTTCGCAAGCCCCATGCAGGGCCGAAATGCGGCGATAGTCGGCGGAATCATCCTCAGTTTCGGAAAGATATTCGTAGCCGCTCAAGCAAACTGCCACGCCAATTTTGGTCTCGGCAGACTCTATCCTTGCTAATCCGTTCGCGAGTCCAGCGGGGGTTTCACGCTGCCAGCCGCTATCCGCGGGTTTAACAACCCGCAGAACCCGGCCTCGGCAGCGGACGCGCATGTTCTCGCCCAGGGTGATCTCGGAAGGCATTCTCAGAGTGAGTTCGATCTCCGCTCCCGGATTGATTGCCATGTCGGTGAAGAAGAAAACTCCGCGAGAACTCAGGTCCTGAGTAAAACCTAGTCCTTCGGTTCCGGAGGCAATGTCCCGCAGCGAGACTGGAAGGTTAAAGCCGAAGCGCTGTCCAATACGGCGTTCAACACCAACCGGAGGAGTAGTCATGGTAGTGTCCCTTCCTTAGGGATTCGCCGGGGAGAGAACAACTGCCACTGTAGCGCAGTCCGGCCCGTCTGGGAAGTCAAAAAATTCGCATCCGATCATTGATTTCCAAAACTGTCCCAAACTGAAGATTCTGATATCCCTCTTGGACTCTCGCGACCGCAATTCAAGTCCGCATTCAAGTTATATTGGTCTAAAGGCCGGTGGTTGTCATCCAAAGAAGCGAACGTGTCCGAGACCAGAATCCCAATTCAGGAAAACGCGACAGGGAACGGCGGGAATACCGCGCCAGCGCAGGCGTCGCGCTGGCAAGTGGCATGGCGGGCGCTTCGACACCGCAACTTTCAGCTCTTCTTTAGCGGGCAACTGATCTCACTGATCGGCACATGGATGCAGACTGTAGCGCAATCGTGGCTGGTTTACCGGCTGACTGGTTCGGCGCTGCTGCTGGGATCGGTGGGATTCGCCAGCCAGATCCCGGTATTTCTGTTTGCGCCGCTGGGCGGGATCACAGCCGACCGCATCAACCGCCGCCACATCGTGATCGCCACCCAAACCGCGGCGATGCTTCTTGCATTCATTCTGGCAGCTCTGACGCTGACCGGGAAGGTTCACGTCTGGCACGTTTTCGTGCTGGCCGGTTTGCTGGGAGTGGTGAATGCATTCGACATCCCGGGACGGCAATCTTTTCTGGTGGACATGGTCGGCAAGGACGATCTGATGAATGCGATCGCATTGAACTCTTCCATGTTCAATGGCGCCCGCGTGATCGGTCCAGCGATTGCGGGGATTTTGGTGGCGAAGATTGGCGAAGGCTGGTGCTTCTTTGCCAACGCGGTGAGCTATATCGCCGTGATCATTGGATTGTTATTGATGAAGGTGCACAGTCCGGTGCGTGCCGCCATGGCGTCGCCGTTCGAGCACATGATGGAGGGATTCCGCTTCGTGAACCGAACTGCGCCGATTCGGGCGCTGCTTCTCTTGTTGGGGCTGGTGAGTCTGGTAGGAATGCCTTACGCGGTACTGATGCCGATTTTCGCCGATCAGATTCTGCACGGCGGAGCGCGCGGGTTGGGCGTCCTGATGGGCGCTACCGGCGTGGGCGCTCTTCTGGGCGCGCTGACTTTGGCTTTCCGCGAAGGTGTGAAGGGTCTGGGGCGCTGGGTGGCATGGTGCAGCGCCGGATTTGGAGCCAGCCTGGTGATTTTCTCGGTGTCGCACACATTTTGGATTTCTGTGATTTTGCTGCTGCCCGTTGGCTACACGATCATGCTGCAAATGGCAAGCTCGAATACTCTGATTCAGGTGATGGTGCCCGATGCGCTTCGAGGCAGGGTAATGGCGGTCTATTCGATGATGTTCATGGGGATGGCGCCGATCGGAGCGTTGCTCGGCGGCGCCCTTGCTGAACGATTAGGGGCACCGCTGACCGTTGCGATCGGCGGCATGGCATCACTCGCAGGCGCCTGTTGGTTTGGATTGCACCTCCCGAAGATTCGGGTGGAGGCGCGGCGCTTGATCGTCGCTCAAAACGTTGCCAGCGGCGAGCCTACTGAGATGACGGCGCAGGCCGTCGAAGATTAGATCGCTACGGAAGTTCGAGGTCCAGAGCGTAGATTTCGTCGGTGCTCAGGTCACGGGACATCAGCGGGGAGCCATCAGGGGAAATGCCGCTCCAGCCAAAGGCCGGAGGCCTCGAGTACCGAAGCAATCCCTTCAGATCGACCAGGAGTTCCGAATGAGTTTGGCCGACTTTGATCCGCCGAAAAGTAGGATGGTCGGTGAAAGGGCTGTCGTAGTACAGATAAGTTTCGTCGCGTGACCAGTTTGGAAAGCCAATCAGTTCGCTGGTCCAGGCCGACCACTTTTGCGTTTTGAAATCATAGAGCAGAAGTTTTGTGGACTGTGCGTTCATCGCTGCCAGGTAGCGGCCGTCGGGCGACCAACGCGGGCTGAACAGGCCCTCCGACCCAGGGATGGCAGAGACCTCCCGGGTGGTGAGGTTAACGCTGCGGATTACGGTCGGACCGCCAGAAGGGTCTTGTCCGACAATCAGTTTCTTGCCGTCCGGGGACCAAACGGGATCGGCCTGGTCCCTCGTTTCCGAAAGAACCTCGTGCGGTGACCCGCCCGCCGAGGGAATTACAAAAATCTTCCAGGCCTGGCCGGGCCGAACGTCTAGATATGCAATCTGGGTACTATCGGGGGACCATCGGGGTAGCCCAGCTGCGACTGGCGGGTAGGTGAGTTGGAGGCGGTCGGTGCCGTCGGCCCGGCTGCGCCAAAGCGCGTTGTCTGGGTAGGAAACGTAGGTGATCCACTTGCCGTCGCGCGAGTAGTCCAGTTCGCCCGCCGAGATTCCAGAAAGAAACGGCACGAATTGATGAGACTTGGAGTCGTAAGTCACAAGCTCCGCTCGTCCCTGCGCGGCATCGACAAAGAGCTTCTTGCCGTCGGGGCTGGGAATCAGGAAATCGAAGGAAAGCGGCCCGGCCGTCAACTGGACGGGCCGCGGCGAACGCCAGCGCAACAACCCGCCGGACTCTCGTATAGCCCAAACATTGTGCAGGGAATTGCCGGAACTGATGAAAAAGAAGTAGCGACCATCAGCCGACCAGTGGCCGCAGCAAGAATCATGCAAGCCATTTTCTCCAGGGAACAAAGCACGCAGCCCGGTACCATCTGTCCGCACTTCCCACAAGGAGTTTTCTGCTTTGAAAACAGAGAATCGAAGGCGTGATCCATCCGGAGAGAAGCGAAGGAGCCACGGGGATCCTGAAACGGTGATCAATTTGTGTGGATCGGTGCCATCGGTGTTGGCCAGGTAGAGATCGGAGCCGTGGGCAAACGCCAGATGTTGCCGATCGGGCGACCACGTGCCGCTCGCGTGGTTGGCGACCACCTCGGCCAAACGGCGCGGGGCGCCGGAAGGAAGCGGCAAACTCCACAAGGGCACTTCATCCTCCGTGGCCACCTGATTGGCCATCAGAAGATGGGTGTAATCAGACGAGATATCGATGGCAGACGCATTGGCAAATGGAGTGACAATCGGCGAGATGTCGCCGCCGCTGGTCGATACCTGAACAATACGATTGTTCTCGCCCTGCTCATCGATATACAGTCGGGAGCCATCGGTCGCCGCTGCGACCTTGGGAATGCCATCGCGGGTGATCTGGGTAGTGCTTAGCACGCGCGGTGGCGGAGGAGGCGAAGTCAGCCAGAGGAACGCGGCCGTCACAACGAGAATCAGCGAAGCGATGGCCACGGGCCAGCGCCAGCGAGACTTTCCGGCTGCCGCGTGGGCCGTATCGATTCGCCCTGAAGTCGTATCGCGGCTCAAGCGCTTCAGGTCGGCGCGCAGCTCAGCAGCGCTTTGGAACCGGACTTCCCGCTCCTTTTCGAGCGCTTTGCGAATGATGCGCTCCAGTTCGCCGGGAACTTGCGGGTTGTAGCGCAAGGCTGGCTCAGGGGCCTTGTTCAGGATGGCGTTGAAAACGGCGGCCGACGTATCGCCGCGGAACGGAAGCGTGCGCGTGACCATCTCGTAGAGAACCACACCGAAAGAAAACAAGTCAGTGCGAGCATCGAGCTCTTTGCCCAGCGCCTGCTCCGGCGACATATAGGCCACTGTCCCCAGGGTGCTGCCCGGACTGGTGAGGTGCCCTTCGCTGAGCGTGCGTGATCCGCCTGACGTTGGGACGATGACCGAGCCAACTTTTGCCAGACCGAAATCGAGAATTTTGGCGTGTCCGCGATCAGTGACGAAGAGGTTGGCGGGCTTGATGTCACGATGCACGATGCCTTTGGCGTGGGCGGCGTCGAGAGCGTCGGTAATCTCGATTCCCAGGGACAACACGGTTTCGATTTCGAGAGGCCGGCTACCAATCTGGTGTTTTAGCGTTTGTCCCTCAAGGAACTCCATGACGATAAAGGGCTGGCCGTCGTCATCGCCAATTTCGTAGATGGTGCAGATGTTAGGATGATTCAGCGCAGAAGCGGCTTGCGCTTCCCGCTCGAAACGGGCGAGAGATTGCGCGTCCTTAGCGACCTCATCTGGCAGAAACTTTAGGGCTACAAAGCGGTGCAGTTTCGTATCCTCGGCTTTGTACACCACACCCATGCCCCCGCCACCGAGCTTCTCGACCACACGGTAATGCGAGATGATCCGGCCGATCATAACGAGTACGCCAGCCTCTGGCCAGCCATGTTAGGGCCGGGGATGAGTCTAGTCAACGGACCGCGTCCGCGTTACCTGCCAGAGGGCAACGGGTACTTTGTCCAAGTCCGTGAGGCGTAGGTCTTTTTCAGACTCATTACTTATGACGGCGCGAGGAGAATTGCGATGCATTGTCGCACGCTGAGAATGGCGGCATTGCTGTTTGTGGCGTTCGATGATGTTGATGGGCATGGCGATTGGAGCGTTGCTCGGCGGCGCTCTTGCTGAACGATTAGGGGCACCGCTGACCGTTGCGATCGGCGGCATGGCATCACTCGCAGGCGCCTGCTGGTTTGGATTGCAGCTTCCGAAGATTCGTGTGGAGGCCCGGCGCTTGATCGTAGCTCAAAACGTTGCCGGCGGCGAGCCTGTTGAGATGACGGCGCAGGCCGTCGAAGATTAGATCCATCCACAAATATTCGGGATTGAAAATTCCAATCGAGTGTATGCGTCGCTTGCATAGTAAGCGATCCCTCGCTTATTCCTTGAACATCGATACGGGATCGTGATATATCCCCTTGTTATCTCACCACTTACCTTAAGCCCATCAGTTCGCCGTTCAAGGGGCGAGTGAGCCAAGAACAAATTGTCCACTCGGAGGACAAAATGAAATCACTTTGGAAGATGCTGGTGGCCTCAAGTCTTTTCGTCGCGCTATCTGCTGGAATGACTTTCGCGCAAGGCGGAGCCACGGGGGCTATCGAAGGCGTAGTCCAGGATGCATCTGGAGCCGTTATCGCAAATGCCAAAGTGATCGTCAAGAACGAAGCCACAGGTGAAGTGCTTCGCCAGACGACAACCGACACCTCAGGATTATTCGTGGTCACTCTGCTGCCGGTGGCCACCTACTCGGTCGAGGTGGCGCAGCCGGGTTTTCCGGTCACTACGTTTCCGGGAATAGTGGTGCGCATCACGGAGACCACGCGCATGACCGCCGTGCTCAAGGTGAGTACGGTGACGCAAGTCGTGGAAGTCCAATCCCAGGTGGAGCAGGTAAACACGACGGACGCCACCACGGGCCAGTCTCTAGGGGCGCAGACGATCACAGATTTGCCTTTGGCTACGCGAAACTTTCAGCAGCTGCTGACGCTGTCCGCAGGAGCGTCTTCCGATTTGAATGGTGCCGCGCAGCTTGGCCGTGGCCAGGTTTACATGCACGTAAACGGCGGGCGCGAGGATAACAACAACTATCTGATCGACGGCATCACGGTCGCTGATTATGCTTTCGGCGAGTTGACCTACACGCCCTTGCCGAGTCCGGACGCGATCCAGGAGTTCAAGGTCAGCACCAGCCTCTACGATGCTACACAGGGACGCAACGGCGGCGGCAACATCAATGCCTCCCTGAAAAGCGGGAGCGCAAAATTTCACGGTGATTTGTGGGAGTATTTCCGGAACACCTCGCTCGATGCGAACGACTATTTTCTCGGCAAGGTCGTCATCAAGCAGAACATTTTCGGTGGCGACATCGGCGGGCCCATCGGCCCGGGAGCCAAGCTGGGCTATTTTTACTTCAATCTGCAGGGCACGCGCCAGCGCAGCGGCGATTCGCCGGGAACGTTTATCAATACCAGCATTCCCTATGTCTCCGCCGCCGATCGCGCGTCGCCTGCCGCGTTGGGAACTGCCTGCGGAGCTTCTACGATTGATCCTGTCGCTTTCAATCTGCTGAATGTAAAGAGCAATCAGTTTGGCGCCGGTGCGGGAGGATACTTATTCCCATTGCTCTCCAATGTCCCTTCAACCACGGCGTGTGGCACGATGGAGCCGTTCCTCATTACCGATCCAGGGAGATTTACTGACAATCAGTTCACAGCGAATTGGGACCGCGAGTTTCGCGGAGGGAAGGACCGCGTATCCGAGAGATTCTTCTGGTCGAACTCAACTACCTTTGAGCCCTTCGGCGCAGATTCTTACGGCATTCAAACCGGCGGACAACCGGGTGTGAACAACCTGAACTTCCCCCTGGATATCCCGCTGCACAGCCGTTTCGGCAGCATTACCGAAACGCATGTGTTCAGCAATACTCTGATCAACGAATTCCGCTTTGGCGTAAACATCATCAGCGACAAATTGAACAATGAGCCTCCGGTCACGAACGCGCAGGTCGGAATTAATCTGCCCACCGCAACAGGCGTAAACGGCCAGGCCGGCGATCCTAATATCTACCGGCTTCAATTCGACACGTTTGCATTTGGTGCGTATCCCACCCAACTGCAGTCTGCCCTTTCCAACAATTACAGTTGGGTCGATACCGTAAGTTGGAGTAAGGGAGCGCATCAAATGCGCTTTGGCGGAGAGGCGGATCGCGTTGCCATGCGCCGCAGCTTGCCCATTGCCGACAATGGACTGATTTTCTTTGTTTCCGACGCGAGTGGATTCGGCTCGGATTTTCAAAGCTTTCTTGCCGGCGCTCCGTTGTTAGGCGAAGGCGGCGGCGGCCTGGGCAATCACGACTATCGCATTCCCAGTTACGCCTGGTTTGCGCAGGATGACTACCGGGTCAGCAAGACGCTCTCTCTCAACCTTGGCTTTAGAAACGAGTTTGCGGGCGCGCCTTACGACACGCTTTGCCATACCGGAAACACCGACCCTACTCTGGCAATTACAACCGGCCAGCCTTATGTCTACCCGAAGTGCGTCAACAAGTTTGGACTTTCCGGCATTACCGGAACCCTTAACCCGGCCGGACTTAACAATGAATATGCCACGGTGTGGGAGCCGCGTATCGGTTTCGCTTATGACTTGGCGGGGCGGCACACCACGTCGATTCGCGGCGGCTACGGCATCTACAGCGTGCGCGAGGACCTGGGAGCAGTTGACAACCTTGCCATCGTTCCTCCGACCTACCCGTTTCTTGTGGGCTTCCTTCCTGGAGCGGATAGTCTGGCCAACCTGTTTGCGCACAGCGCCGCATTTCCTAATGGTGTTCCGGCGCTCGGTGCCAATCCCACGCAGACTTACGTACCGACGGCGGCGATCCTGCAGAGCGTAGGAACCCCGTGCAAGCTAAATAATAAGGCCCTCGGGGTGGGCACGGCCTGCGGAGGAACTTTCAGCGGCAACGTGAATGGTTTGATTCAACTCGCCGTGCCGCTGCATTGGGTTGTTGGCACTACGCAGCAGTGGAACTTCACTATTCAACGCGAACTGGGCCGGGACTGGTTCATAGAACTCGGTTACGTGGGCACCAAGGGCACTCGGCTGCGCTCGACTTACGATCCCGATCAAGCCACGCTGGCCACGCCGCAGACTCCAGTCGTCGTGCCGGGACAGGGATGCGCTAATTTACAGGCGCAGGGCCTGTCGTGCACGATCACGGACACGACTACGGAGAATGCCTCTCTTCGTGCGCCTTATATTGGCATTGCGCCGGGAGATTTCGAAGATTTTGCTCCCAATTCCGACTCGCACTACAGCGCACTGCAAGCGACGGTGGCTCATCGTTTCGGAAAGGGATTGTATTATCAGAGCGCCTATACCTGGGCAAAGTCGATTGACGACGTTTCAACCGCTTCGGTGGCGTTTCTTACGCGCGTCAACAATCAAAATGATGCGGCGGCCTCTCGCGGCCTTTCCGATTTCGACCGCCGGCAGCGTTTCGTGACCAGCGCCGTCTACCAACTCCCATTCTTTTCCAACTCCAGCGGTTTCACAAAGGGAGCGCTGGGCGGTTGGGAAGCTAGCGGCGTAATCGTCCTGCAATCGGGTGCGCCGATCACTGTTTACGATCCTGCGGGAGGCACGGCCTATGCTCTGGCGAGCACCCCATCGTCGACCGCAACATTCGGTCCCGGATTTGGTTGTGGCAACGCCCCGAGCCGGGGCAGCCCGGAGTCGCGGCTGAGTAACTGGGTAATTGCCGCGGCTTATACTCCCGATCCGTTGGCCCCGACGCTTTCTAATGGCTCGCCGAGTGATGCAACGGTTTACGGCAACACGCCGCGCAACTGCATCATTGGACCGCCGCAGAAGAATGTCGACTTCACGCTGGATAAGGCATTCAGGCTTGGAGAGAGGGAGAGCCTTCGATTCCGGGCGGATTTTTTCAATCTGTTCAACCATCCATCGTTCCAGATTCCGGCATTGGCAGCGGTCTCGTCCGCTGGCGGCTCGGCGCCGATTACGTCAACGGTGGGCACGCCACGGCTGATTCAATTTTCTCTGAAATTTTCGTTCTAGCGGGCCTCGTATCTCACGTTTTTAGAGGGCGCGGCTCGGTTGCCGCGAGGAATGTCGAAAGCAATTGTGGAAGGGAATATTTTGAAAGGGCACGGCTTCAGCCGTGCCGCCAGGATCCAAAAGGGGCGCGGGCTTTAGCCCCTGAGGGCCTTCGTGCTCCTTTGGGAGTTTTCGTAGGCTTCTGAGAGGCGTGAACTCTAGCGGTACGCTTCCGGCGGCAGCCCGGTGATGCGGATTCCTCCGTGGCCGTTGTGTCGGATATTCAGTCCAACGAGAAGAGCGGTAATCTGTTCCAGCGTGCGGGCGTTTTCTAGTTTGCCGCCGTCGATTGCGCGGACGCCTGGAATTTTCGCGGCGAGAGCGCGCGCGAGTTGAGCGGCGTTGGCGTCGTCGCTGCAGACGATGACGTCGCAGTCGAGCGCTTCGTCTCCATTCAATAACTCAGCTGACAGATTGTGGAACGCCGCAGCTACGCTCACTCCCTTGGGAACGAGTTCGGCTGCTTGTTGCGCGGCCGAGCCTTGCCAGACGCCAAGCGTGCGCGAGGCGCGACCGCCTACGCTGGCGGCTAGAGCGACGGTGGCGTCGATCAGAATGCTTCCGGGGCGGACCGCCGATTTTAGCTGCTTCAGCAGCGTAGCTTGACCCTCGAACGGCACCGTAAGGACCAGAAGATCGGCCGCGGCGCAGGCGGCAGAGTTTTCCAGTCCGGAGACGACGGCTTGGCCTCCGGCTTTCTTCTTGATCTCGGAGGCTGCTTCCTGCGCGCGCTGCGCATCGCGCGATCCGATGATGATAGGCTCACCTGCTCGCGCCCAGCGCAGGGCGAGGCCCATGCCCGCGGGTCCGGTTCCCCCCAGAATTGCGATGGGATGCGCGTCAGGCAAATTGGGGCTCCTGCGTTTCTTCGACAGTGAATGCGTCGAGCCGCAACTTGAGTTGGATGCGCGTATAGGTGGTGTTGCGCTCGGCTGGGACCCGGCCTATTTCGAGGATCAGCGATTGAAAATCTTCCGCGCTGGTGTACTGGCCGGCGGTGGCTCCGGCTTCGCGCGAAATATTTTCTTCCATCAGTGTTCCGCCGTAATCGTTGGCGCCCGCGTGCAGGCAGAGTTGCGAGAGACGGCGATTCAGCTTCACCCACGAAACTTGGATGTTGTTGATCGATCCGGCGAGCAGAAGCCGCGCCAGCGCATGCACTTTGAGGTGTTCAGCCAAAGTAGGCCCGGAACGCGTCAACCCTTGCTGAAACAGCAGCGTGTTTTGATGGACGAAGCCAAGCGGAACGAATTCGGTGAAGCCTCCAGTTTCATCCTGAATCTGGCGCAGCAAGCGGATCTGGCGAACCCAGTGCTCGGGCGTTTCCGTGTGTCCGTACATCATGGTCGAAGTAGAGCGAATGCCGCAGCGGTGGGCGGTGCGAATGACTTCGATCCATTGCGCGGTAGAAAGCTTGTTGCGCGACAGAATGTTGCGGACTCCATCGTCGAGAATTTCAGCTGCCGTTCCCGGCAGGGTGCCGAGGCCATTCTCGCGAAGCATTGAAAGATAGTCGGCGAGCGACATGCCGGTGAGTTCAACGCCATAGACCATTTCCATGGGCGAGAACGCGTGAATGTGCATCCCGGGCACTGCGTTCTTCACTGCGCGCAAGATGTCGCGATAGTAAAACGGAGGCAATCCATGCGGCAGTCCGCCCTGAATGCAGACCTCAGTGGCGCCGAGCTGCCAGGCTTCGATGGCTTTTTTCGCGACTTGGTCGGGCTCTAGAAAGTACGTATCCGACTCGCGCGGACCACGGCTGAAGGCGCAGAACTTGCACCCGACAAAACAAATGTTGGTGAAGTTGATGTTGCGATTCACGACGTAGGTGACGAGGTTGCCGCAGAGTTCGGCGCGAAGCAGATTGGCGGCCGCAAGCAAGCCGAGCAGGTCGTCGCCATCGACGCTTGCGAGCGCATACGCCTCATGCAGGGAAATAGAGTCGCCGTTTTGACTTTCAAGGATTCGCTCCAGCGAAGATCGCACGGCTGGCGAGACGGTCCCCGCAACATCGAACCAGTCGAGAGAGGGAAAACTTTCCAGTTCCATTATCGAGAGTTGGCGGGGCACGGGTTCCCTCCTTACAGGACGCATTCCCACGTTTGTACAGTGTAGCGAAGTTTAGCGGAATAGGTCAGATGCGGCTGGGCGCAGCAGATCGCGCACTCGCCCTGGGGCGGCTTCGTAACGAAATCCGCGAATGATGCAGGCCGGAGTGCGGTTCAACTTGCCGCAGACGAGCCCGGCGGCGCAGGCCAGTTCGTCAGCGATAGCTTCAAGGCTGGCTTGCAACTGATAGCCGTGAGGATCGCGGCGTCCGCGATCGTCGCGCATGGATTTCATGCCCGCGATACCAATGCAGAAATCAACCAGACCTTCGCGCCACGGACGGCCGAACGTGTCAGTGATCAGAACCGGGATGGCGAGCGAGGTGCGCTTCTTGATCTCGCGATGAAGTTTGCGTGCGGAGCGGTCGGGATCCGCGGGCAGAAGCAGTGCGTGGCTGCCCCCGTCAACGTTGGAAACGTCGACGCCGCTGTTTGCGCAGATGAAACCATGCCGCGTCTCGGTAATGAATACGCCATTCTTGCGACGGATGATGCCGCGGCTCTCGCGCCAAGCAAGCTCGACGACGCGAGCGTCCAACTTGTATTTCTTTGCCCAGGCAATGGAGTCGGCGGACGGTTTGATCGTTCTCAGATCGACGATGCGACCCTCAGATTTGGAAACGATCTTGTGCTTGACGACGATAATGTCACCGGGTTCGATTGTGCCGTTATGTTCTCGTAGGGACTGCAAAAGTTTGTCGGCAATCAAATCGCCGGGAATGATTTCATCGGCGAGAGAGATAGGGATGACACGGAGTTCGGTGTGAAACTGGTTCAATTCTGATTTTTTCTGCTGCCCTCGCCGTTTGCTTTTTGGGCGACGTGACCGGCTCACACGCCCTCCGTGCCGGTTGCAAGCGCGCCGCCGTCAAGTCTCCACCGGCGAAGCAGGCTCTGCGTGCGAGTTTCGCCGGGGTGCACGAGAAGCTGCTCTAGGTCCTCAGGATTGTCCACGTCCACTCCGATGCTCGGTAGATGCAGCACGATGCAGGGTTTACCGGTGGCCCGGGCGGCGGCGAGGTGCGGTTTGAAGCTATCGTTGCCGAAACGCAGAGGGAACAGATTCGCGGGCCGGCGGAAGGCGGCATTGGTTCCGCGCCCGTCGGCAGCAGGAACCAGAACCGAGCCTTCGGCAGGAGCGTGCGCCAGAATCTGATCGAGTTCGCCGGCCCGAATCAGTGGGATGTCCGCCGGTATGACCAGCGTGCTGTCGATGCCGCGCGAAACACAGAGACGCGTAGCCATCTCGATGGCGCCAGTTTCACCGGGGTTCGTGGGATCAGGGATGATCTCGAAACAGTACTGTCGCGCCAGTTCGACGGCGAAGGGGTCGCTGGTCACGAGTGCGCAGGCAGGATGGTATGTCCACGCGGCGATCGCGTCCACCACATCGTGCAACATCGCTTGCGCTAATTTCGTGCGTGAAGCCTGATCCAGCACGGCAGCAAGGCGCTGTTTTGCCGCCGACAAATTCTTCACGGGAACGAGAATCACGGCTGATCAGTGGCGGCGCGGGCTGCAGATTTGTCGATGGTAACAGGTCCGTCGGAATGCAAGCCGGGTATTGTGAATGAGAGCACGCTTCGAGCCAGTGCGGCCCGGTCCTCAGCAGATCGCATGATGGTTTGCGCACACTGCACCCGCAAGCCGGTTCGTCGAAGCACTTCGGCCGCCTGCGCGTCCTGCGTATCGCAAACCAGGAGATCAAGAAAATCTTCGTACGCCTTAGCGACACCAGCGATGGAACAAGGTAGCCCCTGCGCGGTCATTAGAATCCCCGCCGGCCCGGCCACGGGGGCGTTCCCGACGATTGGACTCACGGCGGCAACCTTGCCCCGTGCGCTGCGCAAAGCCTCGCGGATTCCCGGCACAGAAAGAATCGGGCCGATGCTTGTAATAGGATTGCTGGGAGCTATGAGCACCGCGTCTGCAGAAACAATGGCGTCGATTACTCCCGGAGCAGCCTCAGCGTCGGTGGCTCCGGCGAAACGGACCGAGTTTACCGGATCCTGATACCAGCGTTGCACGAAATACTCTTCAAAACTCAACTCGCCGGAAGGCGTATCGATCCGCGTTTCCACGCGCGAATCACTCATCGGAAGGATGCGCGCTTTCACACCCAGCTTGTCGCAGATCGTCGCCGTGGCCCCGGATAGCGTCTTGCCCTCCGCCAGCAGGCGCGAGCGCAGCAGATGCACCGCAAGATCGCGATCGCCGGTGTGGAACCACGTCGGCTCGCCCAGTTGTCCCATGGCCTGCAGGCAGAGAAAAGTATCTCCTTTCACGCCCCAACCACGCTCGCGGCTGAGCAGGCCGGAGAGAACGTAGGTGATCGAGTCGATATCCGGGGAGACGTAGAGACCCCACCAGAGCAAGTCGTCGCCAGTGTTGACGACCATCGTGATCTCTTCCGCCGGGATGACCTGGCGCAAACCATCCACAAACTTGGCCCCGCCAGTCCCTCCGGTAAGTACACAGATCATGCCGCCCTCTTTTCCGTACCCTTGGCGAGGCCCTCACTGTCGCGGGCGGCTCGAAGCTTCTCCGTCAACAATTCTGGCCGCGAAGTGTGTTCCAGCTCCGGTAAGAATTCCGGATAAACTGGCAAACGCTGGCGAAGCTGACATCCCTTGCTCTCGGTTCGCAGGCGCAGTTCCTCCAGATGCGGCCAGGGCTTTTCGGGATTGATGTAATCCGGCGTCAGTGGCGAGACCCCCCCCCAATCGTTGATCCCAGCATCCAGCAACTCCTCATAATACGGCGCGTTGAGGTTGGGAGGCGCTTGAATATTGACGTTGGGCATTAATAAACGAGCTACCGCCACTGTGCGAAGCATTTCGCCACGGCCGGGCTCTGGCACGTGCGCCATCGGAATAGTCGGCTTGGAGCGGAAGTTTTGGACAATCACTTCCTGGATGTGACCGTAGCGCTCGTGCAAGTCGCGAATCGCCAGCAGTGTATCAACGCGGTCTTCAGGAGTCTCGCCGATACCGATCAGCAGGCCAGTAGTGAAGGGAACTCGTAATTTTCCAGCCTCCTCAATGGTACGCAGTCTCCTGGCCGGGACTTTGTCGGGAGCGTTGTTGTGGGCGGCGTCCGCAGCGAGCAGCGAGTGGCTGGTGCTTTCCAGCATCAGACCCATACTAGGTGAAACGGCAGCCAGGCGGGAGATCCATTCCGCGCTAAGCAGGCCCGGGTTTGGGTGCGGCAGCAAATTTGTCTCGCGCAGCACAAGCTCGCACATGGCTTCCAGATAGTGCAGCGTAGATTTGTAGCCAAGATGCCGCAACGTTTCGCGCATTTCGGGGAAAATCAGTTCCGGCTTGTCGCCAAGACTGAAGAGGGCCTCTGTGCATCCCATCATTTCTCCGGCGCGGGCCGTGGAAAGGATTTCTTCCGGAGTCATGGTATGCGCGCCCGGCTCTCCGGGATCGCGGCGGAAGATGCAATAACCGCAGTAGTCGCGGCAGAGGTTGGTCAGCGGCAGGAAAACCTTTCGCGAATAGGTGATAACTCCGGGCTTGAAGTTTTCTTTAGCAGCGCGGGCGGCAGCGAGCAGCGCGGAGAGATCGTCGTCACGGCAGAGAATCATTCGCAGTGCGAGATCACGCGAAATGGGCGATCCCGGCATCAGATTGACCAGCTCTGAGGCACACTCCGAACGTCGCTCTGGAGCCATCGTTCTGATGACAGTAGAAGTCACGGATTAATTCCCGCTAATGTGCGGATGCATCGAATCATACAACAGCCTGTCGCCTCCTGGCCCGGAAGCTGGACCAGAAGCCGCAGCGTGGTAATGTAGGCAGTCGTGAGCCCGGTAACCCTGAAAACGCTATGAGCGTCAGTCCACTCGAATTCCGAAATGCGATGGGATGCTTCGCTACCGGAGTGACTATCGTGACGGTGGACTTGGACGGCGAGGTTCACGGCATGACCGCTAATGCGTTCGCCTCCGTTTCCATCAATCCGCTGCTTATCCTTGTGTGCGTGGACCATACCGCGCATACCCACGCCCATCTGCACGCCAAGAAGCGTTTCGGCATAAACATTCTGGCGGCCGGCCAGCGTGGGATTTCCGAATACTACGCCCGGGTGGCAAGAACAGAGAAGCGGGCCGAAGCCGAGGCTGGGGCGCGTTTCGACCGCACGGCGCAGGGCACTCCGATATTGCATGGCGCGCTCGCCTATCTGGAATGCAGGCTGAAATCAGCGCAGGACGCCGGCGATCACACAATCTTTATCGCAGAGGTAGAGGAAGTAGTGGTGCGCGAAGGCGAACCGTTGTTGTTTTTCAGAGGCAAGTACCGCAACATTGGAGATAAACGCGCGGACTAAGCAACAAAGAGGCCCGGAGCCTCTTGGGGGGACGCCGGGCCATTGGTACTCGCAGACGTTTCAGCGATACTCGCCTGCGGAGGCTGTGCACCACAAGTCTGGATGTCACAATGTCATTGTGACGGACGTCACAGACAAGGCAGGACAAGATGTGATCGGGAGTGCCGCCACTTAGCAGATTCGCCTCTTTTTCGACAGTAGAGCATCTAACGAAGAGTCCAACTCAACCATCCGATAAAGTGATGAAAAAGCATTTCTAAACTGGGGGGCATGCATGGCAGAAAAATTGGCAAAAAGTGAAACTGAGTGGAAACAGAAGCTGACGCCGGAGCAGTATCACGTAACTCGTGAAGCAGGTACGGAGCCCGCCTTTACCGGGAGATACTGGAAGACGAAGGACGCCGGGACCTACCACTGTGTCTGCTGCGGTGAGCCGTTGTTCGATTCCTCCACGAAATTCGATTCCGGAACGGGCTGGCCAAGTTTCTTTAAGCCCGCGGACGAAGGCAAAGTCGAAGAACACAAGGATTCAAGCTATGGGATGGTCCGCACCGAGGCCCGCTGCGCCAACTGCGGCGCCCATCTGGGGCACGTCTTTGAGGATGGTCCCGCCCCGACAGGGCTTAGGTACTGCATGAATTCCGCGGCTTTGGACTTGAAGCCAAAAGAGAACAAGTAGGTAGGCGAGATCGGTTGTACAGATACAAGTCAAAAAAAGGAGCTCGAAAGAAACAGGGGCACGCGTGAGCGTGCCCTTTTGACTTTGCAATATCGGCCGTGAAGCGATTACGCGCCAGTGGGCGCTGCCATCGCCTTTGCTGCCTCTGCGGCAACGGGCTTCGGGGCTTCCACAGGTTTCGACTGAGTCTGCGCTTTGTTCTGCTTATGCTCGCCGCTGCGTACTTCAATCCCGCCTTTGAGCACGGCACCGTCTTCCACGCTGATGCGTACTGTGGAAACGTCTCCAGTGACCGAGCCTTCGCTGCGGATATCCACACGATCGCTGCACTCGATGTTTCCGCTCACCTTGCCCAGGACTACGACTTCGCGGGCGGTGATGTTGGCTTGCACAATGCCGTTGCGGCCAATGGTGACGCGGTTATCGGGCATGCTGATCTTGCCTTCGATGCGGCCATCAATATAGAGCGCTTCGGAGCCGCTGAGCTCACCCTTGATCACGAGCGTGCGGCCGATTGTCGCCTGCTCGATGGGCGCGGTGACGGTCTTTACCGGATTGAAGGAGTTTGGGTTCGAAGCTGGCGAAGCTGATTTTCCGTTGTATGTGTAGTCTGACGGTTGAAGCATTGCGACCTTCCTCGGTTCCGCGCGCCGCACGTTATTCTAGCCGGCCTGCGCTGGGTCTGGAATTTTGGGCCGCCGGTCAGTTCGTGTCCCATAGGCCAATCTGACTATTTCACACAGGTAAGCAATCCTTCGAGATTACGGAAGAGGCTGTACGGTTGCGCGGCGGGATGGGCCGTTAATCGGCCTCCTGCAGTGACTGCGCGAGGTCTTCCCATTCCTTAACCAGCGCGGCGTGTGCGGATTTACGGTGTTCCAATTCCTGGGCCTGGCGCTGGTTTTCCTCGGCGCTTTTAAAGTCCTGCATGGCCGTTTCACACTGGGCAATGGAGTCCTCCACTCGGCTGATTTCTGTTTCCAGTTCATGGACGCGCTCCTCCATCTTCTTGCGTTTGAGGGGATTCAGGCGCTTCTTATTGGAATCAGGCGCGTCGTTACCGGAAGGCGAGTCGCTTGAGGACAGGTCGCGGGAACGACGATTACCGTTGGAAGGAGTCTGAAGAGCGGGCTCAGTCGCGCTTAGTTGTTGGCGAATCGCCTCATTCTGCCTGGCACTTCCGCCCTGTTTGCGCCAGAGATAGTCCTCGTAGTTGCCGGGATAGACCTCAACTTTCCCGTCGCCGATTTCGAAAACACGCGTGGCCAGCTTATCGATGAAGTAACGGTCATGCGACACAAAGACGACTGTGCCGGTGTATTCCATGAGTGCATCGAGCAACACGTCTTTGGCACGCAGGTCCAGGTGGTTCGTGGGCTCGTCGAGCAGCAGAAAATTTGCCGGATGCAGTAGCAGGCGCAGCAGCGCATAGCGTCCGCGCTCACCGCCGGAAAGCACTCCGATTTTCTTGAATACATCGTCTTCAGAAAACAGAAAACATCCCAGCAGGCTGCGCAGTTCGGTCTGAGTGGAACGTGGCGACTCCGCCCCCAGATCGTCGAGAATACGTGCATCCTGATCGAGCTCCTTGTACTGATCCTGCGCGAAGTAGTCGGCCTGAACGTTGTGGCCGAGGTGAAACTCTCCCTGCGTGGGAAGTTCCGCGCCTGCCAGCAGCTTGATCAACGTGGATTTGCCCGCTCCGTTGATTCCCACCAGCGCGATGCGGTCGCCGCGCTCGATCAGGAAATTCACTTCACGGAAAACTTCTTTCTCCCCACTTGCGCCTGAGCGGCCGTTCTCCGCGCCGCTTTTGGCCGGATAGCTCTTGGCTACGCCCTCGAACTCGGCCACAATCCGTCCGCTCGGCTTGGGCTGCGGGAAGGAAAAGTGAATCGTCTTCTCTTCCGGCGGAACCTCGATGCGCTCGATCTTCTCCAGTTCCTTGATGCGGCTCTGCACCTGCTTCGCTTTCGTCGCCTGGTAGCGGAAACGATTGATGAAAACCTCGAGCTGCTCGATGCGGTCCCGCTGATTTCGATATGCCGCTTGCAACTGCTCGTTGCGCTGCGTCTTCTGCGCCAGAAATTTGTCGTAGTTGCCGGTGTAAAACCAGAAACGCTTGTTCCAGATCTCCGCAATTTTGTTGACGGTTACGTCGAGAAAATAACGGTCGTGCGAGATCAGAACAAAGGCGTGCGGATAATTGTGCAGATATTCTTCCAGCCAGTTCCGTGCTTCCAGGTCGAGATGGTTGGTCGGTTCGTCGAGTAACAGCAGGTTGGGCTTCTGCAGCAGCAGTTTCGCGAGCGCGAGCCGCATCTGCCAGCCGCCGGAGAATTCATCCGTCTGCCGCTCCCAATCTTCCTTTCGAAACCCCAGTCCCATCAATACGCGGCCGACGTCGGCTTCAATCGAGTAACCATCGCGCGTTCGAAATTCATGTTCCAGGCTGTGATAACGGTCTGCAACATCAGCATACTCAAGACTCTCATGGTCGAGTTCGGAGATGCGATCAGTAAGCGTTTCCAACTCGCGCTCCATGGCGTGAAGTTCGGTAAATACCGACATGCATTCCGCGAAGACAGTGCGGCCGGAAAGGGAGAGGCCGTCCTGCGGAAGGTATCCGGCCGTTGTTCCCTTGGCAATGGTGAGCGAGCCGTAGTCGAGCGTGTCCAACCCGGCAAGAATCTTCATCAGCGTGGATTTGCCGGTGCCGTTCGCGCCCACCAGGCCAACGCGATCGCGCGGCGTGATCAGCCAGTCGGTGTTCTCAAAAAGAAGTTTGTGTCCGAAGCGTTTTCCGGCGCCAGAAAGCTGGATCATGGGCTGGATTCATCGTCTCACAAAATTGCAAGCCATTTCGTAAATGGTTTGGGAAGGGCACGGCTTTAGCCGTGCCGTCAAGAGCCAAAGAAGGCGAGGGCTTTAGCCCCTGCGGGCGATTGCGGGTTGGTGGAAATTCAGGGGTGTGCGGCGGCGCGCCCGTTGCGGCTTTCTGGATACTTACCCCACAATTCGCTGTGAACGTGAATGCGCACGAGCGCGCGATCGATCACGGCGTGCAGTTCGTGCGCATACTTCACTTCACGGCCTTTAGCCAGCCGTTGCCGGGCTTCATCCGGGCTGAACCAGGTTGGCCGGCGCATCGGTTCATCGGGCTGGCGCAATTCGTGAATCTCCATCAGAAAAGCTTTTACCACAAACTCCTGCACCCCGCCCGGCTGCCAGAACACGCCTTTGGAGTGAATGTACAGATGAAAGTGGCGCGGCTCGATGGTACCGAGCGCTCCGGCTTCCTCCGCGGCTTCCCGCTCTGCCGCTTGGCTATGAGAGAGGCGGGCCTCCGGTGATCCCTTGGGAAAAGTCCACTTGTTTCCGCCGTTCGTGTTGACCAGCAGAAACTCCACTGCCGCTCCCCGCCTGCGGAAACAGACGGCCGCCACTTGCAGCGGAAGCGATTTCGAACCGCGCAGCGAGCCCATGGCAGCCTCCTGCAAACATGTTACTTGGAAGATATTTCATGAATGTTAACGTGCAGCGAAAATTGTGCAGTAATGGTTACTAAAGGATGCCTCCTGGACCAATACGGGAAGGGACAGAATTGTCTTTTACGCCAGCTTGCGCTGCAGCGCTTGCGGGTCCAGTTCATTCTCCCAGCGCGCCACGACAAGGGTAGCGACTCCGTTTCCGATCATATTCACGAGTCCGCGGAACATGCTCATGAAGCGGTCGATACCGAGGATCAGAGCCATCCCCGCCACCGGAATCGTCGGGATGACCGACAAGGTGGCGACCAGCGCAATGAAAGACGCTCCCTGCACCCCGCTCGCTCCTTTGGACGTTAAGGTGGCGACCGAGAAGATTGTCATTTGTTGCAGCAGCGTCAGGTGGGTATTCGTCGCCTGGGCAACGAACAAAGCCGCCAGAGTCATGTAGAGACTGCTGCCGTCGGTGTTGAAGGTGTAGCCAGTCGGCACCACCAGACCCACCAGAGAGCGCGAGCAGCCCAGTTTTTCAAGCTTTTCCATCAGCGTAGGGATTGCGGTTTCCGACGAACTGGTGGCCAACACCAGCAAGATTTCTTCTTTTATATGGAGCAGGAACTTTACGATATTGAATCCTGCGGCCCAGCAGATCGCGCCGAGCACGATGAGCACAAATAAAATTGACGTCACCCAGAAGGTTGCGATCAGCTTCACCAGCGGCCCCAGGGAAGCTAAGCCGTACTTTCCGATGGTAAAGGCCATGGCTCCGAAGGCGCCGATCGGCGCAAATAGCATCAGGATATTTACCACGCGGAAAACGACGTGGGTCAGCGATTCCAGCAGCCCCACAATTGGCTTGGCCCTTGGCCCCGCCGACGACAAGGCAAAGCCGAACAGGATCGAGACAAACACCACCTGCAGGATGTCGCCCTTGGCGAACGCATCGGTGACCGTGGTCGGAACGATGTGCATCAAAAATTCCGTGACGCTCTGCGCCTTGGCCTGTCCCGCATAATCGGCGACGGCCCGGGCGTCGAGAGAAGCCATGTTCACATTGAAGCCGCTGCCGGGACGAACGACATTGCCCACAATCAGTCCAATCACCAACGCAATCGTGGAAACAATTTCAAAATACAGCAGAGCCTTGCCCCCGACCCGCCCGACTTTTTTCAAATCCTTCATTCCTGCGATTCCGGTGACCACTGTGCAGAAAATGAGGACGGTGATGATCATGGTGATCATCCGAATGAAGGCGTCGCCCAGCGGCTTCATGGCGACCGCGCGCGCCGGACTGAAGTATCCGAGCACGAGCGCAACCGCCATGGCGAACAGCACCTGCGCCCACAGCGAGGCGTAGAACGGCTTCCGGCGCGGACTTACGGCAGTTTCGGAATCGAACTCTGAGGTCGCGCCGGAGGTAGGCATAGTTAGTAAGAGGCAACAATTGTTTAGTTCGCCGGAGCCTGCAGTGTTTTCACCAACCACGGAATAATTACTTGTTTGAAAATCAAGGGATCCGGCCACACTCCCACCTGCCGTCCCAGATGTCCTCCGTGAGGATTGATCCAAGCCTCTTTCGGCACGTCTCCCTTACTCAGCAGCAGATATTCGTCTTCGATGGGAACCTGCGTGTCGAGAACTCCGGCGATGATCAGCATCGGTGCCATGGGCTTGCCCAGCAGGTCCTCGCGTACCAGTGACAGCTTCGGTAGAAACTCGCCCAACTCATCTAACGTGTGCACTCCCTCCAGAATGTTCATGAGCGCGGGCACCTGATCGAACAAATATTCGCGATTGCCCAACAGCTTGTTCATCAAGAAATCTTTCTGAAAGAACCTGTCCACCGGCGGGGATTGCGCGCTGCACCCGCGTAGACGCGCCCGTTCGACGATTGCCATCTTCGTCGCCCAATAAGCGCCCCAGCTCACGCCGTGCAGTGCGATGCGGTTCTTATCAACCTCAGGCCGCGACTGCGCGTAATCAATGACCCGTGAAAGCATGCGGTCCGCGGTCTCGCTGACTTTGATGGGATTCTGCCCTGTCCCCGGACCATCGACCGCAAGATAGCCAATCCCAAACGGAAGAATCGCGCTGAAACTCTCCGTCAGATCCTCCTTGCGGCTATCCAATCCATTCACCGCGATCACCAGCGGAACCGACCCCTTCGCATCTTTCGGCAGCCGCAGGTAGCCGATGATTTCCTTGCCTTCGAAGGGAATGTGTACAACCTCGAGCGGCGGATCGAAGAAGCGCGCGTGATCGAGGAATGCTTCGAGGGCTTTTTCATAGGAGCGTTGCTTGCCTCGCGACGACGGAATCGGCCAGCGCCCGAACGAGTAAAGCCGCCACGCCCGTATGTAATCGGCGTTCGCTTTGGCAGGATCGGACTTCTCCAGCGACTTTGCTTCGTTGAAGTATCGATCCGCAACGCGCATGAAGCCGGCGGCCCACTCGTCTTCGTCGGCGGTGTGGATGCTCTCGAAAGCCGCTTTCACGTCGCCTGGGTCGAGCCCGATCAGCGGGTACTGCCCAACTTCGGCGCGATGAATGGCCTCGGTTTTGATCTCATCGATCGTGCGCTCGCGCCGCTCCTCTTTTTGAGCGGAACCACCTGCAGGAATGAGTGCGAAAAATCCCAACAAAGCTGCAAAATAAAATCGTCCTCTTATTTTCATACCTGGCCCTTTTCTTCTGCCTCGTACGGCGCGAGCTATCGACGAAAAAAAGCCGGACTGAAACTGCGTCCGGCCTTCCTTCACCCCCTCAAATTCCTCGGACAATTAGAAAATGAACTTGAGCCCAAGCTGAATGGAGCGCGGCCCTCCCGAGCCTACAGCGGGGTTCGCTGCCGCTACGTCTGGCGTGGCGCAACCGCAGCCGAACGGGCGCACCGAAGGATCGTTTAGCCCGAACCCGTTTTGCCCGCCATACGGATTGGCAAAGTTTGGATGATTGAAGATGTTGAAGAACTCGACGCGACCCTGTAGCCGCATAGTTTCTCCGAAGTGGAAATTCTTGGCCACGGAGAAATCGAAGTTCCTGAAACCGGTGTCCTCGAACATGTTCCTGCTCATATTGCCGAACTCACCCAAGGGCGGCGGAATCATTACCGAGCTGCCATTCGCATAGCAGCCAAACAGATTCAGAGAAGCTGTAGAACGTCCTGCCGTTCCTCCATCCACAGCCGCCGCTTGCGCTACGCAGGCTGGGTTGGATGCGCCGGAGAAGTACGGGATGCCAACCCCCTTTTGCGACTTGAAGTCCGAAGTCTTGCCGTAGAAACTCCAACGAATCGGAGACTGCGCAGGCGGGCTTACGGGCAAAGGACCAATGCCAGCGGCATCGGTTCCCTCGTCCATCGGTCCCCAGTACTGCGGGCTTTCCAGGGTGATGATCGAGTTGACCTCCCAGCCTTCGCGAAGCTGTCCGAAGCCCTTGCGACCGGGAATCGCATAAGTGAGTGACACGGTCAACCGATGCCGGATGTCGAAGTCGCTGTTGGCATATTCGGCGCCTGGGTTGTGAGCATTCTGTGGTAAGCCCGAACCATATCCAAAGTCCCAGTTCGCGCCCACATCATCGAGCGCGTGCGAGTAGGTGTAGCCCGCGACCATGCTCAGGCCATGGTAGTTGCGCGCATTCAGCGTGACTTGAAGTCCATCGTAGTTTGACCGATACACGTTACTCATCTGAAAGATGTTAGCCAAGTAGGGGAACTTCGCGTTGAACGGTTCCGAGGCGACCTCGTTTCCGGTATCGACAGCACAAGTGGTTGAGTTGTAGTTAGGAGCGCTGGCGAGGCAAGCAGCGAGAGTTCCAGCGCCCACACCAGCGGGCGTCCAGCCCGATCCTACTGGCGGTTGATTAATGTCTCTAATCCCTGTCAGGTTCGATCCGTGATTGCCTACATATGCGGCCTCGATTGAAAGGTTGGGAGTGAAGGAGTGCTGCACGTTCAACGTCCAATTCCACACGTAGGGTGTGGTAAGGCCGCGATCAACGGTCATGATCGGACACGGGCTACCTGGATTGCCACTGGGCAGGACCGGAGAGCAATTGACCGTGCTGCCGCCGTAAAGCGGCCCATTCGCGGCGTCCCACGTGGTGGGGTAACTCAGGAAATTCTTGACGGTGACATTGCTCGTCGTAATCGTGCCACCGGATGTATCTCCCGCGGCGTCGATCGGCGCTCCCGTCGGAACGCTGCCCGGACCGAAGGCATTGTTGAAGGCGACAAACGACTGCCAGTTCACGGTTTCGTAGATCAATCCGCCGCCGCCGCGCAGCACAGTCCGGCCGTTACCGCCGATATCCCACGCAAACCCCGCGCGGGGGCCAAAGTTCGTATGATCGGGGTTCCAGAGGCTGCTGATCTGATGTCCCACCTGTACGAGGCCCACGGTGGGTTCGAAATTGCCCAGCAGATTGTGAGCTTCCTGGGGCACACTGCTGAATTCGTATCGAACGCCGAAGTTAAGCGTCAGATTCCTGGTGGCTCGAAAGTCATCCTGGAAAAACAGGGCATACGCCCAGTTGTGCAGCTGCAAGGTTGGATTCCCCACTTCAACAGTCGACTTGAATGGTGCGCCCGCAAAGAAATCCTCCAGCGGGGCCGAACCGGCGGGACCGGGGTTCGGGCTCACGACGCCACCCAGGAAATTGATGCTGCCGCGGGCGTTGCCGTATGCCGCATTGTTGACTTTGTCGTAGTGAAGTTCACCGCCGAACTTCAAGGCGTGCTTGCCTGCAGTGTAGGAGATGTGATCCACAAACTGCGTGATCGAATCTGGTCCCTGGAACTTGGGCCACTTGAAACCACCGAGCCCTGGGAAAAAGTAGCCGCCGAAACCGATACGTGGCAGACCTCCAGTTTCAGGTCCGCTTACTCCTGTGTCCAAACCGTAAGCGGAGGCGGGTGTGTTGAGGTCGCCCGGCAGGGTCGGCTGGTAGAGGCGGTTGTAGCCAAATCGGGCCTCGTTCACGAGGCGGGAGGTGGGAGTCCAAATCCAATTGCCACCGACTACCTGCGCACGGGTGTGAATATCAGAGAGCCATTTCTGCTGCAGTTCGGGGAAGTCTTCAACGGTGCCGGTGTTGTTTCCAAAAAAATAGGTCCCGCTGATGCTGCTTCTTTCGGTGAACTTGTAATCCACCTTGGCGACAACGTTGTTGACGTGTACGACGTTATTAAATCCGTTGGTGATATTGATGCTCTGTGCCGTGTTGGTGGGAAATCCTGAGCCGTTGCACGCGACCGCGGCACCGGAGAAAGAGCACCCTGAAATAAGTAAGCTCGTGGGGCTCACGATGACGCCAGCCGCCTTGGCAGCCGGCTCAGTGATATCCGCGATTGCATCCGGAATGCTGTCGGCGCAGTCTCCAGCAAAGCCGAAGGAGCACGTTCCATTCGGCGACATGTGCACCATCGACGGGCTGGTTATCCCGCCGAATGAGTTGCCCACGTTATAGCGCTGGCCTTCGTAGGCCGCAAAGAAGAACGCCTTGTCCTTGATGATGGGACCGCCGAGGCTGCCTCCAAACTGCTCCAGAGTTCGCGTCAGTTTCGGATTCGGATCGTCATTGAAATAGTTCCTCCCATCCAGTGCGCCGTCGCGGCCAAAACCAAATGCGGTGCCATGCACGCGATTGGTGCCAGATTTCAGCCCCACGTTTACGACTGCTCCGGGTTTCCATCCGTATTCTGCGGGAGGGTTTTGCTGCAGGTTGAATTCCTGAATTGCGTCGATGGGCAGAATTGTCGCCGAGTCTCCCGCGATTCCCGCGCCATTAATAATCGCTTGTCCGGAATAGGGCTCGCTGTTGAATAAGCCTTCGACGAAGTAGGCGTTGTCTTCAGCGCGCAACCCATCGGCGCTCGTGGTCGAGAATCCGCCTCCCGGATATCTGATTACGCCCGGACGAAGCTGCAACAGGTTTTCGTAGTTGCGGCCGTTGAGTGGCAGGTCGTTGATTTCCTGGTTGCTCAACGTGCCTCCAAGGGTGGCGGAGGTCGTGTTGAGCAGAGGTACGTCTCCACTAACAGTCACAACTTCGGAGACGTTGCCCGGCTGCAGCGCGAAATCCGCGCGAACGTCGGTCGCAACTTCGACCGTAATGCTGGGCCGCTCCTCCGACTTGAAGCCTCTCGCCTCAACCCGAATTTTGTAGATTCCCGGGGTCAGGTCGGGAGCCGCATAGTCGCCAGAGGCGCCGGTCGTCAGGCTCCGCGATGTGCCGCGCTGTGTATCGGTAACAACCACGGTTGCTCCGGCAACGGAGGCGCCGCTCTGGTCCGTGATAGTGCCCAGCACGCGTCCGGCAGTGGACTGTGCCATCGTGCACACACTCATCAGACTCAGGGCGAGAACAAAAAGAGCGTTCCGGGCGATTGCAGTCACGTGACCCGCGGACAGGGCGGTGCTTCGGTATGTCATCGGAACTTCCTCCGTTATTCTGGTCCGACAGCCATACCATTGCTTCCCGAATGAAGTCAAGCAAATTCTCCTGGTTCTTCGAGTTCGTGCCGCGTCATGAGCCTTAAGGGTAAAGCTGAGAAATTAGAAGGTTGCTGCACTTGTGCGGGGAAAATCGATTTTTCGATAGCGCTTGCATCGCACTGGCGCCGGGTGTTATCGTCCTAGCTGTCATACCACCGTACCTAATACCAACTATGCTTAGCTCCTCTCCCAATGCCGTCAAAGACCCAGCGCAAGCGCTGGACCTGCGGTATAGTAGCCAGACCAACGCCGGTTCCCTCAAACCGGCCCGTGCGGGAGAAATTCCAGTGTACAAAGTCGTCCGGACTTCGCGCCTGTACGAACAAATCGTCCAGCAGATCGAGGAGTCCGTCCTGAATGGCTCGCTGAAACCCGGCGACCAACTCCCTGCGGAACGTGAGTTGGCCCAGCGTCTCGGCGTTAGCCGCACCGCCGTGCGCGAGGCAGTCAAGGCGCTCCGCGAAAAGGGTTTGGTCGAGGCCTACTCCGGCCGAGGGACTTTCATTACGGATGGAACTACTCACGCGGCGCGTCAATCCTTCGATTTGATGGTGAAGATCGGCCAGCAGGAGAGCTCCACGCATCTGGCGGAGCTGCGCCTGATTTTGGAGCCCGGAATCGCTGCCTTGGCTGCGGAGCGAATCGAAGAGGAGTATCTGGCCGCGATGCGTGAGGCGGTCGCAGTCATGGACCGCGCCCAGAAAGATCCGGCGGCCTACATCGAAGCCGACCTTGACTTCCACCTCGCCCTTGCGGAGGCGGTTGCCAATCCGCTGATTCTTTCTTTGATCGATTCCATCGTGGGCCTGCTGCGCGAGCAGCGCATAAAGATTTTCAACGTGGAAGGCGGCCCGCAGCGTGGCCAGGTTCATCACAAGCGCATCCTGGAGGCCATGGAGCGACGAGATCCTGAGAAGGCTCGCAGCGCAATGCGCGCCCATCTCGAGCAAGTACGCCAGGATTCGCAGGTTTCCGCCACGGGTAAGCGTCCCGGGAAATCGGTGCCGGCGGCATCAAGACTCACTTCATAAGCTTTCTCAACGTACAGCGTTTCGGTTCGAAAGGGTTGGAGGCAGTGGCGGATGGCGAAACTCGGATTTATTGGTCTGGGAGTGATGGGCAGCCAGATGGTCAATCGTCTGCTCAGCAAGGGACACACCGTGACCGGGTACAACCGCACGCGCGCCAAAGCCCAGTGGCTGGTTGAAAAAGGAATGCAGTGGGCCGATTCGCCACGCGCTGCCGCCACCGTCTCCGATTTCACCTTCGCGATGGTGACCAATGCCGCCGCCACCGCCGCCGTTACCGAAGGTCCCGACGGAATGCTGGCTGGCTTAAGCGCAGGCAAGATTTTCATCGACATGAGCACGATAAGTCCCAACGTGAGCCGTGCGCTCGCTGCGAAAGTTCGCGAGAAGGGCGCGGACATGGTCGACTCGCCGGTCTCCGGCAGCGTGATTACGTTACAGGAAGGTAGGCTTTCTGTAATGGTCGGCGGACGGAAGGAGACCTTCGAGAAGGTAAAGCCACTGCTGCTCGACATAGGGCCCAAAGTGACGCACGTCGGTGACAACGGCCTCGCGCTGTCGATGAAAATCGCAGTGAATCTAAGTCTTGCCGTACAGATGCTGGCATTCTCTGAAGGAGTATTGCTCGCCGAGAAAAGTGGGATCCCGCGAGAGACTGCGGTCGACGTACTGGTTCATAGCGCAATCGCGTCGCCCATGATTCAATATCGCGGCCCATTCGTCCTTCAACAGCCGGAAGAGGCCTGGTTCGATGTGAACATGATGCAGAAGGATATGGTCCTCGCGATGGACCTGGGCCGTCAACTCGATGTGCCGCTCCCCACCACTGCGACCAGCAATGAAATCCTAACCGCGGCCCGCGGCATGGGATGGACGAAATATGATTTCGCCTGCATGTTCGATGTGCTGGCCGCCATGTCTGGAGTGTCGACGCCGGTTACTGCCGGAGGCCCGAAAAAATGACGACAGCGACGTCTAAGCCGGAAGTCGGTCGCGATACCACGGCTGAAAAAGAAAAATGGCTCCACGCCTACCGCCAGATGGTAAGCATCCGGCTCTTCGAAGAGCAGGTGAACGAGGTCTACACCCGCGCCCTCATGCCCGGACTCGCTCATTTATATAGCGGTGAAGAGGCTGTGGCCGTGGGAATCTGCGAAGCCTTGCGCGTCGATGACTACATCACCAGCACGCACCGTGGCCACGGACATTGCCTCGCAAAAGGAGCGTCGCCGGATCGCATGTTCGCCGAATTGCTCGGGAAAGAAGCCGGCTATTGCCGCGGCAAAGGAGGATCGATGCACATTGCGGATCCCGCCACCGGCAACCTCGGCGCCAACGCGATTGTCGGCGGCAGCGTCGGCATCGCCACCGGCGCGGCATTCGCCGCGAAATACCTGGGTACGGATCGCGTGGCAGTCTGCTTTTTCGGAGAAGGTGCACTCGGCCAGGGTTCGCTCTACGAAGTGATGAACCTGGCGCAATTGTGGACTCTGCCCGTGATCTACGTCTGCGAAAACAATCAATACAACGAATATACGCACTTTCAGGAGACTACGGCCGGCACCATTCTTGGACGCGCCACCGCTTTCGGTATTGAGGCCGCGAGCGTCGATGGGCAGGACATTCGCGCGGTGCATGAGATCGCGAGTCGTCTGGTGAAGCGTGCGCGCTCGGGCGGCGGACCCGCATTCCTGCAGTGCGATACTTACCGTTACAGCGGACACCACGTCGGCGACATCAATCGCGAATACTACCGCTCTAAACAGGAAGAGCATCTCTGGAAGACGGACCGCGATCCCATCCAGGTTTTAGCGAAGTGGCTGATCGAGCAGGGCTACGCTGATGCCGCAACGTTCGATCGAATTACGTCCGAAGTTCGCAACATTATGGAGGCGGCTGTGAAGTTCGCGATCTCTGCGCCTTACCCCAGCGTGGACGAAGTGGAGAAGCACGTCTATGCCTGAACGCGAACTTACATTTGCGCAGGCAGTGCGCGAGGCGCTCGCCGAAGAGATGCGCCGCGACTCGCGTGTCTGCATCCTCGGCGAAGATGTTGCGGAAGCGGGTACGCCCTTCAAAGTTCTCTCCGGATTAGTCGAGGAGTTTGGCGCGAAGCGCGTAGTCGATACTCCAATCTCAGAAGCTGGCTTCACCGGAGTTGCGGTGGGAGCAGCAATGACGGGCTTGCGTCCGGTCGTCGATATTATGTTCGGCGACTTCATCACCCTAACCATGGATCAAATGGTTAACCAGGCCGCGAAAGCACACTACATGTCAGGCGGGCACTGGAAAGTTCCCATGGTGATGCGCACGACATTGGGTGCGACGCGCCGCTCCGCCGCCCAGCATTCGCAGTCCCTGCACGCCTGGTTCAGCCACGTGCCGGGATTGAAAGTGGTTTTACCCTCGACTCCTTACGATGCAAAAGGCCTGCTGAAAGCTGCGATCCGCGACGAGAACCCGGTCGTCTTTTTTGAAGACAAGATGATGTACAAGCTGAAAGGCCCAGTTCCGGAAGAGGATTATACGATCCCGTTGGGCGTCGCGGATGTGAAACGCGCCGGCGATGACATTACGCTGGTCGCTACCAGCAGCATGGTTCAAGTCGCGCTCGGGGCTGCGAACATGTTAGAGAAAGAAGGCATCAGCGCGGAAGTCGTCGATCCGCGTACGACCTGGCCGCTGGATGAAAAAACGCTGATCGACTCGGTAAAGAAAACCTCGCGCGTGATCGTGCTCGACGAAGGCTATGGACGTTACGGCGTCACCGCTGAGCTTGCCGCCGTAATCGCCGAGGGGGCATTCTACGATCTCGATGCGCCGGTGAAAAGAATGGGTGCGATGCACGTTCCCATTCCATTCTCACCGCCGCTCGAAGACGCAACCGTACCAACAGAGCAAACGGTATTTGCTGCAGCCCGGAAAATGTGTGGTAAGTCGTAGCGCAGCCGTCTCGGCCGCTATCGCGAGGGCGTCTCGCCTTCGCCTCGAGCTAGAAGCTGGCAGCTAGGAGCTGATTTATGGCACTAAAAACTCATGGAAGTATGGCAGTCGATTGGGAAAATCGAATCGACTTCGATCGCCTCCGTCGCGAGCGTCTGCAAAAAGCGAAAGATCTTCTCGCAAAGTCCGAAATGGGAGCGCTGCTATGTTTCGATATGAACAACGTACGCTACCTGACCTCCACGCACATCGGCACCTGGGCCCAGGACAAGGCCAACCGCTTCACGCTGCTGCCGCAAAATGACGAGCCGATTCTCTGGGATTTCGGATCCGCCGCCAAGCACCATCAACTAAATTGTCCATGGCTCGGCGAGCGCTCGCGGCCGGGAATTTCCATGCTGCGCGGCACCATGTCGCCGGAGCATGGACGCGCCGAAGACGTCGCCAAAAAGATTCGCATTGAGCTCGAAATGCGCGGCTTGCACAAAGAACCGGTCGGCATCGACATCATCGAGCTTCCGGTTCTTTTTGCGCTGCAGCGGGAGGGCATTCAGGTCGTCGATGGCCAGGAACTCATGTCCAACGCCCGCGTGATCAAAACGCAGGACGAGATCTCACTGCTCAACACTTCCGCGATGATGGTCGACGCCGCCTACGATGAGCTTTATCGCGCCATGAAGCCCGGCTTGCGGGAGAACGAAGCCGTGGGCCTGGTCAGCAAAGTGCTCTACGATCTTGGCTCCGAATACGTTGAAGCGGTGAATGCGATTTCTGGGGAGCGCTGCAATCCCCATCCGCACGTATTTTCCGATCGCGTGCTGCGCCCCGGTGATCCCGTCTATTACGACATTTTGCATTCTTACATGGGATATCGCACCTGCTACTACCGCTGCTTCACCGTCGGCTACGCGTCGCATGCCATGGTCGACGCCTACAAGCGCTGCCGCGATTACCTGGATGCCGCCATCGAACTGATTCGTCCCGGGCGCAACACTGCGGAGATCGCGGCCGTCTGGCCCAAGGCGCAGGACTTCGGTTTCCCCAATGAAGAAGCCGCATTCGCGCTGCAATATGGCCACGGCATCGGCCTTGCGATTTGGGAAAAGCCCGTCATCTCGCGTTTGGTTTCGCTCGAACATCCGCAGACCCTCGAACCCGGAATGGTTTTCGCGCTCGAAACCTTCTGGCCTTCGACTGACGGCTGGAGCGCGGCCCGCATCGAAGAAGAAATCGTGGTCACGCCGACCGGACATGAAGTAATCACGCGCTTCCCGGCTGAAGAACTTCTAGTGGCGGGCGCCCACTATTTCACAGTCAATGGACCACTGCCCACCACTCGCGAGACCGAGGCAGCGCCCAGTGCGCGTGTGCTCGATATGATCGAAGCCAGCGCGAAAACTGAGCGGGTAGGAGTTTCGGACTGAAGGGGCGAGTGAGAGCTAGAGTATGTCAATGCCGCTAACCGCATTCACCGCAGCCCTAGGTGGGGGATGGCGATCGGTGGGGGGCAGCCACTCGCTTCAGGCGTGCTCCTCTTAAGCGGTTATCAGGATAAAGGTTTGCGCGCCCGAGTTGGTGCGGCCTTCGGGTTCTTCATGGCTTTGACATTCGGCACGTCTGCCCTGGCAACTGCTGTCTGGACCAAACTTTGGAGTGGTGCCGCGATCTGCGCTGTCGCTCTTTGCTTCGAGACATGGTTGATCCGGCGCTGGTGGAGTCGGAGGCCCTCGCCGTAAAGTCGCGGCTTGCGCGGCGTCTGTCGATATCACAGATTTCTTGCACATAAGCACATCGCTTCCAGCACTGCGAAAATCTATGGCCTTCAGTGTAGTTATGCCCGCTCTCGAAATGGCGCAGGAAACCGGCAAGCTCATTGCCTGGCGAAAGAACGAGGGAGACCGGGTCACCAAAGGCGAGCCCCTTCTCGAGATCGAAACCGATAAAGCGGTGATGGAAGTCGAAGCGCCTGCCGATGGCGTCCTCGCCGGAATTACTGGCAAGGTCGGGAGCGACATTCCCGTGGGGCAGACCATTGCCTGGATTGTCGCGCCCGGTGAAAAGCCTCCAGCGGAAAACAAATCGCCCGTTCTTGCCCCACGAGGTACGGCAGAGTCACATGCCGCGCCGGTTGCGGTGAGTGCTGCAGAGCCCTCCGGCGTTCAAAGCGCAAGCGCAAGGACGATGATTTCCCCGAAGGCCCGTCGCCTGGCTAAAGAATTAGGCGTGGATATCGCGACCGTGCGTGGAACTGGACCCGGCGGTGAGATTCTTGCATCTGACGTACAGGCTGCTCCGGCGGCGCCAGTAGCACCGACACAGACAGAGAAGAAATCAACGAGCCTCGAAGTTCCCAGCACCCTCGGCCGCCTTATGGCCGAACGCACCACGCAGAGTTGGATTACTGTCCCTCACTTCTTTGTTATGCGCGAGATTGAAGCCGTCGCGCTCAACCAGTATCGCGATCAGATGGCCGCGGAGGTCGAGCGCTCGCACAACATCCGCATCACCCACACGGATGTGTTGGTTGCGCTGACCGCGCGCGTGCTGCTGAAACATCCGCGATTGAATTCGAGTTGGACCGCCGACGGAATTCGCCATCACGATTATGTCAACATGGGAGTCGCCGTTGCTGTCAACGACGGTGTGGTCGCAGCAGTCATCCCCAACGCGCACACCGCGAGTCTGCCGGAAATCGCGCAGCAGCGTCGCGAGATTGCCGAGCGGGCACGGGCCGGAAAGTTACGCCCCAGCGATATCGCCGATGCCACCTTCACCATCAGCAACCTCGGCATGTATCACGTAAACCAGTTCAGTGCGATCATCACTCCGCCGCAAGCCGCGATTCTCGCTGTGGGCGCCATCGCCGACCAAGTTGTCGCCGTCGGGGGAAAGCCCACAGTTCGCCCCATGATTACCCTGACTCTATCTTGCGACCACCGCGCCGCCGATGGCGCTCGCGCAGCAATGTTCCTGAACGATCTGGCCGAGGCCATCTGCGAACCCGGCAAGTTCCTCAATTAACCCTTCATTTTGTTGTGGTTTGCTTGCAAAGAGGTTCGCTGTAGCCGCACGATTTTGGCGGTTCGTGACAGGTACTGTCGCGATTTGCATAGAAGCAGAATTGCACGAAATCTTTGCCAAAGCTTTGCACGGTGGCATCCGGCACATCGCGCTCGGTGAGTTCTTCGAACTGAAAACCGATGCTGCCGTCTTTCCTCACGGACCCCAAAAGATAACCATAGGTGTAGGTTTTAGCCAAGACGTTCGGCCGCTTCTCCAATTCCGGCGGAAGCACATAACGTCGGGCACCGGCTGTGCCCACCAGCCAGCCAGGCAAAACCGAGCCGTCGTTGTGCGGATTTTGCCAGTAGCCCGTGTCGAAGATGTTCGCCATGTAAAAGTGGGAGTGGCTCGCAAGGATATAAACAAGCTTTCTCGTTTCCTTCTTCCACTTGTGCAGAGCCTTGTACGCCTCAAGTCCGTTTTGCAAACTTTGTGCATTCAGTTTTTCCCGCTCCTTCTGGACATCAGGAGGGTCGCCAGTTCTTGGGGAGTCGCCGTTCATGCTGTGTCCGCAAGCGAGGCTATTCGGGAGCGCGCGATGCATGCCGACCACCACGCTAAGGATTTGTCCGTCCGTCCGATCGGTCTCCAGAACCTCCCGCAGCCACTGTAATTGTTCGTTGTCGAATCCAGTTTCTCTGGAATTATCGAGATAAACGAAATCCACAGGTGGCTTTTTCCAGTGATAATACGCAACGTTCTCAGCAGCGGGCGCAGTTGCGATTTCCGGGCGATAGAGCCAGTAAGCAAACTCCGCAACGAAGTCGGCATGGCTTTTGTCGCCGTTGGGATCGGAGTCACCGTACTTATACATCTCGTGGTTGCCGATGCCCAGAAATACAGGCAAGGTTCCAAACGGTGCAACCTGGTGCGCGATAAAGTCACCCCAGGCAATCTTTCGGTACTGCTGCGGGCTGAGTTCGCCGACAGCGGGCTTGTCTCCGCATGGCTTATGATTGAATTCCTGGCACATGTCCTCATCCACAATGGCTTTGTAACCTCCCCGCGACTCGCTTCCCATCATGCGGAAATCACCCAGATGCCAGTAGAAATCCGCATGATGATCGAGTGCGCTTTTGGCAATCGCAGGCATCACGATGTCTCCGCAATTTCGCGAATCGCCCGAAACGGCAAAGCGAAAGAGGTCGTCGGAATCCTGTTGAGCGGAAGAGTAAGCAGCCGAAAGCAGAACTAAAGCGAGCAGCGAAATCGAGCGACTCATGGGAGCACTCCGCGAGATTGCAACTCTAAACGCATTTCATATTCGGCTGCAAGGGATGTGGAAACCGTCGCGCCGTCTCCTGCGACTAGTCGCATTTGAGAAAGCGGAACGAGAGGCGATATCCTTTAATGCGGTTGCAGATTGCATCACACTGCCGAGGTCGAAACCTTGAAGGCTGCGATTCTCAAAGGGCCGAAACAGCCTCTTCGTATCGAAGAGGTGGCAAAGCCTTCGCTTGCAGCCGGCCAAGTGCTACTGAAGGTTCGAGCCTGTGGCGTTTGCCGCACCGATCTTCACATCGTCGAGGGCGAATTACCGCCGCGAAAGCAGCCGCTGATTCCCGGCCACCAAATCGTAGGCGAGGTTATCGAGGGCGCTACATCCGCGTTGCCGCTCGGCACCCGCGTGGGTGTTTCCTGGATGGGCGGTATTGACGGAAATTGCCCGTACTGCCGTCGCGGACTCGAAAATCTTTGCGACTCGCCGGTCTTTACGGGATACACCACTGACGGCGGTTACGCAGAGTATGCGGCGGCGCGCAGCGATTTTGTCTATCCACTTCCGCCGGCCCTCGACGATCTGCACGCTGCGCCTCTGCTGTGCGCAGGAATCATAGGCTTCCGAAGTCTGCGAGTGGCCGGCGTGGAACCTCGAGACCGCGTCGGGTTGTTTGGTTTTGGTGCATCCGCACATCTGGCGATCGCCGTTCTGCGCTCATGGAAATGCGAAGTGTTTGTTTCGACTCGCGGCGCTTCGCATCGCCAGTTGGCGGCTTCTTTAGGAGCCGTATGGGTGGGCAGCGAAACTGACAAGCCGCCGGTCGAACTCGATCGCGCAGTAACCTTCGCCCCCAGCGGAGACGTGGTGATCGCCGCACTTTCTAGCCTGCGAAAAGGAGGCGTAGTCGCGATCAACGCTATCCACCTCGATCGGATTCCAGAGTTCGACTATGACCGGCTTCTCTGGGGCGAGCGCCAAATCCGTAGCGTCGCGAACATGACTCGATCGGACGCACACGACTTTCTCAAAATCGCCGCCGAGATTCAGCTGCAGCCCAAGGTGACTACGTTCTCACTGGAGCAGGCCAATGAAGCGCTCTCCGCCGTCAAGAATGATGCGATCGATGGAGCGGCGGTCATTCTTCCCTAATTTCCTGATCAAGGTACAGCATGAACCAGAGATCAGCCATAACTGCACGAATACCTCAAGAATAACGGCGCAATTGTGAGACCTCTTCAAGTGCCTCAATACTCCGGCGAGACTTGGCCTCAAAATTCTGACTTTTGTTTCTTCTGAAGGAGTCGCGAATCAAACAACACAGTTGGGTTTCACGCGATCGAAATCGCACAGAAGCAACCAGGTAGTAGCCGTTGACCTCGGGAGAAGACGGGCAAGAATCGACCATGACTCAGGAAGAAATCCGGCTGGCAGAATCTGGTGCCCGCAAAAGACACTGGAAGCGCTGGGGTCCATACCTCAGCGAACGCGCCTGGGGTACTGTGCGCGAGGACTATAGCGCCGACGGGAACGCCTGGGACTATCTGACCCATGAGCAGGCCCGTTCACACGCCTATCGCTGGAACGAAGACGGACTGGCGGGTATCAGCGACCGCAAGCAGAATATCTGTTTCGCAATTGCCTTGTGGAACGAGCGCGATCCTATGCTGAAAGAGCGGCTCTTCGGTCTCACGGGCAACGAGGGAAATCACGGGGAAGATGTGAAGGAGTATTACTTCTACCTCGACAGCACGCCGACGCACTCCTGCATGAAATATCTCTACAAGTATCCGCAAGCCGAGTTCCCTTACAAGCGCTTGGTTGAAGAAAATCGGCGTCGCGGCAAAGACCAGGGGGAGTTCGAACTGCTGGATATAGGAGTGTTCGACGAAAATCGATACTTTGATGTTTTCGTGGAATACGCAAAGGCCGATACCGAAGACATCCTGATTAAAATCACAGCGACCAACCGCGGTCCTGAGCCGGCTAATCTTCACTTGCTGCCGACAGTATGGTTTCGCAACACTTGGTCCTGGGGCCGGCGTAATCGGAGGCCAGAGTTGCACGAAGCTCGTGGCGAACCGAACCCAGTGATCGAGATCAACATGCCCCACCTTGGCCGTCGCTGGCTTCATTGCGAGGAATCACCGGAATTGCTGTTTACCGAGAATGAGACGAATGTTAAGCGCCTCTTTGGTGCCGAGAATCGTACTCCGTACGTGAAAGACGCGATCAATAATCACGTGGTCAATGGGGACCGCGACGCCGTGAATCCCCAGCGCAAAGGCACGAAAGCAGCTGCGCATTACCAGCTGGTGATTGGCGCGGGAGAAACAACCGTAGTCCGGCTGCGACTGGCAGATTCAGACTTCAAAACGAAGAATGCATTTGCGGGCTTCGACAACATCTTTACCCAGCGCCAACGTGAGGCCGATGAGTTTTACGCCACGGTTATTCCCGCTGATCTTTCAGCGGACGCGAAGAATGTAATGCGACAGGGCTTCGCAGGCATGCTGTGGTCGAAACAGTTCTATCACTATGTCATCAAGGATTGGTTAGACGGCGATCCGGACAACCCTCCTCCACCCCCAGTACGCCGAACGGGTCGCAACAGCGACTGGACCCACCTGTACAACGCTGACGTAATCTCGATGCCGGACAAGTGGGAATACCCGTGGTATGCGGCCTGGGATCTTGCGTTTCACTGCATTCCACTCGCGCTCGTGGATTCGGACTTTGCCAAAGAACAATTGATACTGATGCTGCGAGAGTGGTATCTGCATCCCAACGGACAAATGCCGGCCTATGAGTGGGCGCTTGGCGATGTCAATCCTCCGGTGCATGCCTGGGCGGCGTGGCGGGTCTACAAGATCGAGAAGAAGCGCAAAGGCAGAGGTGACCGAGCTTTCCTGCAGCGTGTTTTTCACAAGCTGATGTTGAACTTTACCTGGTGGGTGAACCGCAAAGATGCCGAAGGCATGAACATTTTTCAAGGCGGTTTCCTCGGCCTGGACAACATCGGTGTCTTCGATCGCAGCGCTCCCCTGCCCACTGGCGGATACATTGAGCAGTCAGACGGCACCAGTTGGATGGCGATGTATACGCTGAATCTACTGGCGGTCGCTCTCGAGCTGGCAAGCGAAGAGCCTTGCTACGAAGACGTGGCCAGCAAATTCTGGGAGCACTTTATTTATATCGCGCACGCCATGAGCCATCGCGGTCACGATGGCGTTGGGCTCTGGAACAAGGAAGACGGATTCTTCTACGACGTTCTGCGGCTGCCCGACGGCTCGCATTTCCCGATCAAGATTCGCTCCATGGTGGGCTTGATCCCGCTGTTTGCAGTGGAGACGCTGGAACCGGAAGTGCTCGACAAGCTGCCAGATTTCAAGAAGCGGCTGGAGTGGTTCATCGACAATCGCGGCGATCTTACAGAAAACGTGGCCTGCATGCGCACCGAGGGTATGGGCGAACGCAGGTTGCTTTCGATTGCGAGCGCCGAGCAACTCCGCGGCATTCTGAGGTTCATGCTGGACGAGAGCGAGTTTCTGTCGCCCTTCGGCATTCGCGCCCTCTCACAGTTTCATCGCGACAACCCGTACAGGCTTCACGTGAACGGTATGGAACATCGTGTGGACTATGAGCCGGGGGAATCTTCGACAGGACTCTTCGGCGGCAACTCCAACTGGCGCGGACCAGTTTGGTTTCCTGTGAACTATCTGTTGGTCGAATCGTTGCAGAAGTTCCACCACTACCTCGGTGAGAATTTTAAGGTGGAGTTCCCAACCGGTTCCGGAACGATGATGACGTTGTGGGAGGTGGCCGGAGAGTTGTCGCGCCGCATGACGAGCATATTCCTGCGGGACGAGCGAGAACGCCGGCCGGTGTTTGGGAATATCAAGAAGTTCCAGACCGATCCACACTGGCGTGACCTGGTGCTTTTTCACGAGTACTTCCACGGCGATTCCGGTGCCGGTATCGGCGCCAGCCATCAGACCGGATGGACGGGCATCGTCACAAAACTAATGCAACAGAGCGGCGCATCTCGCGAAAACAAGAAAGCTGAACCTGCAGTTCTCACTACGGCGCCGGACACCTCTTAGAAATCTTTGATGGTGACGCTCCGCCGCGCTCTCGCGGGTACATGCGCAGAGTTCCACTGAGACCAAATCTAGCTGGTAGTCTCAGAGATCGCTGCCGTAGGCCGGAATCATCGCTCCATTGACATTTTGACCTGCATCACTGGCCTCATCGTCAACGGCAACAACGTGACCGCGTACGGCCTTTTCGTCGAGCATTACCAGCAATACGAAGTAATCTGGAACGGCAATGGTGGCACGGACATCTTCTTCCAAAACGAGATGCCTTACGATCCGCCCAGTCAGGCCGCATGGATGGAGGCTCCCGGTATCGACGGCTGGGCAGCCTTCAAAGTTGCCAATAACGTAACCAGCTTCAAGGGATACGGCATGGGCAGCTACAGCTTCTTCAACCAGGGCGTGAACATCTTCGCGGCAAACGCGTTTGAGGCCCCGAGCACCCTGCCGCCGGAGAGCCTCAACGATCTACTTACAATCTTCCTCTCGACGTCTGGGTCCGGAGGAATCCTGAACGTGGTCAACGGCATAGGCGGGTCGTCGACGATCGCCAACCCGGATACACCAGTCACGGTGGTGAGCTATCCGTGACGGTTTCTCACGGCATTGTGATCGTTTGAGCATGGGCCATCAAGTTCCGTCCTCGTGGTGGAGCTTGATGCGCCCTTCGAGAATTCGAACCCGAGAGCAAATTTCTAGCAGCAGGAAGTTTTGGTCGGGGCGCGCGGATTTGAACCGCGGACCCCCTGCGCCCAAGGCAGGTGCGCTACCAGGCTGCGCTACGCCCCGACATGATCAGCTGAATTGATTCTAAAGTACTTTCCAACTTTGTCGCTACTCCAAAACATGATTTCTGGCCTCGACCGTTTCGAAACCGTGCCGGTACTCTCGACTTTCGAATCAACTCTCAGCTTTCCTCACAAACCCGTCGTCGCTCCACTCTTCCGAGCCCACGCCGTTATGCACGAAAAACAATCCTGTCGGATCATATTTCTTTTTCACCGACGCCAGCCGTGCGTAATTGCTTCCCCAGTACGCTTGGTGCCAGTTCTCCTGAAAAAAATTGCTCTCGGAAACGTACGCTCCGTCATCCGGCACGATCGCGCGCAACTCATTTACGCATTTGTGGATCTCTTGCCGAGATTTTCGTCCGGCCTCGACATCCGGCTCATGGCCGCGCACGCCGGGATATCCGCCGCCTGCGTCGCCTACAATGGCCAGCGCAAACGCATTCAGCACTGCGGGGTTCGTCGCTGTATCGCGTGTCGCCTCCAGTGCCTCGCGCGGCCCTCCCGCCAGGCCTTTGTTGAAATGCAACTCGATCTCTTTGTGGCGCGAACCGGCAAACAGTGCCTGCGCCAGCCGCTCCCGCGAATCATCTTCGAGCAGAGACGCAGGCATCCACAACGATTCGTATCCGTAAAGGAACCACGCCACCTGCCCCGCGTCTCCCGTCCACCACGCGTTGTTTGAACTCGCTCCCGGCCGCTGGTCCAGATTAAAAACTGCTTGATGGTTCTGCTTCCTCCACTCCGCGTCCCACCAATGCCGAGCGGGCATACTGCCCAGAATCGGTTGTCCCTCGATTGTGTAAGCGCCCGGCGAGCGCGACACCCAATCCAGAAAGGGTTGCCATATCTTTTTTACTTCTTCCGTACTCAAATCGTGGCACACCATCAACAAGTCGAGCACACTGTCGTTCGTAATGCTCGCGTGCTCGCCCCAGTGATCGTTGAAAAGATGCTCTCGATAGAAATCGACGAAGTACCGGAGCAAACGCCGAAACGCGTCATCCGACGCAGCCTTCACCGTAAGAATTGCCGCGCCCCAAAACTCCGGCAGTTCCCGCACGCGCAGCGTCACTTTGCTCACTGCGCCGAATGTTCCTCCTCCGCCGCCCTTCAGCGCCCAAAACAAATCTGGATTCGTACATGCATTCGCGACGCGCACTTTGCCATCTGCCGTGACTACTTCCGCCTCCAACAATCCAGCCGCCGCGGTTCCATAATGCTTCGAAAAACTTCCGAAGCCTCCGCTCTGAACCAGGCCCGCCACGCCGACCGTAGTGCAGCCGCCGCCTTGCACATACGCGCCGCCTTTTGTCGTCACCGCGTCGTACGCTTGCATCCAAATCGCACCGGAACCGAGGGTCACCGCGCGTTGTGGGGCATGCCTGCCCTTGCATCCTTGTGGAACAAATGTTTCATGCATGGTGATGTCGTGCATGCGCCGCGTCCACACCAGCAGCGAATCCGCCGCGTTCGAGGTTCCTTGATAACTGTGCCCACCACCCTTCACCACCAGCCGCAAATCATTTTCCCGTGCGAAGTTCACCGCCGCCGCGATGTGAGCTGCATTGCTTGCCGCCACGACGTAAACGCTGGGCTTGCTCACCCACGCGTCCACCCATCCCAACGTCTGCGTCAAGCCAGGCTGGTCTCCGATGTAATAGGGATTGTGAATATTGTTAAGCAGATTCTGGCAGCCCGCGCTTCCCGCTTCCTTGAGGCATGCCTCGATGGGGAATTCCACCGGAATCAAATTTCCGTCGACCTCATCATTCAGCCGCTTCCACGCTGCCTGCGAAGGCCAATTCGCATCCGACGGCCGCCGCCGCCGAAACCCTGCACGAACAGGCGCCACATTCCGCGGGTTGGCTGTTCCCGCATTGCGCGCAAGATTCGTTTCGGCTCTTGTTTCGGCCCCCCATAGCTCGCGCCCACACAGCGGAATCAGCGCCGCCATTCCGGATCGTTTTAAGAATGCTCTTCTGTCCATTGAATTAGGAATTTTGCTACGGTTTCCACTGACTCACCTGCCAGCTAAGGATCATAGTTAAGGTTCGGGCGGAGCCATCGCTCGACCTCTGCCACACTCATTCCCTTGCGCTGGTGGTAATCGGCGACCTGATCGCGTTCAATTTTGCCCAGGCTGAAATAACGCGATTCCGGATGAGCGAAATAAAGCCCACTTACGCTGGACCCCGGCCACATTGCGAACGACTCGGTAATTTGCATTCCAGTATTCGCTCGCACATCGAGCAGACGCCAGAGCGTGCCCTTCTCCGTGTGATCCGGGCATGCCGGGTAACCTGCGGCCGGCCGGATACCGCGATATTTCTCTTTAATAAGATCAGCGTAGCTCAAGCCCTCATTGCAGCCGTAACCCCATTCTTCCCGTACTCGCTTATGCAGACATTCGGCGAAAGCTTCCGCCAGGCGATCGGCAATGGCCTCCGCCATGATCGCATTGTAGTCGTCGTTTTTGGCTTTGAATCGGTCGCACAGTTCCTTCAGGCCAATCCCGCTGGTCACAGCGAAGGCACCGATGTGGTCGCGCAAACCTGTTTCCTTCGGCGCAATGAAGTCGGAGAGCGACAGGCAGGGCTCGCTTCCTTCCCGATTCGCCTGCTGGCGGAGGAAGTGGAATCGCTGCAGCACTTTTGCGCGCGAGCAGTCCGTGTACAATTCCACATCGTCACTCACCGCGTTCGCGGGAAAAAGGCCGTAAACACCGCGCGCCGTGATCAGTTTTTTCTCGATAATCGCATCCAGCAGGGCATTGGCTTCGGCAAAAATCTGACGAGCCTGTGCACCTTGCCGCTCGTCTTCGAGAATTCGAGGGTAGACCCCTTTCAGCTCCCAAGTGTGGAAGAATGGCGTCCAGTCAATGAAATCGCGCAATGTGGCCAGCGGAAAATCGCCCAACACTTTCACACCGGTGAAGGAGGGTGTTGGCAGGTCCTCGGCGCGCCACTGGATCGGAGTGCGCCTCGTGCGAGCCGTCTGCAAGGAGACGCCTTTCTGTCGTGGCGCGGAGTGAGCCTTGCGCACCGCCTCGTAGTCGGCGCGATGCTGCGCGACAAATGCTGCCTTGCCGTCGTCGCTCAGAAGGCTGCTGGTCACGGGTACTGCCCGACTGGCGTCCAGCACGTGGACTACGGGTTCGCTATAGTGCGGCGCGATCTTGACTGCCGTATGTGCCCGGCTTGTGGTCGCTCCGCCGATAAGCAATGGCAACTTGAAGCCTTGACGCTCCATTTCGCGAGCTACATGCACCATTTCGTCGAGAGACGGCGTGATCAGTCCGCTGAGCCCGATCAGGTCCGCCTTCTCCGCCTTGGCGCGTTCGAGAATTTTTTCGCACGCAACCATTACGCCGAGGTCGATGACCTCATAGTTGTTGCAGGCGAGCACGACGCCGACAATATTTTTGCCAATGTCGTGCACGTCACCCTTCACGGTGGCCAGCACAATTTTTCCCTGCGCCTTGACTTCCTGGCCCGATGCAGCCATCTCGGCCTTTTCGGCCTCCATGAACGGCGTCAGGTACGCCACCGCTTTTTTCATCACGCGGGCAGACTTCACCACCTGGGGCAAGAACATCTTGCCCGCCCCGAAAAGATCACCCACCACACTCATGCCGGCCATTAGCGGACCTTCGATAACAAGCAGTGGCCGGCCCAACTTGACGCGAGCTTCTTCTGTATCAGTCTCGATATATGTGTCGATACCTTTGACCAACGCATGCGAAAGACGCTCCTCAACCGTACCGTGGCGCCATTCTTCGGCCTTCTTCTCACTCACGACCGTGCCCGCGTTCTTTAGAGTTTCGCCGAACTCCACCAGACGTTCAGTCGCGTCGGGACGGCGGTTCAGCAGCACGTCTTCGACAAGTGCTCTCAGCTCAGGCTCGATCTCTTCGTACACCTCGAGCATTCCGGCATTCACGATGCCCATGTCCATGCCCGCCGCGATGGCGTGGTATAGAAACGCCGAGTGCATGGCTTCCCGAACTTTATTGTTGCCGCGAAAGCTGAATGAGATGTTCGAAACACCACCGCTGACCTTCGCGTGGGGCAAGTTCGCTTTGATCCAGCGGGTTGCGTTGATGTAGTCGACAGCGTAGTTGTTATGCTCCTCCATGCCCGTGGCCACAGTGAGGATATTCGGATCGAAGATGATGTCTTCAGGCGGGAACCCGACCTCATCGACGAGGATTCGATAGGCGCGTTCGCAGATTCGGATCTTGTCTTCGTAGGTTGCCGCCTGGCCCTGCTCGTCGAAGGCCATCACGACCACAGCGGCGCCATACTTGTGCACGGCGGCGGCGTTCCGGCGAAATTTGTCTTCACCTTCCTTCAGTGAGATCGAGTTGACGATGCCCTTGCCCTGCAGGCATTTGAGCCCGGCCTCGATGACCTCCCACTTCGAGGAGTCGATCATGAAAGGGACTTTTGCTACCTCCGGTTCGCTTGCCAGCAATTGGAGGAAGCGCGTCATGGCCGTGACACCGTCGATCATGCCTTCGTCCATGCAGATGTCGAGGACATTGGCACCGTTCTCGACTTGTTGCCGGGCGACGCTTACCGCCTCTTCGAATTTGCCTTGTTTCACCAGCTTGGCGAACTTGGGCGAACCCGCCACGTTCGTCCGCTCGCCGATCATGATGTAGACGCCCGGCTGCTGCGTGAAGGGCTGGGATCCCGACAGGCGGAGAGGCCTTGTCTCATCAGTGACGCCGGCGCGTCGCTGATCGTCCAATGTCATCAAGCCGCCCTCAGTTCTCGCGGAGGCAGGCCTTCGAGGGTTTTCGCGATCGCCGCGATGTGCTCGGGAGTGTTGCCGCAACAACCGCCGGCAATGTTGAGCAAGCCGCCGCGCGCAAAGTCGCCGAGGTAACGAGCCATGTCCGCCGGTTGGAGGTCAAATCCAGTCGGCGAGAGAGGATTCGGCAAGCCGGCATTGGGATAGCACGAGATCGCAACGTCGGCTTTCTCCGAAAGGTCACTCAGGAACGGATACATCAGATCGGGACCTAGAGAGCAGTTGAGTCCCACGGAGAACGGCTTTACATGAGCCACCGCAATCCAGAATGCCTCAGTGGTCTGAGCGGAGATCATCGTCTCGCCGCCACGGCCGACAGCCGCCGAGATCATTACTGGCAGATCTTTGTCGTCTTGATCAAACACCTCGCGGATCGCGACGAGCGCCGCCTTGGCATTGAGTGAATCGAAGATGGTCTCAACCAGCAGCAGGTCCACGCCACCAGCAATGAGCCCGCGCACTTGCTGCGCATAAGCAGTTTTCACCTGATCGAACGTAACCACGCGAAAGCCCGCATCATCGGCATCCGGCGAGTTCGAGAGGGAGACGGTGAGGGGCCCAATCGATCCCGCTACGAACCGTTGACGCGACGTTGCCGTCCCGACACGATCGGCCCATTCGCGGCACTGCTGCGCGGACTTCTCATTGATCTCCGAAGCCAAGCTGCCGAGGAATGGATCGTCGATGACCTTCTGGTAAAACTCAGGATCTTTCCTTCCGCCACGCTCCCGTGGATCGTCCATGAAAAATTCACTCTGGGTAATGCTGGTCGCGCCAAAGGTATTCGTCTCGATGATATCCGCCCCAGCTTCCAAAAAACGGCGATGGATGTCGCCGATCGTCTTCGGTTGAGTCAGGGAGAAGAGGTCACCATTGTTGAGCAGGTCTTTCTTTGAATCCTTAAACCGCTCTCCCCGGATGTCAGATTCCATCATCCCGTAGGTACGGATAGTCGTGCCCATCGCTCCATCAATGATGGCGATTCGACTCTCGAGGATCTTTTGCAGCGGATGTTGAAGGGCTACAGTCATTTTTTCTCTAACAGTCTTGTACTTACGCCCAGGACGCGGACGGGTCGGAACTAGCCTTCCGAGTCCATCTACGTCTGGGCTAAGGCTCAGAGTATGCCTCCTTTGATTATAGCGAGACCGTAGAATGTAGCCTGCGCGAGGTAGGCTACAATCTGGCCTATGCGAATGCAATTGCGCAGCCTCCGGATCGCGAGGATGTATGCAATATGGCTGCTGATTGCGCATTGTGTGGCCGCACAGACGCGGGCGCCGGGCAATTCGCTCTCGGACAGCGCACAAATACAACTGCACACCTACCTCGAAGATGCATCGGAAGCGATGCACGAAGGGAACAACGCGGCTGCAGAGGAAGATCTTCGGCGTGCATTAAAAATCGATCCGCATTCACCGGCCGCGCTAAATAATCTGGGAATTGTGCTGGCCCGGATGGGCAGACCTGCCGAGGCGATTCCGCTGTACGAAGACGCGCTAAAACTCCACCCTGACGACGCTTCGACAAAGCGCAATCTGGCTATCGCTTACTTTAAAGCTCAACGCTACTTGCCAGCGTGGCGGCTGCTTCGGCCGATGGCGACGACGTATCCAACCGATTTTCAGATTCTCGACCTGGCCGGCCTTTCTCTCTTTGCTCTGGATCGTTATCCCGAGGCCGCCGGATATCTGGAACGCGCGAACCACGTCGAGCCATCCGATCTGGAGACCCTCGATATGCTGGGGAAGGCGTACCTGCGGATGAAGGATTACAAAAAGCTTACGAGCGTATTCGCTCGAATCATGCAGGTAAATCCAAACTCTGCATCCGCGCACGTCATGATGGGGATGGCTTATGACCAAATGTCGAATCGGCTGGAAGCAATCAAAGAGTATCAAGCGGCGGTGGAAGCAGACCCGAACTTCATGGGAGTGCATTCCGGACTGGGCTTCGAGTATTGGCGAGAGGGCGAGAACGAACTTGCCGAGAAGGAGTTCCGGATGGAGTTGCAGCGTTTTCCCAGCGACCCGGTCTCGAACTGCATCCTCGGCCAGATCCTTCTGGATAAGTCCCAGCCCGCAGAGGCCGAGCCTCATTTTCGCGCAGCCTTGGGGGTGAATCCTCGTTATGCCGAGGCCCTGTTTGGTCTGGGTAAGACTGAGCTGGCATTGCAGAGTCCACAAGCGGCGGTTGAGCCGCTCCGCAAAGCTATCCAGATTGATCCTGACTACTTCGAGGCACACTTTGTTCTCGGTACCGTGTTGCGCCAGCTAGGAAAGGCCCCCGAGGCAGCGAATGAACAGAAGATTGCGCTCGATATACAGGAGAAACGCAGAGCGGCGGCTATTAAAAGGAACGAGAACCAGTGAGCGTCGGGCAAACCACCTTATTCTCGCGGATTGGTCAGGCAAAGTAAAAGCGCACGCCGAGGCGTGCGCTTGGTAGGGGTTGGAACTGCCGGTTAGAAGTTAACCTTGGCGCCGATCTGCACGTTGCGCGGATCGTGCCATCCGTTGACGGTTCCGAAGCTCGCTCCGTCGTCCACGTTGGTATCAACTGTACTGGGATTGCCATGGTTGAAGGCGTTGAAGGTCTCGAGACGGAGTTGCAACCCGGCTCGTTCGGCGAATTTTATGTTCTTGATGAGCGAGATGTCCCAGACTTGCAATCCTGGTCCATAAATCGCGCCCACTGGCGATGTGCCGAAGTGGCCCACTGCGTCGGTAAAGGCCGCAGTGTTGAAAAAGTGCGCCGCGGTTTTCGGGCCGCTGCCATTGCCGATCTGATCGGCGCGGATTTGAACCGTGCTGCCGGATCGGGTCATGCCCAGACCGCCGGGATAGAGCGGACAGGAAGTTGTCGTCGCTGAGATTGTGCAATTACCCACCGACCTTGGAACCGTCACTGCGGCGAAGGGGTCTGAACCTTGAGTAATCGAAAGTGACTGACCTGTCTGGATGGTTGTGATGCCGGAGATTTCCCACCCACCCAGGACTTTCCCGGCAAAGCCGTTCTGGTTTCGATAGAACGGGAGATCGTATACATAGCTGGCGATAAACATCTGCGGAGTGTTCAGCGTAGATGGCCCGTAGCTCTGCCTTAAATTGTAGGTGTCATAGGTGGCCAAGGAGCGGTCTTGGGGATTTGTCGTGAGTAGCCTGGACCATGTGTAGCCAAGTTCCACCGTTAGGCCTTTGCTGAAGCGGTGGTTCAGCGAAGCCTGCAGGGAATTGTAGTTGCTGGTGAAGATGGGAATACGATCGGTAATTGCGCCGTACCCGGAGTACGGGCGGATGAAGTTTACGTCGTCACCGGGGGTCGCCAAGCGCGAAGCCTCTGTGGGTTGATTGAAATCCACATCGCCCAGCAGATGCGTGCCCTTCGTACCCACATATCCAACTTCGAGTACGGTGCCGGGCAATACTTCGCGCTGCACGGAAATGTTGTAATCCATGTAGCTTGGGACCTTGAAGGTTGGCGTTCCGGTTGCGATCAGACCGTTTGGACCGAGCGGCGGAGCCCCCACCAGCCCACCCAGGGGGTTATCGAACAGATTCAGACTGCTGCTGCTGTTGTTGTTCTCAGTTGCAGTCTGGACTAAGGGAGGATCGGTGAAGGCATTCTGCTCCCAGATGCCATTTAAGGTACGGTCATAGAAGATGCCGAAACCGGCCCGGATAGCCATCTTGCCGTCTCCGCGCGGATCCCAGGCCAAACCCAGCCGCGGTCCCCAATTGTTGTTGGAGTTGGGATTGACCCGGCTGCCGAAGGGTGAGCAAGCTACCTGCGGGGCGATCGCTTCAGCCGCAGTGCAAGCGGTGCCGGTAGGAAAGATGAGCCCATTGGCGTAATGTGCTGCGTCAATTGCGGTACCGCTGGCTGTCTTTCCAGTCATATTTCCAGTGAGGGGGTTGATGACCGCAGCATTGGCCGCAGTGAACAAAAGAGGATCGATGTTATTCAGCGTGTTGTTACTGTCGGTGGGAGATGGGAAGTAGCTCCAGCGCACGCCGGCGTTGATCGTCAGTCGTGGAGTGACCTTCCAGTCATCCTGCACGTAAACTTCGAAGTTCACATAGTTAAGGTGGGGGATCGTGTCCTTGCTCGGCTGCGTGTAGCTATCCGCCTGCCCCAGCAGGAAATTGGCGAACGCCGGGTTGCCGTTCGTAGGGCTGAAAGTGAATGTTGCGAAGCCAGAGGAAGCGTTTTCCGTCTTCTGCATCCACATTGCGGTAAAGCCGGTCCGGATGGTGTGATTCCCATGTTGGATAGAAAGGTTGTCGAATATATTCTTGTCGATGTTGCGCTCAAAGTAGGGAGCGCTTCCGTTGCCCAAGCCGGTAAGGGCTGGCACCGCCTGTGTCCCGCCGGTGAAGCCTACGTTGGGCGCGCGACCGTTGGGATCGGTGTACTTTGTGTTGTTGGTGAGTTTGCTAAGAAAAGCCGGCGAGTTTGCGATTCCGCTTAGCGTGGAATTGATCGCTCCCCAAGCATCCACGTACTCAACCTCATTCACCACTTTGGGTGAGATAGTCGCGCTGGCGTTCACCACCAGGTTGCGGCCGGGCGCGTTCACAGATGTGTTCTCTACGCCAGGGTAGTTTCCACCACCCCACAGGGAGAAGGGCTCATTCTGCGGGACTACGTCTTCCATGTAACGTCCGAAAATGCGCACCCTGTCGCCGATGTTTTGATCGAGGCGGATGATGTCCTGGCGAAAGTTGTTTAGCTGGCTATAGTTGGTGATCAATTGTCCAGTCGAACTATTGGGCGGGTTGGGCGCCATAATGGCCGTCAAGTAAGCGTCCGCATTCTTGCTGTAGCAGGAAGGCTTGATGGTGGATATGCCGCCAGCGGTGGTCACACATCCCGCAGGAGCAACGTTAATTGGGCTGGCGAAGGAACCCGCGAGCTCCGCCGGAGTTGGCACATTGATAATATTCAGGCCGGGCGTGCTGGCTTTGCGCCATTCCTCCGACCAGAAGAAGAAGGTCTTGTCCTTCTGCGGATGGTACAGCTTCGGAATGAATAGTGGCCCACCGAGGGTGAACCCAAAGTCGTTGTAGCGCTCAATCGGAACGGTATCTGCGGACGAAAGCGGTTGCCCGGCTGCAATCGAGGCCCGACCTGCAAACGTATTCGCATTGTAAAAGTTATTGCGATTGAACTCGTAAGCGCTGCCGTGGAATTGGTTCGTCCCTGATTTCGTTGCGACCACGATTTGACCGCCCCCGCTGCGCCCAAAAGCCGCATCGTAGTTGCTGCGCTCCAGCGTGAATTCCCGGATGGCATCGATGCTGGGAGTATTCAGCAAGGTTCCGTTCGAACCGCTGTCGTTGATATCAGCGCCATCGACGGTATAGTTGTTCGCGCCCGTGCGGGCTCCGTTCACCGAAATTGAGGTATTATTCGCTAAACCGAAGCCGACCTTGTCCGGCAATTGATTGGCAACGCCAGGTTGCAAAAGGATCAGTTGCTCGAAGTTGCGGTTGTTCAGCGCCAACTCCCGAACCTGGTCGCCTGTAACCGTTCCGGATTGCTCCGCCGTCGTGGTTTGAATCTCGACATTTTCCGCCGTCACCTCGATGGTCTCGCTGGCCTTCCCCGTAACCAATTTCACATCGAGAGTGTGTTTTTCCGCAACGTTCAAAATTACGTCATTCGCCACGTAGGTTTGAAATCCGCTGATCTTGACCGTGACGGTGTAGCGGCCTGCAGGAAGGTTCGTGATATTGAAACTGCCGGTATCGCTCGTGGTTACGGAGCGGACGTCCAAGCCCGTTTCCTGGCTGTGAACGACAATGTTCGCGCCAGCTACCACGGCTCCGCTGGGATCGGTTACCGTGCCGGTGAGCGTTGCCGCCAACTCCTGTCCCAGGCCTGCGGCTGTCAAGCTCAGGATAACTACACACACTGCGAGGAGCGAAAAGTGGTTCCGTACAACTCCGCGATCGTCCTCGGTTAAGTCTCTACGACTTCCGTACGTCAATTTGGTCATGGCACGCCTCCTCAAGCCGACTTCCCAATTGGGGCTTGCAAACGGGCTTCTAATGTAAACGAACTATGCTATATAGCACGCTATGGCTCATAGTCAAGGAAAAAAGGGAATCCGCAGAAGAAAAATTGTTCGATACGTCCTCGGCGAGCCATCTCCCGCAACGCAGAGAATCGAAACTGAAGGACGTTGCGAGTCAGAATCGGTCCCAAGTCGGGAATAATTGCGTCAAACCACGATTATTCGCTGCTGGTAAAATCGAGCGCACCAACCAGATCTTGATGCCTGCAAACGATGTGGGGCATCTCGCGCCGGATTCTATGGCAATACCGTGTAAAGGACCATCAGCGCCATCCCTTTCAAGGATTGAGCTTTACATCAAACCCTCAATAAGCTATATAGCATAAGGCGCTGCAACTGGCCGCCCAGAACAGAAATCGTGGCCCAAGAGAGCCCGGAAGCAATGAAAACAATCAATGTGTCAGGAAATCATCGCCACAGGACGCCAGCCTATAAAAGAATCCAGAGCGCGATCCGTGACCGCATCGCCTCTGCAAGTCTGAAACCGGGCGATGCGGTTGCGTCTGAGCGCGAACTGGCCAAGACCCACAAGGTAAGCCTCATGACGGCTCGCCATGCCTTGGCCGGCCTGGAACACGAAGGAATCGTGGAGCGCCGCCTTGGGGCCGGGACCTTCGTCGCAGTGCCCAAGATTCACTTTAATAAGTTGATGAGCTATACCGAGCAGATGTCGAGCCGTGGTTTGGCTCCGCGCTCTCGAGTGCTGATGGCAAAGGTGATTGATGGCGATCCGGAAGTGGCTGCCAGGCTCGGGCTGCCTGCAGCCAGCCGATTGCTGAGGATCCAACGTCTCCGACTTACGGGCGAAGAGCCCTTCGCGCTGGAAACCTGCTACTTAGCCGCAGCCGATTTCCCCGATCTGGCGTCGGCCCCTCTCGGAAGAAGTTCCCTATTTGCGATTCTCGAACGTGACTATCTCACGAAATTGGCCTACGCAGATGAAGAAGTTGATGCCACATCGGCGGATGCCAACATCGCTGAGTTGCTGGCCGTACCCCGGGGCGCCTCGGTGCTGCGCATCCGCCAGATCATTTATTCCACCAAGGGCAAGGCCACGATTTACGGAGTCGGTTTCTACCGCTCGGAACGGCACACTCTGTTTATCCGGCGCTTTCGCTAAGGCGGCATAGCCAGAGGCCCGCGAGAAAGAGGCCATCATGCATAGAATAGTCACAAGAATTCTTGCAAGTCTTATAGCATTATCCTGTGCGGCATTATCGTCCGCCGAGGGTCAGGCAACGCCTCTGCCCAGGACAGCTTCCGGATTCGTCAACACTTTGATGCCGCAACCGTCGCATCTTTCTACTCAGGAAGGACGGCTTGCTCTCACCCCCGCCTTTGCTGCCACCACGGAACACTATCGGGACGCTCGCCTCGACGCCGCCATCGCGCGCAGCCTTAATCACCTCAAAACTCGGACTGGCATTTCAATTCCAACATCTCCGCCGGACCCCAACACGTCCCCGGCGCTGGTAATCAGCGTCGATGGAGCCGGGGAAACCATAGAGTCCGTCGACGAAGACGAGTCTTACTCTCTTGAAGTCACCCCCTCGGGTGCGCGCCTGCATGCGGCGACTGTGGTCGGAGCCATGCGCGGACTCGAGACCTTGGAACAGCTCGTGCAGTCTGATGCAACGGGTTATTTTGTTCCCGCAGTCTCAATTCGTGACACTCCACGTTTTCGATGGCGTGGCCTCATGGTCGACTGCGGGCGCCACTTCATGCCGGTGGACGTTATTAAACGCTCTCTCGACGGGATGGCCGCTGTTAAGCTGAACGTTTTCCACTGGCATCTGAGTGAAGACCAGGGCTTCCGCATGGAGAGTCGAGCTTTCCCCAAGCTCGTTGAGCTAGGCTCCGACGGTCTCTTCTATACCCAGGAGCAAGCCCGCGAAATTGTCGCGTACGCGCGCGATCGCGGCATCCGGGTTGTGCCCGAGTTCGATATCCCCGGGCACAGCAGTGCATGGTTCGTCGGATATCCTGATCTTGCCAGCGGCCCCGGCCCGTTCCACATAGAGCGCGAGTTCGGCGTCTTTGATCCGGTGATGGATCCTACGCGAGAAAGCACCTATAAATTCCTCGATACTTTTATCGGAGAGATGGCAGCCATCTTTCCTGACAACTTTATGCACATCGGAGGCGACGAAAATAACGGCGTAGAGTGGAAGGCGAATCCGCGCATCCAGGCCTTCATGCGCGAACATAAACTCCCCGACACAGCCGCGCTGCAAAATTATTTCAACCAGCGTCTACTCAAAATTCTTGAGAAGCATGGCAAACACATGATTGGCTGGGATGAAATTCTCACCCCAGACCTACCCGAGGACATCGTTGTGCAGAGCTGGCGCGGCTTCGACTCGCTCGCCACCGGAGCCAGAAATGGCTACAGCAGCATTCTCTCGGCGGGCTATTACCTGAATCTTATGAGCACCGCCGCAGCACATTACATGGTCGATCCATTGCCCGCATCGAGCGGCCTCAGCCCTGAGCAGCAAGGGCGCATCCTCGGAGGCGAGGCCTGCATGTGGACCGAGCAAACCTCGCCGCAGGACATCGATTCGCGCATCTGGCCCCGTGCCGCAGCCATCGCCGAGCGGTTCTGGTCCCCGCGTGACGTAGACAATGTAGACGACATGTACCGCCGACTCGCCGCCGACTCGCTGAGACTGGAAGCTTTGGGCCTCACGCACATCTCTCAGGAAGCGGTGAGCCTGCGCCAGTTGGCCGGAAATGAACAGATTAGCCCGGTGGAAATCCTAGCGTCCGTTCTGGAGCCGGTCACTTTCGACGAACGCGAACACATGCAGCACCCGAACCAACTCACGCCACTCAATCAACTCGTAGACGCCATTCCGCCCGATCCGCCATCGCGCCACAATTTTGAACTGCTCATGCGCGCCTATCTGCAAGACCCCGCAACACGATTGCAGGAAGAAGCCGAACTTACTACTAATTTCAAAGCCTGGATCGCGGCAGAGCCTGAAATCTTGCACTTGATGGCTGGCTCGCCCAGACTTGCTCAGGCGGAATCACGGGCCGAGCAGCTTGCCGAACTGGGCACAGTGGGTGTCGAAGCGGTTTCTTATCTCGCATCGGGGCTGCCCGCGCCTGCAGGTTGGAAAGCTGCGCGGATGGCAGTCTTGGACGATGCCGAGAAACCGCAGGCGATCGTTCGCTTCACAGTGATCAAGCCCTTGCGCGATCTAGTAGACGCGGTTCCTGAGGCGCCAAAATAACTGCCGTCAATAGAGAAAGGAATTGAAGGCAGGCTGACTTCTCTGGCCAGCCTGCCGCGGTCATCTATTCACCTATCAGCGTTTAGCGACCAAGGGTTTAGCGGCCCAGGCCCGCAGCCATGGTTTTTACCATGGTTCCGTTTGCATCGTCGTCTTTCACGGCCCACACATAAGCACCGCCAAGACCTCCTGGCACCTTAAGGTTTATATAGATCATCTTCAGAAATGCCGTCTCGGGATCGTCGTAGGTGTAGAAGGTCCCGCTGGCCGGATCGAATAGTGATACTGCGACTCTTCGCGGATCGAAGTAATTCTTGTACCCGTTCGAAGTAAGAGTTAAGAGCGTCGAATAGGTCAAGAGTCCGGGAGTCAACAGGGGGTCGCAACCCGGCGTATTTCCGCTCAAGTCCGTGCACAGACCTGTTCCGTTAGCCAGGAAGACTGGAGAAGGGGCAGTTGAGTTCTGGTACAAACCGTGGTTCACGTTGGGGACGCCAGTCCAGCCGGCGCCATATAGAGGCAAACCCATGGTGTACTTGGATGGAGGCACGCCGGCCTTGAGGTAGGCGTTAACCGTGTCGTCGATATCGAGGTCCTGGCCAAACAACGGGTCCTGGCGGGAATCGAAGAGCGGCGATGCGTCATTGGTCTGCGTTTCCCACGATCCAGCATAGTTGTAGCCATCGATGGTGATGAAATCAACCTGCTCGGCGGCTTTCCGCAGATCGATGTTGACATAGTTCTGCGAGCCCGCGGGCCCATCGAACGACAGAGTGTAGTGCTTGCCTGTCGTTTTGCTCAAGGCGTTCAGTTGGTTGCGGAACTCTTTCAGCAGGGCTGTGAAATTCCGGGTGTCGGTCGCCGTGGGGAATTCCCAATCAATATTGAAACCGTCAAACAAGCCGGGGGCAGTAACGCCCTCAGCGATGTTGCCGGTGACAAACATATCGATACAAGAAGTGGCCAGGGCTTGGCGTCCGGCGGCAGTACTGGCGGCGGTGACGAAAGCTGCAGTGTTGGCAGCAGACGCCCCTCCCAAAGACATTAGCACTTTCAAGTTAGGATGGAGTCCCTTGAGTTGTTGGATCGCCGCAAAATTTCCATAGAGCGGCCCAGTGTACGGGGTACCGTTCACGCTGGGCAGAAATGTGGATTGATAGTCGGCATAGGTATCGGCAATAGCGCATGCTGGCGAGGGACTCGTCGTCACATTGCCAAAGGCGTAGATGAGGTGCGTCAGTTTATCGGCCACACCATTCTGTTGCAGGTTTGCAATGTTGTAGCCAGCGTAGTAGATACTCCACTCTTCGAAGTATCCTCCGAGAATCTTGCCTTGATCGTGGTTTTGTGCGAATGAGGGGGAGATGCATGCAACGAGGGACAGCAGAGTCAGCAAAGCCACTCGGAGCAGGCGAGGGAGGAAATGATCTGACATGGCAAACGCCTCCAAAAATTCATAAAGTACGAACCGCCGGAGTATAGAGCTATATAGCGGAACTTGCAACCCATATTTATTTTTGGAGCACCATCATCTTTGGCGATCACAAGGAAATGAAAAAATCCTGCCGGGCTGGCACGAGGTTGCGCATGCGGCGTAACGGGTATGACCGCTAAGCGCCGTCCACCAATATCAAACTCAGGGCAAAAGTAAAGGCAGGCTAACTTGTTAAGTCAGCCTGCCCTTGTATCATTCTTGACGCGAGGTCTACTACGGATTGAGATCTGCAGCCAAGGCTTTGGTTAGGTCTCCATTCGGGTCATCGTCTTTCACCGCCCAAACGTAACCCCCGCCCAAACCATACTGTTTGATGTAGTTTACTTTGCACTGCACCGATTCAGCATTGTCGTAGCTGAAGGCAGTATTGGTGGTTGCGTTGAACATCCGGACCGCGCAGCGGGTGGAGTCGTAGCTGGAGGTGAACCCGTTGTTCAGCAGATTCACAATTGTCCCGTAGGTCGCCAGTCCGTCGACCAACAGGAAGTCGCATCCTGCCGCCGGGCTACCCTGATTCTGACCCGTCGGGCACAGTCCCACTCCGTTTGAATTGGGCACCGGGGAAGTTCCGTTCGGGGTTTGAGTTCCCGACCCATCCAGAACTCCCGTCGCGTTCTGGTACATGCCGCCGTTCGCCGAGGTCAGACCTCCGGCCCAACCCGCACCATAGAGCGGGAAGCCCATGGTGTACTTAGCCGGCGATGCGCCGTGCGCCAGATAATACTGTACGGTTGCGTCAATCGTGTCCCCTTTTCCGTACAGCGGACTGGCAGTTTCGTCGTACAGCGGAGACGCGTCGTTGGTTGCGTTGGACCAGTCTCCGGCGTAGTTGTAGCCATCCACATTCATGTAGTCCAACACCGCGTTCAGACCCGCGATGTTGATCGTGTCATAACCACCGTCGTTGCCCGAGTCCGCGGCCGCGCCCGGGGTGGACGGACCGGCAGCCAAATCGGCCAATACTTGATACGTCCTGCCGGTTGTTCCCGACAACGTGGTTAGCTCGTTGCGGAACTCGGTCATCAACGCTGTGAAATTAGCCGTATCGTTTGCGTTGGGGAACTCCCAGTCGATGTCGAAGCCATCGAAGAGAGTGCCGGTGGAGACACCCGAGGCGATATTGCCCTGGATGAACATGTTGACGCACGAACCAACGAACGCCTGGCGTTGAGCCTGGGTGCTGGCTGCGAGATCGAACAGCTGGTTGTAGGTTGGAGGATTCCATCCGCCGATGGAGATCAACACTTTCAGGTTGGGATGGAGCTGCTTGAGTTGCACGAGCGCACCAAAGTTGCCCTGCAACGGGGCTGCGGCCGGAGTAGCGCCAGGCACTTGTGGGACGACCTTCTGATAGTCGGCATAGGTGTCGGCGAGCGCGCAATTCACGTTGCTGCCGTTCGCGACTGGCTTGGCAAAGGCATAAATGAGATGCGTGAGGACGCCGGCTACGCCATTGTTCTGCAGGTCCGCAACAGCCGCGTTGGAGTAGTAAGTTTCCCACTCTTCGAGCCATCCAGCCATCATCAGGTTAGTGAGTTTGGAAGTCGTGACGCTCACTACCGAACTGGCGCCCGACGTCCCGGCAAAGTCTGTCGCTTCAACCGTAAAGCTATAGGTAGTCGAAGGCGAAAGGTTGTTGGGTGTAAAGGATGTAGTGGTTGTAGTCCCGATCGAAACTCCACCCTGCAGCACGGTGTAGTTGGTGATCGTGCAGCCGGTAGGAGGGCTGACCGCATTCCAGCTAAGGTCTGTGCTGGAATCAGTGGTGCCGGAGGCCGCCAATCCCGTTGGAGTGCTCGGCTTGGTGGTGCACGAGCTCGCGAGAGTAGTTACATTCACCGCCGAACTCGCGGCTGAGGTGCCGACCGCATCTGTCGCTTCCACCGTAAAGCTATAAGTGGTCGAAGGCGTAAGGCCAGTCACAGCGTCGGAGGTTGTGGTTGGGGACGCAATCAAGGCTCCGTTCTGCAGTACCTTGTAGCTGACACTGCATCCTGCAGGTGGAGTAACTGCCGTCCAACTCAGGTTCGTGCTCGAGCTGGTTGTCCCGGATGCCGCCAATCCAGTCGGAATAGCGGGCGCGGACGAGCAAGTGGAACAGGGGCCCGTTGCAGTCCAAGGTTCGCCACTTCCAGCCCCACCGCTGTTGGTCGCCGGACTCTGATTCTGCGTCCAGAAATTGGCAACGTAGTTCTCTCCACTCAGGCTCGCCGTCATGCCTGCGGTGTAGACGGCAGTTGCGCTCCATGCCGTGGCGCATGAGCCACCGCCGCCGGCTAGCGTGGTCACACTGAGGGTTGAACTTGCGCCCGAGGTTCCAGCGCCATCCGTGGCCTCGACTGTGAAGCTATAAGCGGTCGAAGCGGAAAGACCGCTCACGGCGAAGGATGTGCCGGTTGCGGTTCCGATCGAGGTTCCGTTCTGCAAGACGGTATAGCTGCTGATGGTGCAGTTCGTCGGAGCAGTGTCGGCAGTCCAACTGAGGTTTGTGCCGGAGCTGGTCGTGCCAGACGCCGCTAGTCCTGTGGGTGCACTCGGCTTGGTCGTGCAACTGTTCGCCAGCGTCGTCACATTCAGCGCGGAACTTGGGCCCGACGTGCCGTTACCGTCTGTCGCCTCAACTGTGAAGCTGTAAGCGGTGGAAGCGGAAAGGCCGGTCACTGCAAACGATGTGCCGGTTGCGGTTCCAATCGAGGTTCCGTTCTTCAATACGGTGTAGCTGCTGATGGTGCAGTTCGCCGGTGGAGTGACCGCAGTCCAACTCAGGTTGGTGCCGGAGCTGGTCGTGCCAGACGCCGCTAATCCCGTTGGAGCGCTGGGCGTGGTCGTACAACTCCCACCGCTTCCGCCGGTTCCGCTGAGGGAAGCGGTTTGCGGGCTATTCGTGGCGCTGTCGGTCACTGTCAGGGTGCCGCTGGCGGCACCTGCCGCAGATGGGTAGAAATACACATAGATGGGACACGAACTGTTGGCGGCCACCGAGGATGTGCAATTACTGGATACGACGAATGGGCCGCTGACGGTGACATTGCTGATGCTCACCGCTGAGCTGCCGCTGTTGGAGAGAGTAAAGGTAAACCACGCGGTGCCGGTGCCGACCGGGGTGCTCCCAAAGTTGTTGCTCGACGGGCTGAGAGTGACGGACGCTTGCGCCAACAGCGAAACCGAGATAAGGACGCTGAGCAGGGAAGAGAAAAGTAAAGCACGCTTCATTGTGGCTCCTTGATTCGGGGGACGTGCCGGAGCGATCCGCCCGCAGTTGGGTGATTGAGAAAAGAGTCCGGCTGCGGTTGCATCGGACTCCGCGTGTTGAGAGTCAGCTGTATTCAGTCCTCATGGAAGATTCAAAACGTCCAAACTGCTCTATAGCACTAATGTCGAAGGAGCCTACTCCGACTTTAAGCAGCTGAGTCAAGAAACTTTTTTCTTGTTGCGCAATCCGAACTACGATTTAGGCCGCGACCCGCTAAGCACTAGAAATTGTGGGGCGTCCCAGGCAGACGGCAGCTTTGCTTCAGACTGTGGAAAAACCCGATACAGACGCAATTTTGTTACGAAAACCGAACTTGATGCGGAGGGTAGTGGGTGGACCCCGGGAGTGGGAATCTTTTTTCATGTATCTGTAGCCGGGACCGCGCAGCGGCGCACGAGAGTGACAACGAGAGCTAACGCCTGCTTACGTCCAAAACGGTTCGTGGGTCGTTGAACAGGCGTACAATCACCTAGAAGACTGCGGCCCGCAACGCTCGAATTGCGAGAATAGATACAGAGGTTCGGAGTGGAGGAGAGAATGAAGTCGTGCGCACTCCCTCTGATCGTAACGACATCCCTTTTCTTCGTGGCATGCGGAAGCGGGAACACGAGGTCTGCACCTCAGATCAGCTACGCCATCGGCGGCATGGTCACGGGGCTGTCGGGTACAGGGCTGGTGCTGCAAGACAATGGCGGCGCCAATCTGCCGGTGAGCGCAGACGGGCCCTTTACCTTCACCACAGACGTCACCAGCGGCGGCGCATACAAAGTCACGGTGCTTACGCAGCCATCCAGCCCGGCGCAAACCTGTGCGGTGACCGGCGGGAGCGGGACCGCCAGCGCGAATGTAACGAGCGTTCAAGTCGCCTGCACCGCCAGCAACGAGTTCGGCGTCAGCAGTCTGAAAGGCACATATGTATTTTCGTTGACAGGGATAGACCAAGCGGCGTCGAATGTCCCGACAATGCTGGGCAGTCTTACGGCCAACGGCGCGGGAGGCGTTACAGGCGGCACGGTTGACCTCATTACTGGGGTAAACGGCGTAGCGTCGCCGGCAGTCGAGCCGATTACTGGGGGCTCCTATAGCGTCGGTACGGATGGCCGCGGACAGATTAAGTTTGATACCACCACCAGTGCCGGAGCCGTCACTTTTACGCTGGATTTCGTTCTGACCTCCAGCTCGCACGGGCTGGTGATGGAAGATGATAGCTACGAGACCGGCAGCGGCACCATTGACCTGCAGAGCGCGATCACGCAGAGTCAGCTTGCGGGCTCCTATACGTTTGCTTTCTCGGGTACTACAGCAATTGGGGCCTCGCCAATCGCGACGGTGGGTGCCTTCACTCTGGATTCCACTGGAGCGGTATCAACCGGGCAAGAAGATGTGAACAACGCTGGCGCCTACTCGGGTGCGCCAAGTCAGATCCTAACCTCGTCCGCCGTGACCCTGGGAACCACACCCGCAAAGGCTACAATTTCCAGCAGCGCGGGTACGACGTACACCTTCGATGTTTACCCGATCGATAGTAGCCACCTGAAGTTCTTTGAAAATGATTCCCAACTGTTCGTTTCAGGCGATGCCTATACACAGGGAAGCTCCATACCTCCCGGACAACTGGTGTTCACCCTAACGGGAGAGGATACGATAAAGGTTACGGGTCTGATGCCTATCACGCTGCCTATCGATTCCGGCGGCTGGCTGACCTACGACCCTCCCATTATTGACGCCGGACTTGAGGACTTTAATAACCCCGCAGGCTCAGTAGACCAAGCCGACGCTGTGAGCGGCAGCTTTTCTGCCGTCTCTGGCGGACGTTCTGTTCTTAGCCTCGGAAACTTCTTGAACAGCCTTGCCAACACTCTGGGGAACTACAGCTTCGCGGCATATCCCTTTACCTTTAGCGGCGGCGGCGGCACCGGCATTCAGTTACTGGAAATTGATGGCCTCGGAATCACCTCGGGCGTAGCCTACGCCCAGACCAGCACAACTCTGGCTGCATCCCAGGGGTACGGATTGAATGTTAGCGCCCTCACCTTAAACGAGTTAAACAAAACTATCGGCACCATCGAAGAAGACGCCATTGCCGAATTCACCACCACCACGAGTGGTTTGAGCGGTTTCGTTGACTTCAACAGTCCCGGCATGCTTGCCTTCGACCAGACCCTAACCGGCAGCTTCCCTGCCACCGTGGATAACAAGGGTCGGGGTACAGCCACGACCAAGTATTTCGGCTTCAACTATTATGTCGTAAACGGCTCAACGTTCCTTCTTCTTGTAAATGACTTGAATCTGTTCGGGACCGAGATATTCGAGCTTCAGAATGCTGCCGGCTCTCCGGGGGCAGAGTCGGGCGTCGCCCCGCTTCACCCGGCATTCCACGCTCACGCGGCGCGGCAGCAGAAGAAATAGCCTGTTCGATCCAAAGGGAAAGATCCGGGCGCGGTGCAATGGCGGCACTGATTGGCGTTACATCTCTATTTCACTCACCGCCCCGCCAGCAGGGTTGATTGCTATCCGGTAGCAACAATCATGGAACTTGTTCTTGATTCAGCGTACACGAAGTCAGCAGGACAATCCTCGACACGGTGGGCGCCGAAATCTCGATTTACTTCAGGCCGGCCGCGATCGCTTTCGTCAGAGATGCGTTGGCATCATCGTCGTTCAGCGCCCACACGTAGCCGCCGCCGAGTTTGTGTTTCTTGATGTAGGCGGTCTTGGCTGCCACCGCGGCGGGATTATCGTAGGTGTAGAAAGTTCCGGTGGACGGATTGTAGAGCGTGGCTCCGACTCTTGTTGAATCGTACCAGGCGGTATAGCCGTACTTATTGGTGAGGTTCTCAATCGTCGAGTAGGTGGCAAATCCCGCCGTCAACACCGTGTCACAACCCGGAGACGCAGTGGCTTTGTCCGGGTTCGGGCACGGACCCGATCCGTCGGCCTGCAGAACTGGAGAAACTCCGGTTGCGTTCTGGTACAAACCATGGTTCACGTTCGGGACGCCGCTCCAGCCGACTGCGTACAACGGCAGGCCCATGGTGTACTTCCCTGCAGGCACGCCTGCCTTCAGATAAGCTTTCACGGTCGCATCGATGTAGCGGTCTTCGGCAAATACAGGGTCCGCGGCCGTATCGTACAGTGAAGACGACTCATTGGTCTGCTTGTCCCACGTTCCGGCATAGTCGTAACCGTCGATGGTGATGAAGTCTACTTGTGCAGCCGCGGCCCTAAGATCGATGTTGACATATTTCTTCGGGTTCGCCGGCGAATCAAAGGTCAAAAGATATTTCTTTCCGGTGGTTTTCGCCAAGGCGTTGAGTTGTGTGCGGAACTCCTTCAGCAAAGCAGTGAAGTTCTGTTTGTCCGCCGCGCCGGGGAACTCCCAATCGATGTTGAAACCATCAAACAAGCCGGGAGCGGTGACGCCCGCAGCGATGTTGCCCTTAATAAACATGCCGATGCAGGAGGAGGCCAGCGTAGTGCGACCGGCCGCCGTGGCCGCGGCGGTCACGAAGCCCGTAACGTCGCCCGCTTGTCCCCCCAACGAGATCAACACTTTCAGACGGGGATGAAGCTCCTTGAGTTGTTGGATCGCGCCAAAATTTCCATAAAGTGGCGCAGCGTAGGGCTTGCCGCTCACGCTAGGAAGTCGCGAATTCTGGTACGCGGCCACGGGATCGGCAATGGCGCACGCCGGCGGAGAAGTCGGTGTCACATTGCCGAAGGCGTAGATCAAGTGTGTCAGTTCATCGGCCACCCCATTCTTTTGCAAATCCGCAATGTTGTAACCGGCGTAATTAATGCCCCATTCTTCGAAGTAGCCGCCGAAAATCTTCTCATGATGGCGTGCCTGCGCAAAGGATTGAGAGAAACATTCAACCAGGACCAGGAGACTCGTCAAACCCACTCGGAACTGGCGCGGTCGGAAATGTCCTAACATAGGAAACGCCTCCAGATTTAGTGACCCCAGGTTTAGTGACTCCAGGGTTAGTGAAATGATTCGTAAAAGTACTAACCGGCGGAGTACAGAACTATACAGCAGAGCCTAGCTGCCACACCCAAACGTTACCGGGCTGCCTGATAAAAGAGAACGTTTTCATCCTCGTTCCCGGGTCTGACGCTGGCAAAGGGCTTTGGCCTGCCTGACAATCGAGTGCTCGGCGAAAGCGGCAGAGTTGAGCTTCGAATTGACGCCTACAACGTGTTTAACAATTTGAACTTCAATCCCAATGAAATTTCGAACAACATCGGCAACTCGAACTTCGGCACGATAACGGGCGCGCTTTCTGGCCGGGTCGTTACGCTGGGCGCTCGGTTCAGCATCTAGACTGGAGGACGCTGAAACTCGGTGGACGTCTGGCGCCCGGCGCCCACTGCCCTGCCTGCGGTGCGCTACGCCCGACATTGTCAACGACTCTACGGAATCCACCGATAAAAAACGACGGAACGCGCTATAATTTTTCACTGGATATGCCGAGCCAGCGGTATGCGTTAGTCGCCTACGTCAAAAGTCCAGTGGGAGAGTTCGTCGAAAACCTCCGGCGGGAGCTGCATCCCAACTTGCCTCATCTCGCGTCCCATCTTACCTTTTTACCGCCGCGGCCCCTGCACGGAACCGAAGCCGAGGCGTTGCAGGTGATGGCACGGATCTGCGGCCATGTCGAACCTTTTGAAGTGACGCTGGGCGACATGGAATCGTTTGTCCCAACCACGTACACGGTCTACATCCGCGTAGCTCACGGGGCCTCGCGTCTGGAAGAGTTGCACGATCAGCTCAATACGCAGGCGCTCGCGTACACAGAAGAGTGGCCGTATGTGCCCCATCTAACGGTAGGGACGATGGCTACAAAACAAGCGGCGGAACAGGCTCTCGCGACAGCCCGCCAGCACTGGCGGCAGTACTCAGAAAGCCGGCGAATCTTGCTCGACCGGCTCACTTTTGTGCGGGAAGAGGCGCCAGGCTGCTGGATTGACCTCGCCCCGGTTCCCCTGGGCGGGACCCTGGTATCACGATAAGAACCGCCTGCACAACAACTTCAGTCCTGATTACCTGCCGGTTACGTTACCCTGCTGTGGGGTCATGGCTTCTGGTACATTTCCCTCCCGTGCATTGCCGCACCTCTGGCGCCGCTGTAAACAGAGAAGAGAGGGAATGGCCCGAATCCCGCGCCGAACGCCGCTTCGGACGTAAGGTTCCGCCAGGCCGGAGGGACGCATGCAGATTGGGGTCTATGGTTCGGGATATCTTGGAACAGTGATCTCGGCTTGTCTGGCAGATTTTGGCACACCGGTTTCTTGCTGTCATCCTGACCGAACGCGCATGGTCGAAATGGCCCAGGGCAACATTCCGTTCTTCGAGAAGAACCTCAAAGAAATCATCCGGCGAAACGTACGGGCGGGGCGCCTGGCGTATTCCACCGACATCGAATCCTTTGCGCGCAAGATTCAGGTTATTTTCCTGGCCGAAGATGGAGCGGAGAATCTGTCCGACGTTGCCCTCCGCATCGCCCGTCTGGCGGCCAAGCCTCCAATTCTGATCATCGTGACTCCGGTGGCAGTCGGCACAGCCGCGGCGCTGGAGAAATCCTTGAAGGATGCGGGACTGCAGGGAACGATCGTCTCGCAGCCTATGTTTTTTACCGATGGTTGCGCCGTGGAAGACTTCAACTGGCCCGACCGGTTGATTCTAGGGTCGAACTCGAGCGAAGCTGTGCAGGTTCTCAAACAGATTTTCCATCCGCTGGTGATGCGCGGTGTGCCAGTGATTGTCACCAACCAGGCGACGGCAGAACTGGTGCGCGAATCGGCGACCGCCTTCGTCGCGACGAAGATTTCCTTCATCAACGAGGTCGCTGCCTTGTGCGAACGCGTGGGCGCGGACGCAGTAAACCTGGCGCTGGCTCTGGGCCTGGACAAGAAAATCGCTCCGCGTTGTCTGCAGCCGGGGGCGGGCATGGGCGGAGTCTTTGCCGAGTCAGACCTGGATTCGCTGGCGGAGTTGGCGAAGGCCAACGGCGTTCCGCTCAAGGTCCTGGGCGCAGCCCGCGACGTCAACCATACGCTCGCGGAACGGCTGGTAGAGAAGATTGCATTGGCTTTGAATTCGGTCGAGAACAAGGAGGTTGGAATTCTCGGTCTGGCCTTTAAGCCGAATACGAACTCAGTGGCGGGATCGTCCGCGATACGGTTGGCCGAAACGCTGGTGGCCCAGGGTGCACGAGTACGCGCTTATGACCCGGTCGCGCTCTCCGAGGCCAAAACGCGGCTGAATGGTTCGGTGCGCTATTGCGAGTCGGCTTACGTCGCGGCGGAAGGCGTGGATGCGCTGGTCGTGGGGACGGGCTGGCCGGAATTCCGCGCACTCGATTTCGAACGCATCAAGCATCTCCTCAAAAAGCCCATCATCGTGGATACCAAGAATCTGCTGGATTCCGTGCGGCTGCGGGCGATGGGATTTGAATACGTCGGTGTGGGCCGCGGGTAAGCGCCGCGGACGCAGCCTTGAGAGACGAATCTCCCGACCAGGACCAACGCGAGCGCGCGTTTCGGTTCGCTCTCGATGCTCTTCTTCTCTCTGGGATACTCGATAGCATCGATCGAAGCGCTCGGGCACCCGCCCTTGCAAACTGCGCAAGGACGAGGCACCAACTTTCGTGGTGGTAACGGCAAAAATCAAAAGCCGGCCACCCGTCCACTCACTTCGCTCAGGATGACAAAAAAGGCGACGGACAAGATCGGAGAATGGGGTTCCATCATCCCGAAGCGGCGGTTGTATAATCACCATGGCGGTGGGAATAGCTCAACTGGCAGAGCACCGGACTGTGGCTCCGACGGTTGCGGGTTCGATTCCCGTTTCCCACCCCAGATTTTCCTCCCGAATCCTTCTACTACTTATTTTCATTTTGTTGATTTGCGGAAATGAGGGCAGGGAATTGTCGCGCAGTCCGATGCCGATTCTCAACCAATCAGCTCGCCGTCATCAGGCGCCCGCTGAGGCGGCCGCGGTTCGCAGGACCGGTAACTCTGTATCGATTTGCGCATCTCGTTCAATTCTGAACTGCGCCATCAGTCCACTCAGTTGCGACGCGATGGCAGCGAGTTCCTGAGCCGCTCTTTGTGATTCTTGCGCACGCTTCGACGTGATATCGGCAGCCTGTGCAACTCCCCCAATGTTGGCCGAGATGTCGCCGGCTCCGTTGGCCGCTTCGTTGGCGTTGCGGGTCATCTCGTTGGTGGTCGCGCTCTGCTCCTCGACTGCGGCGGCAATGGTCGCGGAGAAGTCGTTGATCTGGTTAATGACGCCGCTCACGCTCCCGATCGCCTTAACCGCTCCCTGAGTGTCACTCTGAATGGCAGTGATTTTGTGACTGATTTCCCCAGTGGCTTTGGCAGTCTGCTTGGCGAGTTCTTTTACTTCATTGGCAACGACAGCAAAGCCCTTGCCAGCTTCTCCGGCGCGGGCGGCTTCGATGGTTGCATTCAAGGCCAGTAGGTTGGTCTGCTGCGCGATTGACGTGATGACTTTGATGACCATGCCGATCTCAGCGCCGGACTGGCCGAGTTTGGCAACAGTAGCGTTGGCGGCCTGCGCGGTTTCGACGGCCCCGGAGGCCACTTTCGCAGCCTGATTAGCGTTACCCGCGATGCTTTGGATCGTTGATGTCATCTCCCCGGCTCCCGTGGAAAGGCTCTGCAGATTCTGGCTCACCTGTTCCGTGACGCGGGAAACGGAGTTGGCCTGAGCGGCGGTTTGCCCGGAATTGGTCGTAATCTGCTGGCTGGCTTCGAGCAGTGTTTGACTGGCCGCCGCCAGTTTACGCGTATGGGCCGCGACTCCCCGCAGGAGTTCCTGCAGCTTGTCCATAAATAGATTGAAGAGGCGGCCGACTTCGCTCAGTTCGTCGTTGCTCGAATTGGCGGCGATCTCCAGGCGCTTGGTGACATCACCGTCGCCCTCAGCGATATCCTGAATCATCCCGTTTAGCCGGCGCAGTGACTGCGAGATGGTTCGCACCAGAGCCAGGCTGCCGAGACACATCAACAACATGCTCATGGCCACCAGAAGATAAACCACAAATTGAATGTGGCGGGTGCGCGCGTTGGCTCGCGCGGCTTGATCGTCCAGCGCTCGCCCTAATTTGTCCTGATTCTCGGAAATCGCACGCAGAAATTCTTCAAACGCGGGATTTGCCTTTTCAATGATTGCCTGATGCGCTTCAGCATTGTGCGCGTGCATGAGGAGGTCGGTGACTTCGGCATCGGCCCGCGTGAGTTTTTCGAAAGCTGCAGCAATGCTGGGGTTGCCTTCCGCAGTCTGTTGGATTTTAACCTGGGCTTGCTTGACCAGAGCCTCATTCTGATTCAGGAGGGCTTCGATGGCATCAGGATCTCTCTCCTGTACCATCCTTTGCGTGCCGCCCTGGAGTTTGACAGCGAAGTCCAAAAGCTCGAATGAACCCTGACTTTGGGAGCGCGCGGTCGCTGCGACATTGCTCGACAACAACACAGAGACTCGCAGTAAATACGATAATCCCACGACGGCGCCAGCGGTGATTACCAGCGAAGCGGCCAGTGCGAGACTCATTCGGCGCGCAATGCTTAGGTTCATGGGTTTCACTCTCTCCAAGGATGAACGCTAGCGAAGTTTTTCGGCCCGGAGTCCGAAGACAATCGACCCAATCGGCTTCCCGCCGTCGAGGACCGGCAGGCCAACTTGAATGAGTTGCAACCCGGTAGAATCGTCAAGCTTTACCGAACCGATCCAGGTCTTTCCGCTCATCGGCACATCGTGTTTGGGCATACCTTTATGCGTCCAGTGCTCGGTTTTGGCGTCGAATCCCACTTTGCCTCCGTCGGCTCCCGATACGAAGATTTTGGCGATCACATCGTCGCGCTTTGTCTTCAGATACTCGGAGAGAGAATCCTTGCCAATCGCCCGGACGAAGGGATCAAAGAGCGTAAGGCTGTGCCACTTGTCATTCGTCATGCCCTTTGCCTCGGCAGTCGCCGGAGTCGAGTTATAGGTCTTCACTGCGCCGACCACCTGGGGATCTTTGCTCAGAGTTTCCAACGCCTTAATCTCGGCACTCAACTTCGCCTGCAGCTCCGGAGGTGCTTGACCGGCGCTTGTGGCTGAAAGGATAAAGAGCAAAATTGTGGTTTTCACTATCGGTTTGAGCATCATAGAAGGGTCCTTCCTTCATAGTCCTGATCTGACGGACCACAGTGGGCTCTGCGTGTCTCTATCGGCATCTGGTAACCGGACATTACTGCCCAAGACCGGTGAAGCCTCCAGGTTTTCAGCCTTTCTCTTCGTGTTTCGCGGAGTTGAAAGTCTTCGGAGTTCCAAATAACCCTTCCCGTATTGGGAAAAGAGAACGTCGCTGTGACCTTTCTAGGACTCGTATTCATTGACCGGGAGATTACGTCGGGCTAAGATCGCTCAAATTCTCCCCTGCTCGTCCCGACCCGCGCGGTTTGAGGGCACGACGGGCGGCGGCAGGTTTATCGGTCTTTGGCTTCTTAGAAGTTCTAGAGAAATTCCGCTTTCAGCAGGTGCTCCATGAAGGGTCGTCCCCGCAAACAGATCCAATCAACTCGTGGCGCGTCAACGGTGATCGAGGTTAAGGGGACTCGGGGACTGTTTCCGATCGTCGGCATTGGAGCCTCCGCCGGTGGCCTGGAGGCATTTTCTGAACTCCTGCGTTATCTACCGGAAGAGAGCGGCATGGCCTTTGTGCTAGTACAGCATCTCGACCCCAAGCATGGCAGCGCTCTGCAGGAAATCCTGGCGAGGACGACGAAGATCCCGGTCACCGAAGTGACCCAAGGTGTGGTCGTGCACCCGAATCACGCCTATGTGATCCCAGCCAACACGAACCTCACCATCAAAAATGGAGTGCTGCAACTTGGCTCGCGAGCCGTCCGCGGGGCACACATGCCAATTGATGTATTTTTTCGCTCCCTGGCAGAAAGCTCGGGAGCACAGGCTATTGGAGTGATTCTGTCGGGCACGGCTTCCGATGGTACCGAGGGTTGCCGTGCCATCAAGGCGGCGGGAGGCATTACATTCGCGCAGGATGAAGCGTCAGCGAAATACGAAGCCATGCCGCGCAACGCTGTCAATGCGGGATGCATCGACTTTATTCTCTCCCCGAAAGATATCGCCCGCGAGTTGGCCGCGTTCGGCCGATACCCTTATGTGGCACGACTATTGCCGGCTGAGGACGTGGGCTCTCAGGGAATGGTAGGGAGCGATGCGAACGCCCTCTTCGGGCTTCTGCGGGAATCGACCGGAGTGGATTTTTCCAATTATAAGCACTCCACCTTGCAGCGCCGCATCCGGCGGCGCATGGTGGTTCTCAAGCTTGAAACGTTGAAGCACTACCTGCACTTCATTGGCAAGAAGCCCGAAGAGTTGGGCGAGTTATACCGCGACTTGCTGATCAATGTGACTGGGTTTTTCCGCGAACCGGAGACGTTTCTAGGGCTGCGCAAACATGTTTATCCCAAGCTGTTTGAGGGACGCAAGCCGGATGACCCGATTCGCGTGTGGGTGGCGGGTTGTTCCACCGGCGAGGAGGTATACTCCATCGCAATCACACTCCTCGAATACATGTGGACGCACAGCCGCAATCTCTCCCAGGCAGCTACGGCAGTCCAGATTTTCGCCACCGACATCAGCGACACTGCGTTGGAGCGCGCCCGCATCGGCCTGTACGCGCAGGCGGCGGTTTCGGAAATCTCCGAGGAGCGATTGAAGCGATTCTTCGTCCGGCTGGATGGCGGATTTCAGATCAATAAGTCAGTTCGTGATATGTGCGTTTTTGCCAAACAAAATCTGGTCAAAGACCCGCCCTTCTCCAATCTCGACCTGGTGAGCTGCCGCAATCTCTTGATTTACTTGGGACCAATTTTGCAGCGGAGGGTGATCCCCGCTTTGCACTACGCGCTGAAACCCGGCGGCTTCCTGATGCTGGGAACGGCGGAAAACCTGGGAGGATTTGCAGATCATTTCGGCTTGGTCGACAAGAAGGACAAGATTTACCGCAAGCGGAAAACCACGGCGCGACTGACCACCTATTTTGGAAAGGAGGATCACATCCCGGGCTGGCGTTCGGAGGCAAAACTGGTGCGTGATTTGCCCTCTCCGTTTACCGTGGAGCGTGAGGTGGAGCGTCTGCTGCTGGAGCGGTTTATTCCCGCCAGCATCGTCGTGAACGAGCAATTGGAGATCGTGCAATTCCATGGCAAGACTGGCGCTTATCTGGAGCCTCCGGCCGGTTCGCCCAGCTTCAGCCTGGCAAAAATGGCGCGCGAGGGTTTGTTGGTCGATTTGCGCGCCGCCCTCGACACCGCAAAGAAGACCAACAGCGTGATGCGGAAGGAAGGGTTGCAGATCAAATCCGAGGGGGGCATGAGAGAGATAGACATTGAAGTGCTGCCGTTGCGCGGACCTTCGGCGCTGGAGCGCTTTTTCGTGGTCGTTTTTCAAGAGCCAACGCGTAAGCCATCAGCTCCAGAGGCCAGGGGCAAAGGCGGCAGAGCAGCGAAACAGGCCCGCTCCACGGCGCAGGAGACCGGACTGCTGATGCGCGAGACCGAGCAGTTGCGTCGGCAGTTGCGAACTCTCATTTGCGAGCACGAAACCACGGTGGAGGAATTCAAAGCGGCCCATGAAGAGGTCTTGTCGGCAAATGAAGAATTGCAGAGCACGAATGAAGAACTCGAAACCGCCAAAGAAGAGCTGCAATCCACCAACGAGGAACTTACCACTCTCAACGAGGAGATGCAGAACCGCAACGCAGAACTGGGCTCGGCGAATAACGATCTTTTGAATCTGCTGGGCCACGTCGATATGCCGGTGGTAATGGTCAGCAACGATTTGCGCATACGGCGCTTTACTCCCCCCGCGCAAAAGCTTTTCAACTTATTGCCAGCCGATGTGGGCCGGCGCCTGGGCGACATTCGACCCAACCTTGACATAGACGATTTGGAGGAAATGGCGCACGACGCCATCAGCCGCGCCGCCTCGCAAGAGCGCGAAGTCCGCACCAACGAGGGAGAATGGCAAGTGTTACACGTGCGCCCCTACAAGACCTGGGACAATCGCATTGAAGGTGCGGTGATCAGCTTGCAGAACGTCAACATTCTCAAACGTAAGCTGGATCAGACGCGGGAATATGCAGACACGATTGTCGAGAGTGCTCGGGAACCAATCGTAGTATTGGATTCCAGGCTGCAGGTTACCGCTGCGAATCCGGCGTTCTACCGCACTTTTAATCCGTCCGAGGAAGAGACCGAAAACCGTCCAATCTACGAATTGGGAAACGGGCAATGGAATATTCCAAAGTTGCGGGAATTGCTGGAGGAAATTATTCCGCGCAATTCCCGCGTGGACAATTTCGCGATGACTCACGATTTTCCGCGCATCGGAGCCCGTGATATGCTGCTCAACGCCCGCAGTGTTGAACTGCAGGCCGGTCATCCCTTCATCCTGCTCGCGATCGAAGATGTCACGGAAAAGAATCATCAGGGAGTTGCGCGAAGGCCGGCGCTTGTCGATTCACGGTAGAATGTGAGATCCGGTGGGAAGGCGAATGAAACGGATTTTTCCTCCATTTCGAAACTCATCGCGGCAGTTGGGACCGCTGGAGGCCCGCATGCTCGAGGGGCTGTGGGCGCTCGGCAGCGCGACCGTCCGTGAGCTGGTTGAACGTGATTACCAGGACCTGGCATACACTACGTTGATGACTACGCTTGACCGACTGTTCAAGAAGGGTCTGCTGACGCGATCGGAGGAGGGCAGGGCGTTCCGCTACGCTCCGCGATTCAGCCGTGAGGAGTTGCATCGCGAGGCTGCGGGTAATGCCCTTCGCCAATTACTGGACGCGAGTCCGGCCTCATCGTTGCCGCTTTCATTTCTGGTGGAAATCCTGGGCGAGCACGACAAGCGATTGCTCGACGATCTGGGAAAACTAGTGGAACGCAAGCGCCGCGAACTGAGCCAACAGAATATGGGGCGACAGGATAAGGTCCAGCGGAATTCGAAGGAGACCGAGTGATGTTCGCCGTACGCGGGATCGCCGTTTCTTTTTCGATCTTCTTCCTGCTTTACAGCGCGCTCTCGATAGCAGTTTGCGGCGTTTGGCGGAACGTTCGGCGTAGCGGACGTCGCTATTCGGCTACATGCAGCGCAGATTTGCTGTTTGCCTTGCGGATGGCTCCATTCGTGGTTGCAACTGCGGCAACGTTCGTCTTTGCTGTTCCCTCGTTCCTTCTGCTCGAGCCTCGCGCTGCAAACGAATCCATCGGCAGTTTGCCGGCGGTGATGGGTGTCTGTGGGATTGCAGTGGTTCTGGCGGGAATGTGGAATGCGGTACTGGCACTGGTGAGGGCTTCGCGAATGGTTGCGCGGTGGTCAATCGAAGCAAGCGTAATCGGTTCGACTGCGGGCGGTTCCCAGACACTTGCTCAGAAGATCCTTGAGTCGAAGATCCCCGAGTCGAAGGTTTCGGTTTCCGTCATGCGCATTGCGGCGGTCGCGCCCCCGTTGACGGCTGTGGGTATCTTCCGTCCCACCGTCTGGCTGTCGGCTGCAGCGGAGTTTGTGCTGAACGATCGGGAATTGCAGACCGCGCTGCGGCATGAAGCGGTGCACCTACGCCGCCGCGATAACCTGCGAAAGCTGATGCTGCGTTTCGTTGCATTCCCGGGAATGGTGGAACTCGAGAATGCGTGGCGCGAAGCCACTGAGATGGCCGCCGACGATGCCGCGGTCTCGAGCGCTTCCGAAGCTCTCGATCTGGCTGCCGCTGTTATCAAATTATCGCGGATGGTACCGCTCGAGCCTCCGGCAGAGCTGACCACGGCTTTAGTCCATAGCCCGGCGGAGTCCGTGAACGCCCGCGTGGAGCGGTTGATCGCATGGACAGAGCCCAGCCAGATTCCTGCAGACGGATATTCGTCTCTTCATCTATGCGCGCTGTGTGCAGCAGCAACTGTCCTCGCCACATTGACCATAACTTATAGCCAACTGCTGCTTTTGGTACACACGGCCACCGAGTGGTTGGTGCGCTAGCGCCGATTCAATCAGAAAATCACACGCACTCCCAGCTGCGCTGCGAACGGAATTCCGACGGTGGTGCCGGGGCCGAAGAAATCTCCCAAAGCGCCTTCGGGTATTTCAAGTTGCTTCAGGCTGGTGATGGGTGTGGTTTGGGTGCAACTTGCATTAGTGCAGAGGCTGGTCACATTGGTGATACCAGTCACCGGATTGGGTGCCATCTGCGCAGCTGGTACCGGGAGCTGGACGACATTGACCGCATAGTTCGCGCCGGGATTATTACGGTTAAAGATGTTGAAGAACTCTACGAACGGGTTGATCTGCCAGCGCTCGCCGATCGTGAAGGGTCGCGTGATGCGCAGGTCGGATTGAATGTAGGGGGTGCCGCGGAATTCGTCGAGGCTTGTATAGGCTCCGTTCACATAAATGCGACCGGTGTTGTCCTGGTTGGTGATAGTGATGGGGCGTGCGCTCTCCACCTGGTTGATGGTGCTCAATTCAAAACCGCCGGGGATGTGCACCGTACCGGCGAGCACAAAGCGATGGCGAACGTCTTCTCCAGAGGGACCGTAGTCACCGGGGCCGAAGGCATCCAGCAATCCGGTGTTCGGATTTCTGCAGACGCCATCCACATAGTCAAAGAGTTCGCCGAGCAGGCAACCCCAAGTCTGTGCCTTGGAGAGTTGGTAGTTCGCGACTAGATTGAAGCGGCGAGTATTGGCCTGCAGATGCAGCATCAGCGCGTTGTAGCTGGAACGGTTGTCAGACTGGAACACATTGACGTTCGGCACCACGGCTGCCTGATCTGTTGTGTCAGAGGCGGGAATTAGTGGTGTGAAGAGGTCGGTGCCGCCGGTATAGGGGAATGCGCGGTAGCCATGATTCCCCTGCTCATGCGTATAGTCGGCGCTAACCAGCCAATGTTCGCTGAAAGCGTGCTGCACTCCGCCTGTAATGTGAATCGCGTAGGGGGTTTTGTAGTCGGAGCCGAGGAGGTTGCCCGTGCTTGCGGAGCCTCCCGTGAGACATCCGGTTCCGGTGAGCGCATAAGTTCCCGGACTGCCCGTAAGGCTGCACGTACCTGTAGTTGCGTTCGTGTTGTTGATACCTTGAAAGGCAGTCGCCCAGCCATTCTGCGCAAGATCGTCGTAGAACATGCCGAATCCCGCGCGAAAGACCGTTTTCTCGCTGCCGGCAGGCGAGTAAGCGATTCCAAGGCGTGGCGCGATTTGTTTGCGGTAATCGTGCGGCATACTGGGCACAACCGGAATGTGCAGCGCTTGCAGAGTTATGTATGCGCTATTCTCAAGCTGGCTTCGCCCCTCTCCCTCGAAGAGTCCGAAGGTTGTCTGGTAACGCAGACCGTAATTGACCGTGAGGTGGTGCGAAGCGCGCCACGAATCCTCGCCGTAGAATGCGAGCCGCTGAACGTTTTGCGAGAAGCTGCCATCGCCGGCGGAAGCGAAGCTGCAAGTGGATCCATCCGAAGCAGTGAAGTCGACACACTGTGGGCTGAAGGTTCCGAATACGCCCGGGTTCTGGACATAGTAGACCGGGTTATTGACGTACTGAGCAAATGTCTCCGCGGTCGATGCAAACGCGCCGCTCAGCACGGGTTCGTGAATGAAGTCAATTCCGAACTTGAGCGCATGATCTCCAACAACATGGCTTAGGTCGTAACGAAACTGGTATTTGTCCTGATTACGCAAGTCCGGGAAAAGAGTGATGGGAGTGGCGAACTGGTTGTCCCCGAAGGTTTCGAATCCGGAGATCGTCAGTGCCGTGGAGCTGAATGGGAAAGCCAGCGCGAATCCCAGATCCGAGTTACGAGTCTGGGTCAGGTGTAACAGGCTGGCGCCAAGAACCAAACTTCCCAGCCAGGTCGGACTGAAAGTATAAGTATTGCTGATCACCGCGTTCCAGTAGTTGTTGTGCGTGGTCAATCCGGTGGAGGGCAGCGTGCCCTGCTCCACCAGCGCGTTATGCGTGAGGTAGCTGTCTTGCGAGGTACGCAGAAACCATTGCGACTTCGAAGACTCCGCCCAATCAAACCGCACCGAACTAATGGAATCGCGAAATGGAATGGGAACAGTTGCGGGAACGGCGATGGAAGGAACATTGGAAATTAGGCCATCCGCGGCCAACTGAGCCAGTGCGTCGAACTGCGTGACGCTGGCGGGGCTGTAGGCGATGCTGGCATTCTCATGTACGTTCTCAAATGAGGTGAAGAACCAAACCTTGTCTTTTGCGATTGGCCCGCCAAGCGTACCAACGTAATTTTGCCGTGAGAATGGCTGCTTGGGGTTGTGCAAGCAAACTCCGTCGGTGCACGTTTCTGCCGGATTCTCGATCGGGAAGCGGGCATTGAGCGCGCCCGCGCGCTCGTAGAAAGCACCGTCGCCGTGCCATTCGTTGGTGCCGTGCTTGGTGGTGATCACGACGGACCCGGCCGTGGTCCAACCGGTGTCGGCGTCTTCATTCGAGGTGCGCACGGCGAATTCCTGAATGCCGTCGGGCGAGAAGTTTTGCAGGAAGCCTCCGATCCAATCGTCGGAATCGTCGGCTCCGTCGACAGACAATTCGTTGTTCAGGCCGGAGCTTCCTCCGGTGGAGACGGCTGTAATGCGCGCCTTGGTGGGGTCGGAGGGCTCGACGGGCTCGGTGCCAGGCACTAGATATGCGATGTTGGCAAAGCTGCGCGCCGGTAACGGAAGAGATTCGAGGTCATGGCTGCCAACCACGCCTCCATGCACCGCACTCGACGCATCAATCGTTTCTGTCGTGATCGACGAAGAATTGCCCTCCACCTTGACCGTCTCACGAGCGTTTTCCGGCTTCAACGTGACCACCATATCGCGAACGACGCTGACTGCTACAACCACATCCGCAGTGGCTTGGCTAAAACCTTGCGCAGTAACGGTCATGTGATAGGAGCCGGGGAGAAGATCATCGAGACGAAACTCACCCCGGTCCTCGCTGGTGGCAGCACGCTGCATGGAAGAGCCCGCCAATTGGGCAACGATCATGGCCGAAGGAATGCGTGCGCCCGTGGCATCTTGCACTGTGCCGCGAAGCGACCCTCGCGGGTTCTGAGCTCCGGCGTAAAGGCTCGCCGCGAGCAGGATTGCCAGCAATGTCAAGGCGAGAGCGGTCTGGCGCGAACTTGGTCTCATGCTTCTAGATAGAAGCGAGGGTAGACCGAGGAGGCAGCTACTACCAGAAGTCGTTGGAGCGAGCCGCTAATCTGACCAGTGCTGCGGGACGCGATCCCAGCGGTGTTTTTTCAATTCGGCGAGTAAGCTGGCGTCGAGCGGTCCGGCATCGCTTGCGGCGACATTTTCCCGGACGTGATCCGCCGTACGCATGCCCACGATCGTCGTACTGACCGCGGGATGCGACAGGGTGAAGCGCAGTGACATTTCCGGAAGCGTCATCCCGGCGGGAACAATTTGCTTGAGCTTATCAACGCGCTGAATCGTGTTCGCCAAGTTCTCCGGTCCAAAGTAAAGAGCCCGCCAATCGTTTTTCGGGAAGCGGGTTTCGAGGGTCATCTTGCCGCCGAGGCTGCCTTCGTCGAGCGGCACGCGGGCAATCACGCCCACGTTGAGTTCCTGGCACAGAGGAAACAATCTGTCCTCCGGAGCCTGATCGAAAATGTTATAGATCACTTGCACAACATCGACTAAACCGGTATGCAAAGCCTTGATGCCATTTTCCGGCTCCCAGCGGTTCAGGCTGAGGCCAAAGTAGCGAATCCACCCGCCGTCTTTCAGTTTCTCAACCGTTGAGCGGAACTCCGGATTGTCAGTCCAACTGTCATCCCAGACATGGAACTGCAGCAAATCGATCGAGTCCTCGCGAAGTTGTTTTCGGATCAGATCGGCGTATTTGAGGACGTGGTCTGCTGAGAACACATCGTGGTATTTGTATGTCGGCAGCGCGGGCCATTTGTCGTTTGCCGGAGGAATTTTCGAAGCAGCATAGAGGCGCTTCTTCGAATTGCGCGCCATGGTTTCACCGAGCAGGCCGTCGCTCTTGCCCTCGCCGTAGGCCCACGCGGTGTCGAAGAAGTTGCAGCCGGAATCGACTGCGAGTTGCAGCGAATCGAGCGATTGCCGATCGTCGGAGCCGCTCCAGCCGCTCATGCCCCAAAGCCCGTAGGCAATGTTGCTGACTTCAAATCCGGTTCGGCCCAGTTTGCGGTATTTCATGAAGGATCGTCCTCGAAATGAGATTTATGAATTCCTAAGTGCGAATTCGAATACGAATTTTGCGCAGGGTTACGCGACTGACATCGTAGCAGTTTTGCCGGGGAGCGCTGAAATTCGCCCACCGCTTCTAATTTGATCAGTTGATTTTTCGATGCGAGGCATCAGGATTTTGCAGCCCACGCAAGCCAAGCAGGATGTTTCAATGGAGAGAAGTCATAACCCTGTGGAGGTATTGATGAACTCAGAACATTCTTCTCTTAAGATGCCATCGTTCTGCCAGGAGGATCCCCATGAATCTTCGTCCCGCTTGCAGGATGAAAAAATATCGGACGATTCGGGCACGGAAGCGAAAATCCCGAACAGCGCGCTCGCCCCGGCTGGATTGAAGAATCCTTTCTGGAAGTAGCGGCCAGGTGTCAGATGTAAGACCCGAGTTGAAACAACGATTGCGATCCCTTGCAAGTCTAATGGCTTGCAGGGGATTCTTCGCTTTTCTGGCGTTAATATCAGCGCAAGATAGGGAGACAGAGGCATGGGCGCAAGGCAAAAGGCAGTGCCGAGATTTCCTGAAGCGCAGGATGTAGTTGGGCGTCGCGGCACGGCTCAAGTGTGATGACAAAGGGCAGAGAGTTTTTGTCGAAGCCTGGCTTTTGCAACACCGCGTCGATGTTCAGTTGGTGCGCCGAGAGGATCGCGGCGATGCCTGCGATAATTCCCGGCTGGTCTTTCACCACCAAGCGCAAATACCAGGGTGTCTCGAAGTCGCAACTCACTTTTGGTGACGCGAGTTGCACAGGGGAGTGCGGACGCGGCCCGGACGCGAGGCTCTCCGCAACGAACATCAAATCTGAGACTACTGCCACGGCCGTTGGATCTCCGCCCGCCCCCGCGCCGAGGAAGGCCATGTCGCCGCCGTATTTTCCCGAGGTCAAAACCAGATTCAGATTGCGCTGAACGCGACCGAAGGGTGACGCCGTGGGAACCAGGCTAGGCCCAACGTCGGCAAACAACGTCGCCTCTTTCAGATCAAGGTTTTTCAGATCGGTGTCTTTCAGATCAGTGCGCAAGTCGGCGCGCGAAATCTGCCGGATGGTGCAGCCGAGATCAGCAGCATAGTCGAAATCGACCGCGTCAATGGCGCGAATGGTGCGCGCGCGAATATCTCCTGGAGAGACGCGCACCTGCAGCCCGGCCAGCGCCAGGATGGAAAGCTTGGCGCGTGCATCGCCACCATCAAGGTCTTCGCTGGCGTCGGCCTCGGCATAGCCGCGAGCCTGCGCCTCTTCGAGTGCTTCGCTGAAAGGAATGCGAGCGGTCTCGATGCGGCTGAGAATGTAATTGCACGTGCCATTCAAAATGCCGGCGATTCCGTGCAAACGATCTCCGCAAAGCCCGGTGCGTAGCGCGGGCAGAACGGGAACGCCTCCGGCGACGGAGGCTCCAAATTCAAGCTGGCAGCCATTCGAACTTGCAAGCTGCAGCAACTCCGGACCATGGCGGGCGATGAGCTGCTTGTTGGCCGTGACCACCGACTTGCCTTTGCTCAAAGCGCTTCGCACCAAATCTTCCGCCGGCGTCAGGCCGCCGATCAACTCAACCACGATGTCGGCATCGGAGTCGAGAATTGCATGGAAGTCTTCGGTCCAGATTATGTCACTGGGCACCCAAGGCTGCTTCTTGCGCTCGACGTTGCGGTTGAAGATATGGCTGAGGCGGAACAAGCCGTCTTCGTTGTTGTTTCTACGCTCGCAAAGAATTTTGGCTACGGCGCGGCCTACGGTTCCAAAGCCAACCAGGGCAACGCGGCGCGCAGGAGTTCTTTCCCGTGAAATGGTCGTAGAACTGGCGTCGAGTGCGGGTGGAATCTTGCGCAAAATTTTGCTCTCAGAATGAATTCAATTTTTATCATACGTTGGAGTTGCAACTCCGCGAAGGGGAAACCGACGTATGCAGTGCGGATATCGACAGTGACCAGCAGCCATTCATTGACTAGCCAGCGCTGCGTCCGTAATATGAAACGACTCGAAACTATTCGCCTCCCGAATGCTAGGCCAGACCATCTCGCACTACCGCATTGTTGAGAAATTGGGCGGCGGCGGCATGGGGGTGGTTTACAAAGCCGAAGACCTGAATCTGCACCGCTTTGTCGCGCTGAAGTTTCTTCCCGACGAGGTAGCCCGAGACCCCCAGGCCTTGCTTCGCTTTCAGCGAGAGGCACAAGCATCCTCGACATTAAACCATCCCAACATCTGCACCATTTACGAGATCGGCCAGCACGAATCGCAATCCTTCATTGTCATGGAGTTTCTGGACGGAAGCACGCTGAAGCACCGGATTAGCTATCGTCCAATGGAGGTCGGCCCACTGCTTACCCTGGCCATCGAGATTGCCGATGCTCTCGAAGCCGCCCACGCAAGGGGGATCGTTCATCGCGACATTAAACCTGCCAACATATTTGTTACCGAGCGCAATCACGCGAAGATTCTCGATTTTGGATTGGCCAAAGTCATCGCGGAACGCAGCAAAATCACGGGAGCCGAACCGACGGCTGGACCTACGTTGGGAGTCAACCCCGAGCAACTGACTTCGCCCGGTTCAGCGCTTGGTACCGTAGCTTACATGAGCCCGGAACAGTCGCTCGGCGAAGAGGTGGATGCGCGCACGGATGTGTTTTCCTTTGGCGTAGTCCTCTATGAAATGAGCACCGGTCAGCTGCCCTTTGAAGGAAACACTTCGGCAGCAATTTTCAATGCGATTCTTAACAAAGCGCCAACCGCACCACTCGCCTTAAACCCGAAACTCCCCCTGGAACTGGAGCGCATTGTCATCAAGGCGTTGGAAAAAGATCGCGACTTGCGGTATCAGAGCGCAGCAGAAGTGCGATCTGATCTCAAGCGACTGCAGCGCGACTGGCACCCATCCTCGCGGCAGATGGCCGCTGCCACTGAGTCCAACGCATCCGCAACCGCGGCGAAGCCGCTCGAGGGCGCCCAAGGGACTACGTCCGCGGTCCGGAAGCGAGCGAATTTAACCTTGTTGGCCGGTGCGGCCTTAGTGGCGCTAATCGCAGTTGCAATCACCAGCTTCCTGGTTGGTCGGCGAAGCTCCACGGTTTCCGTGCCGACATTTCGCGAACTCAGCTTCCGTCGCGGTTCTCTGTTGGCAGCTAAATTTGCGCCGGACCCGCGATCAGCCGTTTACAGTGCGAGTTGGGAGGGAGATCCCGAGTCTGTCTTTATCAGTTCACCGAATTCAACCGAGTCCCGCGATCTAGGCTTACCGGAGACGGAGGTATTGGCGGTGTCGCCGGCGGGACAGATGGCGGTGTTACGCCATTTTACTGTCAGTCCCAATCATTTCACTCATCGAGGTACGCTGGCTCAGGTTTCTATCGGCGCAGATGCGCCGCGCGATTTGCTTGACAATGTTGAAGGTGCCGATTGGGCCCCCGGCGGTGAATCGTTAGCCGTAATCCACGTCGTGAATGGCCAAAGCCGAGTCGAGTTTCCGAATGGAAAAGTCCTGTATGAAACCGCCGGCTGGATCAGCCACTTGCGCTTTTCTCCTAAGGGGGATCGCCTCGCATTTATTGACCACAATTTGCTGGGAGACGACGGGGGCACCATCAGCGTTGTCGACCTTAAAGGCAAGAAGTCCGACTTGACGGAACGTTGGGCAAGCGCTTTTGGAGCTGCCTGGTCGCCTTCCGGGGACGAAATCTGGTTCACTGCCACCGCCACTGGCTTCAGCCGCTCCCTGCGAGGAGTCACGTTGTCGGGCAAGGTGCGGGAACTGCTCAGCGCCCCTGGGACGCTTACTCTGCATGACATCGGCGCTGGGGGACGGGCCCTGATTTCACGCGACGCCTTGCGGGCTGGCGCTATCGGGCTCGCGCCGGGGGAAAACAAAGAACGTGATTTGAGCTGGCAGGACTGGACTGTTCCCATCGACATTTCCGAAGACGGAAAGCTCATACTGTTCATTGAAGCAGGCGAGGCGGGCGGCGGCGAATACGCAGTTTTTAGCCGCGATACGAATGGTACCTCCGCAGTGCGTCTGGGCCAGGGCTCCGGAGAAGCGTTATCTCCAGACGGTAAATGGGCTCTCGTCTTGCGGCAGAATATGTCCCCGCCCGACTTCATACTTCTCCCGACCGGCGTGGGACAGCAGCAAGCGGTTTCAACCGGCAACGTGGTTCCCTCCGGCGGCCAGTTCTTCGGTGATTCCAAGCGGCTACTGTTTGATGGTCACGAACCGGGACATGCCCGGCGCGTGTACATGGCAACCTTGGGCGGTGGCCCACCGCGTCCCATCACTCCCGAAGGATTTAGCTTAGGGACGCACGCCCACTCGGTTTCACCCGATGGTAAACAAATCGCTACGATTACCAGCAATGGCATTGCTTTGATCTCAGTGGATGGAGGCGATCCGCGATTCATTCCCGGTTCGTTTCCCAACGACGCCCCCCTGCGTTGGGAGAAGAGCGGCAATGCATTGTTTGTGGGACAGCGCGGCGAAACATCCTGTCCTGTATCGCGCCTGGATCTCCAGACTGGCGCGAGAACTCCATGGAAAACCGTCCGGCCTTCTGATTTGGCGGGAGTGGTTGGCGTCGCATGCCCCCGAATCGCTGCTGATGAAGAGCATTACGTTTTTGGATACGTCCGCAACCTCTCTGATTTATTTCTGGTGGAGCACCTAAGGTAGGCGGCTCGCGTCGACTGCGGCTCCCGGATCCAGTGTTAAGTTCGAGTGACGGCCATTTTGAAACTGACCTTTCGCGGGCTGCTTGCCCGGCACAGTCAGCATCAAAGTTGATAAGATGATGCGATCCCGCCGCAACGAGGGCCGACCCTTCTTGCGTGGAATCACAAGCGGAACCTTGACTAAACGGCGCCTCTCTCTCCATGCCGAGCGCTGCGGTCCGCCACCACGCCCGGTTATGGGAGGAGAATGGATGATGGGAAAGTTCGCGACCGCGAGTGCGCTGAAGCTGCTCGTTCTAATAAGCCTGACAACTATATTCGCGATACCGGGATTTTCTCAGACAGCGCCCGCCGATCAGACTCCCGCGGCCGCGCCCGCGGCACCAGCCCCAGATACGCAACAAGAGACGCAACAACCCTCGGCCCCAGCTTCCACCGGGAAAGCTCCTGCGGCGCAACAACCCGCCAGCGGGCAGGAACCAGCCGAGGAATCGACGTCGCGCCGAAAGAAGCGCGCGCACGATTTCAAAACCTGGAATTTCAACGTCGGCGCTGGCGCCAATATAGACAGCGGATCGACGAAGACGTTTGTGCGGGGAGGAGGCGTTGTAGGCACGATTGGGGTGGCACGCAACGCCAACAAATATCTTGGGCTGCGCGCGGATTTTATTTACGCGGACCTTCCCCTGCGAGACTCCACCCTCGCGATCGCCCAGGCGACTGGAGCTACCAGCTACGTCCTGGCCTTCACCCTCGATCCCATCATTAATATTCCCGTGACCAAGGAATTCAGAGGATATGTACTGTTCGGGCCTGGCTTTTATCATCGTGCCGGCAGTTTGAATGATGATACGGCCGTGCCAGGTTCGGGGTGTAATCCGTTCTGGACCTGGTGGGGCGCGTGCTCGAGTCTCAGCATTCCTCTCAGCGGCAGCTTTGTGAATTCCAGCCAGAACGAATTCGGATACAACGTTGGAGCCGGCGTGGCGCGCAAGATGCCGAGCGGCGTCGAGATCTACGCGGAGTACCGACTTACGCACGGATCGGCGAACGGTACGACCACCGACTTCCGCCCGATCACTGTCGGTGTGCGCTGGTAAGAATCTTCGGCAGTCGTCATTTATGATTTTTATGATGCATGGAACGACGTTACTCAGGATTTGTGCGGTAGCTCCAGAGATCTCCGGTGCGCTGCTGTAACTGGACGAACGACGCCGCTGGAACAGGTTGCGAAACGGAGGCGGCGGAGTTGGCTTCGGCCAATGCTTCTTCGATGATAGGGTGCGCGGCAGCGAGTGAGCAGGCAGGATCAGTTGCGGCAGCGTCGCCGGTTAGCAGGAGAGCCTGGCAGCGGCATCCGCCAAAGTCCACCGCGCGCTGGTCGCAACTGCGGCAAGGCTCCGGCATCCATTCTTCTCCGCGGAAGCGCTGGAAAGAAGAAGACTGCTGCCAGATAAATTCGAGACTCTGTTCCCTGACATTTTCAAACGTCATGCCGGGAATCACTTCCGCGGCGTGGCAGGGAAGAACCTTGCCCGAGGGATTGATGAGCATCAATCTACGACCCCACCCCCCCATGCAGGCCTTGGGAAAGCGCGCGTAGTAGTCGGGCACGACCGAGTCGATGCGGATGCGTCCGGCAAGGCGTTTCTCCGCGGAAGCCACGGACTCGACTGCTTTTTCAAGTTGTGCCCGCGTCGGCAATAGCGCAGTCCGATTCCTCAGTGCCCAGCCGTAATACTGCGTGTGTGCGATCTCCATGCGCTCGGGGGTAAGTTGCTCGATGAAAGCTATCATCTCGTCGAGGTGATCGATGTTCTGCCGGTGCACCACGAGATTTACGGTGAAAGCGATTTTGTAGCGGCGGATGACGCGTGACAATTCAATCTTGTGCGCGTGCGCTTTGGCTCCGGCAATCCAATTGGCAGAGTCCTCGCGCGAATCCTGAAAGCTGATCTGAATATGATCGAGTCCTGCATCGACGAGCGTTTTCAATCGCGGCTCGGCAAGTCCGATGCCGGAGGTGATGAGGTTCGTGTAAAGGCCCGCGGCACGCGCGCCCGCAATGAGTTCCGTCAGATCAGGACGGGCCAGCGGTTCGCCGCCAGTGAAGTGGGCGTGCAGCATCCCTAACTTACCCGCCTGCTGAAAAACATCGATCCACTCCGAAGCGGATAACTCCGAACTCACCGCTGCCAGTTCCAGTGGGTTCGAGCAGTAAACGCAGTGCAGCGGACAGCGGTGCGTGATTTCGGCGATGAGGGCGAGCGGGTTCGGAATCATAAGAGCCGCTCTTTAATTATGAACGAATTAATGGGGACGCTGCGATTAATCGTTGCCGTCCCTAATCGTCGTCGGGGTCGTCGTGCGGCCGACTGGGATTGAGGAACGTCGCTTTCTTCAGAGGAGAGTCAATGGGTTCGAAAAGACGCGGTGGTTTAGTGAACTGGAAAAACCCATGAAGATCGTCCTTCGCATAGTAATCAGCGTACGGGTTGGAGGGATCGTCAGAAATAGTACTAAGGCCGAACACTTCTTCGACAAATTTGAGCATGGCTCCGAAGTCAAGGCCTACCGTGTTGTTGACTGTGCCCGCCGGAGTGTAGGCAGAGACAACCAGCAACGGTACCCGGAAGCCGTACACATACGAGGAGGCGACTGCTGGCGCCCGCAGCGAGAGTGGCGGGGGCACAACGTGGTCGTACCAGCCACCCCAGTCGTCCCAGGTGATAAGGATCACGGTGTCTTCCCAATAGGTGCGACTCTTGCCGTTCACAACGTCTGTGCAGGTGCTGTTGCCAATGCTGTTAACAATGGAGGCAACCCAGGAGGGCCCAGACCCGTCCGTCGCTCCGGCATGGTCAGACGCGAGGGCGTCGGGAATGACCCAATTCATCTGGCGGAGTTTGCAGTTTTCGATTTCGGTCAGCACATCGGCAGGGTTATGTGTGTCAATACATCCGTTGAGGCTAGTCGTACAGGGCCAACAATACATCCCGGTGCATGTGCCGTCAGTGTTGGTGCAGATAGTAGAAATGGCGTCGGGCGCCGTCCAAAGAGATCCTTGGCCGGGCGAATAGTAGGTCCAGGTGATTTGGGGAATGTGCTCGGCAAAGAGGTCGACCATGGTCCTATGCCTGAAGCATGGATAGATGAATGTTTCAGCCTGAGTGAACGGATTGAGCAGCTTAGTCGTGGCATTGGCGGGAGCGATGCATCCATTGGCCGGCGCTTGAGCATCGCTCCTCACATTGAGTCCGTTTTCGTCCGCGAACCAGGTTGGTTCAGGATACAACCCGGACTGAGAGGTGCCGGCGAAAATGAACTGATGCGCAGGGAAGCTCGGTCCCTGGTTGGTTTGGAACATGTAATTCGCGTAGCCGTACCGGGAAGCGATTTGGAAGTAAGGGGCGACATCTTTGTATTGAACATACGCGTAGTTCGGGTAAGCAGGCCCGGGGCAGCCAGCCGCTCCTGTATCGCAGATGACCCTAACGCGGTTGAATCCATCCATGGCGCAATTGGTGCTCGGATCGGTAATTTCCGGGGCATCGCAGGCGTTCACGAAGGCGGGCTCGTGGGAGTGATCGAGATCGTAGTCATCGGCTTCGATACTGTCCCCGGTGCCTAGCCTAGACGCGAGAGGAATGGGAACCGAGTGTACGTTGAACGCGCTCTTCTTGCCATTGACCATGATGTGGGCTCGGCCGGCTGTGGAGACGTCGAGTCCCGGCAAATAGTACTGATTGGTCGGGGAGTTGCTGCCGAGCAGGTTGTCGACGGTGCGGTTCTCCTGGTAAATAATCACGATGTGATTGATTGGATTCGGATGTGGAATTTGGCCAAAAGCGGCTGTGGAGCCGACTGCGGCTAAGAGAGGTAATATGACGCGAGTAGAAATTCTCATCGGGCTCCACCATTCGGTGTACTCCCTATGGTGACGCCGATCACCAATTTAGGATATGGCCCGTCTTTCCTACTGAAAGAAGTTACAAGATGAAGTAAGTTGCAACCCTGAAGCGGAGTAAGTCGGTTCCACTAAATAAACGATGCCGAAACTCGTCTGGCTTCGCGCTGGTACCAACTGGTGCGAGGCTAGCCCGCCTCGCACCGGCGAAGGAAGCTGCAGATGGTTTCTGCCGACGACTGTGGTCGCGCCTGATCGTTGCGTTCTCAATCGTTGTCGGGGCCGTCGTGCGGACGTTTGGGATCAAGGAAGACATCTTCCTTGATTGGAGCGTCAATCGGTTCGAAAAGACGCGGCGGCTTGGTGAACTGGAAAAACCCATGAAGGTCGTCCTTCGCGAAGAAATCGGCGAACGGGTTGAAGGGATCGTCAGAAATGGTGCCGAGACCGCCAAACACTTCTTCGACAAATTTCAGCATGGCGCCGAAGTCAAGGCCCATAGTGTTGTCGACTGTTCCGGCGGGGGTGTAGGCCGAGACGACCATCAGAGGTACGCGGAAGCCGTACAAATACGACGAAGCGACTGCAGGGGCCTTCGCCGAAAGTGCAGGGGGCACGACGTGGTCGTACCAACCACCCCAATCATCCCAGGTGACAAGGATAACCGTGTCCTCCCAATAGGTGCGGGGTTTTCCGTGCACCACATCGGTGCAAGGGCTTGAGCCTATCTTATTGATGATGGAGGCGACCCAAGAGGGGCCGGATCCATCCGTCGACCCGCCGTGGTCAGATTCCAGGGCGTCGGGAATAACCCAGCTTACCTGCCGCAAATTGCAATTGCCGACATCGGTGAGAATATCGGCGGGGGCGAGATCGATACATCCGGTTTGGGTAGGTGCACAGGGGCCCCAATACTGGCCCTCGCAGTGTGTGCCGCCGTTGGTGCAGAGGGTCGAAATACCGTTAGGCGCCGTCCATATGCCCCCTTCGCCCGGCGTGTAATACGTCCAGCTAATTGGAGGGGTGTGCTCGGTGAAAAGGTCAACCATGGTTCTGTGAGTAGAGCAGGGGTATACCTTGACCTCAGTCTGGTTGGCGGGATCGAGCTCCCCGACGGTGACGTTGGCGGGAGAAAAACAACCATTGTTGTTGGTTTGCGGGGACAGATTTTCGGCGAGGAACCAGGTTGGCTCAGGACTCACTCCCGACTGTGACGTGCCGCCAAAAATGAACTGATGGGCGGGATAGCTCGGCCCCGCGTTGGTCTGGAACATATAGTTCGCGTAGCCGTACTGAGAGGCGATCTGGAAGTAAGGGACAACATCTTTGTAGCGAACGTAGGCGTACGTGGGATATTTAGGCCCCGGACATCCGGTTGCTCCCGGTTGGCAGACGATCCCTACGTGGTTGAATCCATCCATCAGACAAGCCGTAGTCGGATCGGTTATGGCGGGCGCGTCGCAGGCGTTAACGAAGGCGGGCAAGTGGGAGTGATCAGGATCGTAGTCATCCGCTTCAATACTGCCGGTAGAGCCTATCGCGGATGCCAACGGGATGGGAACCGACTTCACGGTAAATACGTTCTTCTTGCCATTCACAATTGTGTACGCCTGGCCCGAGGTGGAGACGACTAGCCCCGGCAAACTGTACTTATTTAGCGGGTTGTTGCTGCCAAAGAGATTGTCGACCGTCCGGTTCTCCTGGTAAATGATAACCACGTGCTTGATGGGATTGGGGTACGGGATCTGACTGAACGCTGCGGTAGAAGCGAGCGCAGTTAAAAAAAGCAATGAAAAGAACCGGGGAATTCTCATGGGGGTCTACCTTGTTGGTGATCTCCTCTTTTTTCTTTCTGCTTCGACAACTTCCCACTTCGAAAGCTGAGCTACGTCAGTGTAAAGGCCATTGCTGCTGGGCGCAATGTGAAGAAAGTTGCAACCCATAGCGATCCGATTTCGTCATGGTATCCGACTAAAACTATTTAGGACTTCTTCTCGTTGACTGAGATCGGGCGCTGGACGGGGGATTTCGCCCGTCCCATAATTTTGTAGCGGATTGTCATCGATGCCGTGTCACAGATATGTAAAATTCACAGTCAAAAAGGAAAATCAGTGAAACGCCACTCGAGATGACATCGAAAGGATTTGCGCTAGTAGTCGACAATCCGCTTGTGCCGTAGTTGCTCGAGGAACTGGCTGATGTCGGTGCGAATTTTGGCAGGGTCGGCATCGCCGAACTGGGCTTGCAATTCTGAGATGATCGCGCCGAAGGTCCGCTGGCCGTCGCAACGCTCGAGCACTAACCGGCCCGTGCCTTGCAAGCGAATCGCGCCTTCGGGAAACAGGATCACGCGCTCCTGTTCGCTGGCGCTTTTATTCTCCGCACCCCAGCGGCAACCGGCTGCCAGGTGCGGCTGGCTGGAATCTTGCGGAGGAGCCATCCAGTTATCTGCCTTCCCCGTGCCGTGAGCCGCAGAGAAAAAGCAGGTCCCTCGCCTTCGCATTGTGATGGATTGTGCCAATCGCAATGCTACGCTCGGGATGACAGAGGGTTTGTCTACTCATCCTAGTCGGTCTCGATTTGGAAAGCTCCGGGTGGTGGCCATCCGGGCTGCACGTAGGCGAAGTAGAGTGCGTCGAGCTGCGCCCATAGAATGTCGCATTTGTCGCGCAAAGCCTGGAAAGCCAACTCCTGTTCGGCTCGCGTCTTTGCGTTGTCATAGACATAATTCACTGCGAACTGCGAATCTTCCGGCGCCTGATAAAGCCGGGCTTCGAAGTAATCCAGACCGCCGGCCAGCCACGGATAGTACTGGCGCAATTTGTCGACGCGCAACGTGATCAGCTGCGGAGAAAACAATTCCGTCAGCGACGAGGCGACCGCTTCCAGCAGCGACCGGCTGCGCACAATATTCAAATATTCGTTCACAGCAAATCGTGTAGCCGGAAGAATGCCTTTGCCGGCACGAACCTGCGCCGGATCGAGCCCCGTAGCTTCTGCCAGCTTGATCCAGCGTTTGATGCCGCCTTCGCTGGTGGCATCGCCATCGTGATCCACCACGCGTTTGCGCCACGCCCGGCGGAACACGGGGTCCGGGCCGCGCGAAAGAATAATCGAATCCTTAATCGGGATCACGCTCTGATAGTAGTAGCGATTGAGCGCCCACGCCTGCAATTGCCCGCGGCTGAGCTTGCCTTCGTGCATCAGCAAATGAAAAGGATGCTTGTGGTGATAACGCTCTTCCCCCGTGGCTTGTAACTGCGCGCGTAACTCTTCGAGCGAAAGCAAACTATCGGTTTGCGATGCGGTTTCATTTTCTACAGGTCGAACTGCCATCCATCCTCCGCGACTTCCCAGCCCGCGCCCCGCACCTGGCGATATTGTGGACTTGCCTCATCCAGCATGGGATTGGTGTTGTTGATGTGTAGGAATATTTTACGCGGGCGCCGCACTCCCGCCAACCTTTTTAGAGTGTCTTTCACTGGGATGTGCCCCATCTGCCGCGCGCTTTGCCCGCTGCCCCGCACTCGAATCAGTTCGTCATCGCTCCAGAACGTGCCATCGAATAGCAGGACATCGCAGGTGTCGAGATGTTCCACGAGGGCATCGTCCGATTGAGGAACGGCGGGCATGTAGGCCAACCGCGAGCCCGCAGATGATTGGACGATGAAACCCATCGATGCTTCGTTTGGCGCGAGTTGCGCTTGGCGGTCCGCTGTGACGTAGGCGGGAAAATGTGAAGCCAATGACCACGCTTTACAACTTATACCCGAGTCTTGCTCCCGCGCATTGCACAAATGGAATTCTTCACCGGCGCAAAATTCGGTCCATACTGTTTGATTTGGAATTCTCTGCATCATACGGAACATCGAATTGTCGTCGCGGAGAATGCGGCGAACGGACGCGGTCGCGTAGATGCGCAGGGGTTGAAGCTCGCGCAACAGAAGCAGTCCGAGGACGTGATCGAGATCGGCATTAGCCAGCACGACACCGCCGATGGGCGACTGGCGCACGCCATCGCGCGGATGCAGTTCGGGCGTGGCTTCGATTTGTGCGCGCAGGTCTGGAGATGCGCCCAACAGAAACCACACGCGGCCGTCTTCGCTGATCGCGACCTGGGTTTGGCTGCGCGGCTTACCGCGGAAAGTTCCATCTCTCAAGGCTCGGCAGTTGGTACACGCGCAATTCCACTGTGGAAACGCACCGCCGGCCGCTGATCCAAGAATTCTTACTTGCATCTCTGCGAGTTTACAGCGTGGGATTGTTAGGGAAGGTGATCTTGCAGGAACCTTTTGCCAAGTGAGTTTATCTTATCGCCGAAAGTCTCGTTCCCTCGAAAGCAGTCGAAGATGACAGAACTTGCAGTTTTTCACGGACTGAAAGGGTGCCACTATGAAATTCTCTGCAACCGGAATGAAAATTAGAGCTGCTGGTGTGCTTTCCGCTTGCCTTCGTCGTGCCGTCACTGCATACTTCGAACAACCCCGCGCAAGGCGGGTTTCGGCTCTCTCCCGCCCTCCCCCGGTTTTTCTCAGCGCAAAAGAGCGAACGGCTGATAAGGGTTTCTTAACCCTGCCCCACCGTTGCAGCACAGCGTAGTGGATCAACATCCCAGAGCCGAGCGTCCGCGGAAAGGTTTTCAAGTCCGACTTCTCCAGCCATTTCCGATCCGGGTTTGCCGCACCACACGATGCGGAATTGTCCTTTGGTGCCTTGGTACAAAACATCGATTACTTCGCCCGGCTTCAATCGAGCGTCCACGCACTGCAGAGTAGCCCCACGTCCGCTGATGGAGCGCAGGCTGGCGGGTTGAGTGAAAGGGCGGGAATGAGCGTCCATACCCCAGATGTGTACCGGGAGATCAACGAAGACACGCGACTGTTGGCGCCGATCCATGCGATGCTCCTTGGTTTTCAAAAGGGGGATCAACGAATGGTAGGCAGGATGGGCAGACAAACAAAGTAACGACGGTCACAGATGGAGCAGTGCCCAAAGATTGGTTACCAGCAGGGGATCGATCGTCGAATTTGCCAGTCTCAGTTGCTAATCGAGGTCGCCGAGCGAGCAGGCACCCGGACCGCGCGGATCGCCGCAAGAGCCGCAAGACCCCGTAGAGGCTGGTACGCCGCCGGAGCTTTTTGCGGACACCGCGAAAACGCTAAGTTGCGGACTCAGCTTTTTGCTTTCGCACTTGGGACACTTTGCCTTGTCGCGGCCGAAGACCAAGGCTTCAAACTCGTGCTGGCATTCCTGGCAGATGTATTCAAAAATCGGCATGACGAACTCCCGTGGAATGGAATGATCCTATTAGAATCAATTTGTGGGAACTTCGCAAACTGGGGCAGCGACGCCTGAGCCACCTGATTCCGAAATTGGGTCGAGGAGTAATCTTCAGATCGTCGCTCCCTCAAAGCTGACGGCCGCTGGACGCAAAGCATTTCGACCGCGTCGATGGCTTGCGGGCGGCCATGTGCAAACCCTCGCAGCCTTTTTCCTTCCGCGCCGAATCGAGTTACCTGCCGCCGAACGCCGTCTCATTGAAGTGGAAGCCGGCGTTCCCGTGCTTTGCCACTGCCACTGGCAGAAAGATCGCCGAGCGCTGACCCTGATCGTAGTGCACGGGCTTGAGGGATCGAGTGAATCGCAATACATGCTGGGAATCGCGCGCAACGCTTTGTGCGCGGGCATGAACGTGGTGCGCATGAACCAGCGCAACTGCGGCGGCATGGACCATTGTGCCCCCACCCTTTACAACTCAGGTCGATCGGCGGATGTGGCAGCCGTGGCACGCAACCTGGTCGAGCGCGACAAGGTTCCCGGCTTCGTGCTGATCGGTTTTTCCATGGGCGGCAATCTGGTTCTGAAGCTCGCGGGAGAGTGGGGAAACGAAGGCCCGGCCGAGTTTCGTGCGGTGGCGGCGGTTTGTCCGGCGGTCAACTTGGCGGCTGGGGCAGATGCTCTACACGAACCTGCCAACCGAATTTACGAATATTATTTTCTTGTGCAATTGTTCCGGAGATTTCGCCACAAAGCGCGGCTTTTTCCGCGCAGCTTCGATGCCTCGAGGCTGCGTGGGGTGCGCACTCTGCGAGACTTCGACGACCGTGTCACCGCTTACTATTGCGGGTTCACGGGCGCCGACGATTATTACGCGCGGGCCGCCGCAGCCAATGTGATTTATCGCGTCGCCAAGCCTACGCTGGTGATTCATGCGGTGAACGATCCCTTCATTCGCATTTTGCCGGAAACACGCCATGCGCTGATTTCCAATCCCAACATTACTTACATTGAGGTCGATGACGGTGGTCACTGCGCGTTCGTCGGCGAACGCGTTGGTGATCCCGGCTACGATGGGCGCTGGGCGGAACGTGAGGTCGTAGAATTCGCCAAGCAGTTTCGGTAGAGGGGCTTCGGCAAGGCAGGCTCGCTCGGGACGACGATGAGAAGAAAACTCAGTTCGCGCGAACTGGACGCCAGAACCACGCCACCACATCCGCTCCTCGTCCTTTAAGCCGCGTGCGGAAGTATGCCAGCGCGAGCATCGCCACGAATATCGTTAACAATCCCAGCGACGCAGTGCGGATGCTGTCGCTGTGTTTGGGCAGAATGGACGCGCGTCCGTAGACAAATTCCAGATGCACCCAATAAACCAGCAGGGAAGCCTGGCCCAACTGAATCAGTGGACTAAAGCCCCACTGTCCGGCGCCCCAGCGGCACCAGCCGTAACTCGCGGTCAGGATGACGAGGAGCATGCCGACGCGAATCAAAAAGAAATTCGGGCTCGTGTGCCAGTAATCGTAGACTGAATAGAGTTGATGGGGCTGGGCGTTGAACCAGCGCGCGGCCGCGATGAACCCCAAGCCACTTGCGCCTGCCAGAAAAAACGTCAGGCCTTCACGCTGATGTGCCCACTCACTCTGCAAAATAAATCCTACGGCCAGTCCGGCGAAGGCGAAAGCGGTCCAGGGAAAAATGGGGAACAGCCAGGCCTGTGGCGTGCCCAAATTGTGCACTCCATTGATGTAAGACTCCAGAGGCCACGGCAGCCAATCCGGACGCCAGGTTGTCCACAGCGGTGGAGTGAGCAGAGAAATCAGCGAAGCCGTTCCGGCCGCCGCAAGAACCAGTGCGACCCTGGCCTCTGCTCCCTGTCGAAGCGCGAGCACCAGCCAGCACAGAACTCCCATCAGCATCATCGACAGGCCGATCGTATTGAGCACATCCACGCGCAACAGATCGCTCAACGGCGCCCAGCCCCAGGCGATGATGTATTCCTGGAGACGGAATAGCAGGCCGAACGCGAAGATCTCCGCGCCGCGGCGGATGGTGGCACGAGCAATTTGCACCGGAGGCAAATTCTTCTTCCACAGCTTTTCGGTGACTAGTGCGAGTGAAACGCCAGCCAGAAATAGAAATAGCGGGGCCGGAAAGGTTCCTCCCAGTTGCGAGTACATGAAGAACTTGCTTTGGCGGGCGCTCGGACTTAGCCAGGAGTCGTAGCAGTGAGTCTGAAACATCAGGAGGCAGGCCAGACCGCGCATCCAATCGATATAAGCAAGCCGGCGGGATAGAGGAGCGGATGTCACGCGACGACCGCATAATACTCCACCCAGCAGTTCGAATGACGGATGGAGGCCCGTTCTGGAACCCGGGGCGGGGCACCAACACTCCCGAATCACCCAGGATTGCCGACAATCCATTCACACTGTTGGGGTTCCGATAAAGCCGCGGGTTCGATTCAGGGTGAGAACCAGACACGATTTCCACCGCGAAAACCCGTCCTCAAAAAGAAAAGCAAAAAAACAGCTTGGCTAGTCGCTCGATATGGAGTATTTTTGCCGACATCGAAGTGGAGCAAGGCCCGGCTTTCACAAAGCCTAGATCTGGGGCATTTCGATTTCGCGAACGGAAGACCCCCCTGACTTCCCGCGAGAGATTCCAGGTTAAGTGACGGTCTCGTCTGCTCTCAAGGAACCAGCCGTGAAATCTCGTCTTTGCGTCTACGTCCTGATTGCGTTTTCTGTGGTGAGCTGCGACTTGTTCGCGGATGCCGGCGAACAGCCCCTTGCCACGGATTCGAATCGCCCGGTTGCGGCGGTGAGTTCTTCCCCCGAAGATGGAGCACTTCCGGCTTCATCTCAGTTTATGATCCCAGGCCCACAGCGATCCTTTCTTCGCATGGCGGGAATCAGTCAAAAGATTACGCCTGACGAGGTCCTGCCGTTGCTGAGCCGGAACGTGGTCACGCAGGGCTACGAGGGGCCAACTCGAGCAACTGAGTTCCTCGTCCTGCTGAGGCGCTATGTCGTACAGGCCCGGGAGTTGGCGAATCTGGCTGCTAGCGACGGCATGGTCATTCGCGTTACGAATTGCGATGATGCCAGGCCGCTTCTCCGAATTCTGGGTTATCGCACCCGGCCAAATTGTGGGGTTCCAGGCGCGTCCTTGCAGACGGAGGATCCCGAAAGGGCTTTTCTTGCCATCGACTCCGGCTTCCCCATCCCCGAACTGGAACGGACCCTCCAAGGAGGTAAACCCTTCGACTACATGTATTCCTCTGCTCCGGTGCCGGTGCTCTTCGCTGAAAGTGACTGGACCAGGGCGAGCAAGACGAACAACAAAGAAAGCAGCAAGGACTTAATTGATACGATCCTCAACGATCCGGCGATCGCACGCCTGTACTGGGCTCTCTCCAAACTTGACCCCGAAACGAGAAGATTCTTGCAGCAATCCATTGGGATCGGAAAGCTACTACCCTATGGGGCCGTTCTCGATTTTTATGGGAGAAGCCTTTGCATCAGCGAAGGGCGAGTCGTTGTACCGGGAGGAGCAGGCGCAGAATCTGCATGGAAGGATTTGGTCGGAGCCAGTCCCACATCTGCGGTTGCATTCATCCAAAGGTTATTGGCTAAAGATAAGGGTTGGCTGGCCGCTTATTTTGATGTGCTTTCGCGGGTGAGCAGAAAACAGCAAGCATATTTTACCCAACCCGCCCGACTGCGCCTCTTTTACGACGGATTGCGATCGGCCGACCCCTCTATCACGGCCACAAGGGGTTCTTTCAGACCGGCGCCCGCGCTGTTGCTTCTCACCACTCGGCTTCAGTTGGACAGCAGCGGCGAGCCTCTCATCCCCGGAAATCTCGACGTGTGGAAAGAAATTCTTTTTCAGGGACAGAACTCTAAACTCGTGCGGAGGTCGGGAAAGTGGAGTGCCAGCCTGACGGCGGCAGATCAGCTTGTGCAGATAATGTTCGCCATGTCACGGGCGCCCACCGATAGCGGACCGCTGCAGACATACATGGCGATCAGCGAACTTGATGGCAGGCGATCTCCCGAGCATCGCCTGTCGCCGGCGACGGTCCACCTGTTAGCCCGCAAGTTCGAAGAGTTTGGCGACCAGTATCGAATTTTCTCCGAGTTTTCGGAGTTAAATGACCAATCGATCGCGCTGTTCTTCGAGGTAATTCAAGGATTGAACAACGCGCCCTCTTCAGTGCGTGGAAACGCGTTCGGTACCTTCCAGGCGAATATAGGAATCTGGCAGATTCTGGCTCGTCAGGGACAGATTTCGAACCTGCACATGAATGACTCGTGGCAGCAGGTGATCAAGCCTTTTGCCACGGTTCGATCAGCGCCTCAATTGTATGAAGCCGGGCGAACTTCACTTGGAGAAATATTCCGCTTTGCGAGTGGCAAGAATCGAGCGTCGCAGGACGAAATCATCGACTTGCTGGCCGGGCCCCTGCAGACTACTTCCGAAGGAATGCAGATGCACCGGGAGGTTTCCCGCAGAATTCGCTCGGTACTGGACGACCAGCGACTGGTCTCGCTCGATACTCTGCTAACGCTGGGAGATGCCCTGAACGAAAAGGCGCGAGGGAAGCAGCCCCCAGAGTACATGATTCTGCTGGCCGGCCAAACGCGAGAATTTGAGATGCCGCGGCCAATCTTCACGAATGGCGAGAGGACGGAATGGGCCGCCGGAATCTACAACAATCATCACACCGAGCTGGAGATGCGAACCGAGTTGCCAAAGGTTCTCAAGTCTCCGACGGCTTCCCGATCTCAAATCGACGAGGCCCGTGGCCAGCTCTCCTCGTTCCTTAGAGACACGCTGGTTGGTTTGAACTACGCCTATTACGAGCCGCCGGGTGCGCAGGCACTTCACAACAATCCGCTGTTTGTCCGCTCGCACGACTTTGCTGGAGAGACAATTACTGGCATGAAGTCAGTCTGGCAGGCGCCGGAACTCCTGGGTCAGGGTTCTCCCGCCGGTGGAGGCGCGCATTTCGTGGGCTCGCTTGCCGATCTCCCTTACGCCCTGGCCGAGCTCGAGCAAGATTTCATTTCGCCGGACAACATTCAGGCGCTCATCTGGAAGGAGATGACGCCGCAACTCTTGACGAGTTCGATCTTGCCCCGCTGGTGGAATGTCAGCCCAACCGAACTGCATGCGGTTGCCCTTTATCAGCGGACCGGAGAAGAGCTCCTGACCGCCTCGGCGAACGACGAAGCCCTGCGCAGCAAGGTCATGAACATTCTCTCGGATCGATTGCTTCCGCAACGATCCCGGCAAGTCGAGCAAGCCCTGAGCACGGGACGCGTATCGAAAATTATTCCTGAAATGATGCCTGCAGACACTTTCTATCTTGCGGCGGAGTTTCAGCAGAACTACCCGGATCAATCCGGAGCATGGGGGACTGCGACCCAGGAATTGCAGCTCCTGTGCCATCAGCACCCGGAACAAGTCGACTGGAAGCGCTTGTCCCAGGATTTTGGAACACCACATCCCAGCCTGGCACAGAACTACGGTCTTGAACTCCTAAATGTGGCGCCGATGCCGTCGTTCGCTGGATTTCCCAGCCGTTTCCTCGCGGAATCCTGGGATTCGCCCAATCTGTACTGGGCCCGGCTGGCCGATGAGAGAGGATATTCACCCGTAATGCTGAACCATCTGGTGCCGGCGCTTACGCGGCGGATGGTAGAGAAGATTTTCGCCACCGACTTTGAGGATTGGCCGGCGCTCCTGCGGGCGATGCACGAAACCGGCCAGGATTTTGTCGATGGCAAGCTGGTTCCGCCTGCGAGGATTAGCGCCGCTCGGCCTTGAGGCTTTGCTCGAAGGGCGGATCTAGAATGCAGCGATCCCGAGCCCCATGGGGTCGCAGAGTAGGAACGCTGGCAGCTATGGTGAGGAAATTTTTTCTGCTAATTCTGATTCTTCTGGGATTATTCCGCGGGGATAACTCTGCCGTTCAAGCGCAGGAAAGTCCGGACCTTCACGTTGTGGTGAACATGGTTCAACTCAATGTGGCGGTGACGGACAAGAATGGAAATTACATCACTGGCCTTCGCCCGAAGGATTTTGCCATCGTAGAGGATGGGATTTTGGAGAAGACAGCCACCTTTGCGGAAGGCAATGAGCCGGCTCGCAGTTTGAGTGAGTTTGCGGAGAAGGACGCGGCTGCGATTCCCCCGTCTGATCTGGCCAAGCGTTCTTCAGATGGTGGCTTGCCTGAAACCTTCGATTCGTTGATAAGCGGAGCCAATGTATTCGTGCTGTTTGATACCAGCGACTACATGTACCGGGGCTTTGTCTTTGCCCAGGACGCGATCACCGAGTTCGTGCGCTCGCTCCAAAGTGCAGACAAGATCGCATTCTATTCATACAGCAGAAACCTCTCTCGCGCCGCCGCCCTTACCGCCGACCGGTCGCAAGTTGTGCGCGCCGTGCGCTCAACTGTCGCCGGAGACGAGGCAGCCCTTTACAACGCGCTGTTGCTGACGCTGAAAGACGCGGCTCAAAACACCGGCAGGAAAGTCGTTGTGGTGTTCTCCAACGGTCCCGATAACTCCAGCGTGGTGCCGCCTGAGGATGTTGCGGAATTCGCCCAGTCTGCTGGAGTCTCCATTTACATGATCAGTACGCAAAAGGCTAAGCTCGAACCGGTGTCCACCGCGGTTTTTGATCGCATGACTGCGGCCACGGGTGGCAAAGCTTACTTCGCGAAAGACTGGAAAGACGAAAAGCGAGCTTTTGCTTCCATCCGCGACGATCTGGCACACCTGTACTCGTTAAGCTATTACCCGAAGCCCAACCCCAACACTGGCTGGCGGGCCATCACAGTAAAGCTCGTAGGCGATCAAATGAAGAAATATAAGGTGCGCACCCGCAATGGCTACCGCCCTCAACCGTCCCGATTCTCCAGCGAGGGCAATACCACATCGACCGGGCTTCCGACCGAATAATTGTCGGCTTGATATCGCGTTTTTGAACACTTGTCATTGTTCCTTCGCGCGGATCGCCCAGATCCTTCGCGGCGCAAAAAACGCTTGCGCAGGATGACAATCAAAGTGCACCACTACCCAAACCGTGCCGCTCAGCCTTGTACGTGCGCGTCGAACACGCCAGTCTGAACTTGGCCTCGTCGCTTAATCTGCACAAATAGCCGATAGTCGCCGGCTTGCGGAAAGCCGTAGGGAAATGAAATTTCATCCGTAAGGCTATGACGCGAGCTGTGGTCCATAGGCAAGCCGGAATTCTTCTGCGCAATCATCAGTGACGCCATCGGCACCGAACCGGCCGGATGAATGTGTGCAAAGACCGACAAATCCGCTCTCACGAACTCCGCATGACCCGCCATACCCATGTAGGGTTCAAGATCGTTAACCGGCTCATGCCGGGCATCTTCGACGCGGAAGCGAAACCAGGAGACCTGACCGGCTTTCAACTCCGCTCGATCCTGTTCCCAAATCATGCGCCCGCCGTCGGCAAGCGGCGAGATATTCGTTGCTGGAGCAGAGGGTTCGAATGCTGAAGTATCCACCCCCGAATCGTCGTCGGAGAATGATCGCCCTATCACATCCGGCAAGGTAATTTCACTGACCATAGTTTCTGGGAATCCATTGCCGCGCACGATATCGGCGAAAATCTTGTATCTGCCTGAAGGAATTGTGGGCAGCGTCAGAGTAAACGATCCCTCGCTCGCTTGCTCGGGATGCAAATGATAGAAGCGGTCCATCCCTGGCAGCCGCAACAGAAATGCGTGCATCAGGTGCCCGTGATCGGGTATCAGGTTCATCGACCACTGATCTTTGCGGGTTTTGTGCCAGACGTCTTCATCCATTTGCAGCATGAGCTTATCTGTTCCGTCGAAGGTAGCCCTGAGCGGCGGAGCGCTGTACAACGTGTTTTTCTTGAGATCGGCGGCCTGCGCGTTCCACCACCAGTTGCCCAAAGCTACAATCGTTACAACCAACACTACGGAGATTGCCATTGCGATTCTTCCGAGCCGCCTGTTTCGCGGTGAAGGAATGGCAGCAGCAGGAAGCCCGCCTTCACGAGCGGCCGCGCCGGCAATCGAGACGATGCCAACACAGAGAAACAGCATTAAAACGAATAGCAGAGTGCCAAGGGCCTTTTGCATCGGCAAAATCCGTCGCGCAAACACAGGCACAGGTACTGCCAGCTTTCCGATTCCGTGTGTCCCAAGAGCCTCGACGCGGACTTCCCACGAACCGGAGTCCATCAGCCAGACCTTGCCAATGAAGCATTGCGGATCAATCGCGGACGCCTGCATCAAGTCAGCGGTCGGGGGCATGCCTTGATCCTTGCCGTTCACGTAGACAGGCGCGATGTTGATGCTGCTGACCGCTCCGGAGGTGACGCGAACTTGCACCTGTGCGATTCCGGGAACCATGGCCGGCGGATTTACCGTGAGTAGTAAATGATATGGGCCGGCATCGCCCTCAAAATACACGTCCGGGCTCCCAACGTGTGCAAAGGCGGTAGAGGTCACCGTCAGAAGAGCCAACATGATTCCCCAAGCACGCATACCATTCTCCTTCATCCGCAAAGATATAAATCAGGACATCATCTGCTGCGGCGAATCCGCTAACGGCGAATACGACGCATCCACTCGCCCCAAAGCATGCCGAGGCGCGTAGAGAGCGCAGTTGCGACCAACGCGATGAGCATCCCAACCCAGAATTCTGCTCGCGTCTTTTCGTAAGTACGCAACTCCCACGCCAAATGATATTGAGAAGGTGGAAAGTTATAACCGAATTCATTCATGGCAAAAATCCAGTTGCGTGCGTGGGAAGACATCATGAAGTAAGCAAATGGCCAGTTCACGGCGAGAGTTGCAGCCATGAAACCGTAACCACCAATTACTGCCTTCCAGGTGTCACCCCAACCGTCAAATCGGTCAAGAACAAGATCCAGAGCGATCGCTCCGGGCAGCACCAGCACAGGAAATCCGAGCGGTACCATGTGTGTGATCGGCGTGAACACGGGCCCAAGCTTCGCCTGCGCCGGGAACAGAGGGAAGATCCAATTCCCGGCGAGCCACAACGTGGTGTAGATCGCAGCCAGCGTGGTCGCAGCCCAACGGCGTTCGGAAGTTCGGCCGATTCCAACCAGCACCACCGGTGCGATCATTCCCAGCGCGCGATAATAGATCGCGCTGTGCATGAGAGTTTGATCACCAATGTATTCGTAGCCCAGCATAAATAGCAGACAGAGCAGCAGCGATCCGCTATATAAAAGAAGGCGCTCGAGTTGGCGTCGGCCCTCGGCAGCCGACAGATTCATCTGCCCAGTCGTCAGGATGAGTCCGCCGACGCCCATGACAAATATTCCCACCAGCAACACCACGTGCGGTGGACTGAGGATGGCCACATCCAGGCCGTAGGACTCGTGCCACCAATTGTCGAAGGGGGCCGAAGTGAGCATGCAAAACCCGCCCCAGGCTGCAATGAACGCCCCCAGCGGGCCGCGCAGGCCCAGGACCTTAACCGAATTGTCTCTGCTCGCTCCTTCACCTGCGAACGTGGTGTGCAGAATCAGATACGCGCAGGAGAGCCCGGTGAGTACTGCTCCAAATTGGATGGCCAGGTGGGCGGGTGTCCAAAATGTGTCCCGCCCGATTCCAATGTGCCAGGAAATATCCCAGTAGAGGCCCACCGTGGTGGCTGTCACTGCCATCGCGGCTGACCAGACATACCAGGGCACAACACTCGTACGGATTGAAGTCAATTCGCCAACTGCAGCGGAAGCCACCATTGGCATTCTTACGCTTTCTGCCATCGGACTACCCCTTTAGGACTAAAGTTATGGCGCATCTTCTCGCCTTGATCTCAAACAAGGTCGAGAATCCATTCCGCGAACGATAACCGAGCGCTAACCGTTTGATTCAGGCAAGTTGCAAGATGCTCGGGAAATGCGGTGAACCGAGCGTTCTGCGCGACGAAATGAAGCTTAACCGGCGGCTTGGTGGGCTAAAATACGGATCGTGCTGAAGAGGGATGAACTCGGATTTCCGTCGTTCTGGCAATTACAGGCGATGGGATGGATCGGTTTTTATTTACTGCTGCTGCTTTCAGTGCTCCCCTACCATAACCGGCAAGAGTTTCGGGACCAGACCATCTGCTGCGTTATATGGTTCCTTGGAAGTTGTTTGTTGCGCCCCCTGTGCCGGTCTCTGCTGCGCCACCCACTACCGTGGCTTGCCTTGGAGGCGCGCGCCTTTGCATGGTCCGCAGCGCTGGGCGTCGTCGCCACGTTTGTCTCCGAGTTCGTAAAATTTCAAGCTTTCAGGATAGCTTGGGCTGACTTTCTGGACAATTGGCTGCCGCCCTCGGTAGTTTTTTTTCTTTGGTGCACACTTTACTTCAGCGTCAAGCAATGGCAACAAGCGGCGCACGAAAGGGAAAGGTTGTTGCGGGCGGAATCCGAGGCGCGTGCGGCCCGCCTTAGTGCATTGCGTTACCAGTTGAATCCCCATTTTTTGTTCAACTCCCTGAATGCGGCATCTACCCTGATCTTGGACGGAAACGCTCCGGCAGCAACGCGCATGCTTGCGCAGATCGGTGAACTCCTCAGGGCGACGCTAGACAATGACGCGCTGCCCGAGACGCCGCTTTCTCGCGAGCTTGCATTCGTCGAGCAATACCTTGCTATTGAGCAAACCCGGCTCGGGGACAGACTTCGAGTCGATATGGCAATCTCCAAAGACACTCTCGACGCGATTGTTCCGGGAATGTTGCTGCAGCCCCTGGTGGAGAATGCTATTCGGCATGGAGTGGCGCCTCTGATTGAGGGGGGAACGATTGAGATCGAGAGCGTGCTTCGCGATGACCGTGTGCTCATCGCGATCAGGAATTCCGGACCCCGCACTTCAAATCACAATGGCAAACTTTCCAAAGGCATTGGTCTCGCGAACACAGCCGAGCGTCTGGAGACGCTGTACGGAGACAACCACCGGTTTTCCTTATCGTGGCCAGAAGCAGGCGGTTGTGAGGTGACAATCGAAGTGCCTTTTCGAAAGGTTGCTCCGGAGCTTGAGGGGGTTGCGTGCGCGCATTGATTGTTGACGACGAACCTCTGGCGCGGCGCGGAGTAGCGCTTCGGCTGAAAAAATTCAGGGATGTCGAGATCGTCGGAGAGTGCGGGGATGGCTCCGCCGCCGTCGAGAAGATTCTTGCGCTCTCTCCAGATGTCGTCTTCCTCGATGTGCAAATGCCCGGCATGGATGGCTTTGAGGTGTTAAGAGCTTTGCCCAGGGAGAATCTGCCCTCAGTGATCTTTCTTACTGCTTACGAGCGCCACGCGTTGCGCGCTTTCGAAGTCCACGCACTGGACTATCTCCTGAAGCCCGTGGACGATGAGCGATTCAGCGCCGCTGTCCAACGAGCCCGGCAGATGGGAGATTCCACTTCCAAGCTTCGGATGGCCGAGCGAATCCTGCAGATGCTTCATCGCAATTGCGTGACCTACCCGACCCGCTTTCCCGTTCGCAGCGGTTCCCGTATCCAGGTGGTTCTCACTGAGGACATCGAATGGGTCGCGGCAGCGGGAGACTATGCGGAGTTACACAGTGCGGGACGCTGCCATTTGTTGCGGGAGACCATGAATTCACTCGAAGAGAAACTCGATCCGTCGCAGTTTCTTCGAATTCATCGCTCCCGAATCGTGCGCGTCCGATGCATTCGGGAACTTCACGCGATTGAGAATCGGGAATACCGGGTAAAGCTGTTGGATGGCTCGGAGCACCGCTCCAGCCGAACCTACGCGGACCGGCTCGAGAACTGGTTATCTTCCGGAAACCTTGAACCAAGTCGGCCCAACTAGGGTAAGTTCTAGTCTTGCGCTCTTGCGTACGGGGTCAGTCCTGCTTAGGACTTCTGAGGCCCCGGAAGCGGCGGTCGCTCATCGCTGGCGTCTTGCACGACGATCGGAATCTGCTTCCATTTGCGATACACATTGGCGACGGCAAGCGTCCAGAAGGGAACCAAATCAACTCCGGGCACGAGTTTAGCAGCGAACGTCGGCAGAAACTCCCAGTGCCACCCGAGCAGATGTACCAACACGGCAGCTGCTCCAAGATCAAGAATGTCATCGGCGGGTGACATGGCGCCTTCAACAAATAAGGGAAACACACAAATCTGAAGTGCATCGACCGCCATCGCGAGAATCATGGCGGCTCGAAAACGCGAGCGCGGCGAAATTGGGAGCCCGCTTTCCCTGTCGGATTCTGTGGGCTTCATAACCCTATTTTCGCCGAAACCCGGCTTCGTTTGGGATTTTTATCCACGCCAAAATATAGCCGTGGCTATGCGATACGTAGGCCGTGCGGAGGGCCAAGCGATACACCACCTTTGCATTGGCCGCTCGAGGTTCCAAGTTGTCGCCGAGGTAGTTGAGACTTGGATCACAACGCAGCGTAACGGCAATCACAGACTGTACCGTATCTTGGAGATTAGAATCAAAAGGTTTAGAAGTTGTCGTATGCTGGCGTCTCCTTGGAATCCGACGACACTCTGTGGGCAATGGGGCACTGAAGAGTTCAATAACGGTACGGTCCTCCCCGAAATTCCACCTTTCCCCCGATCGGTATTTTTTCTGATCTCGCGTTGAGATCGCAGCAGGACCATCTGCAAGCTAGGTCACGTAAATCGATTGTGACCTGGAGGGCGAAGCTACGGCTGGTATTCCTAAGCCAGGCTCCGTCCCCGCAAGATCTTGCTGGCTTTTAAAGCATCATCCCCCGGGCCTCCCCATTTCGATCGCAATTGAGCTACGCCTCCTGGTCATGAAGGCTGCTCCCCAGCCAGGAAAGCAGAGGGGTTTGCTGATCAGTTTCTCCTCGCAAATAAGGAGAAACAGCGGAGGGAGTCATGAATCTACGTCCCGCCAACAAGGGTGAGTTACGTCCACGTACGGCAGAGCCGATCTCTGCTGCCGACCGCAGCAACTTAGGAGAGAACGCTTTCTTAGGCGCAATTTGGCACGAACAAAAGAGAGCCGAACGTTGCCATAAGCTCCTCCTCCTGATGTTGGTTGAAATGGACGGCTATTTTCCCGCCGAGAGAAACGGCGATGCGCTTGGGAAGATTCTGTCGGAGCTTACCTCGGCCACTCGAGAGACCGATATCACAGGATGGTACGAGGGCGAATCCGTCGTTGGCGTGATGTTCACAGAGATCAGGGTCAAGGATGGAAGTTCGATCATACGAACCATGACGACTCGGATGAGTGAAGCTCTTCGAAGCCGCATGAGTTCGCAGCAGTTTAATCAGATCAGCGTTTCCTTTTATCTCCTTCCTCGCGAGCGTAACGAGCACCTTACGGCAATCCCCGGCAGCCATTGGCATCCTGATCTAGCAACGCTCGAAGAGGCCCTAAGACCGGTATAAAACGCTAGGTCACAGCCATCTGTGCTTATTCCTCAGAAGAGTCATATGACACCTACGAAGAGCTATGAACTAAACCGAGTTGTAGAAGCGGGCACGGACGCGCAGTCCTCAGCGATAGCCGCATCACTGTCCAAACTGCAAAACCGTCGGACCCGAGTTTCTGTGATCGTCGTGGTTTGGAACGCCAGGAAATACGTGTTGGAGTGCCTCGAATCGTTGCGCGAGCACTGCCAGGATGTTTACGCCGAAGTGATTGTCGTCGACAATTGTTCGACTGACGGCACCCCTGAGATGGTTGAGGATTTCTTTCCAGAATTCAAGTTGATTCGAAATTCGGAGAACTATGGATTTGCGAAAGCCAACAATATCGGGATTGTAGCGAGTTCCGGCGACATCATTTGCCTGGTGAATTCAGATGTGGAGTTTGTTGACGATTGTATTTCCCCCATGCTGGACTACCTTTCCACGAATCCCAGCGTTGCGATGGTTGGTCCAAAAATGATTTTGCCGACAGGAATCATCGGTCGGTCAACCATGCGCTTTCCCACGATTTGGAATTCCCTCTGCCGGGCTGTTGGACTCGATATTTTGTTCAGAAAATCCCGCTTCTTTGGTGGTTTCCTGATGTCTGACTTCGACCATGGAACGACGAGTTCTGTAGAAGTGCTGGTGGGCTGGTTCGTGGTAGTGCGGCGGGCGGCAATTGAGCGTGTCGGTTTACTGGATCCGCAATTTTTCATGTATGGAGAGGATGTTGACTGGTGCTATCGATTCCACCAAGCGGGAGAACACCTTGTTTTCTTTTCCGATGCCGCCGCCATCCACTGCTGCGGGGCAAGTTCCTCCAATGCACCAGTTCGCTTTTATCTCGAAATGTACCGCGCAAATTTGCGATTGTGGCGCAAACATCGCGGATGGCTGGGAGCCGCTGTCTTCGGTGTCATTCTCGCCATCCATCAGTCGATTCGGATATTCGGCTGGGCCGTGGCTTACGTTTTTCGGCCATCTCAGAGGTCCAGCATTTCGATGAAGGTCAAGAGAAGTGTGGCCATCCTCCGTTGGCTGGTTACTTACGTCACCGGGACCTGCGGCGGAATCTTGTGAACCGCGCCTAATAATTGCTGTTGTACAACGCTGCTCGTGCAACTCTAAAGTGTGAAACCACGTGATTAAGATCACAGACTTGAAACTAGCCTCAGCTGATAATAATTGGAACTACCTACCTCCCTCTCGCGCAGTTCTTAATCGCAACCAGTTCGATCTGACCTAAAGATTTCACCACGAAATGGTCAGCGGGAGGATGGTTTGAAAAGAAGCTCCGACCTCATTGTTTTGGATGATTCTGGATTCAATTCTGCCCCGGCGGGGACCGCTGCGGTCTTGAGTCAAGGTCCGCACCAGTTCATTGAAGACCAGGTCGAGCGCACGCCTGATTCTCCCGCTCTCAGAATGGGGTTGGAGCAGATTTCCTACCGTGAGTTGAATTACCGCTCGAACCGGTTGGCACACTTCCTCCTTGAACAAAGACTCGGTCCTGAAGGCTTGGTAGGCGTGTGTCTGGATCGCTCGTTTGATTCGATTGTCAGCCTTCTCGCGATTCTCAAAGCCGGCAAGGCATACCTGCCGCTTGATCCCAAGTTTCCGAAAGAGCGGCTGTCGTTCATGCTCTCGGACTCCGAAGTCTCGCTTGTGTTGGCACATTCTTCCACGCAACGAAGCTTGCAAAAAACATCCGCAAACATAGTGCTGCTCGACTGCGAAACTGAACCCCTTTCTCATTATCCAGTTGCGAATCTTCCGTCCAGCAGCTCCCCCGAAATTCTTGCCTATGTTATTTACACGTCCGGATCTACGGGAAAGCCCAAAGGAGTCATGATCCCGCGGCGTGCGCTGGTCAATTTCCTGCTCTCAATGGGGGAAAAACCGGGGATGGCCATTTCGGATATCCACCTGGCGGTGACCACCAGTTCCTTCGACATCTCAATCCTGGAATTCCTTCTCCCACTCACTTGCGGCGCGCAGATCGTCATTGCCACCGCGGAACAGTCTTCGGACGCCCGTGAACTGGAACGTTTGCTTCAGCTACACACAATCACGGTGATGCAGGCAACACCTGCCACGTGGCGAATGATGCTGGATAGCGGCTGGGAAGGAAAGAACGACCTTCGAATTTTCTGCGGAGGCGAAGCCCTCACCCCAGAACTTGCTGGTCAGTTGCTCCCCCGTTGCCGGGAACTATGGAACATGTACGGGCCAACTGAAACCACCATCTGGTCCTCCACCGCGCAGATCACGTCCGCCGACAAAATCTCTCTCGGTTCCCCGATTGCCAATACCCAGTTTCATGTTCTCGATGAAACTCTGCGGCCAATTTCCTCCGGCGTGCCCGGCGAACTATGGATTGGTGGCACGGGTTTGGCGCGTGGCTATCTCAAACGTCCGGAGTTGACTGCTGAACGATTTGTTGCCGATTCCTTCAGTGAAGATCCAGACGCACGTCTCTACCGCACCGGCGATGAAGTACGTTACCGCTCCGATAGCACGCTTGAATTTCTGGGACGGCTCGACCATCAGGTAAAGCTTCACGGATTTCGCATTGAACTGGGCGAAATCGAGAGCGCTCTGGCGAGCATCGAGGGAATTGCACAGGCGATTGTCGTCCTTCGAGAGGATCGTCCCGGTGACAAGCGCCTGGTCGCTTACTACACGGGGCCTGCCAACTTGACTTCTACTTTTTTGGCTCAATCCCTCAAAACAACCCTTCCGGACTACATGATCCCTTCTGCGTTCCTGCGGTTGGAGAAATTTCCCCTGACGCCCAATGCCAAACTGGATCGCAAGGCTCTGCCACGGCCTGAGGGCAAACGGCCACTTCTCTCTCAGGAATTCATCGCACCACGCACGGCCGTAGAAAAGCAATTGGCCAGTCTTTGGTGTGAGTTGCTGAAGCTGGAAGAAGTTGGCATCGACGATAGCTTCTTTGATTTGGGAGGCAATTCACTGGCGGCGGTCCGCATGGTGAGTTCTTATCACACGCGCTTCGAACGCGAGATTCCGGCGGTCAAACTTTTTCAATATCCCACAATCGCGAAGCTCGCAGAATTCCTGACGGAGCGGGAAGCTGATTCTGGTTTTCTGGCGCAAGCCGAAAACCGGGCGCGTCATCGCCGCTCCCAGCACGACAATGACGGTGATCGAGATGTTGCGGTGATCGGGATGACCGGTCGCTTTCCCGGCGCCGACAACCTCGACAAACTCTGGCAGAACCTTTGCAATTCCGTGGAGTCAATCTCCGTATTTTCCCCGGAAGAATTGAGCCCCGGTATCGACGAATCTCTCCGCCACAATCCGGACTACATTCGGGCTCGAGGTTTGATCGACGGAGCTGATCTTTTCGATGCCGCCTTTTTTGGCATCAACCCGCTGGAAGCCAGGGTGATGGATCCGCAACAGCGTGTCTTTCTGGAGCTTGCGCAGCAGGCGCTGGAGAATGCGGGCTACGATGCAGAGCGATACAAAGGGCGCATCGGAGTTTTTGCGGGCGTCGGCGACAATCACTACTACACAACCAATCTGCTGACGCACCCGGATCTCCTGGCTATGGCCGGCAAGCTGGCCGTTGAATATGGAAACCAGAAAGACTACATCGCTCTTCGTACCGCTTATCTCCTGGACCTCCGCGGGCCCGCCATCAGCATTAATACGGCCTGCTCGACGACTCTTTTGGCGGTGGATCAGGCGTATCGCTCGCTGCTCGATTACGAGTGTGACATTGCTTTGTCGGGAGGCGTCGACATCACCGTGCCCCAAAAGAGTGGCTTCCTTTATCAAGAAGGAGGCACGTTTGCCAAGGATGGCCACTGCCGCCCTTTTGACGCCGACGCAACGGGGACTATGTTTTGTGACGGCGCGGGCGTCGTCATTCTTAAGCGGCTAGCCGATGCTGTAAGCGGCGGCGATACCATTTATGCTGTTATTCGCGGCACGGGTAAAAACAACAACGGTTCGCGTCCTGCTTCTTTTCTGGCCCCCAGCGTGGACGGCCAGATGGATGCCATTGCCCTGGCTCAAGCGAATGCCAATGTCCCGGTCGAAACTATTCGCTACATCGAGGCGCACGGCACCGGCACGCCAGTGGGCGACCCCATCGAATTCGAAGCGTTACGCAGAGTTTTCGAGAACAAGACAGACAAAAAGCAATTCTGTTATATCGGGTCCATCAAGGGAAATATTGGGCATCCGACGAATGCCGCAGGAGTTGCGGGGTTGATTAAAGCGGCTCTGGTTCTGCATCACGAGCAAATCCCAGCTACACTTCACTTCAAAAAGCCGAATCCCAAAATCGAGTTCGCCGGCAGCCCTTTCCTTATGGCAGACAAACTCGTCTCCCTCCCGCGAGGAGAGGAAATCCGCCGCGCAGCGGTCAGCTCTTTTGGCTTTGGGGGGACTAACGTCCATGTCATTCTGGAGGAAGCACCGGCATCGAAGGGCGCATCGCCTTCTCGTCCGCTGCAGCTTTTCCCCATCTCGGCCAAGACTCCAGCTGCGCTGAAGGCCTACACCCATGCATTGGCAGAGCATCTCGCCGGCGCATCGCCGGAATCCTTCGCGGACGCGGCTTACACCTTCCAAACCGGGCGCAGACAAATGGCCCACAGATGTTTTGCTGTCGCGGCCGATTCCTTGGAAGCCGCCAGACTGCTCGATCAGCCCAACCCTTTGCGCTGTAGCAATAAGCGCTGCGAGCGCCGGGATCCTCCTGTAGTTTTCCTATTTGGAGGTCAGGGCACGCAGTACGTCAACATGGGACTGAACCTCTATCGTGGTGAGCCTCTTTTCCGCGGGGTCGTAGACCATTGTTGCGAATACCTCAAGCCGCATCTGGGTAGGGATTTGCGCGAACTTCTCTATCCGCAGAGCGGAGACGAAGAAACCGCCCGGATCTCACTGCAGGACACCTTTTTTACCCAGCCATCCATCTTCGTTATCGAATATGCGCTAGCCCGTTTATGGCAGAGCCTGGGCATCGAGCCTGCGGTGATGGTGGGACACAGCATCGGAGAATTTGTGGCCGCAACCCTTGCGGATGTCTGGGAGCAGGAGGATGCTCTCAGCATTATTGCTCTGCGTGGCCGCTTGATGCAGAATCTCCCGCGTGGATGCATGATGGCGGTCAGCGGTAGCGCGGGTTCGATAGCGACGAGTCTTCCACCCGCGCTTCAGGTCGCCTCCAATAACGCCCCCAATCTTTGCGTCGTCTCAGGGCCGGAAGCTGATATATGCCAATTCCAGAAGGAACTTGAAGAGACGAACATCGTTTGCCGCCGGCTGCATACCTCGCATGCCTTCCACTCGGCCATGATGGATCCGATAGTTGAGCCACTACGCGAAGCCGTGGCTAAAATCCATCTGCGGCCACCGACAAGGCCGTTCGTTTCCACGGTGACGGGACGGCCCGCGACCGCCGCAGAAACCACCGATCCTTCTTATTGGGCCCGCCATTCCCGGGCAACGGTTGAGTTCTCGAAAGCGATACTGTATCTCCGGGAACAAGGACACGACCTCTTCCTGGAATGTGGGCCGCGTTCTACACTGTCTTCGCTGGCTCGCCAGCATTTTCCGCCGGAACATCCCTGCACAGCAATTCCCACGCTTCCCGATACGCACGAGAACAACGCCGAGTGGGAGACTTTACTCTTCGCGTTAGGTTCTCTTTGGCAGAATGGCGTAACCATCGATTGGGAAGCCTTCCACGCGAATGAAGAACGTCGGCGCATTCCGTTGCCAACTTATCCTTTTGAGCGCCAGCGGTACTGGGTTGACCCTGCCGTGACCGGTGCAAGCCTCCAGGCGGCGAGTTTCGTTCCGATCCCGGTTGAGGTGTCTGCGTCCGTGTCTCCGGGGAGCGTTGCCATGAAAAGTTCGTCCGCTTCTCGCACAGACCGGATAACTTCGCGTGTGCTCGACCTGCTTGTTCCGCTCTCCGGACGGGAACGGGCACAGATCAGTACGTCAGCCACGTTCATGGAGCAGGGATTCGACTCCCTCTCTTTGACGCAAGTGGCTTTTGCAATCCACAAGGAGTTTTCGATCAAGATCAGCTTCAGTCAGCTGATGAAGCAAATGCCCAATATTGACATGCTGGTGGCGCATCTAGATGCCACTTTGCCGGCAGAGATTCTTGCGGAAGCATCCGCCGCGCCTGCAGCTTCTCTGGGCACTTCGTCAAACGCCGCACCTTACGAAGCGGATATTTCGTCAAGCAACCGGAGACTCGATGAAGTGGTCGCCGATCAGGCGCGCACTATCGCACGCTTAGTGACCCTTCTGGAGAAAGCCGGTGAGAATCGCTCGACTGCAGCCGCCTCGGCCAGCTCTGAGGTTTCCACGGTTGTTTCCCGGCCCGAAAGCCAATCGCAAACAAACGCCCAAGCGTCTTCCGCTCTCATCGAGGTTGAATCGACGGTTCCTCAGCGGGGAATCTTCGCTTCCTCGCGTCTATCTCAGCACCTATCCGCTTCTTATAACGAATCCATGACCATGCGTATTTCCGGCCATGTCTCGGTCGAGAAACTGACGCGAGCCATGCAGCGTGTGTTCGCGAGGCACGATGCTCTTCGCGCCAGCTTCGATGAAGCCGGGCTGATGATGAAGATTGCACCCGGCCAGCAAATCAGGCTGCCCGTAATCGATCTTACCTCGATCAAAGATCCGGTCCGGCAGGAGGAACGTCTCCACAAAATGATTGCAGACGAGACCTCCTTGCCATTTCCTCTGCCCCTGGGTCCATTGTTCCGCTGCCAGTTGATTTTGCTGGGGTCTGATCTTGCGGCGGTCGTTTTCACGGCGCACCACATCATCTGCGATGGTTGGTCGCTGGACGTATTGATCCATGATCTTTGTGCTTTCTATTCCGAAGAGATCTCCGGAATTCCGGCAGTTTTGGAGCAGGCTAGCAGTTACGTTGATTACATGCGAAGCGTCAATCAGCGCCACCGCTCCGACGAATTCAGCGAAGCGGCCCGATATTGGCGGGACAAATTCAAGGATGGGTTTCCGGTACTTCAACTTCCGGCCGATCACCCTCGAGGCACGCGGCGCGAATTCAGTTCGGCCCGTGTCGATCATTCCATTCCGCCGCCGATGGTCAAAAGTCTCAAAGCGGCGGCGGCAAAACAACAATGCAGCTTCTTCGTTGTTCTTCTCAGTTCGCTGGCTGTCCTTCTCGCCCGCGTTTCAAGGCAGCGTCGCTTTGTCATCGCTCTGCCAATCGCCGAACAACCCGCCATGGGACAGCACAATCTGGTTGGCCACTGCATTAATCTAGTCCCCTTCGTCGTAGAGTTGCGTCAGGGCGAAGCAGTCAGCGCTTTTCTTGGCAGAATTCAGGGCGAACTTCTTGCTGCCCAAGACAATGCCATTTTCACGATGATCAGCTTGCTGGAGGACTTGCATCCAATTGTCTCTGAGCCCGGCGCCTCTGCGATCTCCGCCGGCCTTACCCACGTTAAGAAATTCAAGCCGGAGGAACTCTCGCAATCGGGATTCACCGTGGAGTACGATGTCAATCCCAAGAGTTACGAGTCATTCGAATTTTATTTGAATGCGGTCGAGAAGGAAGACGTCCTGGAGCTTCGCTGTCACTATGACATTGGACTTTTTGAGGGTCTTACCATTCGAGAATGGCTGGCAACGCTAGAGTCCATCTTCCGGGGAATTATCGCGGAGCCGTCGCGGGAGGTTGTGGATCTCGCCAGGATGAAAGACGCTTCTCCCGTAACTGGAATTAACTCCGCTCAGACCTCAATGTCGTATACGGCTGGTGAATTGCCTGCCCCACTCGCGTCGTTCGCGCCCTTATCTCCGCTGGAATCATCCGATTCGCTTTCGAGTTCCTCGCTGGCGGAGCCCACTCTGCTCCGAGCGCTGATTTCGCTGTGGCAGCGCGTGTTGAAGATTCGCAAGATTCGGCTAGACGATGATTTCTTTGGGTTGGGTGGTCACTCCGTCGCTGCTGCACAGTTGTTCGCCCTGATCGAGCGGGAGTTGGGATGTGTTGCCCCGCTTTCAAGTCTCTATGAGGCGCCCACTCCAAGGATGTTGGCCGCTGTTTTGAGCCGCGTCAGCAAGGGACACGATTGGAAATCGGAGACCGCCAAAAATCGATTGGACGGCGGGAACGGCGATTTCGTTTCTCGATCGTCAGTTCCTCGATTCAATAGCGAGCCGTCCCCTCCTAGTTGGCAATTCGAGAGCAGGCTGAATAAGGTCGCACGCTGTTATATCGATGGGACAGGCGAGTCGCGGCTCGGTTCGCGCATGCTTGGCAGGTGGGAAGACTCAGCGATTGCAGTGCACGAACCCGAGGTGGAAGTCAGCAGTACTCCTTCTGTATTGCCCGATCAAGGGTTTATCTCCCGGTCACTCGCATCATCGAGTAACGATTTGGGTGTACGTCCGTTCCTCGAAAAGGATATCGCGCAAGTGGCGGATTTGTGGTGGAACTTTTTGCGCCGAGGCAAGGGGCCTGCTCCGCCGGCAGTACTCCCCTATTTCCACGAACTCTATTTTGCCGATCATCCCTGGCTCGATTGCGCAGTTCCTTCTCTCGTCCACGAGAGTAAAGGAGGCAGGATCGACGGATTTTTGGGCGTGATTCGGCGGAAGATGTCGGCTTGCGGCGAAACTATTCGCGTTGCTTTGGGAGGCAACTTTGTCGTTCATCCCGAGGCTCGATGCGGTCCCGCAGGTTTGCGCTTGCTCGAGAGGTACGCGGAAGGAGATCAGGATCTTTCCTTGTCGGATTCAGCCAACGACGCTTCCCGAATGTTGCTTGAGAGATTGGGATTCCAGACCATCGTGCCCCTGAGCGTAAGTTGGGCGCGTGCGCTGCGCCCCAGCGCTTACGCCGTTCACGTTATATCAGCGTTGACCCGGCCTTCACTTTTCGCCAGCCTAAGGTTTGCCGCAGAGCCTTTTTGCGCCTTGGTTGATAACGTGGGCGCACGGCTTAGGATGAGTCTATTCCGCCAAATCGAGTCCCCTCTGCGCGCATCGAAACTTGATGCCGAAACACTTCTTCGGTGCCTCAGCGAGTTCTGCGGTGGGTATTCTCTATTACCAGAATATGATCTGCGTTCCCTGAAAGGTCTTCTTTCTTTTATGGAGCGCATGCATCCCGGGGCCGAGCTCAGGAAAACGATTCTTCGCGATGACGGCAACAGGATTCTTGGCTGGTACCTGTACTATCTGAAGCCAGGCCGAGTTGGACAAGTAGTGCAGATTGGCAGTGAGCGGCAATTCACAAAAGATGTTCTCGATCATCTTTTTTACGATGCTTGGAGTCGTGGCGCGATTGGCCTTCACGGGGTGGTGCAAAGCAATCGAATGGGCGAGTTCTCCGAGAAAAACTGTTTTTTTACATGCCGCAGCGGCTGGACGATTGCGAATTCCCCTCGACACGATCTACTCGACATGCTCAATGCCGGCGATGTTTTTCTCTCGCGCCTCGACGGCGAGTGGTGTTTGAACTTCAATGATTGATCCCAGCCTTTTCGCACAGGAAACAGATCTTAGCAGCGACAACCGTTGCCGGGGTTTCGTGCGAACATCCCCCGGTGATGGCAATCACCGATAGCGCCCGATCTCTATTCCATAATTTAGACGAATTAATTCGGCAACACTAAGCCCGTTAGCCAACTCAGGGGAGGAGGCTGGCGGGCTTTTTTGGTGGGGAATTAAGCTCAATTGGAATATTTCGATACGCCAAGCTACCATCAAAGCAGTTGCTTTCAGAGAACGTTCATGTTGCAAAGGTGGGAATTGAGAGCTCGGAGTATGCTTCCCTAAATCACAGGGAGAGCGTCGACCCGACGCCCACACTTTTTATATCTTCAGATATTGCAAGATTTCGACAGGTAGAATGGGTGTTCATCCTTTTCGCGGAGTCAATCATGATAAGCCGTAGAAGCTTCCTAGTGTCCGCCGCGGTCGCAGCCGGTGTCGCTGCTGCACAACCAGTTCTCGGAAAGGTGGCCGGCCGAGACCCACTCACCCGCAAAGAGCGCGTAGACCGGGCACTGGCGGGCCAGGATGTAGACCGTCCGCCATTCACGCATTGGCATCACTTCGGACCGCAGACTCCCGAAGAGCACGCTAAGGCCACACTTGATTACCACGGGAAGTACAAGACGGACATCGTGAAGGTGATGAGCGATTATCCGTACCCAAAGCCCGAAGGCAACTGGTATGAGCTGAAGGTTCTAGACAACCCCTTCCCCGAGCAGATTCGTGCTTTGGAACTGATCCGTGACGGACTGCACGGAGACGCGTATATTCTGGAAACTGCATTCAATCCCTGGCAGGTCGCAGTCAAACTTTCGTCGAAGGAGGAGATCGTTCGCCTCCAGCAGGAGAACCCGCAGCGACTGCTCGACGCCCTTGAGGTACTGACGCAGTCGCACATCAACCACGCAAAGCGCGCCTTTGCTGCGGGCGCTTCGGGGGTTCTGTTTTCGATTGCGAACGCCAACCGCGCGGAGCTCTCACCGGCAGACTACGCCAAATTCAGCGCGCCGTTTGACAAGCGCTTCTTTGCAGCGACCGCCAGCGCCAAGCTGAACTTCCTCCACCTGCACTGGGAGAATGAATATGTTGACCAGTTTGTCGACTTCCAGGCCCCGGTCGTCAATTGGTCCGTCCAGTCCAGCGGAGTGTCGGTCAGCACTGTGCGCAGCAAGTTCTCGCAGACGATTGCCACCGGAATCGATGAGAAAAATTACAAGGATCTCTCCTCGGAGCAGATCCGCAACCAATGGCAGACCGCCAGGAATGTGGCTGGCAGCAAGTTCATTCTGACACCGGGATGCTCAGTCCCCAACGACAGCACCGACGAGGAACTGTCTCGACTTCCTCAGGTTGTCGGAGCGTGAGCACTGCACAGCAATCAATGCGGCAGTCCCGGCCCCAGAACCCGTAAACCAAGTTCCAGCCCGGGCGCTCACAATCGCGACGATCATCACGGGGACACCATCCCCTACGACCTCCGCCCCTGCTACAGGCGAATCGCTGAAACGAATACCTCTTCTTTGTCACTATGAACTAAGCGTGGCACTTCGCCTGCTTAGAGGCGCTGTTCGGTCGGGCAACCAGAACCCCGTTGGGGGAAGCCGCATCTCAGCGATAAATTCTGTTCTTGCGTTCGGGGCATGCGTCACTCGCTTCCGCAAGCGGGCTCATCTGGATTCTTCTCGGATCAGAAACGTTGTTGGTCTTTAGCCGACGGTCAAGGCCCGGGGCGCTCGCATCCCGAAGAGCATTCAGATGTTCAGAGGCGTGACGTGTGAAAGAACAGCACGCAACCACGGCACAGAAGCAGCCCCAAGAGAGCTGGTTTCATTTCTACGGCAATGAGCGGTGCGCCGAGGGTGAAATTAGGGCAAATCTAGCTGCGGCCGGCGTGAATCTGCGCCCAATGCAAGACTTATCGGAAGGGCATGGCATTGTTTGTTTCTCACAGTTCGACATTCGGTTTTTGGATTTTCTGCGGCGGGTTCGACTTGAATGCCGGGGTTCGGTGATAGCGCTTGCCGCCCCACCCCTCGTCTTAGAACCACGCATGACGTGGCGTCTGCTCGAGCACGGCGCTTCCGAAGTACTATCCTGCGACGGTCGAAGTGAGGTTGCGCCGCAGATCCGGGCGCGCCTCGAGAGGTGGAGGACCATTGACGGGTTAGCGGAATATGCCGCTTCCCACGCGGCGCTCGCGGGTGAGAGTGCTGCCTGGCGCGCGCTGGTAAGACAGATCGCCGACGTGGCGCGATTCACCGATGCCCCAGTCTTACTAATCGGCGAGAGCGGAACCGGCAAAGAATTGCTGGCTCGTCTGGTCGCGCTGTTAGACGCGCGCGGGGCCGATCATCATGATTCTGCATCGGAACTCGTAGTCTTTGATTGCAGTACTGTCGTTCCTGAGCTTTCCGGAAGCGAGTTGTTTGGCCACGAGCGCGGAGCCTTCACGGGCGCCGTAAACGCACGCGAAGGGGCTTTCTCGCTGGCCAATGGCCGGACGTTGTTTCTCGATGAAATCGGAGAGTTGCCGCCTGCGTTGCAGACGCAACTGTTGCGGGCGGTCCAGGAGAAGAAGTACAAGCGGGTCGGCGGGAATGTGTGGCAGACCAGCGATTTCCGCCTGGTGTGCGCCACGAACCGGAATCTGAATCAGCTGATTGAACAGGGGCAGTTCCGTCTCGATCTTTATCACAGGATTTCCGGCTGGATGTTCCAAACGGTGCCTTTGCGGGAGCGCCGCGAAGACATTCTGCCACTGGCACGCTTTTTCCTGAAGGCCATTTATACGGAGGGCGATCCACCGGATTTTGATCCGGCCGTGAGCGAGTATCTCTTGCATCGACACTATCCCGGGAACGTGCGCGAACTGCGCCACCTGATCGAGAGGATCGCACATATGCACGTCGGCACCGGACCGATTACTGCGGGAGATATTCCCGAAGAGGATCGTCCGCCCAAAGGACAGTTGCAACCGGTGTGGCCCGACGAACAGTTCGACAAGACTATTTCCGATGCAATTTTGCTCGGAGCACGCCTAAAGGAGATCACGCAAGTAACGACTGAAACTGCCATTCGTATCGCGGTGCAATCGGAGAAGGGCAATCTGCAGCGCGCTGCCAAGAAACTGGGTGTTACCGATCGAGCTTTGCAGTTACGGCGGGCATCGGGCAAGATCTCTGCCTAAGCATTAACCGGAATTTTGGCCATCTTGCTTTGGTGAATCCAGGGATCGCGATAGTCGGATGTCCTTACGGTGTTTGTCCCACCGGGGAACGAGATTGTTGAAACCGGGGGATTCACGCCTTGGCGACGAGCATGGCGCGTGAGGCGCAGGAAATTGCCGCCGAGAATCATGGTGTTGTCCGAGGCACGCAAGTTCAAGGCTGCTACTTTCGCCAGCTCCACTCCGGGATGCAGCCATGGTCCGTCTGTGCCGAACAGCACCTTCGCTGGACCGGCGCGTTGCACAGCTTGCTCCAGCAAATCGAAGCGTCGAATGCCGGAAGTGTCAGTGTATAGATTCGGATGACGCGAGAGGGGATCGATGAACGCTTGCTGGGCTTGCCAATCGTCGGAAAAACTTCCGAGATGCGCAAAGATGAAATTCACATCGGGATACTCGGTGGCTAGCAATTCGGCGACGGAAACTTCTCCCATAGGATCGTAAAGCACCGGCAAACGGTAGGCGCGGGCCGCCTCGCAAACTTCGCGAGTGATGCGTGCGTCGTGGCGGTGAACCTTGATTCCGACAAATCCATACCGCTCCACCGCGACCTTGACCATAAGCAACATGCGGCTGCGGTCGCGTTCGGCGTGAACGAGAGCGAAACCGTAATAACGGTTTGGGTCGGCGGCTACCAAGCGGGCGACTTCCCGGTTGGCCACGGCGTAGTCGGAATGGAACGCCGCGAATAACACCGTTTTGTGGATGCCGGCACGCTGCGCACGCACTAAGTACTTGTCCAAAGAGGCATCTGTATCCCATGGCCCGGTGAGGCCGTCTCCTTTGCCCGCATGGCAGTGGCTGTCGATGATCATCTTGATCCACAAAAACAGCAATCCTAGGTCCTGCTTCCCAAGAATTTACGCCAGCGCGCCACCGCCACAAGATAGTTGTCCACGCTATTCACTCCACTCCGCGGGTCGAAGGAACCGAATCCTAACGCTGGCTTTAAGCGCACATATTGGCGCACGCTGTTCCAGTCCGTCACGGCAACCCCATCCCGGCGCATCTGCGACAGGATTCTCACGGGCGCTGAAGGAATCCAGTGGCGTAGCTTAACCAGACCCCAGAAAAGGTCCGTGTCTTTATTCAGGTTAAATTGGCCGGCAAGACTCTTGACCCCAGCCGCATACTTGCGGACTAACTTGATGCCGCCCTCGACCGAGTAAGCCGGATCGGTGCTTAAACGGTCATGATCCAGTTTCAAATCCTGAGATTCCTCGGGATGAACCTGAAAGTATCCGCGCTCGCAGATTTTTGTGAGGTCGCCCAGTTTTCCGCCGCTTTCAACTGTGATCCATCCAAGCAAGTACTCGGCCGGGATGTCTGCCCCGTAGCGGCGGAGCAGCGGCAGCAACTGGCGGAGGCCTGTGGGGCCACAAGCGAGGCGCCGCACCGGAGGCGGTGGAGTTGCTCCCGCTTGCAATAGAGCCTGCTCGATCTTCGGGCTGGCATAGTATTCGCGCCAGGAGACTCCGTGTCCCTGTTTGAAATGCGTGAGCGCGTTGATGGTTGGGCGGTCCAACACAGCGGTGACACTCAACTTGCCGCCAAGCTGGTTCAGCGACCGTTGCATCCACGCAATGTAGCTGGAAGCGCAGCGGTCCTCGTTGCAACCGGCCGGCGACGGCGTTGCGATTTCGCTAGCCGTGTTTTGCTGGAAATCAGCGGAACTCGCCGGAGAAGCCGCGCCGGGATTTCTGGCCGAGAGAGGCCCGCTAGCGCAGAGTTTCTGGAACGCGGCGATAGTGTCGTTGTCCGGAACTCCGTTGTCCGGAAGACTCTGTTGGGACTGGAACATGCGAATGGCGCGCCGCGTGGCGGGGCCCATGATTCCTGTTTGCGGGACCCATGATCCGACCGAGTCCGCCAAGCACGCTTGGATCCAGGAAACGAGCTGAGGGTCGACGGTGTCGTCGGCGTAGCCCGAGGAACCCCACCAGGACCACCACGGCGGTCCCCCCCGGCGGTCGAAGGAATGTTGCCCACGATATCCGCGACCTCGACCACTAGTACGCACGCGCGCCATTCTGCCCTCCTCTCGCGGTTCCATGAATGATTGCGAGTCGATGATTGCTAGTCGACGATTATCTTGCCGCTCCACTTTGAACGAGCGACCGGCTCTTCATTCACCGCCGGCGGGGAGGCCAGCGATTGCCACCGCCATAGCCTCCATCGCCGCCACTGCCATCGTCGTCACTGTCGGGCGGCTGGGAATTGAGTCCTACCCACCGAGGTCCAAATCGTCTTCCTCGTCCTCGGCGCATGAAGAGCTCTCCGTCGTCGTCGCCGTCGGTTGGCTGCGGCGGCGTCGGCTGGAAATTAAATCCGCTTCCCCAGCGGCGTCGACGCCGTCGTTTCCATCCACGAGAAAGCTCACCGCTACTGGCATCCGGCGGAGCGCCTCCGGACGCCTCCGGGGGTGGGGCGCCATCGCCACCAGCAGGGGCGGCGCCAGCATCGGGCGGAGGCGCACCCGGAGGCGCGCCGCCAGCGGCTGCGGTTGCGGCCGCGACATCGTCGCCCGCAGGTGGCGCCGTGGGAACAGGTGGCGGTGGTGGAGCGGCCGTCGGCGGAGCGCCCGTTGCTTGTCCGCTACAGGCTGCCTGCAGCGCAGTAATCGTGGCGGCATCCAGCATGCCTGTCGCTGGCAGTTGTTGCTGTTTCTGGAACTTCCGGATGGCGTGCCTCGTTGCTCGTCCCATGACTCCGTTTTGCGGCACCCACGATCCCACCGCTTGAGCCAGACAGGATTGCGCCCATGCTATCCACTGGGGGGCCATACCTTGAGCCTGCGGCGCATAGCCACTAGGTTGTTGCGCATAAACACCGGGTTGGAGCGTGTAGCCGTACGGCTGCTGCGAATATCCGTAACCTCTTCGGAAGCGCCACGGCCAGTTCCAACGCGATTGCCCGAATGCAGAACCGTAGCGGGGCGAATATCTTCCGGCATAAGCGCCGAAGCCGCCGTAGCCGGGCCGGTATCCAAACTGCCGGCCGCCCTGCCATCCGTAAGCGCCGGGCCGATAGCCATAAGCTTGTCGCTGTGCGCCCCAGGCATATCCCGGCCGCCGCCAACCCGTCTGTGTTGTCCATCTTCTTGTGTAGTAATTTGGGTAGGCCATCGCCTTAACTCCTTTCGAGTATCGTTCTTCCTTCCATCTTCAACCGCGAGGCATCTGCCAGGTTCGCCAGTGCTCGATCGATATCGCTGCGACCATGCCGCGCCGTCACGACAAAACTGATTTGCGCATTCTTCCCGCGTTCGCCTCGATGCAGTACCGCGTCGACGCCCCGTTCCCTCAGCTCCGCATGCACCTTCTGCGCATCAACGTGTTTTGGCAGAGTTATCGGCTGAACCGGAAACAGGCTTGGGGTCGCAACCACACCGAGCCTTCGCAATCCGCGGCGGAAGCGCGAAACCCGCAAGGCCAGTTTCATGCGGAGTGCGTCGCCGTGCCATCGGTTGATCGCCAGGGCTCGATCCAACGCGGCGATCACGGCGGACGAAGGAGGGCTGCAATGCACGCGCGTCGCGCTTTGCCGCTCGTACTCATCGACCAGTGCAGCACTGCCTGCCAACACGGCAACGGGTACGCCGAAGGCCTTGGCAAGCGAGCTGCCAACTATCAGTCGATCACTGTTTAAGCTCGCCCGTTGCATCGAACCCCCTCCTCCCGTTCCATATGGCGCCCATCGTGCCGGTTTCCCGAAAATTCCCAATGCCTGGCTGTCATCCACGACCACAAATCCGTCACGAGCTGTGGCCTGCGCCAGATACTCCGTGATTGGAGCCAGCCTTCCGCATCCGGGGCAATATCCGTCGGCCACAACGACCGGTGGCTTTCCGTCCGCAGTAGCTAGCGCTTTCTTCAAGTCATTCGTATCGTGCTGTCGAAAAGTCTTGACCAAAGTGCCGGAACAGGCGGCACGTTCCACGCCCCAGCGAACGATGGGATAAGAACCTGCGTCGAGAAAGATGTTTACCTTGGCTTTCGCCAGAAGCGCAAACAAATCCCAGAACAGATGCAACGTCGAAGTAGCGAGCAGCGCCCGTTCGCAACCCATCAGCGTTGCCAGCTTCCCCTCCATACTGCTCGTGCCTGGCGGAGCCTCCAGAGCGGCCGGCTTACCCAAGGTCAACCGGTCCCACTCCGGCAGGCACCGCGAAGCGTGATCCAATCCCAGATACAGCGCCGACGTGAAATCAAGCACGATCCGTGTCTCTACCGAGCCCGTTGCTGCTGTAGCACCAGGCGCTTCTGCAAAAGCACTGCTGGAACCGTCGAATCCACCGTGTCCGGATTGGTTAGGTCAATGCCGGTCGCGGCGCGATAGGCATGCAAGTAACCCTGGATCTCCGGCCGCCAGTAGCGCGCCCAATTTTTGGCCGAGTCCTCGTCGACGATCGCGATCCAATCGCCGTAGCGGACGGACAGAAGAATCTGCTCGCCGTACACCGCCAGGTCGCGGAAGTGAGTCACGGTTACGTCGGACCAACCCTGCAAGGTCTTCATGGTGTCGACTTGCGGCATCCAGGCTTCCTTGTAGGGAACCATGGCACGGCTCTGGAGGAAGTCGCGGATCTCCGGCCGCGCCAGCATCCACTGCTGCAGCATCATCTCGGCGCGAGCGGTCCACGGCAAATCTCCAAACTGGTTGTGCGCTCCCTGCGCTAACAAAAGATGCACTTCCTTCAGAGCATTCAGCAGCGGATACCCGTCGGCGATAACAGTTGTGTCGTTGTCCTCTTTGAAGAACACCGAGCACAGGTGCAACAGGTTATGGAACGCTTCCAGGAACTTCGACCGGCTGTCCGCCGGGCGCATTTCCCGGACTGCCTTTCCGTACAGGGTAAGCCCGTACTGGTGCTCGTATTCGTAAGCACGACGCTTCACCGAGAGTCGGCGGATCTCATCCTGAATGAAACCCCAGATGAGATTGTTTAGCGGTCGCAAAGGATCGATTTCCAGGTGAGCGATGGGATCACGATCGCCCGGACCGCGCACGTTTTGAAAACGCCGGGTCACTGCGTTCATGGTCTGCGCCAGCATCCCCTCTTCGTTCCAATACGACCAGATCAACTCGATGAGGCAAGGCTCGTTGAGTTTGCCGGTCAGCACGCGATCGCAGCAGACCGAACCGTTCCGCCACTCGGGAAATGCAGCTTCGATCACCCGGGTGATGTAGGGCAGCTGAGGTGGTGTGCCGAGATATTCGGCCAGCTTGGCCTTGACATATTCAAAACTGACTGGCTCGCCCAAGCGGGCCGACTCGAATTCGCTATGGAAAAGTTGATGGCGGCCCTCTCGCTTCTCTTCGATGCGTATGCCGCACTCCAGCAGAAGGAAGGCCTCGGTCGAGTACTTCAGCAAGTTGTAGGCCTGGACTCCGTGCAAATTTGTGCCGAGATCTTGCAGCTTCGATTCGAGTAGCGGGTACTCGAGCTTTAGGCGCTCGTCGGCCAATAGCACCCGGTTCATGAACTGCTGGTAAGGGACAAAGCCGATGGCTGCAGTCCGGTTGCGGATCGCGACCCAAAGGGCTTGGTCGCGTGTGGGGTGCGAGAGAGTTCTCTCCAGAGTTACGCCTACACGCCCTCCGATGGCCACCACTTCCGGTTCGGAAGAGAAGAAGGTCACCCGTAGGGTGGCCTCGGCGACCTTGCCAGTGTGAGTTCCGGCTACGCTATCTACGATTCTCGCGATGAACGAAATTTCGCCCGATAGAGCGGGCAGGACGTCAAACTCCCACGCCGTGGGAGTATCCATCACTTGGCTGCCAGACAACGAGGAGAAGAAGTGCTGCCCGATGCGCTCCTTGTCCAATTCATACTCCAACCGCGCCAACACCCGCTTTCCTTTGACTGCGTTGGGAACCTGCTTGTATTCTCCCCCTTCGCCGGCCGCGAGCAGGGTGACGATCAGGCCCAGATCGAGCGCGATTATTACGGGATCGGCGCAACCCTCTTTTACAACAACGGAACACTCCCCTGTCAGGCCAAAGGCCGAGGCTACCACCCAGTAATGTCCCTCCGTCACATTCGGGAATTCGAACCTTCCATCGCCATTGGTTGCGACCCAGAAAATCGGTTCGCGCTTCTCTCTGGCTTCTCTCCCCTCTTTAGTTTTCTCCTTTTTATAGAGACAGACTTCGGCATAAATGATGGGGTCGTCTTGACGCTCACCGTGAACCACGCGACCGCAGACCGTGCCGCCCCTCTGTCTTTCCGCCTGATATTCCATGACTTCCTCCTCGTAAAAAGTTTTCAATCGTCCTCAACTGCGCTCATGCTGCTGCTGCACGACACGCACATTGATGAACCGGTGGCACACAATTAGCTGCTGCTTGCAGGGTGCTCTGCAGGGCCCAGTGACCCAGCAACTTCCCCACCACGACGCTTTCCTCTTCGGGAGTGATTTTGCCGTCGACACGTCCCTGCCCGATTACCGCAAACACCACCGTGGGAGCTGTCTCATACATCTCCCGGGGCTGGTTCCGCCATCGGTCCAGCAAATCCCGCAGACGAGACGGTTGCCGTTCCGCCAAGTCCAAAGCCTCCACCAGTGAACGGCCGCGCAACGCCACAGGGCGATGATTCACCAGCACGGCGACCAGAGCCGGAATCGTTCTCTCCAACATGCGCAGCAGGCGCTGGTGTGTTTCTTCCAGTCGTGTCAGTGGGTAATAGGCTTCCCATAACTGTGCCAGCTGGTCCCAGGCGGGCTGCGGGTAAAGCGCCTGGCCAAGCGCGGCGCTCAGCTTCACGCGAATCCACGGGGTGGGGTGCGGGTCGTCCGCGTTCAACCGAAAGACGAACGCCCGGGGAAGGCTGACCACACCCATCAATCCCAAAGTTGAAGCGATGCCCACCCGCGCGATGGACCAGAAGTCCGCGACGATTTCCGATATCCATCGCTTCCAGAGCCGCCATGCATCTTGATCGGCAACACTTCCCCGGCCCAGCCTGTCAAGCACGGGACGGAGGGACTCTAGCAGCTCTAATAACGCCGCCGCCTGGTGTCCGACCTCGTGGACCAGGGATGAAGCAATGCCGGAGCCAATCATGCGTTCACGCGGTACTTTGATGATCGCCACGGGATTGTCTCCTCCTCCCGGCATCCGGGTGCGGGCACGCCGGATCGCCGCTCCAACGCCCCGGTCGAGATAACAGATGACAGGCGGCGCCTCGTAATAATTCTGTTTAAGTTGCAGCGCATCGGCTGAGACCACATCCAGCCCAGAGAGCCACAGACCGGTATCGCTTTCGCTGCGCTGTGTGATCACGTTGTCGAACATGTCGAAATGCGTGACGACCGCGTTGAACCGAAGCCGCAGAATCGTGAACTGTCTTTGCGCCTGCTCGGCATCGCTCCACTGCCGAGCAGGTGAGCGCAGCCACCGCAAGAACCGCCGCACCAGCCCCCGCAAGTGTCTTCGGCCCGCCATCAGAAATTTCTCGATGGCCAGCTGCGAACCCGGCAGCAGGTTCGCAGCCGGCAGCATCGATTCCTGAAGAGCGAAGGGCTTAACCCGAGCAAGCCGCGTTAAAAGAGCGCGAGCCTCTTGCTCCAGCATCCAGGCGGCGTAGGGCGGGATCGGCATGTTGGCTCTCACACTCCAAACAGAACGATCTTGCTTCCGCGCCGAATCCATCGGCCTGCGCGTCCTCGGCCTGCGGCTCCGCCAAACTCAGGACCGAACGCGCCCGGTGGCGGTGGCTCAGGCCCAAACAATCCGGGTGCGTGCACCTGGGCCGCCTGTTTCACTGCCGCTTGGGCGACCGCGTGGGGGTTTGCTCCCGGTGGCGCCGCCGCGGCATTCTTTACCGCATCGGCCGCCAGGCGTACGAAAGTTTGCGCGGCTTCAAACTCCTGCTCGCCCGCTTCCAGTTCGAGGCCGAACATGCCTCCCGCTGCGGAAGCGAGTTGGCCGCCGATCTGTGACCCCGCGGGGCCGCCAATCGCGCCGCCCAGAGCCTGGCCGGCCATGGGCAACACTTGTTTGGCAACACCCTTCAGAACCCCTCCCAGGACTTGGCCGATGGGCGATTTGATCAAGCCTCCGATGGCACTGCTGGCCTTCTTGAACAGGTCCCCGAGAAACTGCTCAAGTTCCTGTTCGCTGTTAACTTCCATTAGCTCGGCAGCTAGCTCCGTCTCCTGGCTCTCACTGAGGACTCTGGGATAGGAGTACTCGTAACTCTCGGTTTCGTGAGGAAAAGCTGGAATATCAAATTCATGCATGGTGGTTTGTCCTTTCCGAGTTGACTTAGAGTCCGTACAAAATGATCTTGTCGCCGTGCCTTACCCAATCACCGTGATGATGATGATGACGGTGATGTCCAAACTGCCCGAAGCCGTCATCCAACAGACCCGGGGCATGCTCACGGGCAGCTTCAACAGCAGCGGTTCTAGCAGCGGCAATGGGATTGATGTTCGGCGGAGCCTGCAAGGCGTTCTTCACCGTCTCGCCAGCAAATCTCACAAATTGTCTGGCTGCCTCGAATTCCCGGTCTTCCTGGCTCAACCCCTCCAATTCGAGTCCCAGCGCCTGACCCGCCATAGAGCCGAGGCTGCTGCCGATCGCCGTTCCCACTGGGCCACCCACGAACGTTCCCAGCGCGCCACCGGCAATGGGCAGCGCAACTTTGGCGGCACTCTTCAAAACTCCGCCAAGGGCCTGCCCAACGGGCGATTTCACAAATCCACCGATAGCCCGGCCGGCTTTCTTAATGAAATCGCCAAGGAATTGCTCGAGTTCCTGTTCACTGCTGACCTCCAGGAGCTCGGCGGCTAATTCCATTTCCTGACCTTCATTGAAGACACCATCGCGACCGGCCCTGAACTCCTGCTCGAACTCGAGAGCTTCCATTTCGGGGGAATACTCAGTCAGCGGATTTCCAAAATGACCCATAGTAAGTTCTCCTTCTGCTCGTCAACAACGTTGGTGTAAATGTCCCGCACAACTTTTCATAGGCACGAGAAGCGCCAAAGTGAGAAGCCGCAAAATGAGGGACTTCCTGGGTTGACCGGTGAATGGCGCTTCGCTTTCGCTAGCGGAGGGGATAATTTGCGAAGTGCTCTTCGCCCCGATCTCCTCGACCGCATTTTTACTTACGACGTGGCCAAAGACGGCAAGCGCTTCCTGCTGAACTGTTACGTGAAGCCGGGACACGTTTCGCCGTTGACCATCCTGCTAAGCGCCGCGAACGGCGATTAATCCCCTGAGAAGGGAAGAGTGGATGTGGCCTGGTCCTCTAGACAGAACAAACCGGAACCTATCAAGAGCAGGTATGATACGGCACGACTAACGTGCTGAGTGACAGAGTAAATCCATATGTCACGAGCGAGGTTGTAAGTCCTGTCTGGCATAGCTCCGCGAAACTCTCTGAAACGTCCCAAGCAAGCGTGCCTCAAACCGGCTCGCAAGGAAAGGAGCACGGCACATTGCGGGCAGCTGCCCACAAAAGGCCAAAAGGGGCGAAAAAAGGAACCTAGCTTGTAATTCGGGCGCGAGGTTGGGGATGAACATTGTTGTTAACCTCGTTTCAATTTGGAGAAAGCACGATTATGGCTCATCCCATCAATTGTTGTTTCGAAATTGTGTACGAACAGCAGGAACAGGAAAGCGCTGTTCCTTCAAATGTTCAAGTGTATCGGACTGAATATGAGCATCCACATGAGTCCCTTTTGCAAGCGGAGTCTTGCAGAGTTGGCACTCCAAAGGTAGTTTGCTGATTGCTTGCTGAATGCCCTTCTTGCCTTGAGCAGAGCTAAGAACCATTTTCTGCGCACTGCTTAGAGCACAGGCGGGGCAGTTGAAACTGACAATTACGCCGTACCAACGGAGACTCATTTTAGTTTGTTTAACCTCGTTTCAGTTTGTCTCGCTGCCCCTCAACCTTCGAGGCTCTTGCGAGGTCTTCCAGAAACCCATCAACCTGTTGCTTCAACGAATCATCGGCAACCCCATCGGACGGACGAGGCAATGTTCGACACCTTACATACGACACGTTCAAGGTTGTGTATCTTAAGCCGTGGATGTTCTCTATCTCGCGTAAGGGCCATCGGTTTTCCTTGGGGGGAAGGCTACCGATGGTCCTTTTTGAAGGTGGGGGAGGGGGCCTTTCGCAGCATTAAATCCTATGGCCAGAATCCAATTGCTTCCACTGCCCTTCTGTTAGGCTCTCAGACGGGAAGTATTTCCCCATCAAGGCATCATCCACCAAGCACTTCGCCGGGTGCTACGCCTAACGCTTTCGCTTCCTTCCTGACGGTGAAGTGCCCCCATTTGCTGCACCAATCGCAATGTAAGTTCTGGGTTGATGTTCAGCGGGGATGAGGTCTGGAGCAGGGGACGGCGTCTGAGTCCCTTGCTCCAGCAGCTCTGTACTAGCTT